>Ga0075364_10002449_pt1 | contig 10396 bp, 9 predicted proteins | sample EndMetdeltDD1764_FD_71517 | JGI IMG/M metagenome (GOLD analysis project Ga0075364, IMG submission 71517) | Populus endosphere microbial communities from Tennessee, USA - Endosphere MetaG P. deltoides DD176-4 | ecosystem: Host-associated > Plants > Roots > Endosphere | place: USA: Tennessee...
AGTTTTAGACTGTCTAATACGACTATGTCAGAAAGCAAGTATTCCCAGCACACGCCCATGATGCGGCAGTATCTCACCCTGAAAGAAGAAGCGGGCGACCTTCTGCTCTTCTACCGGATGGGTGACTTCTACGAGATGTTCTTCGACGACGCCGAGCGCGGCGCACGCCTGCTCGGCCTGACGCTGACCAAACGCGGCGCGACGAACGGCACACCCATCCCCATGGCTGGCATCCCGTTCCATGCCGCCGAACAATATCTCGCCAAGCTCGTGGCGGCAGGCGAATCCGTTGCCATATGCGAGCAGATCGGTGATCCGGCGGCATCGAAAGGGCCGGTCGAACGTCGCATTGTGCGCATCGTCACGCCGGGCACCATCACCGACGAAGCGCTGTTGCCCCCGAAGGCAGACCGGGCGGTGGCCGCGCTGCTGCTTCCCCGTTCAGCCAAAGCGCCCCGCGCGGGCATCGCGTGGTTGAATCTGGCCAGCGGCGTCTTCCAGATCACCGAGTGTGCTCCGGCTCAGGTCGAGTCCGAACTGCACCGCATCGCCGCCGCCGAACTGGTGATCGCCGACAACGTCGAGCTGCCCTTCACGATCGAGTGCGCCCGCACCCGCGTGCCCGAATGGCATTTCGAAACCGACGGTGCCCGCGCGCACCTCACCGAGCACTTCGGCACCGATTCGCTGGCGGGTTTCGATATTGAAGACATGCCGGCCGGCATACGCGCCGCCGGTGCGCTGCTGCGTTATGCCGCACGCACCCAGGCTGCCAGCCTGGCGCATGTGCAAACGCTGACAGCCGAGCGTGCAGGCCAGTTCGTCATTCTCGACCCGGTTTCGCGTCGCAATCTGGAGCTCACGCAAACCCTGGCAGGCGAAGAGTCGCCCACCCTGTTCTCCATATTGGACACCTGCCGCACGCCCATGGGCAGCCGTTTGCTGCGGCGCTGGTTGCACCACCCCTTGCGTGAGAACGAGCCCGTGCAGGGCCGTCAGGACAGTATCAGCGCGCTGCTGCAGGGCCGCACCGATGTCGCCCAGGCCATGGGGGCACAGGCGCTGCTCGAAGACGTTCGCCGCGCCCTGCACGCCATCGCCGACGTCGAGCGCATTGCGGCGCGCGTCGCCCTGCGCTCGGTGCGTCCGCGCGAGCTGGCGAGCCTGCGCGGTGCACTGCAGGCGATGCCGGGCGTAGCCGAATGGGTATTGCCGCTGGCACAGCGGGCACCTCGCATCGGCGCCTTGTGCGAACACCTAGCGGTGGAACCCGCGCTCTTCGATCTGCTCATGCATGCCATTGCCGAGGAACCTGCCGTTCTGGTTCGCGACGGTGGCGTGATTGCGCCAGGCTTTGATGCCGAACTCGACGAGCTGCGTGCGCTGGCTTCGGACAACGGCGAATTCCTGATGCAGCTTGAAGCACGCGAGCGCGAGCGTTCAGGGATTGCCAACCTTCGTGTGGAGTTCAATCGCGTTCACGGTTTCTATATCGAAGTTTCGCGGGGGCAGGCAGACAAAGTGCCCGAAGACTATCGTCGCCGGCAAACGCTGAAGAACGCCGAACGGTTCATCACGCCCGAGCTGAAATCCTGGGAGGACAAGGTGTTGTCGTCGCAGGACCGATCGCTGGCGCGCGAAAAGCTGCTGTATGAAAACGTGCTCGACGCGTTGCAACCGTTTGTCGGAGCGCTGTCCAACGCCGCTGCCGCCCTGGCTGAACTTGATGCACTGGCTTCACTTGCCTTTCACGCCCAACAGCACGACTGGGTGGCGCCTACGCTGTGCGACACCGCCGAGATCGATATCGATGCAGGCCGTCATCCTGTGGTGGAGCGCGCCATAGAGCGATTTACCCCGAACGGGGCGCGTCTGAGCGCCACGCGACGCATGCTGCTGGTGACCGGCCCGAACATGGGCGGTAAATCGACCTACATGCGCCAGATTGCGCTGATCGTACTGCTGGCGCGCGTGGGCAGTTTCGTGCCGGCCACCCGGGCGCGTATCGGCCGGATCGACCGAATTTTTACCCGTATCGGCGCGGCCGATGATCTGGCTGGCGGGCGCTCGACGTTCATGATGGAAATGACCGAGGCTGCAGCGATTCTGTCTGCAAGCACGCCCAACAGTCTGGTGTTGATGGATGAAATCGGACGCGGGACCTCGACGTACGACGGCCTGGCACTGGCCTGGGCGATCGCTTGCCGACTGCTTACGCACAACCGCGCCATGACGTTGTTTGCAACGCACTACTTCGAGCTGACTCGCCTGCCTGCGGAACAGCCTACGGCTGCGAATGTGCACCTGGCGGCAGCAGAGTCGGCAGGCGGCATCGTGTTTCTGCATGAAGTGCAGGATGGGCCTGCCAGCCGTAGCTACGGGATTCAGGTTGCTCAACGTGCAGGCGTGCCGGCTGCCGTGATCAGACAGGCCAGCCGGGAACTCGAACGCCTGGAGGCGCAGGGCGCGCCTACGCCGCAGTTGGGTCTGTTTGCCGCCGTCGATGCCGAGGATGCCCACTTGGCGCGCGAAGCGCACAATCAGCAGGCGCTGGAACGATTGGATGCCCTGCAGGCCGCACTGGCCGAAGTCGACCCCGATACCTTGACCCCCCGCGAAGCGCTGGAAGCGCTTTACCGTTTGAAGGCCCACCTGTGATCGATCCCGACATTGCTCTTCCCCTGCTCGGCGGCCTGACGCCGGCCACGTTCATGCGTCGGCACTGGCAGAAGAAACCCCTTCTGATCCGCCAGGCCATCGCAGGCTTCAAACCGCCACTGTCGTTCGCTCAAATCAAACGCATGGTGCGCAGTGACGACGTGCAGTCCCGGCTGATCTATCAGGAAGATGGACAGTGGCAGATGGAGCACGGCCCGTTTGCCCGCCTGCCCACGCCCAGGGATACGCACTGGACCGTGCTGCTTCAGGGGGCCGACCTGCACAGCGACGCCGCCGCATCGCTGCTGCACCAATTCCGTTTCATTCCCGACGCCCGCCTGGACGACATGATGATCAGCATCGCCGGCGACGGCGGCGGCGTGGGTCCTCACTTCGATAGCTATGACGTCTTTCTGCTGCAGGCCCAGGGCCAGCGGCGCTGGCGCATCGGCCAGCAAAAAGACCTGACTCTGCAACCGGATCTTCCCTTGAAGGTGCTGCAGAACTTCGTGCCCGACGAAGAGCACGTGCTGGATGTGGGCGACATGCTGTATCTGCCACCTCAGGTGGCCCACGACGGTGTGGCGGTGGGCGAATGCATGACGATTTCCATCGGGTTCAAATCCCCGACGCTGGCGGTGCTTGCGCAGGGGATGCTGGAAGCCGCAGCAGACCAGATCATGGCACGTGCAGGTATGTCCGGTGGGCCCTATGCCGAGCCCGCACTGCCTGCGCCCGTGCTGACGGCGCTGTATCGCGACCCGAAGCAGCACGCCGTGCGCGATCCTGCGGCCATTCCCGAAACACTGGTTCAGGCTGCGTTGAATGCCGTCTCACGCGTGAAGTTCGATGAGGCGCTTGCCACGCGGTTTCTGGGCTGCTGGCTGACCGAGCCTCATGCCAGCGTGCAATTCAATGAACCGACCGGTGCACTGGATCTTCTGGAGCAATGGCCCGACTCGGGCCAACTCATGCTGGATCGACGCACTCGCATGATCTATCGGGGCAAGCACGTTTTCATCAACGGCGAGGTCGCGCCGGTGTCGCTGAACGCAGTGATCAAGCATCTTGCCGATTACCGCAGCCTTCCCATGGACTTGGCGCTGGCACAGCGCGCATCGGAGTCGACGCGCGAAGTTCTGGATGAATGGGCGCAGGTCGGCTGGTTGCACCAACGCGGCTGAGGCGCAGGCACACTCTGGGGCCGCGCACGTTTCCAGACAAGACAGGGAGTTGTGCAAATAGGCCTCTTCGTAACATTGAGACAAGAACGAAATACTTGAGCAAGGGGTGTTTCGTTTTGGATGCTTACGTTCTTACTTTCCTACTTTTCAATTAGGGTAAACGCGTTAGTCTTTGGGTCAGGAATGCAAGTTCCATGAGAAGCATTAACATCCAAAGGAGCACATATGATCGCCAAAACCTTAATCGCAGCCTCCGTCATCGCCCTGGGCCTGTCGGCTTGCAAGCAAGAACCGGCTGCTCCCGCTACGCCGCCTGCTGCTGCGCCGTCCTCGACTGCGCCTTCCACGGCACCGGCCACCCCCGCTCCTGGCGGCACCATGGGTGGCACGACGACCCCGGGCACGGGTACGGGCACGACGGGCACCACGCCCCAGTAAGCATGGCTGGCAGCTACCGCGAGTCGGTAGCTTGCAAGATTGGAAAACCCGGACTGGCGCAAGCCTCCGGGTTTTTTAACGCGTATTCTCCGGGCGTCGCGTTGGCATAGACCAAGCATTACCCGCGGTTGCCAGACCTCAGGCGCATACAAAGTTCCACCATTGCCGCGGCATCCAGACGCCTGAAATGTAAAAACCCGGCAAGGCCTGAGCCCATCCGGGTTTTTTTATGCCTGCGCCGCCTGTAGACCGGAGCGCGGGACGCGGCAGCCAGGCTTTGCAGCCCACTGCCGATGTCCGCCTTACATCTTGTCGGCCAGCACGTTCAGCAGACGCTGGGCCGTTGCGCTGTTGTCGCGATCGCCGGACGCATTAAGCACCGTCACTTGGGTCTGCGAGCCATCGCCAGCAAGTTTGATCCGATACTGGGCAGCTGCAGCACGCTTGTCGCCACGGAAGATGCGGCTGAAGAAGCCCTGCTCTTCATTCTGAACGCCGGTGTCGGTGTCGACATAGCGCACGAAGTACTCGCCAGTGGAACGATCGCGGTCATCAACCGAGAACCCGCCCGAATCCAGCGCAATACCCACCCGACGCCATGCGCGATCGAACGACTCGGCCACGCGCAGGGAAGCGCCATCTGCCGTCACGTTCTGCACCGAAGGTTTCTGCGGCGCATTCTCGGCCGTTGCGACCAGGCCGCGTGCACGTTCGATATCGATGCCCAGATACACCATCAGACGCGCCAGCATCGCCGCGTTCAGGCCTGGATCTTCCTGACCGTGCACCCACTGCACCTGGCCTCCGTCATACCCGCCAAGGCGCTTTTCGAGCATCTGGCGATGGCTGACATAGATTTCGGTGCGGTTGCCCACGCGCTCGATGCGCGTGCGGAATTTCTCACGCTGACCGCTGTCGTAGGCGCTTTCGAGCAACATGCCCAGGGCCTGACGCAACCAGCTTTCCGGAATGTTGGCCCGGTTTTCCGCCCAGGCGGTCTCAATCAGGCCTGCCTTGGGATCGTTGACTTCAACCGCGAAACCGGTGTCGGTCCAGAAGTCGACCACACGGGGAAAGAGCTGTTCGGGGGGACGGTCGATGACCAGCCAGCGCAGATCACCATCGCGCTCGACGCGCATGTCCGAACTGGTGGGCAGCACGCCCGTTCGCTGGGCGACTGCGCCCTGCTTCGCTTGCGCGGCAGACTGGTTCTGATAATCGGAGAATGTCGCCGAGCCCGAGGTGGGCGCGCGATAGCGGGGATCATTGGACGCCTGCGTCAAATCCGGAGGAATACTGAGCGGGTCGCCGCGAGGCGCCGTGCTTTTGTAGTCGATCGACTCTTCGCGACCCAGAAACTGGTTCACGTTACTGCAACCGGCCAGCATCAGCATGGCCATCAATGCCGATACGCCGGCATGACGATTGTTCATACGCATCCTCACGATGTATGGAAAGCGCGTGCGCTGCAATTAGAGCAGGCCCGCGTCGTCGAGCGCCGCACGCACGGTCGCGTGGTGCGCTTCGCCCAACTCTACCAACGGAAGCCGATAACCGACCTCCGTCTTGCCCATCTGTCCCAACGCCCATTTCACCGGGACGGGGTTACCCTCCAGAAAAAGGGCCTTGTTCAGACGGGCCAACCTGGCATTTAGTTCACGTACTCTGGGCACATCCATGGCCAGAGCCGCTTCACAGAGGTCACGCATCAGACGAGGCGCGACGTTGGCTGTGACCGAAATATTGCCACGGGCGCCAAGGAGCATCAGGGCTGCTGCGGTGGGATCATCACCGCTGTAGACTTCGAAATCTGCCGGTTTTTCACGCAGCAAGAGCGCGCCTCGACCGATATCGCCGGTGGCATCCTTGATCCCCATGATGTTGGGAATCTGGGCCAGACGCAGCGTGGTTTCCAGACTCAGGTCGGCCACGGTACGGCCAGGCACGTTATAGAGAATGAAAGGCAGATCGACTGCTTGCGCAATGGCGCGGAAATGCTGGTACATCCCTTCCTGGGAAGGACGGTTGTAGTAGGGCACGACCGTGAGACCGGCGTGCGCCCCCACCTTGCGGGCCGCATGCGAGAGCTCGATGGCCTCGGCCGTGGAGTTTCCGCCCACGCCGGCGATCACGGGAATCCGTCCGCCAGCATGTTCGACTGCAATGCGGATGAGATCCGCGTGTTCTTCCACGGAGACCGTGGGCGATTCGCCCGTGGTGCCCACGACCACAAGCGCGTCGGTACCTTGCTCGACATGCCAGTCGATGAGCTTGCGATACCCAGGAACATCGAGCGCCCCATCAGGGCGCATGGGCGTGACCAGGGCAACCATGCTGCCGTGGAACGTGACGCCTGCAGGTGATGCAGCAGATGCCATGACTGAACACTCCAGAATCCAGCCAGGCGAAGCCCTGACCAGACAAATGAACGGATTAAACCCAGCAGTTTACCGTTATTAAGAAAAAAGCGGCGTGGCTAAACAAACCACATCACCACCGACTGACCAAGATAGAGCAATGGGGCCAGCAATTTCCACAGCACGCCAGACACCAGCAACAGCAGGATGATCATCATGCCGTAGGGCTCGATTCGGGCGTATTGCCAGGCCAGACGATGTGGCAACAGACTGAATGCAATCCGCCCGCCATCCAGCGGTGGCAGGGGGAAGAGATTCAGTGCCATCAGCACCAGATTGATCTGCACGCCGGCCAGCGCCATGCGGAACCAGAACGAATCCTGGTCTTCCATCGAAAACCGAAGCGTAAGCGCCCAGAGGATCGCCATGAGCAGGTTGGTGGCCGGCCCGGCCAGCGCCACCCAGAGCATGTCGCGCTTGGGTTTACGCAATCGGCCGAAATCAACTGGAACAGGTTTCGCCCAACCGAACAGCAGCGGCGGTGCCCCCACCAGCTTGGCCATGATCAGAATGCCCAGCGGCACCGCTATGGTACCGATGGGATCGATGTGCTTGATGGGGTTCAAGGTCACGCGCCCGAGCTGCCAGGCCGTGGGGTCGCCCAGCATGCGCGCGACGTAGCCGTGGGCGGCCTCGTGCAGCGTGATGGCAAAGATGACTGGCAACGCCAGCACCGTGATGGTTTGAATCAGATCGTTCATGGCCGCGATTGTACGGGCATGCGGCCGAATTGACCCGACGGCCGGTGACGCGACCTCAGACCAGACCCAGCAATGCGGGATCACCACCACCCACACGGGTCACCACTGGCGGATCTTCCACCAGATCGATCACGGTGGTGGGCGTGCGCGGGCAAGCGCCTGCATCGAGAATGGCGACCAGCATGTTGCCGAACTGCGCCTCGATATCCTCGGCATCGTTCAGGGCTTCGGTCTCACCGGCGGGAATGAGCGTGGTCGACATCAGCGGTGCCCCCACCGCCTCGAGCAGAGCAAGTGTGACAGGATGATTGGGCACGCGAATGCCGATCGTGCGACGCGAGGGATGGGATACCCGCCGGGGTACTTCCTTCGTGGCTTCGAGAATGAACGTCCATGGGCCCGGCGTGGCGGACTTGATCAATCGGTACTGACGATTGTCTACCTTGGCAAAATGCGCGATCTCGGTCAGGTCGCGACACAGCAGTGTGAGGTGATGACGATCATCGAGGCCGCGCAACCTGCGCAGCGCAGCCGCCGCGTCCTTGTCGTCTAACGGCGCCACGACGGCATAGCTGGAATCGGTGGGCAGTGCCAGCAGGCGCCCGCCCGTGAGCAGATTCGCCGCCTGCCTGAGAAAGCGCGGTTGCGGGTTGTCCGGGTGCAAGGTAAATATTTGAGCCATGCTCACCATCCTAACACCGCCGATGTGCGAGCACTAGGGGCCGGCAAACGTGCCCTGGATGGCATCAACGATATCGAAGCCATGGCTAATGGCCGCGTGTACGGCGTCGCGCGGGCTGCCGGCAAAGCCGCCCCTGGCGAAAGCCGGCACCGGATAGGGCTCGGCAAAGCGTTGAATCATGTCGGCAGGCGCGACCGTGACCGAGGCCGTAAAACGTGGACTTCCCGCATCGTCTCCCTCGCTCTCGCGCTCGACTCGCGCAGTGAGGAGATACCCCTTGTATACCGTATTGTTCTGATGCACTGCCGCACTCCTGATCGTAAAGCCCGCGCACCGATTCGAGGAGTGCGCGGTAGTTCGATAGATCCATGTCGCAATGCAGCACACGACACATTAGCCTTCGATGGTAGCGCCGAACGGCCCATCTACGCCACAGATTATCCACGCCAGTCTCAATCCGTGGTTTTTCCATGCCTGCGGTTGGCGTGCATCGTTTAAACCCACCGCACGGGGTGGCTTGGCTTAAACTGACAAGCACTTTTGCCGAATTCCGGAAAACTCAAAACTTATGAACGTTCGACTGTGGTGCGCGGTGCCCCTTCTTGGCCTGATGGCCGCTTGTGCCACGCAGGATGGGCAGGTCAGACAGGTCTCGGCCGATACCTATGAAGTGGGCTACTACGCCGGTTTCAAGCCATTGAGCTGGGTCGAGATCAAGAATCGCACGCTGCAAAGTGCGGATGCCTATTGCGAGACCCTGGGCAAAAAAATGATCGAGCCGGTGATCACATCAAACAAGGCAACTGGCCTGACGCCCAAGGAAGCCATCACGCGCTTCAAGTGCGTGCCTAAAACGCAGGACGTGACCGCCGCGCGCTGATGACGCCATGCCGGGTCGCATCACATTCTATGGGTGGCGCATCGTCTACGCGTGCATGGCTATTGCGGTGCTCTCGTGGGGCCTGGGCCTATTCGGCACCAGCGTGTATCTGCATGCCACGCACCAGGCGACCGGCCTCTCCATCGCCGCGCTTTCCTCGGCCATTTCACTCAGCTTTTTCTGCAGTGCGTGCGCCCAGATCGCCGTGGGTCAGGCCATCGGCACGCACGGCCCGCGCAAGGTCGTCGGATTTGGCGCGCTGTGTCTGGCTGGCGGCGTGGTCATCATCGGCAGCATCCAGAGCCTGTGGCAGGCCTACGTCGGCTTTCTGCTGCTGGGCATGGGATGGTCCTGCCTGTCCACCACCGCCATATCGACAACGCTTGCCCCCTGGTTCGAAAAACACCAGGGGCGCGCCGTGTCCAGTGCCATGCTCGGCGCCAGCCTGGGTGGCATGCTGGCCGTTCCAGTGCTGCTGTTCGGCATCGCACACGTTGGTCGCACCGCCACCCTGACGCTGGCCGCCGCGCTCGTTCTCGCCATTGTTTTACCGCTGGCCTGGGGGGTGCTTCGCAAGGCGCCGGGTGATCTTGGCCTGTGGCCGGACGGCATCGCGCCCACCGGCACGAACACTGTGTCCTCAAGCGTGCCGTGGACCCGGCAACAGGCCATGCGAACCTGGGCGCTATGGAGCGCCGCGCTGGCATTCGGACTGGCGCAATGTGTGCAAATCGGGTTCCTGACGCATCATGTGTCCATGCTGGTGCCCACCATGGGCGCGGCCGCGGCCGCCGCCACCGTCATGGGTACAGGCATCACCGCGTTTCTGGGGCGCATTCTGCTGGCCAGGTTTTCCGACGGACTGAATGTTCGGGTGTATTCCGTCGCCCTGCTGCTGGTGTCGGCGATCAGCCTGGGCATGATGGCGGTCATTGCGACGCCGTTGGCTATGGTGGCAGGCAGCCTGCTCTACGGGCTCACGCTGGGCAACATCACCACCATGGGCCCGATTACGATCCGGCGCGAGTTCGGCGCTGCGGCATTCGGGCCGATCTATGGCGTTGCCGCCACCGCGATACAACTCTGTGCGGCCACCGGCCCGACACTCTATGGCGCGATGTTTGACCACCTGGGTGGCTATGACGCCGCGCTGGGGCTGGCAGCGCTGCTCAACGTTGCCGGCGCAGTCGTGATCTACAGCGGGCGCCGGGCGGCGGCCAGACTGAACCCATGAACGCATAGCTGTCGTTTTAAAAAAAATGGGGTGGCGTTCGAGGCCATCCCCATTTCTTCAGAACATCATTGGCGGGAACACGACCTATTTTTTCTTGCCCTCGCCGTCCAGATCCTGCGCCTGACGTCGCGTATCTTCATTCGAAAACCCACCGTAGCTGCTCTGCCCGGGGTCGGCGCTTCGACTCTTGATCGACTCATTG
>Ga0075364_10002451_pt1 | contig 10391 bp, 9 predicted proteins | sample EndMetdeltDD1764_FD_71517 | JGI IMG/M metagenome (GOLD analysis project Ga0075364, IMG submission 71517) | Populus endosphere microbial communities from Tennessee, USA - Endosphere MetaG P. deltoides DD176-4 | ecosystem: Host-associated > Plants > Roots > Endosphere | place: USA: Tennessee...
GTCCCATCCACGGTTCTGATGCGGCGATCATTATGGGACAAGCTTGGCGGCTTTGACGCGACACTGGAAGTATTCGAGGACACTGAGTTTTTCTTCCGTGCAACGAGGCTAGGTCGGGTTGCAGCGGTGACGGTCCCTCTGGTCGACAAGCGACTTCACGAATCGGCCATAACCTCCAAACGCAACCAGTTGATGAAGCATCACGCTTATGTTGCGTTTCATATCGCCGCTCAGGATTCGCGGCTGCTTCGCTACGCCGCCAGGCGACTGTCCGAACGGGCGCGAAAGCTAGGAAATCTGGAGGCGCTGGACGACCGCAGCGAGAGTGCCGTCAATCTTCTGACGTCGGCGATTTATTTCAACCCGTTCAATCTGCGAGCCTGGCTCACCCTCGCATTGCACTATCTGGGCGGTGCATCGGCCATGAGAGCCGTAAAGTTGACGCTGTCACGCGCGAGCCGATCATGACCGAGCAAGGCCGCGTCATCTACTTCATCAATGGCCTCACGCGAGGCGGCGCTGAGATCGGGTTGCGCAGTTTGCTGGAGAACGGCCTTTTTGAAGGTTACGACTTCCGGGTCATCATTCTGCACAGAGGCTCCGCCGAACTCAGACGCGAAGTCGGGGCTTTGGCGGGCGAAAGCCGAATTATCGAAGCCAGCAGGTCGCCGAAGCTGACAATCGGCGGCTGCGTTATCGGAATGTATCTACTGGTCCGGACCATCGTCACCTTCCGTCCAGTCTCCGTCATCTTGTCACTTAAACAGGCGAACATCATCGGCAGGTTCGTTCTATATGCATTTCCCAGGATCAAGTGCATCGCCTTCGAACACATCGCCGAGCTAGAGCGTGGCCCCGCCGTCGCGTTATATAGCAAGCTTCTGAAACTGACGTCCGGTCGCGTCGACAGCGTTTGGGCGGATTGCACGACGACATTGCATGCAACGCGCGTTTATTTCAGATCGCGGCCGCGTGAGGAAAAAGTCGTCCCGCTGTTCCTTGCCAGTGATGAAGCACCGTTGAAGAGCTGTTATGAGCTCTCTGACCCTGCGCGGATCGTAACTGCTGGTCGCCTGGTCAGTCGAAAGCGCGTCGATCTCCTGCTCAGGGCAATTCGGATTCTTGCCGATCGTGGTCGTATAGTCGTTCTAACCATTTACGGCGAAGGACCCATGAAATCTGCATTTCAACAATTGGCTAACGAGCTTGGCATTAGTCAACAGGTGAAATTCGCCGGCTTCAAGCATAAATGGTACGCCGATGCGGCGGAGCATGATCTCTTTATCCATATGAGCGACGAGGAAGGGTTCTGTATCGTCGTCGCCGAAGCCATGATGGTAGGCTTGCCCGTTATCGCAAATGCCGTGGGCGGGATACGCGATTACTCTTGTGACGGGCGAACGGCTGCTCACCTATCATCGATGGATCCGCAGTATGTGGCCGATATTATTGGGAGACATCTCGACTGCGAGAATCATCGGCAACATTTGGGTAATTGTGCCGCCGGTTGGATCAAATCAACATACCGACGAGAGCGAGTGAAGGAGCTGTACAGGAGCGTTGATCTCTGACGTTCCCCTAGCGGATTATTCCTGGATTGACCGACCATGGCCGGCTCATCAGTCGGCGACACGGCCCAGAAACAACTACAGTTCAATCTATTTTTCTATTGTTGGATTTTTTAGTTTCTTTTTGTTATGAGGCACGTCTTCTAATGACAGCGGCTCAAGTATTTGTTCTTGAGATTGACGGCAGGCCGACGCTTGTATTTGACGCACCCGATGCGGATATCGCTGGTGCAATGTGCGTCGATGATCTGCTTAGAACAGATCTCGAGTCGATGACCACCAATGGCGAGCCGATCTGCGCCCCAAATTCGCGCCTCGCATACCGCCTTGCCTCTCAACGCGAAATCGCTGCCTTTCAGCACGCGCATTTTCGCGCTCCCGAGTCCGATGAGCCGACTATGGTATTCCTTATCAATGTCGATGGGATCGTAATGATATCCGTCGCCCCCTCTGCATGAGTCCAATGATCATCGATCCGAGTCCACCAACGGACTTCCACTCATTGTAAATGCCTTTCGCGACCAAGGGGGAAACGTGACAGTTCCATCGAACAATGCTTGGTCGGTTGAGGACGATCAGAGATTGAGAGAACTGGCTATTGCGGGCCGATCCAATCTCGAGATCGCGCAAGACCTGGACCGCACCCTTGCCGCCGTCAAACGACGGGCCAGTTCTTTGGGTGTTCCGTTGGGCAGGGCCGGACGGGCGCGCCCTAGGATCTCGCGATTTGGATAAAACGAGCAGGATCGGGATCAAAATCGGGAAATCGCGCTGCCGTCGATGTCTTGCTGCACGAATGCGTATTAATGTTTCAAGGTAGACAGCGACGATAAGTCGATCGATGTACGACAGCATACTGGCGCGACGATTGGCTGAGACGACAAGTTACACGCCTCATCACGCCGCTTCAGAACCGACTGCTGCGCATATATCGCCATCCTCAAAGGGGCACCGAAACCCCACCCGAGGGCGTCTAGCATTGCCCAACGGTCGACCAATGCCACAATGCCAGCTTTGTGGCAGTCTGCGTTTAACGACTTAGCCGAGAACCGAACTCTTCGTCCAACTCTTGCCCAAGCGCTCAGCGCTTGGTCGCCTTAGGGACAGGTGTAACTCATGGGCTTTGATCGTGGTGGCAGCTCGAGTGCGCCCAATTTCTTTCGCTATTTCTTCCGGCGGTAGGGTTCCCGCCAAATGGTGGAGCATCGCAATTTCATCGGCAGTCCAAGGCCGGTGCAACATCGCCATCTTGACCTCCTAATACTCAACTCAACCTAACCCCTAATGCATTGCAAATTTCATTCCAGACTTCGGAATCTTGAACCGTAAGCAACGACACGCAATCATGGCTGATGGACAAATCCCACCGGATATCTGGTGGAATCTTTCAAGGTAGCTAAATACAGAACGTCGTATCCGCCTGCTCGGATGTTACTACTCGTCTATGAATTTAGACGAAATTCGCCTCGTGCCGTTGGTGCTGTCTTGTCAACGAACATACTGTTGCTCGCGACAGAACTGACCACTCGCTTTTGTGAGCGCGAGGCACATCGTCGGGCTCAACGATGCGCCAAAGATCCATCACAAATTCACCGCGCGGTCGGTGAAGCCCAATAAGCTGCTTTGTCTTGGCGCATACATGACGCCCGCGTATTTTGACCGACGATCTGTCCCTTAGTCCAGACAGGCATAGCCAGCCTCCATGCCACCCGTCCCAGCCTCACCGCTCCCATCGAGCGAGAGGATTTACGCTGTTGAGCTAAATGGCGCCTTAGCGCCAGTACCGGAGATTGTTCGCTGTGAATCAGGCAGCCGCCGCGGCTCAGACGTAAGGTGGGAAATTTCGTCCAGTGGCTGAAGGGCCAGATCGGAGCTTCCATCACCTTAACGGCCGAGAAAATCCGAAGGCAAACAAGCATCTTTCCTGACCAAATAGGAATCGGGGCGTCGGTCGCGTTTTGATGATAGCCGTTGCCATTATCCTTCGGGCGCGAAACGCCCAGATAATATGCACCTTATCCCGATCGCGATTGCTCGCGAAACTGCCGCGGCGTCACACCGGAAATTCGGCGGAAGGCGCGGCTGAAATGTGCCGGATCCGTGTAACCGGACGAAAATGCGATATCGATAATCTTGGAATTGCTGTCACGCAAAAGCTTGCTCGCATTCTCATATCTGACGGTGTCGAGCAGATCAGAATAGCTCAGGCCGACATGCGCGAGCTTGCGCTGAAAGCTGCGTGTGCTGACGCCCGCCATTTCAGCGACTTCAGCAAGAGCCGGAATTCCGTCGTCCAGATAGGACGGCGGCATCAGTTTCAGCAGCTCAACGATGTCGTAGCCGGAAGGGCCGTCCTCGTGAGCTTGCGGTGCTGGGCTCCCGTCTTTCCGATGGTTGGCGAGACTGAGATACGAGATCGGCACGTCGATCCACGCCGCATGCTGGCCTGACAGGAACCGCACATTGGGCCACAAGGATTGCGTTGCGGACCGCGGCGTGTAGCGCGCTTCAAAGGCGATCGTCGCCGGCATCCAGTCCGGCCCCGCGAACTGCCGGACGATGTGTATGGAGAAAATGTTCTGGATCCATTGCAGGTGCTCCATATGCAGGAGCCCGTTTGTCCCGGCGAGCGTGGTGCAAATCCGCGCGTGATCGTCATCGTGCTCGATCCACATGCTCAGGATTGTATCCTCCCGCGGCGCCCATGTGCAGGCATGCCGCAGCGCCACGAGCAGTGTCGGAGAGTGAGCGATCAGGGCCCGCGTTTTCTCGCGCATATGGGAGAAATGCAGCCGCTGGCTGGCCAGGAAGCCGAATTCTTCAATACCCTGGCTTCTGCGGGCGGTTTCCATGAAGCGGATGGCCGGCATCAGCGGGACATAGAGATCGCTCTTGTCTACCAGAGACGACGGAAGCCGAAACTTGGTCAGAAGCGAACTCGTCGGCGCACCGGTCTCATCGAGAATCCCGACGAAGGGCAGAAGAAACTGGCAGCGCGTCAAAGGGATGTTGGCCATTGGGTCTCGTCGCGATCATCCGTAGGTACTTTGCATCAGCCACAATTTCAATCGAATCGCTACTGGCGAGCCCGGAGAATGTCACCGTTCTCTTGCCGGCACCTGTCGGCCTCGAATTGCAGCGGTCGCCGTGTCGTGTGCATCGCGGCAAGAATTCACCTGCAAATGACATGACCGGCAGCGATTGGCGCGAAGTGGCAAGACGACGGGCCTTCGTCTGCACGAAATGACCCGGACAGGGTTCGCCTGTCGATCGGAAGGCAACCGGGCCGGGCGCAGGCCCCGGCTTCCCCAAGATTCCGCCCACGGAACGTCGGCACCGGCCCGGCTTTGCTTCCACCTTCCCAATAAATCCGACAAGTAAACTGGAACCACCATATTGAGAACGCTGACCTGCGCCGAAACGGCTCAGACGGATTTGCGATCGGAGCGTGTACGAGACGGCATGGTCTTCGTGAGTGCCGGAACGTTCTGGATGGGTTCGGATCGGCACTACCCCGAAGAGAGACCGGCTCACCGCGTCAGTGTCGATGGGTTCTTCATTGACGAGATTCCCGTCACCAATACTCAGTTTGCCGAGTTCGTGGCTGCAACCGGATATCGCACGTTTGCCGAATCCGTGCCCGATCCAAAAGACTATCCCGGCATACTGCCGGAGATGCTGTATGCGGGCTCGCTGGTTTTTCGCGAGCCGACCGGGCGTGTCGGTCTTGATGACTGGTCGCAGTGGTGGTCGTTTCTCGAGGGTGCCAACTGGCGTCGTCCCTATGGTCCGCTTAGCAGCATCGAAGGACGAGATGATCATCCCGTCGTCCACGTCACCCACCAGGACGCGCTGGCCTATGCACGATGGAAGGGCAAGGATCTTCCTACAGAAGCCGAGTGGGAGTTCGCCGCCAGAGGAGGCCTCGAACAGGCCGAATTCGCATGGGGATCGGAGCTGATCCCCGATGGCCGGCATATGGCCAATACCTGGCAAGGATCGTTTCCGACAGTCAATCATAACCAGGACGGATACTCCCGCACGTCGCCTGTGAAAGCCTATCCGCCCAACGGATACGGTCTCTACGACATGATCGGAAACGTTTGGGAGTGGACGTCCGACTGGTACTCCGCGCAGCACGAAGCAGACACGACGAAAGCCTGCTGCGTGCCCAGCAATCCTCGCGGCGGGCATGAGTCAGCCAGCTACGATCCATGTCTTCCCGAAATAAAAATCCCGCGGAAGGTCCTCAAAGGCGGCTCGCATCTCTGCGCTCCTAATTATTGCCGCCGCTATCGGCCTGCAGCTCGCCATCCAGAAGCAATCGATACTTCGACAAGTCATGTCGGATTCAGATGCGTTGTTCGAAACGGAGAATCGAATGAATAAGCCTCCTAATAACCATCTCAGGGCACGCTGGTTGGGCGTGAGCACGACTCTCCTGTTGTTGGGAACGCCTGCTGTCGCCCAGGAATCGCTGCCGTTCCCGCCCACGCCATCAGGAAGCAAGGCTGGTCCGACGATCGCGCGGTCGACCTACAACCCGGTGCCGGCGCAATCGCGCCTTCCAGCCAATGCACCGAACATCGTCGTCATCATGCTCGACGACGTTGGTCCGGCACTCCCCAGCACCTATGGCGGCGTGATCAAGACAGACACGTTGAGCCGTGTTGCCGAAGGCGGCGTATCGTACAATCGCTTCCACAATGCGGCGATGTGCTCCCCAACGCGCGCAGCGTTACTGACCGGGCGTAATCATCACCGCGTGGGGTTTGGCCAGATCGCCGAACTGGCAAATGATTGGGATGGCTACTCCGGCCACATCCCGGCGACATCCGCGGCCGCGCCGAAAGTGCTTGGCTATTACGGCTATGCGACGGGTGCATTCGGGAAGTGGCACAACACGCCGGCGAACGAGACCACGGCCGTCGGTCCCTATACGAACTGGCCAGCGGGGCGCGGCGTTGGTTTCGACTACTTCTACGGCTTCCTTGCCGGGGAATCCTCGCAATGGGAGCCCGCGGTCGTTGAAAACACGGTTCGCCTGGATCCATCCGCGGGCAAGAAAGAATATCACTTCACCGAGGACATGACCGACAAGGCTGTCTCATGGATCAAGCAGGTCCATGCGCTGACGCCGGATCGTCCGTTCTTCATGTACTGGACCCCTGGCGCCTCCCATGGTCCGCATCACATTTTCAAGAACTGGGCGGACAAATATAAGGGCAAGTTCGACGACGGCTGGGATGTCATGCGCGAGCGCGTCTTCGCCCGTCAGAAAGAACTCGGATGGATACCGAAAGACACCGAGCTGACGCCGCGGCCAAAAACGCTTGCGGCATGGGCCGATATCCCCGACGAGGAAAAGCCATTTCAGCGTCGGCTCATGGAAGTGTTCGCCGGATACACCGAGCATGCGGACGCCCAGGCCGGCCGGCTGATCGATACGCTCGACGAACTCGGCATTCGTGACAACACCCTCATCTTCTACGTCTGGGGTGACAACGGCTCGAGCGCCGAAGGTCAGAATGGGACCATCAGCGAACTGCTGGCGCAGAATGGTATTGCTTCCGAGATCAAGGATCACATCCGCACCCTGAACGAACTCGGCGGCCTGGATGTGATCGGATCGCCCAAAGTCGACAACATGTACCATGCCGGCTGGGCGTGGGCGGGCGCCACGCCTTATCAGTCCACCAAGCTGATTGCGGCGCATTTCGGCGGGACGCGCACGCCGATGGCGGTTTCCTGGCCGAGCAGGATCAAGCCGGACAAGACGCCGCATCCGCAGTTTCATCATGTCAACGATATCGTGCCGACGATTTACGAAATCTTGAAAATCACTCCGCCGAAGCTTGTCGATGGCGTCACCCAGGATCCGCTCGACGGCATCAGCATGGTCTACTCCTTCGGGGCGCCAACCGCGCCCGGACAGAAGAAAGAACAGTATTTCGAGGTGATGGGCAGCCGCGCGATCTATAAGGACGAGTGGATTGCTTCCGTGTTCGGACCGCGCATCCCCTGGAAGGCAGGCCTCGATCCGGCGATCGCGCAATGGACGCCTGAGAACGACGTGTGGGAACTCTACGATCTTCGAAAGGACTTTTCGCAGGCGAAGGATATCGCGTCTGCCAATCCCAAAAAAGTCGAAGAGATGAAGACGACGTTCGATGCAAACGCGAAGGCCAACAAGGTCTATCCTGTCGGCGGCGGCCTGTGGTCCGTTGTCTTCCATCCCGAAGACGCGCCATCCAATCCGGCCAAGGTGTTCGACTATACGCAGGAAGTCGTTGCCGTTCCGGAGTTCACCGCACCGAAACTCGGGTCACGAAGCAGCCTTGTCAGCATCGACGCAGAACTGAAGCCGGACTCGAAGGGCGTGCTTTATGCACTGGGTGCGATCTCGGGAGGGATTTCGCTGTGGGTCGAAGACGGCAAGCTCAGCTTTGAGTACAATCTGTTCGAGATAGAACGGACAAGGCTCGATACGACCGCTCCGCTCCCGACCGGAAAGGTCAAGATCGAAGTCGAAACACGCCTGGCCAGCAGCGTACACGCCGGTCCTCTCGACATCGTCATCCGCGTTGACGGCAAGGAAGTGGCCAAGGGCCGGGTGCCTCGCTCAACCTCGCTCGGGTTTACTGCCAATGACGCTTTCGACGTCGGCCGTGACAGCTATTCGCCGGTCTCGTTCGCATATTATGACCGCAAGCCATTTGCGTTCAACGGAAAGATCAACCGTCTACGGGTTGCGTATCTGAACTGATTGGTTTGATCCCATCAAGTCATCATCGGCTGGAAGCGGAGATCGAGGGTGGTCGCCGCTCCCAGACGAGAACAAACATCACTACCCCTGCAGATAATGCCTGCTGAATCTCGAAAGGAACGTTCAATGATGAAGCAACTTGCTTTTGTTCTTGCTGTTGCGTGCGCAGCACCGCTGGGCTCGGCTCAAGCCCAAACCGAATTGAAGGCCTATGCCGATGCGGATGGTTACATCAACGTACAGAAGCTAACTTGCGCGCAACTCGCCGGAACGTATCAGGAAGACGCGAACTTTCTCGGCGTTTGGTACAGCGGTTGGTACAATGGCCTCGGAAAGAAGTCTTCCATCAACCTGCCTAGAGTCCGAGAAGGCATTCACGAGTTGATCGTCTACTGCAAGGCCAATCAAGGCACGACGATCATCAAGGCCATCGATGTTCTTCTGAAGGCTGAGAAGGTCCGCACTGCCAAATGAATGCTGCCCCCATCATTCTGATTTGCCGGCCCGGCTAACTTACAAGTAACAGGAATCATCTCTTGAAAAGCCAATCCAGAACGCCCTTGAATGTGGCGTGCCGTTCGATCCGCTCCGTTGCCGCACTCCTGATCGCGTCGGGTTTATCTGCGATATGCATCGGAGCTGGCGCTGCCCACGCGGACGATGCTGCATCCATCCTGCGCGCAATGTCCGACTACATCGCGAATCAAAAGAATGTTTCGATATCGTATGATTCCGATATCGAGATCATGACCCCGGACATGCAGAAGATTCAGTTTGCCAGTTCCGGGCAACTCACCCTCCATCGACCGGACAAGCTCCGCGTGACACGGACCGGCGGCTACGCCGACATTGAGCTCGTATACGATGGCGCCAATTTCACCGTTTCCGATCGTGCCCGCAAAATCTACGGGCAGATGCCAGCCCCCAGCACGATCGACCAGCTCGTCGACCGCATTCGTGACAAGTCCGGCATCGAGGCGCCGGGTGCCGATCTTCTTCTCGCCAATTCCTATGCAGCCTTGATGGATGGAGTCTATGACGCCAAGCATATCGGCAGGGGCGTCATCGATGGCCATGAGTGTGAACACTTGGCTTTCCGTACGCCGGATGCCGACTGGCAGATCTGGATAGAACCAGGCGCAACGCCGATTCCGCGCAAATACATCATCACCACCAAAACGGTGACAGGCGCGCCTCAGTACACGCTCCGAATTAGCAGCTGGAAAACGAGCCCCGACACCACTGCTGATGCATTCGCTTTCAAGCCGAGCGCAGACATGAAGAAGCACGAGATTCAGAATCTCGGCCATATCGATGAGATTCCCCCAGGAATCAGCCCCAGCGGAGAGAAGAAATGACTGGATTGAAAAGCAAGCTGCTGAAAATCGCCCTCGGAACGAGCGTGGCCATCCTGTGTCTGTCGGTCAGCGAACAGGCGTCGTTCATGCGTGGCGGTACCTTCATGACCTCGGCTGAGGCACTCATCGGAGCTCCGCTTACACCTCTGAGTTACGCCGGCGTCGCACGGCGAACGACGCGCCGAGCCGTCGTGGGTGGAGCCGTCGTTGGCGGAGCCATCGTGGGCGGCGCAGTCGCGGGTGCGGCCGTCGTAGCCGTGCCACCTCCTTGCATTCAGGCGGTCGACGTCTACGGCCGAATCTATAACCGGTGCTACTGATCGCACTCTGACCGAGAGCTATTTCAGCAGGCCGTTGTTGTCGATCCACGTCGAACAGTGACTGCTGCGGTGCTCTCAACGCTACTAAAAATGCTGGAGCGCGTTCCGATGGGAGCGCGCTCTATTTTTCTGACGCGTTCTGCCGGAACGAATGCGTTTTCGCTGGAATGGCCCCAGTCAATGCCAGCACAACGAGCAATGTCGGGGAGTGACCGATCAGGCCCGCGTTTTCTTGCGCATATGGGAGAAATGCAGCCGTTGGCTGGCCGGGAAGCCGAATTACTCAATGCCCTGGCTTCTCCGCGCGGTTTCCATGAAGCGGATTGCCGGCATCAGCGAGACGTAGAGATCGCTAAATGACATGACCGGTCGCGATTGG
>Ga0075364_10002452_pt1 | contig 10391 bp, 3 predicted proteins | sample EndMetdeltDD1764_FD_71517 | JGI IMG/M metagenome (GOLD analysis project Ga0075364, IMG submission 71517) | Populus endosphere microbial communities from Tennessee, USA - Endosphere MetaG P. deltoides DD176-4 | ecosystem: Host-associated > Plants > Roots > Endosphere | place: USA: Tennessee...
CGGACACCACGACCGCCAGCGACATCGCCAGGGCGACAAACCACTTCACTAGATGCCCCAGGGCTCCGTGTAACCCCACCGGATCAGGCGGTCATCGTCGAAGGTGAACGAGGTGATCGACGCCAGATTGCACAACCGGCTGTGCGGGAGCGGCAGATGCGGCAGCTTGCGGCCCGTCATGGCCCGGCGCAGCGTCTCCACCGGCAGCTGATGACTGACACACACGGCCTCGTGACCGGCGGCCTTCTCCCGCGCCCGGTGCAGCGCGGCCATCATCCGCGGGGCGATGTCGTCATAGTGCTCACCCCAGGACGGTTTGCGGGGGTTGCGCAGCCGCGGCCAGTTGCGCGGATCGCGCAGGGCACCGTCCCCGGGTGCCACGCGCTTGCCCTCGAAGTCGTTCCACGATTCGATCAGGTCGTCGTCGGTGTCGATGTCCAGCCCGTGCACGGCGGCGATCGGCGCCGCGGTCTGCTGCGCGCGCTCCAGCGGGGAGGCCACCACATAGGTGATGTCCTTGGGCGCCAACCACTCCGCCGCCGACTGGGCCTGCAGCCGGCCGCGGTCGGACAGGTTGTACCCGGGCAGCCGGCCGTAGAGCACCTTCTCCGGGTTGTGCACCTCGCCGTGGCGCATCACATGGACCGTCGTGCGTGTCGTCACTGCTTGGCCTCGGCGGCCGCGCGCGCCGCGTGCGGCAGGGCCGCCGCGATCCGGTCGAAGGCGTCATCGTCGAGGGCGGTCGAGACGAACCAGGTTTCGAAGGCGCTGCACGGCGGATAGACACCGGCATCCAGCAGCGCGTGGAAGAACGCGGGGTAGCGCCAGGTCTCGGTGGCCTTGGCGGTGGCGAAGTCGGTCGGCTCGCCGTCCCCGAAGAAGACCGTCAGGAAGTTCCCGGCGCGCGACACCCGGTGCGCGACCGAGGCCTCGGTGAGCGCGCCGGTGATCAGCGCCCCGAGCCGGTCGGCGTTGGCGTCAAGGGTGGCGTAGACGCCTGCGTCGGCGGCGCGCAGCGTGGCCAGTCCGGCGGCCATGGCCACCGGGTTCCCCGACAGCGTGCCCGCCTGATACACCGGGCCCAGTGGTGCGAGCTTCTCCATCACCGCGGCGCGGCCACCGAACGCCGCGGCGGGCAGGCCACCGCTCATCACCTTGCCGAAGGTGAACAGATCGGCGTCGACGGGATCCACGCCGTACCAACCGGATCGGCTGACCCGGAATCCGGTCATCACCTCATCGGAGATCAGCAGCGCCTCGTGCTCGGCGGTGATCCGGCGCAGCGCCGCGTTGTAGCCCGGCAGAGGCGCCACGGTGCCCATGTTGCCCGGGCTGGCCTCGGTGATGACGCAGGCGATCTGTTCGCCGTGCGCGGCGAACGCCTCCTCGACGGCGGCGACATCGTTGTAGGGCAACACGATGGTGTCGGCGGCGGCGGCGCCGGTCACCCCGGGTGAGGACGGCAGGCCCAGGGTCGCCACACCGGATCCGGCGTCGGCGAGCAGGGCGTCGCTGTGGCCGTGATAGCAGCCGGAGAACTTGATGATCTTGGGGCGGCCGGTGAAACCGCGGGCCAACCTGATGGCGCTCATGGTGGCCTCGGTGCCCGAGTTGACGAAGCGGATGCGCTCGACGGGCGCGACGCGGTCGATGATCTCGCGGGCGAGTTCGGTCTCCGCCGGCGTCGGGGCACCGAAGGACAGCCCGTCGGCGGCGACGCGTTGCACCGCCTCGACCACATCGGGGTGGGCGTGGCCCAGGATCATCGGCCCCCACGAGCACACCAGGTCCACGTAGCGGTTGCCGTCGGCGTCGGTCAGCCAGTAGCCGTTGGCTTTGGTGATGAAGCGCGGGGTGCCACCCACGGCGCTGAAGGCCCGCACCGGCGAGTTCACCCCACCGGGGATCACCGATGACGCATCGGCGAACAACTTCGCGGAGGCCGAAACGGACGAACCGGTACTGCTCATGACCCCCAGTGTTCCAGTCAATGCCAAGTCAGCAACTACAGGGTGTAGTGGAACAGATCCGCCGCGCACGTGGCAAATCCCACACTCCACTATCGCAAACTCTATGGATCGGGCAAAATGCCTGATTTAGCGGATAATCATCCCAAATCTGTGTGGTTAGGAAAACTCTTGTGACCGATCAGCTACCTGTGAGCCAGGCCGCGATCCGATATCCGTTCGGATTGCCGGAACAGGGCTGGCGCAAAGCGGTCAAGGTCAGCATGGGCCGCACCCTGCTCGCGCTGCGTCCGCGCTACGGACGGCGGCTGCTCGATCAGGGTGATCCCGCAACCTTCACACTGGCCGATCGGCTGCTGCTGGCCGGCTGGACCAGCCGCGCCACACCCGCCGACTGGCCGGCACTGAGCGCACTGCACCAGCGCTTCTGGGCGGGCCCGGGTGGCGCGCTGTTCAGCGCGGACCCCGAGATCGCCGAGCGGTTCCAGGAATGGTTCCTGCGGGAGCACGCCCGGCCGCTGGAGTTCCTGCGCAGCGAGCTGAACACCCGGCCCTGCCCCGCGCTCTGCGAGATCGGCAGCGGTAACGGCCTGGCCCTGGAGTACCTGTGCCGGCAGCTGCCCGAGATCGGGCGCTTCGTCGGTGTCGACGTCAACGCCGAGGCCACCGGCAACAACGCCCGCCGCTGGCAGCACGAGGACCGGCTGGAGTTCGTCGCCGCCGACGCGGTGTCCTGGATCGACGCCAACGCCGGCCGCGACTGGGCCTACTTCTCCAACGCCGGCGTGCTGGAGTACCTGCCGGAGAACAAGGTCACCGAGCTCTACCGCATCACCGCGGAGCGGGGCGGCTGGTGGCTGATCACCGAACCGGTCTACGCCGGCTACGACCTCGACACCGAGACCCGGTCGCGTCCGCACGGCAACGAGTTCAGCTTCTGCCACAACCACCCGCACCTGCTCGCCCAGGCCGGCTGGGATGTCGTCGACCAGTACGAGACCGAGGTCGCGGGCATGCGCTTCCTCACGCTGTCCGCCCGCACGACGGCATCCGACCGAAAGAGCACCCCGTGAGCACCATCCAGGACCTGTTCGCCGAACAGGTCGCCCGCACCCCGGACGCCGAGGCGATCGCCCACCGCGACGCAAGCCTGACCTACGCCGAGTTCAATGCACGGGCCAACCAGCTGGCGCACCGGTTGATCGATGCCGGGCTGACACCGGGCACCGGGGTGGCCTTCCTGTGCGACCGCACCCCGCTGCTGCCGATCGCGCTGATGGGCATCCTCAAGGCCCGCGGCTACTACATTCCCCTGGACCCGGTCTACCCGGCCGCCCGCATCAACGGCATCCTGACCGACGCCCAACCCTTCGCACTGGTCACCGACCGCGATGCGGACGGCCTGCGCGCCATGGGTATCGAGGCCGGCACCCGGGTGGTACAGCTCGCCCACGACGACGAGGGCAGTGACACCGATCCACCCGCGGGCAGCGCCGATGACCTGGTGTATTCCATCTATACCTCCGGGTCCACCGGAAAGCCCAAGGGCACCCTGAACTTTCAGCGTGGAGCCGTCAACGTCAACCGGTGGATGATCGACGGTTTCGGGGTCGGCCCGCAGACCCGCGCGCTGGTGGCGACCTCCATCGGATTCGACATCACCAGCAAGGCGATCTGCTCACCACTGCTGTCCGGGGGCACCGTGGTGCTCTACCACTCCCCCGTGTACGACCCGGCGCGCATCCGCGCCGCCATCGTCGACTTCGGCGTCAACACCCTCAACCACACGCCCACCGGCCTGCTCGGTCTCATCGAGGACGGCAGCGCGTCGACCTACGCGCAGATGGCCGGCGTGCGGCGTCTGCTGATCCTCGGTGAAGCGTTGCGGCTGGACCGGTTCCGTGCCTGGCTGACCCACGCCGATACCCGGCCCGCACTGTTCAACGGCTACGGGCCCACCGAGTGTGCCGACACCATCGCCGCCCACGAGGTCACCGATGCCGATATCAGCACCGGCGGTGACTGCCCGCTCGGTGACGCCCTGCCCAATATCGTGCTCACCGTCCGCGACCGCGACCTGCGCATGGTCGCACCGGGCGAGAAGGGCGAGTTGTGCGTGCAGGGGGTCTGCGTCGGCGCCGGCTACCGCAACCTGCCCGAGCAGACCGCCGCCGCATTCGTCGCCGACCCGCTGGGTGGTGAAACGCTTTATCGCACCGGCGATCTGGTCAGCCGGCGCGCAGACGGGGTGCTGCTGTACCACGGCCGGATGGACCATCAGGTCAAGATCCGTGGCCACCGGGTGGAACTCGGCGAGATCGAAGCGGCCCTCAACCGGATCCCCGGCGTGCTGGAGAGCGTGGTGACCGCACCGTCCCGGCCGGACGGGGAACGCTTCGTGGCCGCCTACCTGCGCACCTCGTCACCGGATGCGCGGGACCGTACCGCGCTCAATGCGCAACTGGCCCAGGATCTCCCGGACTTCATGGTGCCGGCCAGCTACACCTTCATGGACGCCTTCCCGGTCAATGCCAGCTTCAAGGTGGACCGCAAGGCGCTGCCCGAACCGGTACTGGGCCGACCGGCACTGGGCACCGCCTACCGGCCGCCGGCCGATGCGCTGGAACGCACGCTCACCGCGATCTGGGAGGACCTGCTCGGATTCCCGGGCGCCGGAGCCGAGGACCCGTTCTTCGAACTGGGTGGCAACTCGCTGCTGGCCACCCGGTTGGTCACCCGCGTCAACGCCGAACTGGGTGCGGCACTGACCATCACCGAGTTCTTCGAGAAACCGACGATCGCCGGGGTGGCCGCCAGGCTGGCGCCGCCCGAACCGGCCGCCGCGGCCGCCCCGCGCACCCCACCGCGCCGCCGCGACACCACGCACATCGCGATCGTCGGCATGGCGGCGCGGGTGCCCGGCGCCGCCGATGTGGGGGCTTTCTGGCGCAATCTGCTCGACGGTGTGGACTCGCTGGAGGTGCTCGAGTTCGACCCCGACCTGCCCGACCAGGTGCCGGTGAGCGGCTGGGTGGCCGATTCGGAGACCTTCGATCACACCTTCTTCGGCTACACACCGCACGAGGCCGAACGGATCGACCCGCAGCAACGACTGCTGCTGCAGACCGCGGTGGCGGCCTTCGAGGACGCCGGGCTGGCCACCGCCACCAGTACATTGCGCGCCGGCATCTACGCCGGTGTGGCCGCCAACAGCTACCTGACCCGCAATGTGCTCCCGCACGACCAGACCGGCGACTACGGCCTGGGCTATGCCCTGGTCGGCAATGACAAGGATTACGCCGCCACCCGCATCGCCTACAAGCTGGGCCTGACCGGTCCGGCGATGAGCGTGCAGACGGCGTGCTCGTCCAGTGGCGCGGCGCTGCATCTGGCCTGCCAGGCGCTGCTGGCCGACGACTGTGACGTGGCGCTCGCCGGTGGAGCCTCGCTGCCGTGGCAGTACCGCCACGGGCACGAGCACATTCCCGGCGGTGCGCTCAGCGCCGACGGACGGGTGCGCGCTTTCGACGCCGACGCCAGCGGCATGGTGCTCACCGGTGGCGGCGCGTGTGTGGTGCTGCGGCGCCTCGACGACGCGATCGCCGACGGCCACACCATCCACGCGGTCATCCGTGCCACCGCACTGAACAACGACGGCGGCGAGCGCGCCAGCTTCACCGCGCCGAGCATCGCCGGGCAGCGGGACGTGGTGCGCACCGCGCTGGACCGCTCCGGCATCAACGCACGCAGCATCGGCGTGCTGGAGGCGCACGGCACCGGCACCCCGCTCGGCGACCCGATCGAGGTCGCCGCCATCACCCAGTCCTGGCGCGAGGACACCACGGACACCGGGTTCTGCGCGATCGGCAGCGTCAAGACCAATATCGGGCACCTCGACGCCGCGGCGGCGATGGCGGGCGCGATCAAGCTGGCCCTGATGTTGCGTGAGGGCGAACGCCCGGCCACCCTGAACTTCGCCACACCGAACCCGGACTGCGCGTTCGACTCGTCTCCGTTCTTCGTCAACGACACCAGGACCACCTGGGCGCCCGACGACGGCCCACGGCGCGGCGCGCTCTCGTCATTCGGATTCGGCGGGACCAACTTTCACGCCATCCTCGAGCAGGGCCCGGACCAGTCATCCACCCCGGCCCGCCGACAGTGGCAGGTACTGCGGCTCTCGGCCCGCAGCGCCGAGGCGTTGCAGACCCAGATCGCCGAGCTGTCCCACGCTGTGAGCCGGTCTGCGGATTCGCTCGCCGATATCGCCTACACACTCGACGTGGGCCGCAACCGGCACCAGTACCGGGCCGCGGTGGTGGCGCGAACCCCCGCGCAGGCCGCCGCCCGGCTATCGGAACCGGAAAGCGTTGTCACCGGACGTGATCCGCAGGCCCGTCCGCACCTGGTATTCGGTTTCCCCGGCCAGGGCGCCCAGCACAGCGGGATGGGCAAGCGACTCTACGAGACCGAGAGCGTCTTCCGCAGCGCCGTCAATCAGTGCGCCGACATCCTGCTGCCCGCGTTGGACGTGGACCTGCGCGATGTGCTCTTCGATGCCGGTTCCGCCGACGCACTGCGTGACACCCAGCTGGCCCAGCCGGCCATCTTCACCATCAGCTACGCCACCGCCAAGTTGTGGATGAGTTGGGGACTGAAGCCGCACAACATGATCGGGCACAGCGTCGGCGAGTTCGTGGCCGCCACCCTGGCCGGGGTGTTCGAGCTGGAGCACGCGCTGCTGATCCTTGCCGAGCGTGCCCGGCTGATGCAGTCCATGCCCGCGGGCGGGATGCTCGCGGTGCGGCTGTCCGAACAGGAAGCCGGACAGTACGTGCGCGGATCGGTTGCCGTCGCCGGTGTCAACTCCCCGAAGCTGACCGTGTTGTCCGGTCCGCATGCCGAACTCGACGCGGTGCGGGCACAACTGGAGTCCGCGGGGGTGGCCACCACCGCGCTGCACACCAGTCATGCCTTCCACTCGCCGATGATGGACCCGATCGTCGATCCGTTCACCCGGGTGGTCGCGCAATACCCGCGCAACGCCCCGGCACTGCCGTTCTACTCCAGCCTGACCGGGCTGCCGATCACCGACGAGCAGGCTCAGGACCCGAATTACTGGGCGCAGCAGCTCCGTAACGCGGTGCGCTTCGCGCCCGCCCTGCTGCATGCCGCCGAGACCCCCGGCCACGTCCTGCTGGAATGCGGGCCCGGCCAGAACCTCACCACCAGTGCCCGCCAGTGCGGAGTCACCGCGGTGGCATCGCTTCCGCACGCCGGTGCCGCCGACGCCGACGATGCCGAGCACCTCGCCACGGCGGTGGGCCGGCTGTTCCTGGCCGGGGTGGACACCGATGCCCGCCGGGTGCACGCCGGGGAGACCCGGATCCGGGTCAGCCTGCCGACCTATCCGTTCGCCAAGACCCGGCACTGGCTCACCCCGACCGCAGCCCTGCCGGTGACGGCCACAGCCGTGGCACTGGAAGCGCCTGCACCGGAAGAGAACATCGAGGCCGATCCTGCGGACCGGATGACCACCTTCGTCCGGACCTTGTTCGCCGAGGTGGCCGGTGTCGACATCGGCCCCGATGACGATCACCGCTCCTTCCTGGAGATGGGCTTCGATTCGCTGCTGCTGACCCAGATCACCACCCAGATCAACCAGCGGCGCTCGGTCGCACTGCGGTTCCGTCAGCTGCTGGAGGAGTTCCCCACCCCGGCCGGGCTGGCCGCGCATCTGCTGGAACTCGACGCCGGCGGTGCAGATCCGCAGAAGGCCAAGGTTTTCGGCGCGGGCGCCCGGATCAGCAAGACCGCCGACGAATCGTTGACGCCCCGGCAGCGGGCCGCGCTCGACGATTTCGTCGCCCGCTACACCGCGCGGACCGCCCGTAGCCGCGCCTACGCCGACGAGCACCGTCCGCATCTGGCGGATCCGCGGGCGGTGTCCGGTTTCCGGCCGCTGTGGAAGGACCTGGTCTATCCGATCGTGTCGGAGACCTCGAAGGGCCCGCGGTTCACCGATATCGACGGCAACGACTATGTCGACATCACCAACGGTTTCGGCTCGGTGTTCTTCGGGCACCGCCCCGACTTCGTGGTCGACGCCGTGCACGCCCAGATCGAGCGCGACATCATCATCGGCCCGCAGAACCCGGTGGCCGGCGATGCCGCCAAGCTGTTCGGCGAGATGGTCGGCCATGAGCGGGTCGCGTTCTGCAACACCGGTTCCGAAGCGGTGCTCGCCGCGATCCGGTTGGCGCGTACCGTCACCGGACGCAACCTCATCGTGCAGCACGAGGGTGACTACCACGGCATCACCGATGAGGTGCTGGTCCGCAGCACACCCAGCGGCCGGACCGTGCCCGCCGCGCCCGGCGTCCCCCCGGAGAGCGTGGCCAACACCATCGTGCTGGAGTACGGTACTGCGGAATCGCTTGCGGTACTGCGGGAACGGGCCCACGAGCTGGCCGCCGTGCTGATCGAACCCGTGCAGTCCCGCAAACCCGATCTGCAGCCCGCCGACTATGTGCGTGAGGTCCGCCGGATCTGCGACGAGAGCGGCACCGCGCTGATCATGGACGAAGTGGTGTGCGGTTTCCGCGTGCACTGGGCGGGCGCCCAGGGTGTGTGGGGTGTGAAGGCCGATATCGGTTGCTATGGCAAGGTTTTCGGTGCCGGACTGCCGGTCGGCGCGCTCGCGGGTACCGCCCGGTTCATGGACGCCCTGGACGGTGGCAGCTGGCAGTTCGGGGACGACTCGATGCCCGAGGTGGGGGTCACCTATTTCGCGGGCACCTTCGTGCGCCACCCGCTGACCATGGCCGTCGTGCACGCCACCTTGAAGCACATGAAGGACAACCCGGACCTGCAGGAACGGGTCAACGCCACCGCCGCCGGCATGGTGGACCGGCTCAATGCGCTGTTCCGGTCCGAGGGCGTGCCGATGCACATCGGCCGGTTCGGGTCGCTGATGAAACCCGAGTGGACACAGGAACTCGCCTTCGGTGAGCTGTTCTACTACTTCCTGCGCGAGGCCGGGGTGAACGCCTGGGATGCCCGGCCCAACTATCTGACCACCGAACACGGTGATGCCGAGGTGCAGTTCATCATCGACGCCTTCGCCTACGCCATCGGGCAGATGAAGCAGGGCGGCTTCTTCGACGACGTGACGCCGACGGCGGAACTGTTCGGCGCCACCGTCAGCGCGGACGGTACGACGATCACGTTGCCCAGCACCGAATCCCAGCGTGAGGTCTGGCTGGCCGCCCGCTTCGTCGGCAACAACAGCGTCGCCTACAACGAGGGTCTGAGCCTGGACCTGGCCGGGCGGCTGGACGAGCAGGCTCTGCGTCACGCGCTGCAGACCCTGCTGGACCGGCACGAGTCGCTGCGGGCCCGGTTCTCCCGCGACGGCCGCTCCCTGGTGATCGACACTTCGGTGCAACTCGAGCTACCCGTGCACGATCTGACCGGACTCGACGAGCCGACGCGTGCCGCCGCGCTGGCCCAGATCCACGACCACGAGATGGGCAGCCGCTTCGATCTGCGCAACGGACCGCTGGCGCGCTTCCGGCTGGTGCGGATGGGCGCCGAGCACCACAAGCTGCTGTTCGTCACCCACCACGCGGTGTGCGACGGCTGGTCGGGTGCGGTCGCACTGAGCGAGCTGGCCGCGCTGTATTCGGCGCGGGTGGAGGGGCGCGACGCGGCCCTGCCTGCCGCACCGCGGTACGCCGATTACAGCGCCGTCGAGCATCATTTCCTGCAGTCCCGTACCGGCCGGCTGCACCAGGACTACTGGCTCAAGCAACTGCGGGAGGTACCGCCGCCGCCGCAGATTCCGGGCGACCGGCCCGGCGGTGACGACGGTGATCTGTCCGCGGCGCGGGTGGACCTGGCGTTGGACGCCGAACTGGTGAGCCGGTTGCGCACCGTCGGCAGCGCGCACGGCGCGAGCCTGGTGGCCACCATGCTGACCGGGTTCGCCGGTCTGCTGCAGCAACGCACCGGGCAGGACGATCTCGTCATCGGCCTGGCCGCGGCCGGTCAGTCCTTCCACGACCAGGGCAAGCTGGTGGGGCACTGCGTGAACCTGTTGCCGCTCCGTCTGCAGATCGACGGTGCCGACAGCTTCACCGATGCCCTGCGGGGTACCCGCGGCGCACTGCTGGACGCCTATGACCATCAGGGCGTCAGTGTCGGCACCCTGACCGAGCAGCTGAACCTGACCCGGGTCGGTAACCGCCCGCCCCTGGTCAGCGTGGTGTTCAACATCGATGTGCGCGACGACGACATCCGCCACACCGGGCTGACGGTCGGCTACGAGACGTTGGTGCGGCAGGCCGAGACGTTCGAGCTGTTCATCAACGTCGTCGACAACGGCTCCGCCATGGTGTTGGAGGCGAGCTATCGCACCGCCCT
>Ga0075364_10002453_pt1 | contig 10390 bp, 7 predicted proteins | sample EndMetdeltDD1764_FD_71517 | JGI IMG/M metagenome (GOLD analysis project Ga0075364, IMG submission 71517) | Populus endosphere microbial communities from Tennessee, USA - Endosphere MetaG P. deltoides DD176-4 | ecosystem: Host-associated > Plants > Roots > Endosphere | place: USA: Tennessee...
CCTGCGTCCGGGCCTCGCGATGAACGCCGTGCGCACGGAGATCGACGGTCTCGAGGCGCGCCTCGATCGCGACAAGCCCGGGCGGCTCAAGTGGGGGGATGGAACGGCCGTCACGCCGATGCTCGACTACGTGTTCGGGCCCGTGCGGGGCGCGTTGCGTCTCCTGTGGGTCGCGGTGATCGTCCTGCTGCTGATCGCGTGCGCGAACGTGTCGGGCCTGATGCTGACGCACGTGTCGCGCCGGCGGCACGAGGACGCGATTCGGCTGGCGCTGGGTGCCGATCGCGCCACCGTCGCGCGCCTGTGGCTCACCGAGATCGGCCTCGTCGCCGTCGCCGGCGGGGCGCTGGGCCTGGCGGCCGCGACCGGACTCGTGCGCGCCATCGTGTCGCTGGCGCCAGACGATCTTCCACGCGTCGGCGACGTCAGCGTCGACACCGGCGTCGCGCTCTTCACGTTCCTGGTCGTCCTTGCCGTTGCCCTCGTCACCGGATTGATGCCGCTGCGTCAGGCGGGATCGGTGAACGTGACCGAAGCGTTCGAAGGCGAGCGCGCCACCGCCGGACGCCAGACGCTTCGCGCACGGTCCGTGCTGCTCGTGGCGCAGATCGCGCTGTCGGTCGTCCTGCTGGTCGCGGCCGGACTCGTCGTCCGGAGCTTCATCGTCCTGCAGCAGACGGATCTCGGCTTCACGTCCGATCGCGTCGTCTCGCTGACGGTCCGGCCCGGTTCGACGACGCTGCCGCCGAAGGTGTGGCTGAGCCAGGTGCTCGAGCAGATCCGGTCGCAGCCCGGCGTCGAAGCCGCCGGCGCGGTCTACCTGCGGCCGCTGCTGCTCGGACCGATCGGCGACGGCGTACGCGTCTATCTCGAAGGACAACCGCTGACGCCCGCTTCCGCCGACGCGAACCCGACGCTGAATCATCAGATCGCCACGCCCGGCTATTTCGAGGCGCTCAAGACTCCGCTGCGCGCCGGACGGTTCTTCAGCGATCAGGACACGGCCGATCGACAGCGCGTCGCCATCGTCAGCGAATCGACGGCACGGCGCCTCTGGCCGGGGCAGGGTGCCGTCGGGAAGCGCATCACGATGTCGAGCTTCACGCAGGGCGGGCCTCGCCTCGTGGAGCGCACGGTCGTCGGCGTCGTCGCGGACGTCAGGTATCACGCGCTCGGCGAAGTGCAGTTCGACATCTACGATCCCGCCATGCAGGTGGGACGCCCGATCGACAACGTCGTCGTCCGCACGCGCGGCGACGCAGGGAGCACCGCGGCGATGGTCCGCCGCGTCGCGCACGCGCTCGATGCCAGCGCCATCGTCGACGAAGTCACGACGATGGACGACGTGGTGGAGCGCGCGCAGGCGCCGTGGCGGCTGGCCACCTGGATGTTCGTACTGTTCGCCGGGCTCGCGTTCGGACTGTCGGCCCTGGGCCTTTTCAGCCTCGTCGCGCTCGAAGTCGCGTATCGCCGCCGCGAGTTCGCGATCCGTCTCGCCCTCGGCTCACCGGGCGGCTCGATCGTGAAGGGCGTGATGATGCGTGCGGCCTGGCGCGCCGCTGCCGGACTCGCGATCGGATTCGCCGTCGCGTTCGTGGCGAGCCGCGGGCTGCGCAGCCTGCTGTTCGGCGTGGCGCCGGGGGACGTGGCGACCTATGCGGCGGTGCTTGGGATCGTGCTGGCGGCCGTGGCGATCGCGGCGTGGGTGCCGGCACAACGTGCGCTGCTGCGCGATCCGCACGCGGTGCTTCGCCAGCCATAGCGGCTACGGTTGCCGCCGGCAGACAGGCCGACGTCCCGTCATCGAGCAGATCACGCGGAACGTCTCTTTGGCGCCGGCGGGATCCGGATGCTGCTGAGCGGTCAGGCGCATCCGCTGCTCCGTCACCGTGAACTCGATCGTCCGGCCTTTCGTCGTCGAGGTGACCTCCCCGATCGAACGGTCCATCCACAGATCGGTTCCCGGTACGGTCTCGGCTCCGAGGTCGTTGTCGGCCCCGGCCGGATAGAAGCTGACGTCGCGGTTCGTGGCGGGATCGTAAATCGCCAGTATCGCCGCCTGCGTCGGCACGAAGTGACGCATGCCGCGGTGAAAGACGACGCGGCCGTCCGGCAGTGCAAAGACGATCCAGCCGCTCATCGTACGCCGCAGCCGTAAGTCCGGCGCCACGACGAGCAGCGGCCCGTTCGACGGCGAGGAATGGCCCTGAAGAAAGAACAGCCCGCCATGGCGCTCGAAGGCCAGCACCGAGCCGATCCCGTCGAACGTCGCGGACGCCCACGTCCGGCGAGCCTTGTCGAAGCGGCGGACATGGAGACGCTCGGGACGTGAGCGATCCGGCTGCAGTTCATAGTAGGCGACAGCGAACTGCCGGTCTTCGTCGATCACAGCGAAGCTGGTGATGGCCTGCCGGCCGTCCACCCCGGACGGAAGCGGGACGTCGTATTCGCGCAGCGCGTCCGCGAACGCCGGCCACTGGCCGCCGGACTGGGCCGCCATCGACAGGAAGAGTGTGACGAACAGTGCCAGCATCAGGGGATCCTGCTGGGAGATTGGACACCGGATCGGCCGGCGCGGGGCACGATATAGTTCCTGCATCATGCGACGTTCTTTCGCCATCTTTTCCTTCCTTCTGCTCGTCACGGCCTCGAGCGGCGCCCAGGCGCCGTCCGGCAACGCTGCCGCGAACAAGCCGCTGCGCGGATTCACCGCTGCGGGCAGCGCGGTCGAACGCGCGGCCGAGGAGACGTTCCGCGCCGTGCCGAAACCGGAGAACGCGCGCGAGTACATGCGCACGATCTCGGCGCGGCCGCATCATGCCGGCAGCCCGGCCAGCCGCGCGGTCGCCGAGTACATCCTCGGGCGGTTCACGTCGTGGGGACTCGACGCTTCGATCGAATCGTTCGAAGCGCTGATGCCGTACCCGACCGAGCGCGTCGTCGAGCTGGTCGCGCCCGAGCCCTACAGGCTGAAACTCGCCGAGCCGCCGGTCGCACAGGATCCGGCGTCGGAAGACGCCTCGGGGCTGCCGACGTTCAACGCGTACTCCGCCGACGGCGACGTCACCGCGGAGCTGATCTACGTCAACTTCGGCACGCCCGAGGACTACGAGCAGCTCGCGAAGCTCGGCGTGGACGTGAAGGGGAAGATCGTCATCGCGCGCTACGGCCGGAGCTGGCGCGGCATCAAGCCGAAGGTCGCCTACGAGCACGGCGCCGTCGGGTGCATCATCTACTCGGACCCGCACGAGGACGGCTACTTCCCCGGCGACGTCTATCCCGACGGCCCGTATCGCCCGGAGCTCGGCGCGCAGCGCGGAAGCGTGATGGACATGCCGATCCATCCCGGCGATCCCTTGACGCCCGGCGTCGCGGCAGAGCCCGGCGTCGCGCGGATGGATCGCTCGGCGTCACCGGTGATCCTGAAGATCCCGGTGCTGCCGATCTCGTACGGCGACGCGCTTCCGCTGCTCCGTCACCTCAAGGGCCCGGTCGTGCCGGAGGCGTGGCGCGGATCGCTGCCCCTCACCTACCACGTCGGCCCGGGACCGGCGAAGGTCCACATGAAGCTGGCGTTCGACTGGGCCAACCGTCCGCTCCACAACGTCGTCGCCCGGATTCCAGGCACTGAGTTTCCCGACGAATGGATCGTCCACGGCAATCACCACGACGCGTGGGTCAACGGCGCGTCGGATCCGACGAGCGGCATGGTCGCGCTGATGGAAACGGCGCGAGGACTCGCGGAGCTGCTGAAGACAGGCTGGCGTCCGAAGCGGACGATCGTCCTCGCAGGGTGGGATGGCGAGGAGTGGGGACTCCTCGGTTCCACCGAGTGGGCCGAGAAGCACGCCGCGGAGCTCTCGGGCAAGGCGGTCGTCTACCTGAACACCGACAGCACGTCGAAGGGGTGGATCAGCGTGGACGGCTCGCACTCGCTCGAGGCGTTCGCCAACGACCTGATGCGTGACATCTCCGACCCCAAGCGGGCCGGCAAGACGCTGTTCGAGGCGAAGCTCGATCGCGAGCGCTCACAAGCGAGGACCGACGCCGACAAGGCGAGGATCTCGGCGCGGCGCGATTTCCCGATTGCCGCGCTCGGGTCGGGATCCGACTACACGGCGTTTCTCGATCACCTCACGATCGCGTCGCTGAACCTGGGCTTCGGCGGAGAGGGGCCCGACGGCGGCGTCTATCACTCCAAGTACGACTCGTTCACGTGGTACACGCGCTTTTCCGACACCGACTTCGCCTACAACGCGGCGCTGTCGCGCACGATCGGTACGGCGATCCTCCGCCTTGCAAACGCGGACGTCCTGCCGTTCGAATTCACGGCGACGGCGCGCACGCTGCGCGGGTATCTCGATGAGATCGAAGGACTCACGAAGGAGGCGAAGGACACGAAGGGGCTGGATTTCGGGCCGCTGCGATCCGCGATCGCGAAGCTGCAGAAGGCGGCCGACGCGTACGGCGCCGCGCTGTCGAAGGGCAGGGCGCCACGCGACCGCGAACAGACGGCCGAGCTGAACCACCTGCTCTACACCACGGAGCGCGCGTTCAAGTTCGAGGCCGGCCTGCCGAGGCGCGAATGGTTCAAGCATCTCGCCTACGCGCCTGGCTTCTACACCGGCTACGGCGTCAAGACGCTTCCAGGCATTCGCGAGGGCATCGAGCAGAGAGCCTGGGACGAGCCGACGAAGTACATTCCGATCGTCGCGTCCGCCGTCGACAAGCTGGCCGCGCAGGTCGATCGCGCGACGGCGCTGCTCAAGTAGTGGTCAGCGCGCCCGTGGCACATAGCGCGGCATCGCGTCTTCCCACAGGCTGTCGGTGAGCGGCCGCTTGCCGGAGCCGTCGGCGTTCATGATGAAGATCTGCCCGTACGGCTGGAACGTGCGGTCGTAGAGCGCCGCTTCCTCGCGCCATCCGTACATCCCGCTGTTCCACAGGATCCGCCCGTCCTCCGTCCACACGGCATGGGCGTCGTTGGCTGGCGATGTCGTCAATTGCTTCAGATCCGTCCCGTCGGGGCGGATGGTGAAGATGTCGAAGTTGAAGCCGCTGTGCCGTCGCGTGAAGACGATACGCCGGCCGTCGGGAGACCAGCAGGGCAGGTTGTCGTAGTCGGTCGTCAGCACGCGCACGGAGCGATCCGCCAGGTTGAGCACACGCAGTCCCTGCGCGCCATCGCCCCACACGCGATAAGCGATGCTTGCGCCGTCGGGCGACCAGCTCGGAAATCCGGCGTTCGGCGTGCCGTCGGTCACGGTGGTGGCGCCCGAGCCGTCTCGCCGTACCATCATGAGCTTCGCCGGCTGACGGCTGCGGTTCTGCAGGAAGCCACCGTAGCCGAAGACGATCCACTGGCCGTCGGGCGACCAGCTCGGAGAGAACGCCGTCCCTCCGTTGGACGGAAACACTTCGCGGCGGTTCGAACCGTCGGGACTCATGACGTCAATCGACGAGTCGCCGTCCTTGCGTGTGAGCAGGAGCGTGCCGTCTTTCGCGAAGCTCGGAAAGACGTCGGTGTAGCGATACTCGTACTGCGGATCCCAGCTGTAGAGGAGCAGGTTCTGCGGACGCGGGCGAAACCCCACGCGTTCGTAGACCACGGAAGCGCCGTCTGGCGACCACGACGGCGATCGCATGTCACCGGCGACCGCGGGCGCGTCGTTCGTATAGACGAGTCCCTGCCTCGAGCCGCCAGCCTTGGCGAGATAGGCGACCGAGCCACCCGGCAGGAACTGCGGCATCACCTTCAGGCCCGGCCCCGTCGTGTGCACCTGGCGGTCGCCCGTGTCGACACGGATCGACACGATCTGCGACGTCGTGCCGGCGTCCATGCCCGGCCAGTGCGCCGCCCACGTCTGCTCCACCGGCATCTCGTAGAAGACGAGCCGGGTACCGTCCTGCGACCATTTCGGCGCGCCGGTGCACGATCCGACCGGCGTGACGCGGCGAAGCCCCGTGCCGTCGGGACGGACAATGTAGACGCCGAGCTCCTGGACGTGTTCCCACCCGGCCCCGCTGCTGTGACCGCGCCACTCGGTGCCGCGATCCGACGAGAAGGCGATCCACGCGCCGTCGGGCGACCACGCGGGCCGGAAGAAGCCGTTGGGCTTCTCGGGATCGCCCTGCAGCGCCGGCAGCCCGGTCAGGTTGCGCAGCGCGCGCGTGCGCAGATCGAGGATCCAGACGTTGGCCGTTCGCGAGCCGCGCGTCGAGACGAACGCGAGCTGCGATCCGTCCGGCGAGAGCGCGCCCTGATCGTCGACCGACGGATCGGCGGTCAGCCGTTCGACGTTCGATCCGTCCGGGCGCGCGCGATACACGTCGGCCTGGCCGGGCCCGGCGCGCTCGGACGTGAAGACGATCCATCGTCCGTCCGGAGAGAACGTCGCATGGAAGTCGAAGGTCTCACCAGGGAAGAGCCGGCGCGCGCCGGTGCCGTCGGCCGCGGAGACGTACAACTCGGAGCTCGACGGGCCGATCCGGTTCATCAGCATGACGCCCCGGTCGGGGTCAGGCGGACTGCTCGAGAGCAGCGCCAGGGCGGCCCAGGCGGTCGACGCGCGCATGCCCGAGATGTTCGCACAGGTGTGCAAGAATAGCCGCGCGCCGGCGGTGACATCGCCGTGACAAGACCGTGGCACGTCATCGGCCGCGCGCCTCTGGAGGAGAACGAAATGGAACGCAAGACCGCCCATGATTTCGACCAGGACCTGCTGATCCTCTTCGACGCCTACGTCCACGGCTTCATCGATCGCCGTGGCTTTCTCGACAAGGCCGCCAAGTACGCGGTCGGCGGCGTCACCGCCGCGATGCTGCTCGATCAGTTGAGCCCGAAGTTCCTCGAGGCGCAGGTGATCAAGCCGGAAGACACGCGGATCAAGGTGGAGCACATCGAGTACGACTCGCCCAAGGGCAACAGCAAGATGCGCGGCTACCTCGCGGCGCCGGCGAAGCCGGCGGGCAAGCTGCCGGCGGTCCTCGTCATTCACGAGAACCGCGGGCTGAACCCGCACATCGAGGACATCGCGCGGCGGCTGGCAATCGACAACTTCGTGGCTTTTGCGCCCGACGCGCTGTTCCCGCTCGGCGGCTATCCCGGCACCGAAGAGAAGGCGCGCGACCTGTTCCCCAAGCTCGATCAGGCGAAGACGCGCGAAGACTTCATCGCGGCGACTCAGTGGCTCAAGGCGCGGCCCGAGACGACCGGCAAGCTCGGCGCGGTCGGCTTCTGCTACGGCGGCGGCATGGTGAACTTCCTCGCCACGCAGGTCCCCGATCTGCTCGCCGGCGTCCCGTTCTACGGCAGCGCGCCGAATCTCGAAGACGTGCCGAAGATCAAAGCCGCGATGATGATTCAGTCCGCCGAAGTGGACGAGCGGATCAACGCCAGCTGGCCGGCCTACGAGGAGGCGCTGAAGAAGGCCAACGTGAAGTACGAGCGCCACCTGTATCCGGGCACGCAGCACGGCTTCAACAACGACACGACCCCGCGCTTCGACGCCAACGCGGCCAAGCTCGCATGGGAGCGGACGCTGGCGCACTTCAACAAGTACCTGCGGTAGGCGCTGCAGGCCGCTCATGAAACCGGTACTCACGCTGTCAGTCGCCTGGCTCGCATTCGCCGTGACCCTGAGGGCCGTGGGTGCCGGTACCGGCCCTGCCGTGCCGCGGGCCGACGTCCTGCGGACCGTGTACTTCTCCGCCGTCGACGCCGGCGGCGCGCACGTCCCCGATTTGACGGCGGCCGATCTGACCGTGAAGGAGGGCGGCAAGGAGCGCCCGATTGACGCCGTTCAGCCGTCCACCAAGCTGATGCAGCTGTCGATCATCGTCGATGACGGCGGCACCGGCGGTTTCCAGACTGCCGTGAGCCAGTTCATTCAGGCAACCTTCGGACGGGCCGAGTTTGCCATCCGCGTGCTGAGCCCCCAGGCGATCAGGGTGTTGGACTTCACCCGGAATGGCGACGATTTGCGAACGGCGGTCAGGGGCCTCGTCTACCGCGGGAGGATTCCGACCGACGGCGAACAGGTCATCGCCGGCGTCTCTGATGCGGCGAAGGAGCTGGATCAACGCGAAGCGCCTCGCCCCTCGATCCTCGTCTTGACGGTCACGGGCGAGAAGGCATTGTCGGATCTCTCCGACGACACGCTCAAGGCCCTGAAGAACAGCGGCGCGGGCCTGAACGTCGTCTACCTCACAGGCATCAGCCTGGGGAAGGTGCTCGGCGACGGACCAAAACAGAGCGGCGGACTGATCGAGCAGGTGAATGGCAACGTCGCGCTCGGCCCGGCCATCGCGAAGATCGCGGACAACCTGCTGCACCAGTACGTGTTGACCTACACCATCCCGGACGGCGTCAAGCCGAACGAGCGGTTCTCGCTCTCCACCACACGGAAGAACGTGAAGCTGCTGGCGCCGACACGGATACCGGAGAAGTAGCGGTCAAGCGGCGGGTTGGCGTCCTGGTGAGGGCCGGGACTCAGTACTGACGGAACGTCAGATTGAACCGCCCCGGTCCTGTGCCTTCCGGCGCGGTGCCTGGCAGGATGCGCGTCACGCCGTGATAGCGGAGGCGTGACGGGCCGCCCATCACGAGCACGTCGCCGGATCGCAGGATCAGCGGCGACGTCGGATCTCTTCTCGACAATCCCCCGATCACGAAGCGCGCCTCGTCGCCGAGCGACACCGACACGATGGGAATCCCGGCGGCGATCGTCGCCGGCCGCTCGTCCTTGTCCTGGTGCACGCCCATCTTCGCGGCTTCCGTGTAGCGGTTCATGATGCAGAGGTCGGGCTGCATCTCGAATCCCGCGTCGTGCGCGGCCGATCGCGCGATCTCCGCGAAACGCGGCGGCAGCGGCGGCACGGGAAGCCCGTCGTGGTCCGACCGGCGCTCTTCGTACGAATACGTCAAGCCGTTCCAGTGCATCCCGAGGCACAGCATCCCGACGCTCATCTTCTTCCCGCCCCGCACCGTCGGCGTGTACATCGGCACAGGCCCATCGGCCAGCTCGCCGCACATCCGCCAGAGATCGCGCTGCTCGGCCAGCGAGAGACGGCGCTCGAAGAGAACCAGACCGTCAGCGATCTTCAACACCTGTCGAGCATACAGTGAGCGACTGCGACGGCCGACGGCTACGCTCCGGCACAAAGGACACGAAGAACACTAAGAAGACCAATTGGCTGTTCCTGATCTTCGTGCGTCTTTGTGATCTTCGTGCCGGAGCGTGGCCGTGGCCCGTCTCAGTCGACGAGAACCAGACCGGCGTCGATCACCAACAACCCATGGGGACGTGATCTTCGTGCGTCTTCGTGATCTTCGTGCCGGAGCGTGGCCGTGGCCCGTCTCCGTCGACGAGAACCAGACCGGCGCCGATCACGGACAACCCATGGGGTCGTAATCTTCGTGCGTCTTCGTGATCTTCGTGCCGGAGCGTGGCCGTGGCCCGTCTCAGTCGAATCGGGTACCAAGCGCGTGCAGGGCGATCGCGGCCGCAGTGACGACGTTCAGGGAGTCTGCGTGCGGATCGATGGGAATCCGGACGCGCGCGTCGGCCAGCGCCAGCGACGTCTCACCCAGGCCGAACCCCTCGGAGCCGACGGCCAGCACGATCCGGCCGTCACGGCGCGCCGCGTAGTCGTCGAGCGGCACGGCATCCGGGTGCGGCGTCAGCGCGACCAGGCGCAGGCCCGACGCGCGGAGCGACGCGAGTCCCTCCACCCAGCGATCCACGCGCACGAACGGCACGCGCAGCGCCGCCGCCATCGACGTCCGGATCGCCTTGCGGTACAGCGGATCCGCCGTCGCGCGATCGAGGATCACGGCGTCCACGCCAAAGGCGCTTGCAGTGCGGAAGAGTCCTCCGACGTTGTCGGGATTGCTCACGCCCTCGAGCGCGAGCACGCACGTGGCGGTCACGGGAAGAGACGCGGCGACAGAAGGGCGGAACGCCAGCGCGAGGCAGCCGCGATGGAAGTCGAAGCCGGTGATCTCGCGCAGCATCGCCGGATCGCCGACGTAGACGGTGGTGCCGGGCCGGCGCTCGAGCGTCCGGCCGAGCGCCGCGAGCGCTGGAGGCGTGACGAGGACCGAGTGCACGCCGAACCGGCCGTCCTCCAGCAGCCGCTCGACGACGAGCCGCCCTTCGGCGACGAAGAGTCCCTCACGCTCGAGCGCCGCGGGATCGCCGACGAGACGATACGTGGCGAGTCGAGAGTCGGACGCGTGATCGATCGGTTCGGCCATCGCTGGTTCAGCCCCGAGGCGCACGCTTCCGCCTGAAGGCGGAAACTACAGGAATTCTCGTGTCTCTGTAGTTTCTGCCTTCAGGCGAAATGCCGGCGCCGCTCTCTTCCGCCTGAGGGCGGAAGCTACAGG
>Ga0075364_10002454_pt1 | contig 10387 bp, 10 predicted proteins | sample EndMetdeltDD1764_FD_71517 | JGI IMG/M metagenome (GOLD analysis project Ga0075364, IMG submission 71517) | Populus endosphere microbial communities from Tennessee, USA - Endosphere MetaG P. deltoides DD176-4 | ecosystem: Host-associated > Plants > Roots > Endosphere | place: USA: Tennessee...
GCCGCCGGATCGGCCCGCATAGCGGATGCAATTATCCAGGGATTTCTGGCGAGCCATGTCCAGGGTGTCCGCCCAGGCGAGGCCGCCTTCGCCGACAGTGGGGAGGGCTTTTGCATAGCAGGTTGAACCCGTGTTTGGGGCGGAATAGCGAGCCGTGGCGGCTTTGCCTGAACATCCCGCTGTCAGTGCCAGGTCGATGGCGAGCAGGGAAAGCAGGATCCATGGCGAGCATTGGCGCACAGTTTTTCCCGTCATCCCGGTTCCCCTGTAGCAAGAGGCGTATTCGAGATCGTACCTGGCCACATCAGGGCCGGGGCACACTCTTTCTTTGAGCCTATCCTTGCGGCACCGATCCTGCCGCACCTTTCGTCTACTTCCCAATGATCAGCTGAGTCCGTGCGCCAGGCGTGAGGGCCGCCTGGCCTGAACGGGAGAACCCATCCGGATTGGCACAGGCCGCCATCATGCTCCCGATGGTCAATCAAACGGCTGACGCTAGCGCTTGATCTGAGAAATCTTCGTTCCCTCGATGCTGACCCCTGCCATCAGCCCTTGCTGGTCGAAGATGAACGCGTAAGCGTCGTCTTTGAGCGTCGAGCTGGACAGGTTCTTCGCAACCCCTGCATTCACTAAAACAACCGTTGGTCCTACACCGATTTCCCAGCCCTTGGTGTCGGCCAGATATTTCACGGCTTTATCGGTCATCAGGAAAACCACATAGCCATACGACTGGGCACCGGCCTGCAGCCCCCATGAACCGCTGACAGAGTTGTAGTAACTCTCTACTTTCGAGCCTTTCATCAGTACGCCTTCGCCATAGCTGCCGCCGAACACAAGACCGGCCTTGATGATGTTCGGGAAAACCAGCGCCGCTTTGGCTTTTTGCGAGATGGTTTCGGAAAAAGGATTGGTCTTGTAGAGCGTTTGCAACGCTTGTCGAGAGTCGGCATTCAGGTCCTCGGCGGTGGCTGCTGCGGCATTGTTCAGGAGTCCGGCCGATGCCAATGTTGCAATCGCGAGGAAGAACGAGAGGAAGAACCGCATTGATCGAGTCATTTGCGTACTCCGCTGAGGGAGCATGGGATGAGAGCAGCAAACGCCTGCGTCAGGCAGGAACCGAATCCGCTGAGGTTATCCGGCGCACCCTGAAGTGTGTCAATTGCAGGCAACGCTCGTGTATGAAGTTGGTTTGCGACCTTGGTCTGCGGCCACTGAACATTTGCGCTGCCATCATCTGTTGTGACCACCGCGTAATGGCCGGGTTCGCTGTCAGTTCTGCTTCTGGCCGCCAGTTTCATCTTGTGAAGGATTGAAATCGGTTTCTCACATGCTCAATGCAGGCAGCAAAAGGCCCGCGCAATCACGGGCCTTCTGTTTGGGGTCAAATCCTTTTGTGCTTTCAATCTGCGCCCCATCTTGTGAGCGTTTCGTGAAAAACATGTCGTAGCAATGAAAAAAGCCCGGCGTCGGCCGGGCTCTCTGTAGATGGGCCAAATCCTTTTGGCTGATCCCATTGTGTCTGGTGGATGTGACGATGACATGACAGGGCTGACAGGAAAAGCAGATCGCTGCCGGAAACAGGCTTGAGTTCTAACGTGCTGTGGAATTGAACTGTCATCGCCTCTCGTGCACGCTGGATCTTGCCTCAGGTCATAGTCGAATATAGCCCGCCAGCGTACCGGAATTAACCGCCTTGTATGTCAGTGCGCCAAGTATAATGAAAAATCTTGCATTGTCTTTGCCGTTTCCGCAGAGTCGAGGTAATCATGAAGGATAATGAGCTCATAACATGGATAGTCAATTCAAATACTCTGATCTCGTCCCGGCCGATGAGAGTCATTCAAGCGTCTGTTTACAATCCGAACTTGAAAACCTGTTGGGGAACCTTCAGGGATTAAGCTATGCCTACTTTGCTGTTCCTCGAAATCGTGAAGCGGCCCCCCTTATTGTTTCAAATTATCCATCGCCCTGGCTGAAAGCCTATAAGGGAGCCAACTATCATTTGATCGATCCGATCATTCATCACGGTCTTAAAAGTTGCGCGCCATTTTCCTGGAGTGATGCGCTCCAGACCGTTTCCTGTGACAAGAGTCGGGAGTTGTTTCGACGTTCCAGCCAATACCGGATCTGCTCCGGCGCCACCTTTATCCTGCATGACCCCTGTGGAGTGTTCAGTTCGTTGAGTCTTTGCAACGGCGGGCAGCAAGCCGACTTCGATCGCCGCATGGCCGACCAGCAGGGGCAGATACAGATGGCACTGATCCGCTTTCATAGCCGACTGTTGAGCCTGCGGACGGTGGATGAACTGTTTTCCCAACTTCAGAGTGGGCCGCTTTCGGGCAAGGAGATGAGGGTGCTCAAGTGGGTGATGATGGGCAAGTCCTACCGGGAAATCGCGCTGATCTGCGCGATTTCCGAGCGTACGGTCAAATTTCACATGTCCAACATTTCCGGAAAACTGCAGGTCTGCAATGCCAAGCAGGCGGTTTATGAGGCTCGGCGCCAAGGCATCCTCTGATTCAGACGCTGATCCGCTTGGGCTAACCGAGCGGTGTGTCGCGGATGTGCAGACGATGCGGCCACTGGCTTGCCTGCGTGGATGACAAGGGTTGCTTGCGCGCAATACTGGACATCAGCCGCTGACGATTGCACTCGGTTACCGGCATGTTCAGCAGCAGCACCTTTTCCCCCGGAGAGGCTTCGCCGGTATCCAGCACTTCGTAGTGCCAGCCGGCGTTGCGTACGACCCGTCCCATGGCATTGCTGACCACGGTGATGATCGATTCCAGGCCACTGCCTGCGGCATAGTTGTGCATGCAAAAAAGCAGCATTTCGGTCAGCGGTACCTGGGTCAGGCCGTGTTGGCGTGATCGGATCTTGTCGACGAAGAAGCGACTGGACTCGGCCATCAGCGCGTGCTTGGGCGGCTCGCAGCGGAAAAAATCACGGAACGGCCCTTCGACCATATAGGGATCCAGAGTGCTGATCAGGCGCAGGCCGGCCAAGGGGACACCCTCCCAGGTACCGATCAGGTAGGTCGTCCGCTCGCTGTCGTATTCATCGAACTCGATGCCGTTGTTTATATTGACCTTCCAACTTAAACGATCAGCGAATACTTCCTTGCGCAGGCGATACAAGTCGGCGACCCAGGCGTGGGGCGTTGCACTATAGTCAAGCGCGTGAAACTCGATAGCTTTCATGTTATTAACGTTCTTCCATGGGAACTGGTACTTAAGTACTAAGTGGTGCGGCTTGTGCAGGTCGCGGGGAATGAACTTTCAGGTACGAAAAATCAATCGTGCGACCATTGTTAGTTTATCAATGTCCGCCCAGCGGCAACCTGTACTTAGGTGCAGTTGCAGGTTGCATGATTTGATTTTCATCGCGCTATCTGTACCTAGTTACAGTTGTTCTCTCTGGGTAACTACGGCAACTTATGCCGGGCAGTGGTTAAGCCCCCTATATCGCCGAACATGCCAATGACAGTCTGAGCGTCTGGATCAGGCTTGCTCACGCTGTGCGGCATTCCAGTCAAGACATCGAAACAGGGAAGATCATGGAAAAGTCCGCTTCTTCAGAGCCGCGCCGGGTCGTTGTAACCGGTTATGGCGCCATCTGCTCGCTCGGCGAGAATGCCGACGCCATCTGGGACGCAATGATGGATTACCAGGTCGGTTACCGTCAGCACAGGTTCGACGATCCGAGCATCCATGCGCGTTACTTTGGCTTTATCGATGACTTCGGTCGTGAAGCGATGCGTCCGTTTTCGAAGAAAATCTCCAAGATGTTGCCGTTGTTCGCCAAATACAGCCTGGTGGCCACCCACGAGGCGATCCGCATGGCGTTCGGTGATACACCCCTGGATGAGATCGTCTCGCCCTTTGATCGCGGCGTGATCCTGGGCACCGGTTGGGGTGGGCTCGACACCGCCAACTGCAATAACAACGAATACCGTAAGCACGGCATCTCCACTTCCTTCGCCACCGTCATGTCGATGTGCAATGCCGCGACCGCCGGTATCACCATGAACTGGAACATGCGTGGTATCCAGAACAGCCCGGTTGCAGCCTGCGCCACGGGCACCATCGCCATTGGTGAGGCTTACGAAGCGATTCGCAGCGGCCGCGCCAAGGTGATGATCGCTGGTGGCAGTGAGTCCTTGAAAGAGCAGTTCAACGTCTGGTCGGTGGATGTCATCCAGGCCCTGAGCAAAGAGCAGGAAAACACGCGCCTGGCCTGCTGCCCGTTCAGCAAGGGACGCAGCGGCTTCGTGCTCTCCGAGGGCGCGGCCGTGCTATGCCTGGAGGACTATGAGTCGGCCCGGGCACGGGGCGTGAAGATTCTCGGCGAGATCACCGGCTACGCTAACTATTCGGACGCCTACGACATGACAGCCCCGGCCGAAGACATGCAGGCCCGGGTACGGGTGATCAATGACGTCTGCAAGCAGGCAGGCGTGCAGGCATCGCAGATCGACTACGTCAACCTGCACGGCACCTCGACACCGCTCAACGATGTCAACGAAACCCGCTCGATCAAGCTGGCCCTGGGGGACGCCGCCTACGGCATTCCGATGTCCAGCACCAAGTCCTACACCGGCCACCTGATCGGTGCCGCCGGTTCCATGGAGGCGGTCTTCTGCCTCAAGGCCATGGCCCGCGGCACCATCCCGGCGACGATCCACATGGATGAGGCCGATCCTGACTGCGACCTCAACTACGTGCCCAACGAGCATCTGCATGGGCAGACCCTGAATAACGTGCTGAACCTGAGCTTCGGCTTCGGTGGTGCCAACGCCGGCATCATGCTGCGCAAGGTGGTCTGATCATGCAGTTGCAATTCGGAGCCGAGCAGATCGAGGCCTGGGCCGGCCTCTCCGGTGATCGCAACCCGATCCACTTCGACCGTGAGGCGGCGCGCCGCATGGACGCAGCCGATGTGGTGGTGCATGGCATGCTCGCGCTACTGCCGGTCAAGCATCGCATGGGGCGCGTCAATCAGGTGCTGCCCCAGGACTGGATGCAGTTCAAGGCGCTGCTCAAGGCTCCGGTGCTGCGCGACAGCCCGGTAGCCCTGTCGACCCGCGAGCGCAGCGACAGCACGGGGTTCAAGTTGCACTCGAGCGGCGGCGACAGTGAACACATGATCGGCCATGTACGTATCGTCGAAGCGCCGGTCTGGTCATCCACAACCCCGGGCTTCCTGCTGGCACGCGAGGAGGTCGCGGCCTGGCTCGCACAGTTTCGTGATGACCTGGGCCGGGGGGTCGATGATTGGGTCGCGCTCGATGCACTGATCTTTTCCCACTTCATTCGTAACCATCTGGGAGTGATCTTCGATTGCCTGTCCCCGCAGTTCCGTCAACGACAGCGGCCGGACCGGCTTGAGGATCTGTCTCATCACCTGGTGGTGCAGACCAGCCACCAGATCACCTTCTGCACGTCGCTGCGTTCGCTGGGCAAGTTGCAGACCGATATTCGCTGTGAGATCGACAACATCCACCTGATTGAAAGCCCTGGCAAGGCCGTGGGCACCCTCGATCTTGGGGTGCATGTCAGCGATCGCCACGTAATGACCATCACTCTCGGGCTGATGGCAAAGACACTTTCAACCCACCAAGGAGCTGTGCAATGACCACTGTAGAGAAAGTATTTGCTGTTGTTCGCGACCTCATTCTGGAACTCAAGGATGTCGACGAAAACGATGTGACCCTCGATACCAACATCGAATCGATGGCGTTCGATAGCCTGGACTTCGTCGAGATGCAGCTAGTGGTGCAGAAGAAGATCGGCGTGGCGCTGGATCCCGATTCGTTCGCCAGCCGCAAGATTTCCACGCTGCGCCAGCTGTGCGAGTTCGTGGTCGAGTTCAAGGAATCGGCCGCCGTCCCTGCCTGACTGGCAGGTCTACCGTTACGGATAGGAGCAAGGGAATGTCCGCGCAGACCAATAGTGTATTCACCATTTCAGAAGCAAGGGAATCGAAGGTCCGCAAGCTGAGCGAGGTCTCGCACCTCAAGACCATGGACCACGCGACCGTATTGCCCTGGGACCAGGAGGTTGATCGCAGCCTGTACCCGAAGGACCCCGATCATCTGTGGATCAACGGCACTCGTTTCTGTGAAGGCCTGAGCGAGGCACAGAAGCTGGAACTGGCCTGGCTGGAAACCGGCCGTGACATCTCCATGTTCATCTGGCTGGAGCAGACTATTCCGCCGCTGTACATGGGTTATGTCACCCAATTCCACGATCGCATCTCCCAGGACCTGCAGGAGTACCTGATGATCTTCTCCAAGGAGGAGATCGTTCACACCCTGACCTTCAAGCGCTTCATGGGCAAGGCCGGCCTGCAATTGTGGAACCCGCCGGTGGGTCTCTACGAATTGCTGACCCAGACACTGCCGAAAATGGAGCCCGCGGTGGGCGTGCTGTTCACTCTGCTGATCGAGTGGGTCGCGGAAATGGGTGCGATGCACACGTCCCAGGGCCCAGGCATCGAACCTATGACCCGTACCATGTTCCGTGAGCATCATCATGACGAGGCCCGGCACATCGCCTTCGGTCGCTGGATCAGCGAGTCGTTCTTTGAAACGGCCAGCCCGGAGTCCATCGCCCAGGTGAAGGCCATGAGCCGCAGAATCATTCCGGCGTTGATCGACATGTTCACCTATAACCCGGAAATCGCCCGGCACACCTCGTTTGAGTTTCCGATCGCGGTGGATGACAAGGCGAAGATCGAGGAGGTCTGGCGCTCGGCCCACAACGCCCGGCTCAATGCCATGCGCTTTGCCGAGATCTACGCCTGGGTCGACAAGTTGGGGCTGCGCCAATGAGCCAGCCGTCCTGGGACGCGATCTTCGTCGGTGCCGGGATCACCAGCCTGGCCTGTGCGGCCATGCTGGTCAAACGTGACCCCGGGGTGCGCTTGCTGGTAGTCGACAAGCATATTGTTGTCGGCGGGTATGCCTCCACGTTCAGTCGGCCGAAACAGGACGCGGTGTTCGACTGCAGTCTGCATAAGCTCAGTGGCATGGCCGAGGGCGGCAACCTGATCCGTATCCTGCGTAATCTGGAGCTGGAAGAAACACTGGAGCTGGTCTATCCCCAGGACTACTTCTGCGCCTACCAGGACGGCATGGCGCTGCCGCTGGCCAATGACGCGGACGGTGTGCAACAGCTGTTGGTCGAGCGTTTTCCCCATCAGGCCGAGGCCATCGCGACCTTCTTCGAGCACGTTCGAACTTACGGGCGCAACGGCTACTACCAGTTCCAGATGCTGGACGGCACCTTTGAGCCGGACATGGCCCAGTTGCGTTTCGCGCATCGCAACCTGAAGCACAAGACCGTGCGTCAGGCGCTGCACGAGCTGTTCGACGATCCGTACCTGATCGAGATCCTGGCGGCACCGGGAATCTACGTCGGTGGCTACTCGGAAGACCTGGGCTACCTGTACTACCTGCACGTGGTGTACGCCACGCTCAACCGTGGCAACGCCTATGTCATGGGCTCCTCCCAGCACCTGTCAAATCTGCTGGCGCAGCGGATTGAACAGGCCGGTGGGCAGATCCTGCTCAGCACAGCTGTCGATAGGGTGCTCACCGATGGGCAAGGCAATGCCACGGGCGTCAGCACCAATCGTGGCGTATTCCATTCTTCGCGGGTGTACATCAACGCTTCACCGCACTACGCGGTGCAGTCGCTGTTCGCGGCGGATGTGGAGCTGGCGGCCACTCGGGAGAAACTCACCGCGCTGAAACCGGCACGCTCGACCACCACGGTGTACCTGGTGACCGACCTGCCACCGGCGCAACTTGGCCTGCTGCATAGCGAATCGATGCTGTTCGCCGGTGATCCGGCGGCAGGCGCCGAGCTGCGCATGGCCGCCGAACGCAGCGGTTATGAGGCGGCGCTCAGTGAGCGGGCATTCTGGGAGATGTCGCCGATCGAGGTCACCAACTATCACGCTCTGGACCCGGCTGCGGGCCTGGTGGTGTGTATCAACGTGCTCGACTCGATCGCCCATTGGCCGCAGCGCCGCACAGCGCAATACCGCGCCAAGAAACAACGGGCCAGCGACACCCTGGTGGAGCGTCTGTTGAGCCAGGTGCCGGGGCTGCGCGGACATGTGCTGCATACCGAGGTTGCCACGCCCCACACCTATGTGCGCTTCACCAACAACACCGACGGTTCGGGTTATGGGGCGATGGTGGGTACCGATCTCAGCGGCCATGTATTCCATCACGGCTTCCCGGTGCAGGGCGTGCAGTTCCTCAGCGCCTGGGTGGCGGGTCCCAGTTACGAAGCGGCATTCGGTTATGCCGAGATGAAGGCCAGACAATGGAAGCGAGCATGAGCAAAAACGAGCAATCGACCGGTTGGCTGGGTGTCGCCATTTCCAAGCTGTTCATCCGGACAATGTTCCGCCAGGTACAAGGCTGGAAGTGCGACGTGCCAAGTCGTGCGGCAGGCTTTGTCGAAGTCGCACGCGACGGCAGCCGGCTCGAGGGGGCGTCCCTGCGCACCACCGCCATGCACCCTCGGGGCGTGGTGCTCTTGTGCCATCCGTTCCTCAAGTACGGCATGCATTACTTTTTCGAGAACAAACTGGATCAGGCGTTTCTCGACCAGGGTTATCACGTGGTCGCCTTCAACTTCAAAGGCTTCGGCCGCAGCACCATCGGCGGCCACGCGTTTGCCGACGATGTGCTGGCGATTGCCCGGCGAGTGATCCGGGACAACCCCGGCCTGCCCATCCACCTGGTGGGCTGTTCGTTTGGCGGCTATCACCTGTCCCATGCCCTGGCGCGCGATACCACGCCCTTTACCTCGGCGGTGCTGGACAGTGTGCCGGTTTCGGTGCGCAGCTACTTCACCCGCGGACCGCTGCGACTCGCTATGCGCTGGATCAGCGGCAGCCGTCTGGCGGTCCCCACGGGGACCTGTGCCATTGATCACTCGTTGCAGGGCGTGCGCGATCTACCGATCGCCTATTTCTACGGGCTCAACGACCGCTTTATCCCGGCTGCCAGCGTGGCGGGGCTCAGCCTGGATTGCGAGGCGCTACATATGGTCGGTTTCGAGGGCTGTCGTCACTTGGAAATCCACAAGAAGCATCGGGACCGCTACTTCGAGGAAATCTTCGATTTCTTCAATCGTGCAGAAGCTCAAACACCCGTCGTGCCCGCGTAACAACGGCAAGGACCATCAGGCTAAAGGATGTAGATCATGGATGTTCAGCAGTCTTCAAACGGCAAATGGGTGCTGGTCAGTGGCGGCAGTCGTGGCATTGGACGCGCACTGGTCTCGGCCCTGGCACGGGAAGGGTATCAGGTCGCTTTCACCTACCAGTCCTCGGCCGACGCGGCTTTGCAACTGGAGCGGGAAGTGGCGGCCAGCGGTGGCAGGGCCCTTGGGCATGCCTGTGACGGGCGGAGCCACGGTTCGGTCGAGGCGGTGTGTGCACAGTTGGTGGAGACCCTCGGCGAGCCCTACGGCTTGATCAACAACATGGGGGTGACCGGCGATCAGCTGTTGCTGAAGTTCGATATCGAGCGTTACCGCGATGTGGTCGCGACCAACCTCGATTCGGCGGTGTATTTCAGTAAATGCCTGGCGCCGGCGATGGCCGCCGAGCGTCGCGGCAAGATCTTGCACATGTCCTCCGTCAGTGGGTTCAAGGGTAACAAGGGACAGTTGAGTTATTCAGCGACCAAGGCGGCGATGATCGGCATTACCAAGACCATGGCCCTGGAATTGGCGCGGTTCAAGATCAACGTCAACGCCATCGCCCCAGGTTTCATTGCCACGGAGATGGTCGAGCAGATCGCCGACCCGGTGCGCAAGTCGATCACCGACACCATCCCCCTCAAGCGCTTCGGTGAAGTGCGTGAAGTGGCGGCCTTGGCCAGCTTTCTGCTGTCGACCCAGGCCGACTACATCACCGGTCAGACATTCGTAATCGACGGCGGCCTGACGGTCTGATTTGGCTGTCCGGATCTGGCCGCTGAACCTGGAGATGTAATGAGTCAAGAATACGATACCGTTTTCGTCGGCGCGGGCCTTGGCGCGCTGGCGAGTGCCAGCCTTATGGCGCAGCGAGGCCAGAAGGTACTGGTGGTGGAAAAGCACAATGTACCCGGCGGTTATGCCAGCAATTTTCGGCGCAAGGATTTCAACTTCGATGTTTCGCTGCATTCGTTCGACGGCGTGGTACGTGGCGCCGAGTCGTTCAATGTCATCGAGGCCTGTGGCGTGGCGGACAAAGTCGAGTTTCTTCATCACCCGACGCTGTATCGCTATCGCTATCGCTCTCATGACATCGACATAACGGTTGGACACCGAGACCTGGAAGGTTACAAACGCGAGTTGTTCCGTTTCTTTCCCGAGGA
>Ga0075364_10002455_pt1 | contig 10385 bp, 8 predicted proteins | sample EndMetdeltDD1764_FD_71517 | JGI IMG/M metagenome (GOLD analysis project Ga0075364, IMG submission 71517) | Populus endosphere microbial communities from Tennessee, USA - Endosphere MetaG P. deltoides DD176-4 | ecosystem: Host-associated > Plants > Roots > Endosphere | place: USA: Tennessee...
CTGCAGCACCTGGGACTCAGCGACGAGCAGGCGATCCTCTTCGACCGCCTGGCGTCGCGTGTCTTTGGATCCGACGCGTCGCTCGCGAGTCCGGCCGCCCTGGCGGCCAACACGCTCGGTCAGCACAACCTGTGGGGATACGGCATTTCCGGGGACCTGCCGATCGTGCTCCTCCGCGTCGACGCGGGGGAATCGCTGCCGCTCGCCCGCCAGCTGCTGAACGCGCAGGAGTACTGGCGCGTCAAAGGGCTGCGCGCCGACGTCGTCATCCTGAACGAGCATCCGGCGGACTATCTCGACGAGATGCAGAGTCTGCTGTCCGGCCTCATGCAGGAGCCGCCATGGGCCGGCTGGCACGGGAAGCCGGGCGGCACGTTTCTGCTGCGCGCCGACGGGATGCCCGAGCAGGACCGGCGCCTCCTGTCCGCGGTCGCCAGGGTCGTCCTGCCCGGGGATCTCGGCGATCTGGTGTCACAGCTGGAACGGCCGGCCTCGTGGCAGTACGACGAGCACGACGTTCCGCGCTCGGCCGTCCTCGACGCGCCCGCGCCCGCCGACACACCGGTGCCGGCTCCCCCTCTCGTCATGGAGAACGGGCTCGGCGGCTTCACACGCGACGGGCGCGAGTACGTCGTCGTCCTCGACGGCGACCGCGAGACGCCGCTGCCGTGGTCGAACGTGCTCGCCAATCCCGCGTTCGGCACGATCGTGAGCAGCTCCGGGTCGGCGTTCACGTGGGCCGGCAACAGCCGCGAGAACAGGCTGACGCCGTTCGCCAACGATCCGCTGACCGATCCGACGGGGGAGGCCTTCTATCTGCGGAACGATCGGTCGGGCGCGGTGTGGGGCGCCACACCGGGGCCGCTCCCCCGGCGTCCGGAGGACGGCCGCTGGGTCGTGCGTCATGGCGCGGGGGTCACGCGCTATGAGCATGCCGTCGCCGGCGTCCGCCAGGACCTGGCGATCTTCGTGGCGCCAGAGGATCCGGTGAAGCTGGCCGTGCTGACACTGACCAATGACACGGAGGCGGCAGAGCGTATCAGCGTGTTCGGCTACGTCGAGTGGTGCCTCGGGCCGCCGCGCGCGGGCGAGCGGCGCTTCGTGGTCACCGAGATGGACGAGGCGGCCGGAGTCCTGCTGGCGCGTAACGCCTACAACGCCGACTTCAGCGGCAGCGTGGCGTTCTGGCGGGCCACCGAGACGCCGCGATCGTACACCGCGGATCGCGCCGAGTTCATCGGACGCAATCGCACGCCGAGCGCGCCGGCCGGGCTGTTCCGCGAGCGGCTCGCGGCCCGGACTGGAGCCGGGCTCGACCCGTGCGGCGCCCTGCAGATCCAGCTCGAGCTCGGTCCCGGCGAATCGCGCACCGTGGCGTTCGTCCTCGGACAGGGGCGCGATCGCGCCCACGCGATGGAGCTGGCCGCGCGCTACGCCTCGCTCGAGCAGGCGCGCGCGACGCTGACCGCCGCCGAGCAGTTCTGGGACGACACGCTCGGCGCCGTGCAGATCCACACACCCGACGATTCGATCGATCTCATCGTCAATCGATGGCTGCTCTACCAGACGTTGACCTGCCGCGTGTGGGCGCGCAGCGGTCCCTATCAGCCCGGCGGCGCCTACGGTTTCCGCGATCAGCTCCAGGACGTGCTGGCGTTGAACCACGTCCGGCCGGATCTCTGCCGCGCCCACATCCTGCACGCGGCGTCGAGACAGTTCGTCGAAGGAGACGTCCAGCACTGGTGGCACCCGCCGAGCGGGCGCGGGACCAGGACACGCTGCTCGGACGATCTGCTCTGGCTCCCCTACGCCGTCGCCAGCTACGTCTCGGAGAGCGGAGACGAGTCAATCCTGGACGAGGTCGTCGGCTTCCTCGAGGGGACGCCGCTCGAGCCCGATCAATCGGAGACCTACCAGCTGCCGCGCGTCTCCGCCGACGCCGCGCCGCTGCTCGAGCACTGCGTGCGCGCCATCGCGCACGCGATGAAGTACGGCGCGCACGGGCTGCCGTTGATCGGATCGGGAGACTGGAACGACGGCATGAATCGCGTCGGCCACGCCGGCCGCGGCGAGAGCGTGTGGCTCGGCTGGTTCCTCGTCACGGTGCTGAACGATTTCGCCCCGATCTGCGAGCGGCGCGGGCGAAACGATCTCGCGCAGACCTATCGCGACGAGGCGCGATGGCTGACCGGCATGCTGGAACTGGCCTGGGACGGCGGCTGGTATCGGCGCGCCTACTTCGACGATGGCACGCCCCTGGGATCGGTGCAGAACGAAGAGTGCAAGCTCGATTCGCTGACGCAGTCGTGGGCGGTCATTTCAGGGACCGCGGAACCGCGCCGGGCCGAGCGCGCCATGAACGCCGTGCGGACGCATCTGGTGCGGCGCGACGCGCAGATCGTGCTGCTGCTCACCCCGCCGTTCGATCGGATGACGCACGATCCGGGATACATCAAGGGGTACGTTCCGGGCGTGCGGGAGAATGGCGGTCAGTACACGCACGCGGCGATCTGGACGGTGATCGCGCTGGCGCGGCTCGGTCTGGGCGACGAGGCGATGGAGCTGTTCCACATGCTCAATCCGATCAACCACATGCGATCGCCCGAGGGGACCGAGCAATACCGGGCGGAACCGTACGTGGTGGCGGCCGACGTCTACGCGCACCCGATGCACGTCGGCCGCGGCGGGTGGACCTGGTATACCGGATCGGCGGGATGGATGTACCGGGCCGCGGTGCAATCGCTCCTCGGACTCCGGCGCAACGGCGCGACGATCAGCGTGAATCCCTGCATTCCCGCGATCTGGCCGCACTACTCCGTCGACTGGAGGGTCGGCCGCACGCGGTATCGCTTCACCGTGTCGAACCCCGAGCATCGGTGCGAGCACATCAAGTCGGCCGAGCTCGACGGCGCCGCGGTCGATGCGCGTGCGATCCCGCTGGAAGACGATGGCGGGGACCACGAAGTGACGATCGTGCTCGGCGGCGTTCCGGTCCGCGTCGCCTGAGCACTCGACCGAAATCCCCGTTTCCCAGCTCGACGGAGCGCCGGAACTAGTGGCTTCGCACTATTGACCCACCCGGCCGTGGCCCGTAGAGTGCGGCCTGACCTGCGGTTCCTGCCCGGAACGCGGCGACTCGAGGCATGCCCAGAAGAGAACGGATCAGGACCGCGGTCCGGATGGCGATCACCGGATTCGTCACGCTCCTCCTTATAATCGTGGCTCTGGGGTGGGCCTGGACGGCGCGCCATCAGCCGCCGGCGCTGAGAACGGCCAGCCACGTGGTCCTCACGATGGCCGCGCTGGCAGGCGTGTTCGCCGTCGCGAAAATCTGGCGCGGGGACCGCCCGCGCATCCGTTGACATCGACTCGGCCGGAGGACGCTCCGTCATGCATACCGCCACCGCGGCAACATATCGCGCCACGCCGCCCGCGTTCCTCGAACGTCTGAACACCGACTACCACGAGCTCGCGCTCCGCGCCTTCATGGTCATCGTGCTCGGACATTGGGTCGAGCATCTCCTGCAGGGGCTGCAGATCTACGTGCTCGGCTGGCCGGTGCCCGAGGCGCGCGGCGCCCTCGGACTCGTCTTCCCGTGGCTCATCAAATCGGAGAGCCTCCACTACGGCTACGCCGTGGTGATGCTCATCGGGCTGTGGACGCTCCGCTCCGGCTTCACCGGCAGGGTCGATCGCTTCTGGTGGATGACGGCGTTCTGGATCCAGTTCTTCCACCATATCGAGCACGGCATTCTGCAGACCCAGGCGATCCTCGGCCACAACCTGCTGGGACGGCCGGTGCCGACCAGCCTCGTGCAGTTGTGGGTGCCGCGCGTGGAGCTGCACCTCTTCTACAACACCATCGTCTTCATCCCGATGGTGATCGCGATGTACTACCACCTGTTCCCGCCCGCCGACGAGAAGATCGCCCCCCGGTGCTCCTGCGCGGTCGAGGCGTGACACGGCGCGCGCGACGCTCGGGAGCCGGCGCCGGGCGTGCCGGCTAATGGGATAGCGTCTATCGCCGTGGAGGACGTGCTCCGCTGGCCGCTCGTCGGTCGTGTGCTCCGCTGGCGGCGCCTGCGCACGCTCACGCAAGTCGTCCTCCTGATCGTCGCCATCGTCATCGTCGCGCACGGGCTGCTCGGGCCCGATCTGGCGCCGAAGAACCTGGCGACGGTCTTGACGTGGATTCACTACCGGGGCCTCCTGATCGGCGCGCTGCTCGCGGTCGGGAACGTGTTCTGCGGCGCCTGTCCGATCGTCCTCGTCCGCGACGCCGGACGCCGGCTTCATCGGCCGGCGCGCCACTGGCCCCGATGGCTGCGGCGGAAGTGGGCCGCGCTCGCGCTGTTCGTCGCCGTCCTCTTCGCCTACGAGCTCTTCGATCTGTGGTCGTGGCCGGCGGCGACCGCGTGGCTGGTCGTCGGCTACTTCGGCGTCGCCCTGCTCGTCGATCTGACGTTCACCGGAGCGACCTTCTGCAAGTTCGTCTGTCCGGTCGGTCAGTTCAACTTCATCGCGTCCGCGCTGTCGCCGCTGGAAATCGGCGTGCGCGAGATGGCCGTCTGCCGCGAATGCACGACCGCTGACTGCATCAAGGGACGGCCGGCCGCCACCGCGGTCGCGCTGCCCGTCCAGCGCGGGTGCGAGCTCGCGCTGTTCCAGCCGCTGAAGGCCGGCAACCTCGATTGCACGTTCTGCCTCGACTGCGTGCAGGCGTGCCCGCACGACAACGTCGCCCTCCGCTTCCGCGTGCCCGGCGAAGAGCTGGCGGACGATCGCCGCCGTTCGTCCATCGGACGCCTGTCGCAGCGCGCCGATCTCGCGGCGCTCGCGATGGTGTTCACGTTCGGCGCGCTGCTCAACGCCTTCGCGATGACCGGTCCGATCTACGCGACGGAGGCGTGGCTGGCCGGCGCCATGCACACCACCCTGGAAGCGCCGGTGCTCGGGCTCGTGTTCGTCATCGCGCTCGGCGTGATTCCGCTCGCGATCCTGGCCAGCGCCGCGGCGGCGACGCGGCGCCTCGCGGCTTCGCCGCTGCGTATCTCCGGCATCGCCATCCGCTACGCCTACGCGTTCGTGCCGTTCGGCGTCGGCGTCTGGCTCGCGCACTATGGATTCCACTTCCTGACCGGCATCGGGACGGTGGTGCCGGTGGCGCAGAGCGCCGCGATCGACGCCACGGGGGCCGCGCTGCTCGGCGGTCCGGACTGGCGATGGCTCGGCATGCGTCCCGGCGCCGTCTTCCCGCTGCAGCTCGGCGTGACGCTGCTCGGCGCGCTGGGCTCCCTCGTGCTGGTACATCGCATCTCGGAGCGCGATCACGCCGCGGCCCCGGCGCGTGCCTCGGCATCGTGGAGCCTGGTCATCGTCATCCTCACCGTCCTCGCGCTGTGGATCCTCTCGCAGCCGATGGAGATGAGAGGAACGGGGCTCGGCGGATGAACTGGCGCGCGTACGCCGCCGCGCTGATCGCGATCGCCGCGCTCCTCGGGTTCGCCGGTCCGATCGAGGCGCACAGCGGACCACCCTTTCCGATCCTGACGGACCGGATCGCCGGGCCCTATCGCATCTCCATCTGGACGGACCCGGATACGACCGATGACGGAAAGCCGGCCGGGCAGTTCTGGGTCGTCCTCGACGCGGCCGACGGCAGGAGCGCGATCCCCGCGGCAACACAGGCGACGGTGGCGATTCGTCCGCTCGATCGCGAGGGTCCCACGCGGGAAGGCCGCGCGGAGCCGGTCAACCAGTCGACGACGCGCCAGTTCGCGGCGCTGCTGATGGACCACGAGGGACCGTTCGGCGTGCGCGTGGCCGTGGACGGTCCGCTGGGCCGCGCGTCGGTCGAGAGCCAGGTGGACGCGACCTACGATCTCCGGCCCGCGCGCGGCCTCCTCGCGCTCTACCTGCTGCCCTTCGTACTGGTCGGCGGCTTGTGGGTCAAGGCGCTGCTCCGCCGGCGGCGGCGGCGGGCGTGAGCGCGGGCGACATTCGACGGCTGGCCCTGATCGACCTCTCGCGCTGAGCTCGCGCACACATCTGACACCGGCGCCCGGACCAACCTACAATACGCGTCATGCATCGACAGGTCGAACGCGTCATTGATCTGCTGGATCCGCAGCTGAACCACCTGCACGGCATCGACGTCGAGGATGCGCGACGCCGTGTCCTGAGCGGCGATCCCGCCGCCGTCCGCGCGATCGACGGCTCGTTCGCGCTCGTCGCGGTCGAGGGCCGCACGGTCCGCATGGCGCGGTCGCTGGATCGGCCGATGCGCTACTTCCTCGCGAAGCGCCACGAGGGGCCGGCGCTGTTCGTCGCCGATCGCATCGACGCGCTGCAGCGCGCGCTCACCGCGGCCGGACTCGGCGGGCAGTTCCATCCGAGCTACACCCGCATGGTGCCCGCTCACCACGTCGTCGACATCGCGCTGGTCGGCTGCCCGGATCCCGATCCGGTGTATACGCGCTTCTTCACGCCCGGCCGCGGGACGCTGCCGGCCGATCTCGACGAGATCGGACGCCGCTACGCCGGCGCGCTGGCGGCCGAGATCGCGAAGTGGATCGGCGGAATCGAGCGCGCCGATGGCGGCGCGGCACCGATCGGCGTGAGCTTCTCGGGCGGGATCGACAGCGGCGCCGTGTTCCTCCTGACGTATCACACGATGCTGCGGCTCGGGCTGCCGCCGGCGAGACTGAAGGCGTTCGTGCTGAACCTCGGCGGCGGCCCCGACGTCGAACAGGCTCGCGCCTTCCTGTCGGAGCTCGGCCTGTCGATCTTCCTCGAAGAGATCGACGGACGCCCGGAGGACCTGGACGTCGAGCGGACGCTGCGCGTGCTCGAGGACTACAAAGCGCTCGACGTCGAGTGCGCCGCGATGGGCCTGCTCCTGGCCGGCGGCATTCGCGATCGCTACCCGGACTGGCGCCATCTCGCCGACGGCGACGGCGGCGACGAGAACCTCAAGGACTATCCGATCGAAGAGAACCCCGAGCTGACCATCCGCAGCGTCGTCGACAACCTGATGCTCTACCAGGAGGGCTGGGGCGTCGGAAAGATCAAGCACTCGCTCACCTACACCGGCGGCCTGAGCCGCAGCTACGTACGGACCTACGCGCCGGCCACGCAGTACGGCTTCGACGGCTTCAGTCCGTACACACGGCCGAACGTCGTCGAGATCGCGGAAGGCATTCCGTTCGCTGACCTGACGCGCTACGACGTCCCCACGCTCTACTCGTTGAAGGGGGAAATCGTCCGGCGCGGCGTGAAGGCGGTGACCGGGCTCGACATGCCGGTGTTCCCGAAGCGCCGGTTCCAGCACGGCGCCGCGCCGATCGACGCGATGCGCGAGCGCCTTGGCGGGTCCGAGCGGGACTACCGCCACGCGTTCGAGCGCATCTATGGGTGACGCGGGTCTCTATCCCGCCGGCCGTCCGGCGCGCGACCGGTTCGTGCTCGAGCGTCGAGGTCCGCGGCCCGTCCACGATCCCTGGCGGCACCAGGGACTCATCGTCGAGGACGAGCGGGATGCGGGCGGAGACCGCGCGCGGATCGCCACGGTGCTCATCACCGGACGCGAGTGCCCGTGGCACTGCGCGATGTGCGACCTGTGGCAGTACACGATCGCCGAGGACACGCCCGGCGGGGCCGTCCCGGCGCAGGTGGCGTCCGCGCGTGCGTCGCTGCGCGGCCAGTCCGCCGCCGTCACCGGCATGAAGCTCTATAACGCCGGCAGCTTCTTCGATCCGCGCGCCGTCCCGGAGGCGGACTACGACGCGATCGCCGCGGCGCTGACCGGTCTGTCGCAGGTGATCGTCGAGTCGCATCCCGCACTGGTCGGCGCGCGCGTCGATCGGTTCCTCGCCTCGCTGGACCGTTGTCAGGACGTGACGCCGCCGGCCCGTCTCGAGGTCGCGATGGGGCTCGAGACCGCGCATCCGGACGCGCTCGATCGGCTCAACAAGGGATTCACGTTCGACGACTTCCGGCGAGCGGCGGACGCGCTCGCCGATCGCGGCGTCGGCCTTCGCGTGTTCCTGCTGATCGCGCCGCCGTTCGTGCCAGCCGCCGAACAGGATGCCTGGCTCCTGCGCTCGATCGACGCCGCGTTCTCCTGCGGCGCTGCCGTCGTGTCGCTGGTGCCGACGCGCGCCGGCAATGGCGCGATGGAAGCGCTGGCGGAGGCCGGCGCATTCCGCGTCCCGGCGCTCGAGGACGTGGAACGCAGCTTCGCACACGCACTGACGCACGCGTCATCGAGAGGACGCGTGTTCGTCGATCTCTGGGATCTGGAGCGCTTCGCGCACTGCCCGCACTGTTTCGAGGCCCGGCGCGATCGCCTCCACGCGATGAACCTCGAACAACGCGTCCTGCCCCTCTTCCCCTGTTCCGCCGGCGCGTCAGCCGCGCACGCATGACGCTCACGCCCGTCACGCGCGTCGACGCCGACGTCGCGATCGTCGGCTCGGGTTTCAGCGGGTCGCTGGCGGCGCTCGCGCTGCTGAAGCGCGGCCGGCGCGTGGCGCTCGTCGAACGCGGCCGCCACCCGCGCTTCGCCATCGGCGAGTCGTCCACGCCGCTCGCCAATCTCCTGATCGAGGAGCTGGCCGACCGCTACGACCTGCCGCGGATCCGTCCGTTCTCGAAGTGGGGCACGTGGAAGCGCGCGCGGCCGGATGTCGCCTGCGGGCTGAAGCGCGGCTTCACCTTCTTCTTCCATCGGCAGGGCGCTTCGTTCGAGGAAGACGCCGAGCGCACCCGCCAGCTGATGGTGGCGGCGAGTCCGAACGACGAGATCGCCGACATGCACTGGTACCGGCCGGACTTCGACCACGCGCTGGTGCAGGAAGCCCAGAACGCGGGGGCTGTCTATCTCGACATGACGCGGCTCGACGCGTGCCGCCAGGACGGGGAATGCACGACGCTCGAGGGCACGCGCGATGGCTCCCCGGTGCGCGTCACCGCGCGCTTCGTCATCGACGCGAGTGGACCCCGGGGCTTTCTCCACCGTGCGCTCGGCCTGCCCGAGGCGGAGCGACGCTGGCTTCCGCCGACGCAGGGACTCTACACGCACTTCGAAGGCGTGGCCCGCTGGGACGAGCTCCGGCCGGCGACCGGCGCGCCGCCGTATCCGATCGACGATGCCGCGCTGCACCACGTGTTTCCCGGCGGATGGATCTGGGTACTGCGATTCGACAACGGCGTCACGAGTGCCGGCGCCGCGCTGACCGATCCGGCGGCGGCGGCGCTCGGCGCGGCCGACGGCGCAGCGGCCTGGGATCGCCTGATGGCGACGCTGCCGTCGGTGGCGGACCAGTTCCGCTCCGCCCGCGCGACGCTGCCTTTCATCCACTCGCCGCGCGTGTCGTTTCGCAGCGCCCGCGTCGCGGGACCGACGTGGGCGCTCCTGCCGTCCGCGGCGGGCGTGATCGATCCGCTGCTCTCGACCGGTTTTCCGCTGACGCTGCTCGGGCTCCTGCGGGTTCTCGAGATCCTCGACACGACGTCGACGGGGCCCGAGCGGGACGCGGCGCTCGCCGCCTACGAGCGGCAGACGCTCGCCGAGCTCGACGCCACCGAACAGCTCGTCGCGGCGCTCTACGCGGCGATGGCGGATCCGCCGCTCTTCAAGCGGCTGGCGCTGCTCTACTTCGCGGCGGCCAGCTTCAGCGAGGCGGTCCGGCGGCTCGGGCGGCCGGATCGTGCGCCAGGGTTCCTGCTCTGCGGGCATCCCGCGTTCGGCCCTGAACTGGCGGCGTGTGCGTCGATGGCGAGGGCGGGCGTGGGCGGATCGGCGCGCCAGGCGCTCGACGCCCGCCTCGACCGCGCGATCGAGCCGTTCGACACGGCGGGCCTGCTCGATCGCGGACGACGAGGCTGGTATCCCGTGCTCGCTTCTGACATCCTTGCCTCGGCGGCGAAACTGGGTGCGGCCCCCGCCGATGTCGTTCGTCTCCTGCAGCGCACCGGCTTTTCCCTACCGGAGGATCAGACATGAGCGAACGTAACGTGCTGGCCAACCAGAAGCGGATTCTGCGGAACCAGGACCGGCTGCTCGCCAACCAGGGCAAGCTCGATCGCGTGCTCGAGAACCAGCGCGAGATCGTGCGCAACCAGAAGAAGCTGGATCAGGTGCTCCGCAACCAGGACCGGATCGAGGCGAACCAGGCGAAGATCCTCGCCAACCAGAAGAAGATTCTGTCGCGGTAGCGGCGCAGGAGATCTCCCGCGCCGCCGGAGGTGGTGGCCTAGAGCTCGCTGAGCCAGGCTTTGGCGAGCTTCACGGCCGCGGCCGTGGGCGCCGAGCCGGCGCGGAAGCACGCTTTCCAGAGCGCGCCCTGCCGCTCGTCGGCGGCATTCACGAACACCGTCTTGCC
>Ga0075364_10002457_pt1 | contig 10384 bp, 8 predicted proteins | sample EndMetdeltDD1764_FD_71517 | JGI IMG/M metagenome (GOLD analysis project Ga0075364, IMG submission 71517) | Populus endosphere microbial communities from Tennessee, USA - Endosphere MetaG P. deltoides DD176-4 | ecosystem: Host-associated > Plants > Roots > Endosphere | place: USA: Tennessee...
CCGGAGCTCAGCGGATCGTGAGCGATACGGTCGTGCTCTTCGACGCCACGCCCGTGCCGGTGCCGGTAATCGTCAGCGTCCTGGTGTTTCTCGTGGCGTTAGCCGCCACCGTCACGGTCAGCGTCGAGCTCGTGCCCGTCACCGACGCAGGATTGAACGAGCCGGTGACGCCGGTGCCCTGGCCGCTGAGTGACAGCGCGACCGCGCCGGTGAATCCGCCGCTTCGCGCGATCGTCACCGTATAGGTGGTGCTCCGTCCTCGCCGTATCGATCGCGACGCGGGCGACGCCGACAGCGAGAACGCCGGCTGCTGCGCGGGCGTCACGGTGAGCGTCACGCTCGTGCCGTGCGTGAGCGCCCCGCTCGCGCCCGTGACGGTGACGACGTAGTTGCCGGGCGCCGCGGTGCCCGCGCTCAGCGTCAGCACGGACGTCGTCGTCGTGCTGGCCGGGTTGAAGGATCCACTCGCTCCCGACGGCAGCCCGCTGACGCTGAGGGCGACCGTGCCGTTGAAGCCGTTCTGTGGCGCCACGGTGATCGTGCTGGTCGCGCTGCTCCCCTGTTGAGCGGTGACCGATGAGGGCGTCGCCGAGAGCGAGAAGTCGGGCGCACCGGTGACGGTGAGCGTCACGCCCGTCGTGTGCGTCAGCGCGCCGCTCGTGCCCGTGACGGTCAGCGAATACGTGCCGGCCGACGCCGTGCCCGTGTTGATCGTCAGCGCCGACGTCGTCGTCGTCGTGGCCGGCGAGAACGACGCGGTCGCGCCGGCCGGGACGCCGCTGATGCTCAACGCCACCGCGCCGGCGAACGCGCCGCTCGGCGTCACGGTGATGGTGCTCGTCCCTCCCGTATTGGGCGCCAGCGTCAGCGAAGACGGCGACGCGGAGAGAGAGAAGTCGTCGCCGCCGCACGGCGACAGCTTGAACGACGCGATCCGCGTGCGCCAGTTGAACGTGCCGTTCGCCGGGATGTACTGATTCGTGTAATAGAACGTGCAGTCGTCGGCGGGATCGACCGACATCGACGAGTAGTCGCCCCAGCGCGACAGCGTCGAGCCCTGCGCGCCCGCGCCGGCGATGATCGTCGTCTCCCCCAGCGTCAGCGTGCCCGCCGCGTCGCCGGCGAGACGGCCGGTCACGCGAATCTGCGGCTTGATCGACGCCGACGAGGCGGAGTACCCGATCGCCATGTTGCCCGCCTGATCCATCGCGGCGCTGCCCATCCAGCGGAACGTCGTGTCGGGCGCAAACGTGCCGGCCTGGAAGAGCGTCGGCGTCGTCGTCACGCCGCGCAGCTCGTACCAGCGGAGGCCGACGCTCGATCCCACCGTGACGGCGTGGTTGACGACGATCGCGTCGTGATCGCCGAAGTTGCGATACGCGGCGCGATACATCAGGCGATCCGAGAGCGAGTCCAGCCGGCCGCCGCCGCTCTGCGGAACGCACGTGCCCGACGGCGCGCAGGCTTCCGAGTAGGACGGCACCGTCAGCGTCGTCGGTCCGGTGAACGTGGTGTTGGCCGGCGTCGTGAAGTCGCTGTGGAATTTCCAGAGCGCCAGCGTCGTGCTGGTGGCGCCGAGGGCGACGAGCGGGTTGGGCGCGCCGGCGGGCGGAAGCGTGCGGCCGTCGAAGTCGCCCGGCAGCAGGCCGCCGAACGAGCTGCTGGTGTTGAAGCACTGCTGCGTCGCGGCCGCGCCCGTCAGCATGTTCGCGCGATCGAACGCGCAGACCTTGGAGCCGAGAAACGCGGTGCCGGCATTGTTGAAGAGGTTGTACGTCTCGTAGTACGCGTCGGGCCAGACGCCCATCTTCGGATAGTCGGGGAACCCGTCGGTGTAGCTGAAGGCGTAGCGGAAATAGCTGCCGGTCGGATCGGCCGTGGCCGAGACCGCGACGCACTGCTGGAACGGCGCGCTCGAGACCTGGAACTGCGACACGATCCAGCGGTTGGCGATGCGGTCGTACGACACGACCGGGTCGCCGTCGTTGTTGGCCTGGCACCCGCCGCCGAATCCCGACCACAGCGTGTTGATCGGCACCGGCCCGAAGAGCGGCGTGCCGGTCTTCGAGAACACGGCGAAGTCGGTGTTGACGATCTCGACGACGTGGTTGGGGCCGACGGCGCCGTTGTTGTCGGGCGGCGCGGAGTTCACCACGAACGTGCCGGCCGGACCGGTGAAGCCCTGTCCGATGCCCTCGAAGTTGCTGGTCGTCACTGGCGCGAGGAGCGCGGTGGCGGCGCCGGCCTTGCGCGGCGCCTGCAGGACCGGGTCGCTCTCGAACGGTAGTACGCGCGACGACGGAATGCGGCGGACGGGTTCGGCTTCGAGATTGCCGATGCGGCGCGGCCCCGGCGGCAGCTCACGCAGCGGCGGCGAGACGTCGTGGTAGGTGTCGCGAATGATCTGCGGACGGCCGGCTTGCGCCAGCGCCGTCGCGGGAAGCGCCAGTAACAGGATGAGAGTGCGGCGAATGATGGACATCCGAATCCTCCCGTGGACGAGTGCGGTGACGAACGACTCGCTGGTGTATTACTACGCACGGTCGTAGTCCGCAAGAGGGAAAGCGGGGATGTCTGCGCTCGCCTGTCGATCAGGGAAGTGACTTCACGATTTTCCGCGCGATGCGCCTGAGCAACTGACGGATTCGTCAGTAGCTCGACCGACGGCGACGGATGGCGAGACGCGGGCCAATGAGGCGGAAGCGCGGGACGGCGATTGAACGGCGCGGCGATCGAAAAGGTCGGAGTCGCGCAGGGCGGAGTGCTACGCCCCCGCCTGCCAGCGGCGGATCGCTTCCAGCGGATAGAGCAGCATGATGATGTTCAGCGTCAGGTTGTCGCGGATCTCGATCGCGACGAACACCTCGAGCGCGATCGCCAGCGCCACGATCAGCCACACCGGCAGCCGCGCCGCCAGCACGAACCCGGCCACCATCGCCAGCACGTCGCACACCGAGTTGAGCACGCTGTCGCCGTAGTAGTCGAGCGAGATCGTCACGGCGCGATACCGGTTGATCGTGAAGGGCGTGTTCTCGAAGATCTCCCAGGCCGCCTCGACGATCGTCGCCAGCAGCAGGCGCGTGCCGACCGGAAGCCGGCGCGCGGCGAGCCACAGCAGGCCGTAGAACGCGAAGCCGTGAATGACGTGTGAGAAGGTGTACCAGTCGCTGATGTGCTGCGAGTTCTCGGAACTGGCGACCACCCCCTGCCACAGCTTGACGTAGCCGCATTTGCAGATCGGCACGCGTCCCATCGACCACAGCGTGATCGCGAGCGCAACGATCACCGCTGCGACGGCGAACGCGGCCCAGCGAGCGGACGCGAGTCCCCGGACGGGCGTGGAGGATGGCGAGATGGTTGATTATAGCAACGCCTTGTCGCTCCGGCGCCGAGGGGGCGGCAATGACCGCTCCGCCCGCGGACCGGGTACTTCGGTCCGCGGCGGTGTCAAACACGCCAAGGAGGACCGATGCTGCAAGCAGAAGGAACCGACAGGCGTCTCTTCTGGTGGATGTTGACGATCGCGGCCGGCGTCGCCGGCGTCTTCACCTGGAACGTGCTGGGGGCGATCGGCTAGCGCCTGACCGGCGGGCGCGGGCGTCACCGCAGCAGGCTCGGCGAGTCACGTCCCTGATCGGAGCTCCACATCGGCGCGCGTTGGACTTACACTCACGTGCGCCGGGAGAACTTCGATGCTGACACGACTCGCGATCCGGTCACTGCTCGCCACAGGCCTCCTCGTCGTGCTCGTCGCCGCGGCGGCGGCGCAGCCACCGCCGCGGGATCGGCCACAGGCGCCAGGCCCGGGAACCGGCGTCATCCGCGGACGCGTCGTTCGCGCCGACACGGGCGAGCCGCTGCGGCGGGCGCAGGTCAGCGTCGAAGCCCAGAACGCGAAAGATCTGCGCGGCCCCGTCTCGACGATGACGGACGCCCAGGGCCGGTACGAGATCGATCAGCTTCCCGCGGGAAGCTACCAGCTGAAGGCGTCGCGCGGCGGCTACGTCGAGCTCGCCTACGGACAGCGCCGCCCCTTCGAACGCGGACGGCCCCTGGAGCTCGCCGAGGGCGCCGTCCTGCAGAACATCGACTTCGCCCTTCCCTCCGGCGGCGTCATCACCGGCCGCGTCGTCGACGAGATCGGCGAGCCCGTCGCGCGGGCATCGGTGTCGGTCGCACGGCGGCGCTACGTGGACGGCCAGCGAGGGCTGGTCACACAGAACGGCGCCTCCACGGACGATCGCGGCGAGTTCCGGATCTTCGGCGTGGCGCCCGGCGAGTACGTGATGAGCGCGGTGCTGGAGACGATGGACTTCGGCTCGAGGGACCGCGTGCGCTACGTGCCCACCTACTATCCGTCGACGCCGGCCGCGTCCGAAGCGCAGCGCGTCACCGTGCGCGCGGGACAGGAAGTGCCGGGCATCACCATCGCGCTCGTCCGCGTCGCGACCGCCACCGTGCGCGGCGTCGTGCGCGCGGCCGGCCTGGCCCAGGCGGGTCCGTTCACCATGGTCCACGCGAGAGAGATCGGAGGACCGCGCGCCTACGGATCCATGACGTCCGCCATCGCCGCGAGCGACGGCGCGTTCACCCTGACGGGGCTGCTCCCAGGGACCTATCTCGTGGAGGCGCAATCGGCGATGGGGTCGGGGTTCGCGTCCAAGGAAGTCGTCGTCGACGGCGCCGACCTCGCGGGCGTGACGCTGACCCTGTCGGACGGAACGACCGCGCGCGGACGGATCCGCTTCGACACCGGCGAGCCGCCGCAGGGCCTGCGCCCGTCGGAGGTCCTCGTCATGCCCTCGCTCCTCGATCCCCAGGCCAATGGCATGCACATGAGCGGCAACGGCCCGCCGACGGCGAAGGACGACTGGACGTTCGAAGTCCACGGACTCAGCGGACGCGGTTTCCTGCGCGCGGGCACCATGGGCGACTGGGAGATGAAGCGGGTGCTGCGCGAGGACGCCGACGTCAGCGACACGCCGCTGGACTTCTCCACCGACGTCGACGGCCTGGTGATCGAGCTGACGCAGAAGGTGACGACGGTCTCCGGCGGCGTCTCCGACGATCGCAACCGCCCGGTGCTCGACGCCACCGTCGTCGTGTTCGCCGACGATCCGGCCAGGTGGTGGCGCCAGTCCCGCTTCATCGAGAGCGCGCGTCCCGATCAGCAGGGCCGGTTCACGATCCGCGGCCTGCCGCCGGGCAAGTACGTCGCGATCGCCGTCGGCTACCTGGAGCCCGGCGAGGAACACGACCCGGATCTGCTGCAGGACTGGCGCGAGCGCGGGACGCGCTTCACGCTGTCGGAGGCCGAGACGCGCGCGATGGATCTGCGGCTCTCCGGATCGTGAAGACCGCCCCCATCGTCGCCTGGCGCTGCCACGTCTGCGGCAGGGAATTCTCCCTGAGCGCGGGCGGACTGTGCGGAACGTGCCACCGCGCGACGTGCGGCCGATGCTGGGCAGACACGCGTGCGGTCCCGGCGTCACGATCGGAGACACGCGAATGCCGGACGTGCGCTGGTCAGCGCGGCGGGACGGCCAGCTCGGCCAGCCAGTAGCCCGACGTCGCCGCCACCCTGGCGACCGCCGCGCGGGCCTCGGCGTCCATCGTCTGCAGGGCTTCTTCGCGCCGCCGCGCGAACGCCGCGTCCAGGTGCGCGCCGTAGCGCGTGCCATCCTGACGGGTGGCGTATCGCGAGATGGATTCGAGGCTGCCGATCTTCAGCGTCTCCCCCAGCTCGAGTCCGGCGTCGAGGAAGAACTGACGGTCCTCCCCGTCGGGCACGCCGAACACGAACGGCTCGCCCCAGTCGATCGCGTTCCGGATCATGCCGGATGGATATCTGCGCAGCATCTCGAGTCCGCCGCAATTGAGGTATTCGAGGAGCAGCACGCTGCCCGGCGCGGATTCCGCCGCGATGGCGCGGAGCGTCTGCGCCATCCCCTCGTCGGGGACGTACATGCTGACGCCCTCGCAGATGAAGTACGACCGGCGCGCGGGATCGAAGCCGGCGCGGCGCAGCACGTCGCCGAGCCGCTCCTGCGCGAAGTCGATCGGCGCGTAGGTCAGGTTCGAGGGGGCGCCGTCCAGCGCCTCGTCGACGCGCCGTTTCTTGTACGTCTGCGTGGCCTCATAGTCCACCTCGATGATCGGGACGTCGGCCAGCAGACTCGCGAAGCGATGCGCACGCGTGTCGAATCCCGCCCCGAGGATCACCACCTGCGACGCCCCGCCGCGAAGGGCGCGCTCCAGCCGCTCGTCGATGAAGCGGGTCCGCACGAGCATCAGCCAGGTGAAGCCGAAGATGTCGGGATCGTCGATCGCGTCCTGGAACTCCCGGTCGATCGCGCGGCCGATCGGGTGCTCGGCGATCAGCGCCAGCTCCTCCGGACCGATCAACCGCTCGGCGGCCCAGTCGGGATTGCGCACGCTGGCGTCCGGCTCGCGCGCCCCGAGCGCGCGCGCCGCCGCCGTGAGAATCGCCGTGCGCGACGGAAGTCCATTGGCCTGCATCGCGACATTATCCGCTTGGTAGATAATGCCGTTGAATGAAAATCGATGAGCTGGCCCGGCGAGCCACGATCCTTCTCCTGCCGGCACTCGTGCTCGCCGGCTGCGGTTCCAACCAGGCGGCCACGGGCGGAACGCCGGCGACCGGGTCGCCGGCGAAGATGTCCTCGACGGCGGATCTCAAGGACAAGCGGATCGGCGTGCTGCTCGGCTCGGTGCACGACACGCTGGCGACGAAGAACTATCCCAACGCGACGATCCAGCAATACGAGAACGCCAACGACCTGGCGCTCGCGGTCACGGCCGGCAAGGTGGACGCGGCGCTCTCCGACGCCGAGCCCCTCGCCGAGCGGATGCGCACGAACCCCGAGCTGGGCATCGTCGGCGAACCGCTCATCTCGTATCCGATCGGCGCCGGCTTCCGGAAGGGCGATCCCACGCTCAGGAACGCGTTCAACGCGTTCCTGGCGGAGCTCAAGAAGAACGGCGTCTACGACCAGATGTCGGAGCGCTGGTTCAAGACGCACGACGCGCCGATGCCGGACGTGCCCGTCGCGAATTCCCGCGGCGAACTCGTCGTCGGCATCTCGGGCAACGGCCTGCCCTTCGCCGCGGTGCGCAACGGCACGTTCGCCGGCTTCGACGTCGAGCTGGCCCAGCGCTTCGCCGCCTCGCTCGGCCGGACCGCGAAGTTCTCGCAGATGCCGTTCGGCAGCCTGATCGCCGCCGAGGCCACCGGCAAGGTCGACATGATCATCGCGTCGATCTTCATCACCGACGAGCGCAAGGAGCGCATCGACTTCTCCGATCCGTACCACGCGTCGGGGGTGCTGGTGTACGCGCTGAAGTCGAACATCGCGGGCCCCGATCCCTCGGCGTCCGGCGCGGCCGGCACACCGCGGCTGGCGTCGCTCGACGACCTGAAGGACAAGCGCATCGGGGTCCAGCTCGGAACCGTCTTCGATCTCTACGCGACCAAGACGTTCCCGCGCGCGACCGTCCTGCAATACCCCACGTTCCAGGAAGTCACCCTGGCGGTGGGCGCCGGGAAGGTGGACGCCGGATTCGCCGACGTCGACACGCTGAAAGAAGTCATGCACGTCAACCCGGACCTGGTGCCGTTTGGCGACGTGATCTTCAAGTCGCCCGTCGCCGCGGGATTCCGCAAGACGAGCGCCGACTCTCGCACCGCCTTCAACACGTTTCTCGAGGAGATCCGCCAGAACGGCGTCTGGGCGGACATGGTCGATCGCTGGATGACCAAGCGCAGCCAGGAGATGCCGGCTCTCCCTCCGCCCGGCAAGAATGGCACGCTGACGGTCGGCATCTCGAGCGGCGGGTTCCCGTTCAGCGCGGTGCAGAACAACGACCTGGCCGGCTTCGACGTCGAGCTGGCCCGCCGGTTCGGCGCGTCCATCGGCAAGGACGTCCGCTTCGCCGACCAGGAGTTCTCGGGACTCATCGCCGCGCTCGTCAGCGGCAAGATCGACGTGATCATCGCCGACATGTACGACACGCAGGAGCGCCGGAAGCAGATCGACTTCTCGGACCCCTACTTCGAGCAGGACAACGTCGCCTTCACCATCCGGGCGAACACGATCGCGACGGCCGTCACGACGCCGGCCGCCTCCGGCCAGGCGGGCCGCCCCTCGTTCGCCGACAAGGTCGCGTCGAGCTTCCGCAGCAACATCATTCTCGAGAAGCGTTATCTCCTGATCCTGGACGGCCTGAAGACGACGGCGATCATCTCGGTGCTGGCGACGCTCTTCGGCACCGCGCTGGGCGCGCTGGTGTGCTACATGCGCATGTCGCCGCTGCCGCTGCTCCAGCTGCCGGCGCGCGTCTACATCTCGATCCTCCGCGGCATCCCGGTCCTCGTGCTGCTGATGCTGATCTTCTACGTCGTCTTCGCCTCGGTGAACATCAGTCCGGTGCTGGTCGCCGTGCTCGCCTTCGGGATGAACTTCGCGGCCTACGTGTCGGAGATGTTCCGCTCCGGCATCGAGGGCATCGACAAGGGACAGTCGGAGGCCGGCATCGCCATGGGCTTCACCCGGACGCAGACGTTCGGCTTCGTCGTCCTGCCGCAGATGATCCAGCGCATCCTGCCGGTCTACAAGGGGGAGTTCATCTCGATGGTGAAGATGACCTCGATCGTCGGCTACATCGCGGTGCAGGATCTGACCAAGGCCAGCGACATCATCCGCAGCCGCACCTTCGACCCGTTCTTCCCGCTGATCATGATCGCCGTGCTCTACTTCCTCATCGCGTGGGTGCTCATGCAGGCGCTCGAGCACGTGGAGCGGAAGACGGATCCCAGGTATCGGCGGCGGAAGGCGGTGGCGCGATGATCCGGGTCGAGCATCTCTCCAAGAGCTTCGGCCAGGTCGCCGTGCTCAAGGACATCAACGCCGAGATCCGCAAGGGCGAAGTGGTCTCGATCATCGGCCCCTCGGGCGCCGGCAAGAGCACGTTCCTGCGCTGTCTCAACCTCCTCGACCACCCGACGAGCGGCTCCATCTGGATCAACGGCGTGGACGTGCTCGGCCGGAAGGCGGACGTCCCGAAGCTGCGCCAGAAGATGAACATGGTGTTCCAGTCGTTCAACCTCTTCGCGCATCTGTCCGTTCTCGAGAACCTGACGCTCGCGCCGATCAAGCTGCGCGGGATGGACGCCCGGGCGGCCGGCGACAAGGCGCGCGACCTTCTGCGCCTGGTCGGACTCGCCGAGAAGGCGGACAGCTTTCCCGACGAGCTCTCCGGCGGCCAGAAGCAGCGGGTGGCGATCGCGCGATGCCTGGCCATGGACCCCGAAGTCGTCCTCTTCGACGAGCCGACCTCGGCGCTCGATCCGACGATGGTCAGCGAGGTGCTGGCCGTCATCCGCCGCCTGGCGAAGGACGGCATGACGATGGCGATCGTGACCCACGAGATGGACTTCGCGCGCGACGTGTCCAACCGCGTCTTCTACATGGACGAAGGCACCATCTACGAGGAAGGCACGCCGCAGCAGATCTTCGAGCAGCCGCTGAAGGAGAAGACGCGCGCGTTCATCCACCGGATCCGCAGCGTCAACCGGCACATCGCGTCGGCCGACTTCGACCTCTACAGCCTCAACAGCGAGATCGAGCAGTTCTGCGAGAAGCACTTCCTGCCGCGCTCGATCACGCTCGATCTGCAGCTGCTGATCGAAGAGCTGCTGCAGATCCACAAACCGATCCTGCGGCCGTTCCTCGTCGATCTGTCGATCGCCTACTCCGAGAAGAGCGGCCGCATCGAGCTGGTCGTGGAGACGGCGGACACGGGGAAGGATCCCCTTCAGGTGCCCGACGGTGACGACGATCTCGCCGTCGTCGTCATCCGCGGAACCGCCGAGAAGATCGAGCAGCGCGTGGAGAGAGGCCGGCGCCGTTTCGAGATCGCGGTCAAGACGAGCTGACCCTGCGCCGCAGCAGCGCCACGCACCAGGCGGTCATCGCGCCATGGGCCGCGGCGACGACCAGGAGGATCGGGCGGCCGGGAGAGCCAAAGCTTCCGGCGAGAACGAGCGCAATCACGGCGGCGTTGTAGACCGACATGCCGACGACGATCGCTCTCGACGCGGTACTCGCGCCGTCGCCGCGGGCCCACCAGCACGCCGCACCGAGCGACAGCAGGGCCGCGCCTGCCCACCGCGCCAGGGCGATGTCCGTATGACCGGCCGGACTGGCCAGGAGCAGTTCGATCACGAGCGCAGGCGTCACGAGAAGCGCCAGACCGGCCCCCGCCTCCATCAACCCGGTGGCGGCGAAGAACCACATCGTGTCCAAGCGGCGTTCCGAGGTGCTCATACGTGTCCTCGCAGCGCCCAGCCGAGCATGAGGAGTCC
>Ga0075364_10002458_pt1 | contig 10382 bp, 12 predicted proteins | sample EndMetdeltDD1764_FD_71517 | JGI IMG/M metagenome (GOLD analysis project Ga0075364, IMG submission 71517) | Populus endosphere microbial communities from Tennessee, USA - Endosphere MetaG P. deltoides DD176-4 | ecosystem: Host-associated > Plants > Roots > Endosphere | place: USA: Tennessee...
GCCCGCCAAGATGCGGGCCGCGCCCGCCAGGAGCGGCCTGGCGGGCTGGATGCGCGGCGTCCACGACGGCTCGCGCCTGGGCGCCGTCTGGCGCTGGATCATCACCCTGGCGGGCGCAGCGCCCGCCGTGCTGGGGATCACCGGCCTTGTGATGTGGCTGCGCCGGCCGCGAGCGGCCGCGCCGCCCGCCTAGTTGAGACCCGCGCCCAGGCCCATCCCGGCGCCGACGTCGGCGTCATAGCCGGCCGGCTCCTTGGGCGAGGCGGGCGGGCCCGCCACCGCTTCGGTGCGAGGGGCCTTGGCCGCCGCCTTGGCCTTGAGCTTGCGGCTGACCACGAAGCCGATGGCCACGCCCACGCCCACCGCAGCGGTCAGCGCCAGCCCCGTCCCGCCGATCGCGGCGAGCCTGCGGCCCCCGCGCCCACGGCTGGGGCGCAGCATGTCGGAGATGCCGTCGAGGGCGTCGGCGGCCGTGTGCCGGCGGCGTTCGACCTCGTCCGAAGCCCGGCTCCTGGCCATGCCCGCCAGGTCCTGGGCGCGCTCGCGCGCGGCGTCGGCCAGCTCCATGGCCTTGCGGCGGATCTGCTCGACCACCGGCCAGCCGGCGGCCGCGCGGCCCGCTTCGGCCGCGGCCTCGGCGGCTTTGGAACGATAGGCCTCCAGAACGTCGGTCTTGCTCATCGGTCTCTCCACCTCTGGCGATTTTGCCTGCCCGGGGGCGCGGATATGACGCCCGTCGCGCGCAGCGGGCGCCGCGCGCGGTCACAGGCTTAAGCGAGCGGGACGCCGCTAGGTTCCGGCGGCGCGGGCGCGGTGCTACAGGTTCCGCCGCAAGGGGAGGGATACAGGAATGGCCGACCACGCCGCCGCGGGCCGCGAGGCTAAGACGGGCGCCAGTTCGCTGCGCACGGTGGTCGCCGCCTCGGCCACTGGCACGGCCTTCGAATGGTACGATTTCTTCGTCTTCGGCAGCCTGGCCCAGGTCATTTCCCGGACCTTCTTCTCCGGCTTGAACGAGACCGCCGGCTATATCGCCGCCCTGGCCCTCTTCGGCGCCGGCTTCGCCTTCCGCCCGCTCGGAGCCCTTGTGTTCGGCCGCCTCGGCGACCGGCTGGGCCGCAAGCGCGCCTTCCTGGTCACCGTCACCCTGATGGGCGGCGCCACCGTCGCCATCGGCCTGCTGCCCAGCTACGCCACGGCCGGGATCGTCTCGCCCGCCCTGCTGATCCTGATGCGCATCACCCAGGGGTTCGCCCTGGGCGGCGAGTACGGCGGCGCGGCGACCTATGTGGCCGAGCATTCGCCATCCGACCGCCGGGGGGTCTCCACCGCCTGGGTTCAGACCTCTGCGGCCTTTGGCCTCTTCGCCGCCCTGCTGGTGATCCTGGTCACCCGCCTGGCGGTGGGCGCCGCCTCGGGGCCGACCGCCTTCGACGCCTGGGGCTGGCGCGTCCCCTTCCTGTTCTCCGCGGGCCTTCTGGCGGTCTCCATCTTCATGCGCATGAAGCTCTCGGAGAGCCCGGCCTTCGCCCGCATGCAGGCCGAGGGCGAGACCTCCCACGCGCCCTTCACCGAGGCGTTCTGCCGCTGGCCGAACCTGAAGGTGGTGCTGATCGCCCTGTTCGCCGTGACGGTCGCCCAGGGGGCGGTGTGGTACACCTCCTTCTTCTACGTCCAGACCTTCATGGAGAAGTTCCTCAAGGTCCCGCCGGAGACCATCAACCTGCTGATGGCCTCGGCCACAGCGATCAGCGCCGTGGGCTATGTGGTGTTCGGCGCCCTGTCGGACCGGGTGGGCCGAAAGCCGGTGATGCTGGCCGGCATGGTGTTGATGCTGGTCGCCTATTTCCCCGGCTTCCACATGCTGACCCGCACGCTCAACCCGGCGCTGGAGGAGGCCCAGGCGCGCACGCCGGTGGTGGTGGCCGCGGCCCCCGGCGACTGCTCGGTGCAGTTCGACCCGATCGGCAAGAAGAGCTTCCTGTCGGCCTGCGACATCGCCAAGAACGCCCTGGCCAACGCCGGGGTCTCCTACAGCAGCCTGGCCGTCCCCGGCGGAACCCTGGCCGAGGTCCGCGTGGGCCAGGCGGTTGTGCAGTCGGTGGACGCCCGCAGCCTCGCCAAGCCTGACGCCAAGGCCGCCAAGGCCGCCGTCGAGGGCCGCATCAAGGCCGCCCTGGCGGGCGCCGGCTACCCGGCCAAGGCCGAGCCGGCGCGGTTGAACTTCTGGGGCGCCCTGGGCGTCTTGGCGATCTTCGTGATCGCCGCCACCGCCCTCTACGGGCCGCAGGCCGCCGCCCTGGTGGAGCTCTTCCCCACCCGCATCCGCTACACGGCCATGTCGCTGCCCTACCACATCGGCACCGGCTGGATCGGCGGCTTCGTCCCCTTCACCGCCTTCGCCATCGTCACCGCCGTGGGCGACGTCTACGCCGGCCTGTGGTTCCCGTTCGTCTGCACGGCGATCTCGGTGGTGGCGACAGTGCTGCTGCTGCCCGAGACGCGGGGCCGCGACATAGAGGCCTAGGTCGCGATCGGCAGCACTTCGGTCGCGGCGCCGGCTGCCTCAAGGGCGGCCAGTTCCTGGCGCCAGCCGCTGCCGGTGACCAGCCGGGCCACCCGGCGGCCCTCGGCGGCCAGGGCCGCGAGCTGGTCGGTGGAGAGCCCCGCCCTGCGCTCGGCGTCGCGGCGGGTGAGCGCCAGCACATCGGGGTGGGCGTCCTCGTCGATGACCAGCAGGTCCGCGGCCGCCAGGGCCCGCGCGGCCCGCAGGGTCAGGCGCTCGGCCGGGCCGCGGGCGTCGACGAACTGCACCAGGCCCTCGAAGACGCGCCCCTCCGCCAGGGCCTTGCGCAGCAGCGCCTTGGCGCCGGCCATGTCCCCAGCCATCGCCGCCTCGGCCGCCGGCCCCGACAACACCGTGCGCAGGAAGGCGCGCCGCTGGTTGAGGTCCGGCAGGGCCTGGCGCACCTCGTCCTGGGTGATCCGCAGCAGGGCGGCGACGCGGCCCGCGCCCTCCGGCACCCGCGCCTCGATGTCCTGGCGAAGCAGGGTCGCCAGCATCGGCGAGGCGCCGCCGGTGCCGATGGCCGCCACCACCTCGCCGCGGTCGATCACCGCCGGGGTGACGAAGTCGCAGAGCGCAGGCCGGTCGACCACGTTCACCGGCACGTGCGCCGCACGGGCGGCGGCGGCGGCCTCCTTGGCCAGGGCCTCGTCGGCGGTGGCCACGAAGGCCAGGGCCGCGCCGGCGTAGCTCGCCGAACTGGCCATGGCCGCGCCCTCGATCCGCCGCACCGTGGCGGGCGAGCCCTCGAACAGCCTGGCCTTGGCCTCCGCCGCCTCGCCCGCGCCAGCGATCACCACCGTTCGGCCGGCGAGGGGGAAGAAGGCGGGAAAGGCGTCCAAGGGCGTCCTCGAATCGATAGCTGTCCGGGCTGATCTACTACGCGGCGGGTTGGAACGACAAAAAAGCCGCCGGACGCGTCAGGGCGCGAGGTCGCCGGGCGTGTCCACGTCGAACAGCACCCCCGCGTCCGCGGCCTCGACCCTCGCCAGCGCCGGCCCAAGCCCATCGAGGATCGCCCGCGCGCCCTCATCGCCCCTCAACCCCAGGATCTGCGGGAACAGCTCGCGGGCGAAGAGGGCCGGGTGGCCGCGCCGACCCTGGAACACAGGCACGGCGGCGACGTGGCCCGCCAGGGCCTTGGCCAGGGCGTCGGGCACGCCCGCCGGCACGCGCGGCATGTCGCCCAGGAAGACGAAGGCGCCGGCAGCATCGGGCGCCAGGCTGGCGATCCCGGCGCGAAGCGAGGCGGCCATACCTTCGGCGTGGTCGGCGGCGTGGACGATGCGCAGGCGCGCCGTCAGCCCTCGCCCCGCCGCGAAGCGCTCGGCCGCCCCCGCGACGCGCGGATCGGCGCCGGTCACCACCGTCACGGCCCGCGCCGGCGCGGCGAAGGCGGCGCCGAGCGCCCCGTCCAGCAGCACGCCGGAGCCGCTCGCAGCCGTGAGCTTGCCCCCGCCAAACCGGCTCCCCTGGCCGCCCGCCATGACCACCGCTTCCAGCCGCGTCTGCTCCGCCCCTGTCGCCATCACCTCATCTTCTCTATCTTAGGGTCGACATGACGCCCTACGACGCCAGCGCCCCGGCCGCAAAGGCCGCCCTCACGGACGGCTTTGGCCGCACCGTGAGCTATCTGCGCCTGTCCGTCACCGACCGCTGCGACCTGCGCTGCGTCTACTGCATGGCCGAGCACATGGTCTTCCTGCCCAAGGCCGAGCTCCTGACGCTGGAGGAGCTGGACCGCGTCGCCTCCGCCTTCGTCAGCCTTGGGACGCGCAAGCTGCGCATCACCGGCGGCGAGCCCCTGGTGCGCAAGGGCGTGATGGACCTGATCGGCGGGCTTTCCCGCCACCTCGCCAGCGGCGCCCTGGACGAGATCACCCTGACCACCAACGGCACCCGCCTGGCCGAGTTCGCTGGCCGGCTGGCCGACGCGGGCATGACGCGGATCAACGTCTCGCTCGACACCTTGAAGCCCGACCTCTTCCGCACCCTGACCCGCGGGGGCGATGTGGCCAAGGTGCTGGCCGGAATCGACGCGGCCCAGGCCGCCGGGCTGAAGGTCAAGATCAACGCCGTGGCCCTGGCCCGCGACAACGCGGCCGAGCTTCCCGGCCTGATCTCCTGGGCGCACGGGCGCGGCCTGGAGATCACCCTCATCGAGACCATGCCCATGGGCGAGGTCGACGCCGACCGCACCGACCAGTACCTCTCCCTGACGGCCCTGCGCGCCGAGCTGGAGAGCTTCTGGACGCTCACCGATCTTTCCGTCTCCACCGGCGGGCCGGCGCGCTATGTGCGGGTCGAGGAGACGGGCGGGCGGCTGGGCTTCATCACCCCGCTCAGCCACAATTTCTGCGAGGCCTGCAACCGGGTGCGGCTGACCTGCACCGGCACCCTGCACACCTGCCTTGGCCAGGAGGACGCCACCGACCTGCGCGGCGTGCTGCGCGCCGGGGCCTCCGACGCCGAGCTCATCGAGGCCATCCGCGGCGGGGTGGCGGCCAAGCCCAAGGGCCACGATTTCCGCATCGAGCGCGCCAGCGGCCCCTCGGTCTCGCGCCACATGTCCACCACCGGCGGCTGACGACATGGCCCGCGTCCTGCTCTTTGGCCCCTTGCGCGACCTGGCCGGCTGGCGTGAGCGCGAGTTCGCCGTCGCCAGCCTCGCCGAACTGCGCGCCAGCCTTTGCGCCGACGACCCGGCGCTGGGGGCCGCGCTCGCGGGCGTGGGCGTGCAGGTGGCCCTGGACCAGGCCATCGTCCGCGGCGAGGCGGCGCTGACCGCCGCCAGCGAAGTGGCCTTCCTGCCCCCCATGAGCGGCGGATGATCCGCCTCCAGGAACAGCCCTTCGAGCCCGGCGCCCTGCTCGCCGACTTCTGCCGCGGCCGCGCCGAGGTGGGGGCGGTGGCGACCTTCACGGGCCTGGCCCGCGCCGAGGCCGGCCAGACCGCCATCCTCGAGCTGGAGGCCTATCCCGGCTTCACCGAATCCGAGATAGGCAAGATCGCCGACCAGGCCCGCCAACGCTTTGGCCTGGCCGATCTACTGGTCGTCCACCGCACCGGCCGCATCGCCCCCGGCGAGCCCATCGTCTTTGTCGCTACCGCCTCGCGCCACCGCCGGGAGGCCTTCGAGGCCTGCGACTTCCTGATGGACTATCTCAAGAGCCGAGCTCCCTTCTGGAAGAAGGAGCATGGCCCGGCCGGCGAGCGCTGGATCGAGCCCACGCCCCGCGACCAGGCCGACGTCGCCCGCTGGGACACCTAGGTCCTCCACCGCTTCTCTCCACCCCGCTGGGGGTGGATCGCGCAGCGAGGGGGGCCGAGCCGCGGAGCGGCTCGGAGGGGAGGTGGATCGGTGCAAAGCGCCGAGACGGAGGGGGCGCACCACCGCCGCTCGCCCCCTCAGCCGCCTTCGGCGGCAGCTCCCCCGCAAGCGGTGGAGCATCTTGTCCAAGCCGGCTAATAAGACCGCGAAGAAGGAGCCCTCCCATGGACGCCCCCGCATTGCGCCCCGGCGGCAAGATCGACGAGGCCAAGCCCAAGAAGGCCGTGCGCATCGCCGTGCTGACCGTCTCCGACACCCGCGACGCCTCCAACGACACCTCCGGCGACGTCCTGGCGGGCCGGGTCACCGACGCCGGCCACGAGCTGGTGGCCCGCGCCATCGTCCGCGACGACATCGACGCGATCCGCAAGCAGATCCTGGCCTGGGTCGGCCAGGGCATGGAGACCATCGTCTCCACCGGCGGCACCGGCATCACCGGCCGCGACGTCACCCCCGAGGCCGTGCGGCCGCTGTTCGACAAGGAGATCGATGGCTTCTCCATCGTCTTCCACCTGGTCAGCTACCAGAGCGTCGGCCTCTCCACCCTGCAGTCGCGGGCGCTGGCCGGCATCGTCAAGGGCTGCTTCGTCTTCTGCCTGCCGGGCTCGAACGGGGCGGTGAAGGACGGCTGGGACAAGGTGATCTCCGCTCAGCTCGACAGCCGCCATGGGCCCTGCAACATGGTCGAGCTGATGCCTCGGCTGCTCGAGACGTGAGCCGGCTCACCCATATCGACGAGACCGGCCGCGCCCGCATGGTCGACGTCTCGGGCAAGGCCGCCACGGTCCGCGAGGCGGCGGCCGAGGGCTTCCTTCGCATGGCGCCGCAGACCCTGGCGCTGGCGCTCTCCGGCGAGGGGAAGAAGGGCGATGTCCGCGCGGTCGCCGAGATCGCCGGGGTCATGGCCGCCAAGAAGACCGCCGACCTGATCCCCATGTGCCACCCGCTGGCGCTCTCCAGGGTGGAGGTCCGCGTCGAGCCGGCCGAGGGCGGCCTCTCGGTCACCGCTCGTGTGAAGACAACCGGCCCCACCGGCGTCGAGATGGAGGCGCTCACCGCCGCCTCCGTGGCCCTGCTCACCCTCTACGACATGCTCAAGGCCGCCGAGAAAGGCATGGTCATCGAGACCGTCCGCCTGCTCTCCAAGACCGGCGGCAAGTCGGGTGACTGGACGGCGGGTCCGTGAAGCTCCTCGCCGTCGACGACGCCCGCGCGCGGATGCTGGCGGAGATCGCGCCCCTGCCCGCCGAGAGCGTCAGGCTCGCCGCCGCCATCGGTCGCGTGCTCGCCGAGGACGTGGCCGCCGTGCGCGACCAGCCGCCGTTCCGCGCCTCGGCCATGGACGGCTGGGCGCTCGCCAGCGCCGATGCCCCAGGATCGCTCGTGATCGTCGGCGAGAGCGCCGCGGGCCATGGGTTCGAGGGCGAGGTCCGACGCGGCCAGGCGGTGCGCATCTTCACCGGCGCCGCCGTGCCGCCCGGCTGCGACACCGTGGTGATCCAGGAGGACGCCGCCCGCGAGGGTGATCGCGTCACCGTCCCCGCGGCCAAGGTCGGGGCCAACATCCGCCCGGCCGCCGGCGACTTCAGGTCCGGCGAGACCCTGCTGCGCGCGGGCCAGCGGATCGATCCCTGGCGCCTGTCCCTCGCCGCCGCCGCCGGGCGCGCCGAAATCCAGGCGGCGCGCCGCCCGCGCGTGGTGGTGTTCGGCACCGGCGAGGAGATCGTCGAGGCGCCCGCCGTCCCCGGTCCCTTCCAGATCTATGACTCCGGCAGCATCGCGCTTTCGGCCATGATCGCCGCCTGGGGCGGCGTCCCGCAGCGCCTCAAGCCGGTGCGCGACGACCTGGACGCCACCATCGCGGCCCTGCGCGATGCGGACGCCGACCTGGTGGTGACCGTGGGCGGCGCCTCGGTGGGCGATCACGACCTGGTGCGCGCCGCGGGCGAGGCCCTGGGCCTATCGCTGCGGGTCTCCAGCGTCGCGGTGCGGCCGGGCAAGCCGACCTTCTTCGGCGTGCTGGGCGATGGACGGCGAATGCTGGGCCTGCCGGGCAATCCCGCCTCGGCCTTCGTCTGCGCCGAACTGTTCCTGAGGCCCATCCTGGCCGCCTGCCAGGGCGCGCCCGCGCAGATGCGGATGACGGGCGCAAGGCTCGCCGAGCCGCTGGCCGCCAACGGCCCCCGGGAACACTGGATGCGGGCCAAGCTGGACTTCGCCGACGGCGGGATCCTCGTGCGGCCCTACCGCGATCAGGACTCCTCGCTGATCACCGTCTTCGCCGGCGCCGATGCGCTGCTCAAGCGCTCGCCCGGCGCGCCCGCCGCCGATGCGGGCGAGGTCGTCGAGGTTTCGCTGCTGGAGCGGGCGTAGCGCACCGCCACGATCTCGCCGATCACCGAGATCGCCACCTCCCAAGGGGCCTTGCCGCCGATGTCCAGGCCGATGGGGGCGTGCAGCCGCCCGATCGCGCCCTCCGAAAGCCCTTCGGCCCGCAGCCTGGCCAGCCGCTCGGGGAGCCGACGGCGCGCGCCCAGCAGGCCGACATAGCCGGCCCTCGAGGGGAGGGCCGCCTTCAGCGCCTCATGGTCGATCTCGGAGTCGTGGGTGGCGATGGCCACCGCCGTCCAGGGGTCGATGTCGAGCGAGGCCAGCGCCGGGCCAGGCTCGAGCCGCACATAGCCAAGGCCCGCGACCGGCGGCGGGCTCTCCGGCCCCTTGGGCCGCACCAGGGTGGTCTGGAACTCCGCCTGGCTGCCAAGCTGGGCGATGGCGATGGCGGTGGGGTCGCTCCCCACCACGATCAGCCGGGCGGGCGGCTCATAGTGTTTCTCCACCCGCGCCTCGGGCCAGGGCTCCAGTTCCGCGGCGCAGGCCCGTGCGGCGCCGTCGCTGATATAGATGACCTCCCGGCGCTCCACCTCGGCGGCCAGCAGTTCGCTCAGCGCCCGGTCGCCCGGGGCCAGCCGCTCCACGAAGATCTCTATGCGGGCGCCGCACAGCAGGCGGATGTCCGGCCAGGGGCTCCCCTCGCCATAGACCAGGGTGCGGGCTTGCCCGTCCTCAAGGCAGGCCGCGGCGTGGCCGGCCACGTCGGATTCCACGCAGCCCCCGGAAAAATATCCGGCGGCGATCCCGTCGGCGAAGACCATCTGGGTGCCGGCGGGCCGAGGGCCTCCGCCTTCCACCGAGACCAGCGTCGCCAGCGCCAGCGGCCGGCCGGCGTCACGCGCCGCGCGCAGGGCCGGGCGGACGTCCTGCGCCAGTCCAAACAGGGGCCATTCCGGCAAGGGCTCGGTCACGCGCCTTAACCTCCTACTAAGGTCCTGGATACGGGTTCTTAGGCATCCCCACCCAAGATGGCCGTTCGACAGGGATGCTCAAGTAGGCCCGCCGTTTCATGATGTCTCCGCTTTCCAAGCTCGGGCTCGCGTCCGGGCAGTTCGGTCTCGACCAGCCTGACGCAGCCCGGGGCCGCCCGCGCGAGGTCGAGGCCCGCGAGATTCTGTCCATCGCCGCGCGCGCCGGGATCGGGGTCTTCGAGGCCACGCGCCAGCACGATACCGCCGAAGCCAAGCTTGGCCAGGCCATGCCGCGTCCCACCCCCTTCCGCCTGACCGTCACCACGGTCCGCCCCGACCGCGGCGCCGACTTCGCCGAGGCCGAACTGCGCGCCAGCCTGCGCCGGCTGGGCGTCGAGGCCTGCGAGACCATACTTGCGCCGTCGGCCACCGACCTGCTGAGCCCGGCCGGCCCCAAGCTGTGGGACCGACTGCGCGCGCTGAAGGACGCCGGCCTCTGCGCCAAGATCGGCGTCTCGGTCTACGCCTCCGACGATCCGGTAGGCCTGGCCCGCCGCTTCAAGCCCGATGTGGTGCAGGCGCCCGCCTCCCTCCTGGACCAGCGCATGCTGATCGACGGCACGCTCTCGACGCTCGCCGAGATGGGCGTCGAGGTGCAGCTCCGCTCGATCTTCCTCAACGGCCTGCTGTTCCTGCCCCCCGACCGGGCGCCCAGCCACCTGAAGGCCGCCGCCGGCCGCATCTCCCGCGCCCGCCGGCTGATCGCCGAGGGCCGCTCGGACCCGCTGCAGGCGTCGCTCGGCTTTGCGCTCTCGCGTCCGGAGGCCTCCACCGTCCTGGTGGGCGTGGCCACCGCCGCCGAGATGAGCGCCGTCATCGCCGCCGCCTCCAGCCCGCCGCCGGACCTCGATTGGGACGAGATGGCCCTGAACGACCCCACCGCGCTGGACCCCGCCGCCTGGCGCGCGGCCTAGGGACTAGCCCCAGACCCCGTACGGGTCCTTGAACGGCTTGCCGAGCGCCTGCGCCACCGCCGGGTGAGTGACCTCGCCGGCCAGGACGTTCAGCCCTCTCGCCAGGTGCTTGTTCGCCCTGAGGGCGTCCAGCCCCTGGTCGGCCAGCAGCAGACCGAACGGCAGGGTGGCGTGCACCAGGGCCTCTGAAGAGGTGCGCGGCGCCGCGC
>Ga0075364_10002459_pt1 | contig 10382 bp, 9 predicted proteins | sample EndMetdeltDD1764_FD_71517 | JGI IMG/M metagenome (GOLD analysis project Ga0075364, IMG submission 71517) | Populus endosphere microbial communities from Tennessee, USA - Endosphere MetaG P. deltoides DD176-4 | ecosystem: Host-associated > Plants > Roots > Endosphere | place: USA: Tennessee...
GCGTACATGTCTCATTAAAAACTTTAATTTGATTTAATCAGATTACTAATCTTCATTGATAAGAGTGGTTGGTCAATAGCGCTTTCAGAAAATAATTTCTCAGCCGCCAAATAATTTTGTAAAGCACTCGAAAGGTTCCCTAAATGCTGGAAAATATCGCCTTTTTCTTCAAAAATAAGTGGCTGGAAAGCAGCATTATCATTTTCATCAAGCATCTTCAAAGCACGTTCTGCTTGATTTTCTGCAAGTAACACACGTGCTAAGCGAGTACGTGCCACGGCACGCAAGCTTTCACTCTTTCCATGCTGAATAACCCATATTAATTTATTTTCAGCCTCGCTCAGATTATTCTGACTAACGGCTTGTTTCGCTAATTGTAGAGCAGCCAATGAAGCATAAGGTGTTTTTGGATAATTCTGCAATAAACGCTTTGCGACAGCTTCAACAGTCGTTAGATTATTTTTTTGTATAGAAGCAACAAAGCTTTCATATTCCATGGCGGCATTAACCGCATTATTTTCTCGAGTCTGCTGCCAATAATGCCAGCCTATACTGGCAACAATAGCAAAAATAACCCCCAGCATAATGCCTATACCATATTCTCGGCACCATCCTTTGATACGCTCTGCTTGTTCTAATTCTGCCAATTCATTCACGAGTTAAGTACCTGGGTTATTTTTTGCATCAATTCAGATTGCGGCAAGGTCTCTTGTGGTTTTTTTTGCTTTAAATCTTTAAAAGCAATGGTATCGGACTTTACTTCATCATCACCTAAAATCAAAGCAAAACGCGCCTGACTTTTATCAGCACGTTTAAACTGCGATTTTATTCCTGCACCGCTACAATCCAATACTAAACTCATATTAGGCAATGCCTTACGTAACTGCTCTGCCAAAATTAAACCTTGTTGTCTTGCAAGCGCACCCGCATTAATAAAATAAATATCTGGGTTTTGTACTTCCGATAAGTTTAAAGGCGGTAATAAATCAATTAAGCGCTCTAAGCCCAGAGCAAATCCTATCGCAGGTGTCGCATGGCCACCTAGTTGCTCAACTAAACCGTCATAACGACCACCCGCGCAAACAGTATTTTGTGCGCCCTGGGCCTCTGTCATAACCCATTCAAATACGGTTTTATTGTAGTAATCTAAACCTCGAACTAAACGAGGATTAACCACAAAACAAATTTCGGCATTTTTAAGTAAGGTTTGTAATTCAGTAAAATGCTGATCCGACTCTTCGTCGAGAAAGTTTAATAGCTGTGGCGCTTTCTGAATTAAATCCTGTAATTCAGGATTTTTACTATCAAGAATCCGCAAAGGGTTAGTCTGCAAACGACGTTTAGAATCTTCATCCAGCTGATCTTGATGTTGGTTGAAATATTCAATCAAATTTTTCTTATATTCTTCCCGCGTTGAGGCTGAGCCTAAAGAATTAATTTGCAAGCTTAAACGATTTTGTAACCCTAACTCAGCCCACAAACGTGCTGTCATTAAAATAAGCTCTGCATCGATGTCGGGTTGTGCTAAACCAAACACTTCCACACCAAACTGATGAAATTGGCGATAGCGGCCTTTTTGAGGCCGCTCATGCCGAAACATGGGGCCTAAGTACCACCACCGCTGAATTTGGTTATAGAGCAAACCATGTTCTATACCCGCTCGTACACAACCAACCGTTCCTTCAGGCCGCAAGGATAAGCTTTCATTATTACGGTCCAAAAAAGTATACATTTCTTTTTCGACGATATCAGTTACATCACCGATAGAGCGTTTAAACAACTCTGTTTTCTCGAGAATAGGCAAACGGATTTCTTGATATCCGTATTGTCTAGTTAGCATGCGCAATGTTGCTTCTAACTTCTGCCAAGCAGTAATCTGCTCAGGCAGAATATCATTCATGCCACGAATTGCCTGGATTTTATTCAGCATAATCAGTAATAAAGTTGTTTCTTTTGTTGTTTACTTTTAAGCTTAGGTGTTTTCATTAATGCTTTATAAGCATCAGAGCTAGGAAACCTAGTTTGTAACATTAAAGTATAGCGTCCCGCTTCTGCCTCATTGCCTAAAGCACGCGCTAAAACAGCACCTAACCATAAAGCATTAGGGGTTGGGTCCTTGATTAATTGCATATATTGCTCCAAATACTGTTGTGCTTGCGGATAATTTTTTTGCTGATAGCTTATTCTCCCTAATTCTAGCCAAGACATCGCACGCTTCGGATCCTGTGTTATTGCCTGTGTAAAATAAGTGCCTGCTTTGTTTCTATCCGGTATTTGCATCGCACATAAACCCGCATTTTCATAAACTTGAGCTGTGTTAAGGTAACTGGGGTCTTGCAAAGCTAATAAAAAATGTTGGTCAGACTCCGCATAACGTCCCCTGCGACATAAAAAAGTACCATAGTTATTTTGCGCAGCCCCCGACTTAGGATTAAGGGTGACTGCTTTACGATAATATGCTTCTGCTTGGGAAAAATTACCGGTCGATTCTAAAAAATAGCCCATTGCACCTTGGCTTTCTGTCGATGCAGGCGACTGTTGCTCAGCTAATAATAGCTTTTGCTTAGCGCGCTGCATATCACCACTTTGTAAATAAGCTAAGCCAAGTTGTACATTAGCATTGGCCGCTTGTGGGCCCGTGCTAGGAATAGATGAGCGGGAAAAAATACTACATGCCGTCATGTTTATCATTAAACATATTATAATAATTTTCTTTAACATCGGTAGTTTCCTCTCCTTTTATATTTGCCAAGGCAACACTTAATCGGAATTAAAGTAACCAATATTCTAACTAACAGCAGACAATGCAACAACGGCAGGAATAATTTTGTGTTGGCGACTGCGATGACTTCTATCCTGCACACGCCCCACCAGCTGACCGCAAGCCGCATCAATGTCCTCACCACGTGTTTTTCGAGTAATGGTATTAAGCCCTGCCCTAAGTAAGTAGTCTCTAAATTTATCAATCGTTGCCTGCGGTGAACGGCGATAACGTGTATTCGGAAAAGGATTAAACGGAATTAAATTCACCTTGACAGGAATCCCCTGCAAAATCTTAGTTAATTGACGCGCATGTTCTATCTGATCATTAATTCCATCTAACATAACATATTCCATCGTAATACGACGGCGACTATCGCCTTTAAAATAATCACGGCAAACCGCCAATAATTCCTTTAAAGGATATTTTTTATTAATAGGAACTAACTGATTTCTTAGCTCATCATTTGGCGCATGTAAGGAAACAGCCAATGCAACCTCACTCACTTCAGATAATTTTTGCAATGCAGGCACAATACCGGAGGTACTTAACGTGACACGGCGCTTAGAAAACCCATAAGCAAAATCATCCATCATCATATCCATTGCCTGGACAACGTTTTCAAAATTTAACAATGGCTCTCCCATTCCCATCATCACAATATTACTCACACTGTGATCATGGCGTAAGGATTCCCCTGCCAAATAACGTACCGCAATCCATACTTGGCCTATAATTTCTGCCACCGTTAAATTACGACTAAATCCTTGTTGCGCTGTCGAACAAAAACTACAATTCAGCGCACAACCTACTTGAGAAGAAACACATAAGGTTCCACGATTCGCTTCAGGAATAAAAACAGTTTCAATACAGTTATTGTCTTTTAACCTTAATAACCATTTTCGTGTCCCATCGGCAGATACTTGGTCTAAAACCACCTCAGGCAATTCAATTGACGCAATGGATTTTAAACGTTCACGTAAACTAACGCTAAGGTTACTCATCACATCAATGTCTTTCACGCCGCGCTGATGAATCCATTGCATCACTTGCTGTGCCCGATAGGGCTTTTCGCCTAATTCGGTAAAAAAAACGCCCATGGCTTCGCGATTAAGATCTAATAGGTTAGTTATTGTCTGCATAAACTATGCTCGGCTAAAGCACTGTGCTTCTGTGAAGAAAAAGGCTATTTCCTGTTTAGCTGTTTCAATACTATCGGAACCATGAACCGCATTTTTATCGATGCTTTCTGCAAAATCAGCGCGAATGGTACCCGCCGCCGCTTGTTTCGGATCGGTAGCGCCCATCAGGGAACGATTTAATAGGATAGCATTAGGGCCTTCTAAAACTTGAATCATAACCGGACCCGAACAAATAAAAGCAACCAGATCATTAAAAAAAGGCCTGTCTTTGTGGACCGCATAAAAATCTTGCGCTTGTTTAAGCGTTAGTTTTTCCATTTTTGCGGCAATAACCCGCAAACCCGCTGCTTCAAAACGCATGGTGATTGCGCCAATCTTATCATTTTTAACCGCATCGGGCTTAATGATGGAAAGTGTTCTTTGTACTGTCATATATCTACCTATTGTTCTATTCATCTAAATTGAAAATTTCAAGGGTATTATACAGACTTAATGGCAGCACGATAGTACTGTTTGGCGGCGTAAACGCATCAAAAAGAAGCTAAACTTGGCTCAATAAGACAGGCTGTAAATAAGGGGATTTAAGCGGAGATTTCAGGTAGTTTATTCGTTCGTAACACATTCATTAGCCGATCGGGGTAATCCGTTAAAATACCATCAACCCCCAAAGCCAATAATCGTTCCATTTCTTCAACTTCATTGACCGTCCAAACATCAACACGCTTGTTTTTTTTATGTGCTGACTTTATAAAACGGGCAGTTACTGCCTCAACAGGCACTTCAAAAGCAGTAGCCTTTACTGAAGAAAATCGCTCTAAATAGGTTCGGCTCAGCCTTGAAAAACGATGAATTTCAGGATCAGACGCTGCAGTAGCAATCTTAGGACAAAGCCTACGAAAAACTTTCATCGTCCGCGCATCAAAAGCAGAAACCAATACCTGCTTTGATTTACCATGGCGGTTAATCGTCTCTCTCAAAGCAGCGACAATAGGTGGGTCTGTTTGCTTTATCTCTAAACTAATAACCTGCCGAGGGAAAGCAGTAAAAATTTCATTTAAAGAAGGAATCGTGAGGCCCTGCCCCCTAAAAGGGAAGGTATGCCCCCCATCGTTTGTCCATTGATACCCTGCATCCAAACGTTTTATCTCCGCCAATGTCAGCTCTTGAACGAGACCTTTTGCATTTGTGGTTCGATCCACGGATGCATCATGAATAGCCACTAGAACCCCATCGCGAGTCATATGGATATCAATTTCACTTAAATCAGCCCCTGATTTTGCCGCCTCCTGCAGCGCAAACAAGGTATTTTCAGGCCATAAACCAGCGCCTCCTCGATGGGCAATAACCAGTGGTTTACTATTCGCCTGATAATTTGGAAACATAGAATTCTCTATATCTAATAGATAGATTTATCTATCAATATAATATACAACGCGTTATTGGTTTATAGCATGTTAACTCTAAAAATACTAACTTTTTACGCTTTATTGAGGGGAACATTAAAAAAAACAACCCCGCCAAATGAAGCGGTATTGCTACAAAACTCTCAAAAAATACCTTTTTGAAGACATCCATGTGCTAACTAACCCTGAAATAGTTAAACAAAAAAGATAATAAAATTACCCAATATTTATCTTTCACCGCCCCTTATATTCTTCCACCACTAGACTTTATAGAGCGCTATAAGGTACCTTTTAGCAAATTTTAATGGTTGCTGTTATTTTATGAAAATGATTCCAGAAGGATTAACCTTTGACGACATATTACTACTTCCCAATCATTCAGAAGCGTTGCCTAAAGACGTCTCACTTGTTACACAACTAACCTCTACCATTAGTCTACAAAGCCCTTTGATTTCGGCTGCTATGGATACGGTAACAGAAGCAAAACTTGCGATTGCCTTAGCGCAGGAAGGCGGACTAGGAATCCTACACAAAAACATGCCACCTGAGATACAGGCCAGCGAAGTTAGGAAAGTAAAAAATTTCGAAAGTGGAATTGTAAGAAACCCTATCACTATAGCGCCTGAAACCAGCATACGAGAATTATTAACCTTAATGGCGGCTCATTTTATCTCAGGCATCCCCGTCGTCACCAAAGACAAACAGCTTGTTGGAATTGTCACACATCGCGATAGCCGATTTGAAAAAAACTTAGAGCTCCCTGTGTCGTCTATCATGACGCCAAAAGAACGATTAATCACTGCAAAAGCGCAAGCATCCGCCGATGAAATTATAGATTTATTACACCAACATCGCTTAGAAAAAATCCTACTGGTTGATGAGGAATTTCATTGCTACGGACTTGTCACTGCGAAAGACCTGCAAAAATCTAAAGAAAAACCATTGGCGAACAAAGATAAACAAGGTCAACTCCGAGTCGGTGCAGCGATAGGTGTAGGTCCTGATACAAAAGAACGTGCCCGTGTCCTAATAGAAGCAGGGGTTGATATTCTTTGTGTTGATACCGCGCATGGGCATTCACAAACCGTCATTGAAACAGTCCGATTCTTAAAAAAAGAGTACCCTAAAATGCCCCTTATCGCCGGCAATATCGCAACAGCGGCAGCGGCAGAAGCCTTAGCCAAAGCCGGCGCAGATGCTGTCAAAGTCGGTGTAGGCCCTGGCTCTATTTGCACAACACGCATCGTAACTGGCGTTGGCGTTCCTCAGATTACGGCTATTATGGAAGTCGCTACTGCACTAAAAGGCCAAGCGGTTTCCATCATTGCCGATGGGGGAATCCGTTATTCCGGCGATCTCTGTAAAGCGCTGGCTGCTGGTGCTCATGTTGTTATGATCGGTAGTTTATTTGCAGGAACTGAAGAAGCGCCTGGGGAAATAGAGTTATATCAAGGCCGGCCTTATAAAACCTATAGAGGCATGGGCTCTTTAGGTGCCATGCAACAAGGTTCTTCGGATCGTTATTTTCAAGCTAATATCGAATCAAGTAAATTGGTTCCAGAAGGGATAGAGGGTAGAATCCCCTACAAAGGCCCTCTGCAAACCGTTATTCATCATTTATTAGGAGGTGTTCGCGCAGGCATGGGATACACAGGAAGTAAAAATATCGCGGAGCTACACAAACAAGCGCAGTTTATAAAACTAACTAGCGCGGGAATGCGCGAAAGCCATGTCCATAATGTCAGTATTACAAAAGAGGCACCTAACTATTTCAAAGAAGATTGAAATTTGTTATCGAACAAAACAAGCCCAAAATTTTTTCCATGATTCTATTTTTTACTTTAAATAAAAAGCGGAGTGTATTACCATGACCATCCCTCAAGAACGTATTCTTATCCTCGATTTCGGCTCCCAATACACCCCACTTATTGCGCGACGTATTCGTGAACAACACGTTTACTGTGAAATTCACCCTTACGATATGCCGGAATCGCAAATTAAAGCATTCGCTCCTAAAGGTATTATTTTATCAGGCGGACCTGAGACGGTTACTTTAGAGTCAACGCCGCGTGCACCCAAAATAGTTTTTGAGCTAGGCTGCCCTGTTTTAGGCATTTGTTATGGTATGCAAACCATGGCTGAACAACTCGGCGGCAAAGTAGTCGCCTGCTCAAACCGTGAATTTGGTTACGCCCATGCTCAAATTACAGAACCCACTGAATTATTAAAAGGGATTACTGATAAAGAAGGCAAGCCTTACCTTGATGTTTGGATGAGCCATGGTGATCACGTTGAGCAAGTACCACCCGAATTTATTGTCATACTCAGCACACCTAATACACCTATCGCTGGCATGGCAAACCCCAAACGAAATTTTTATGCCTTACAGTTTCATCCCGAAGTGACCCATACCCAACAAGGGAAAGAAATCTTAGAACGATTTGTAGACAAAATCTGTGATTGCCGTCCCAGTTGGACCGCGCATAATATTTTAGAACACGAAATAGCTGAAATAAAACAAAAAGTAGGCGAAGAAAAAGTATTATTAGCCTTATCCGGCGGCGTGGATTCTACCGTTCTTGCAGCCCTATTACATAAAGCCATTGGCAAACAACTACTCTGTGTCTTTGTAAACACGGGTTTATTGCGCACTACCGATAAAGATTCTGCTATTCAGGCACTGGCTGATGATATGAATATCTCAGTTGTAAAAATAGATGCTTCTGATCGGTTTTTAAAAGCATTAGTGGGAATCACTGACCCCGAAGAAAAACGCAAAGCAATCGGTAACTTGTTTGTAGAAATATTTGAAGCAGAATCCACTAAACATCCTGATATCGCCTGGCTAGCACAAGGCACCATTTATTCCGATGTCATCGAATCGGCTGGTACTACCACACAAAAAGCGCATGCGATTAAATCCCACCATAATGTCGGAGGATTACCCGATACACTTAAGCTTAAGCTATTAGAACCCTTGCGCGAATTATTCAAAGATGAAGTGTGTCAATTAGGATTAGAATTAGGTTTACCGCCTGAATTGGTCTATAAACATCCTTTTCCAGGTCCTGGTTTAGCAATCCGTGTTTTAGGCGAAGTAACCCCAAAAAATGTTGATTTAGTTCGTAAAGCAGACGTTATTCTGCAAGAAGAACTCAGAAAACACAATCACTATGACAAAATAAGCCAAGCTTTCTGCGTGTTTTTACCGGTTAAATCTGTCGGTGTTATTGGTGATGCGCGACAATATGCGCCCATTATTGCAATACGTGCCATAGAAACCATTGATTTCATGACTGCGCGATGGGCACATCTTCCCTATGCTTTATTAGAAACGATTTCTAATCGCATTATCAATGAAGTTGCTGGAATCTCCCGCGTTGTTTATGACGTATCAGGGAAACCACCTGCTACCATTGAATGGGAATAAAACCACCGTCATGGCGAGCGAATGAAATGAGCGTGGCCATCCAGTTTTACACTATTTTCTGGATTGCCGCGCGCTTCGCGCGCGCAATGACAAATAACTGTATACGCTTGCACTTAGGGCTATCTTTGACTTTCTCCCCCCTGTTCAATAGACTCCAAGTTAATCCCACTTCAACGTAGTTAATAAGTTTATGCTGCAACTCGTTAAAACCTGGCTATCTCGCTACATTCTTGATCCAGAATTAGCTATTCTTTGGCTATTTTTAATTTTTATTGTCGTTGTATTTGCCGTACTGGGAAAAATTCTAGCGCCGGTACTCGTCAGTGTCGTTATTGCTTATTTACTGCAATGGCCCATTAGCTCCTTAGAAAAACTTCGTTTCCCTAAAGTCGCCGCTGTTTTAAGCGTTTATATCAGCTTTATTGGAGTCGTTGTTTTAGGCATTGTGGGGTTACTACCTTTGCTCGTTCGCCAGCTAAGTAATTTGATCGCAGAATTACCCAACATGGCCGCGCGTGGCCAAGAGATTTTACTCTTTTTACCCTCTCGTTATCCTGACTACCTTTCGGCAACACAAATCCAAGACTGGATTCTGCAATTTAAATCGGGATTAACCCATTTTGGACAATGGATCCTGTCTGCTTCATTAGTCTATATTCCTAATATCATTGCATTTGCTATTTATTTCGTATTAGTTCCTTTATTAGTTTACTTTTTCTTAATCGATGAGAAAAAGATTATCGCATGGATCACTCAATACCTGCCGGAAAGACGACGTTTAATTTCACAGGTATGGAGAGAAGCGTATGCACAAACAGGGAATTATGTGCGCGGAAAAGCTTTAGAAATGCTGATCGTTTGGATTGTGACTTATTTATCATTTGCATTGCTGGGTTTACAGTACGCAATGTTACTCAGTGTTTTAGTCGGCGTTTCCGTTATCATCCCTTATATCGGTGCGGTCATGGTCACCATCCCTGTGCTGATTATTGGTTCTTTACAATGGGGCTGGTCAGCCCATTTTGCCTATCTTGTGGCTATTTATGCCATTATCATCACCTTAGATGCCAATGTACTCGTGCCCTTCTTATTTTCTGAAGCAGTCGATCTACATCCGGTAACTATTATTATTGCCGTACTGATATTTGGTGGGCTACTTGGATTCTGGGGAGTGTTTTTCGCTATTCCTTTAGCCAGTGTCATGAAAGCGATTCTAAATGCAGTGGCTTATAAAAAACCAGTGTCTACGAAACAACTTAATTACTAGTGGATTTTCAGCAATACAGCTGAAAATCCAAATGCGAAAGTATAATTATAATTCGCCTACGGCCTGCAAAACCTCTTGCACATGACCTGGCACTTTAACGCCCCGCCATTCGCGCCGTAACACGCCTTTTTTATCAATTAAAAAAGTGCTGCGCTCTATGCCACGCGTTTTCTTTCCATACATCATTTTTTCTTTTAGCACACCATAAAGCTCGCAAACTTTTTGATCAGTATCAGACAATAGCTCAAAGGGAAACTGTTGTTCTGATTTAAACTTCAAATGTAGCTTTATCGTATCGCGAGAAATACCCAAAATAACCGTATTAAGTGAAGCAAATTTTTTATAATGCTCGGTAAAATCCTTTCCTTCTTGAGTACAG
>Ga0075364_10002460_pt1 | contig 10381 bp, 9 predicted proteins | sample EndMetdeltDD1764_FD_71517 | JGI IMG/M metagenome (GOLD analysis project Ga0075364, IMG submission 71517) | Populus endosphere microbial communities from Tennessee, USA - Endosphere MetaG P. deltoides DD176-4 | ecosystem: Host-associated > Plants > Roots > Endosphere | place: USA: Tennessee...
CGCACATCAAATCCATGGCCGACAAGTGCCCGAATACGCCGCAGGTGCTGGGCGGATACTCGCAGGGTGCGTCGGTGATGGATATCGTCACCGGAGATTCGGTGGGGGGCCTCCTCAGGGGCACTGCGCTGCCCGCCCAATACGCCGACATGGTCGCGGCGGTCGTCACCTTCGGCAATGTGGCCGACCGCACCAAACAACCGATTACCACCCAGAGTTCGCTGCTTGGTTCCAAGGCAATGGATCTGTGCAACCCCAGCGACCCGATCTGTCACGAAGGCCCCGGCAACGAGTGGAGCGGGCACACCGAAGGCTACGTGCCCATCTACACCGACCAGGCGGCGAGCTTCGTCGTCGCGAAGCTCTTGGGGGTCCAACCTCTCACTACGTCCGGGCCTTCTGCGACGCTCGCACCGTCTGCGGCGGCCGAGTCGCCCACTGCTTTCCACTGACGGGGCCGATCGGCCGACTGCGCTTTAGATACCAGCCGTGGGCTAAAGCCCAAGCATGAGACTGGAACTGCCATTTGCAGTTCGCCGTCCCTATGCTTTAGTGCGCCTCGCGACCAGAAAGTCAGGGGATTGCATGGCCTATCTGTTGGGCATCGACGGCGGGACGGAGAGCATCCGGGCGATCGTGTTCGACCTGGACGGCCGGCCCAAAGGCTCGCACGCCAGCGTCTATCAGACCCAGTTCCCGAAGCCGAGTTGGGCGGAGCAGAACCCGGAGGATTGGTGGCGCTGCCTCGGCGAAGCAGCGCGTGGAGCGCTCAAAGCTTCCGGTATTTCCGCCGATCAGGTGATTGCGCTGTGCATCGACACCACCTGCTGCTCGGTCGTCGCGGTGGATGCAGAGGGCACGCCGCTGCGCCCCGCCATGATCTGGATGGATGTGCGCTCGGCCTCCGAAGCCGCCGATGTCGCTGCCAGTGGCGATCCCGCCCTGCGCATCAACAGCGACGGCAGAGGACCCGTCTCCGCCGAGTGGATGATCCCGAAATCCCTATGGATGAAACGTAATCAGCCGGAGCTGTTCAGCCAAGCCGCGCGCATCTGCGAGTATCAGGACTACATCAACTGGCGCCTGACCGGCCGCTGGGTCGCCTCGCTCAACAACACGTCGGTGCGCTGGCACTATCAGAGCCGCGAAGGCGGCTTGCCGCTGTCGCTGCTCGGGAAGCTCGATCTTGCCGAGCTCGAACAAAAATGGCCGCCGCTGATCGTGCGTCCAGGCGATGTAATCGACTCCCTCACCAAATCCGCGGCTGAGCATCTCGGCCTCAAGTCCGGCATTCCGGTGGTGCAAGGCGGCGCCGATGCCTTCATCGGCGTGATCGGCCTCGGGGTCACCGAGCCGGGCGAGATGGCGCTCATCACCGGCTCATCGCACCTGCATCTTGGCATCGCCGCTCGAGAGGTCCACGCACCCGGCATCTGGGGCACCTACATGGACGCCGTCTATCCCGACAAGCCGGTTATCGAAGGCGGCCAGACCTCAACCGGATCGGTCATTGCCTGGTTCAAGCGCCACTTCGCGCCGAATACCACGCTCGATGCGCTGAATGACGAAGCGGCACAGATCGAGCCCGGCTGTGAAGGCCTGCTGGTGCTGGACCATTTCCAGGGCAACCGCACGCCCTACACCGACGCCTTGTCGCGCGGGGCGATCACCGGGCTGACGCTGAAGCACACGCCGGCGCATGTCTATCGCGCGATCATCGAAGGCATCTGCCTCGGCACCAAACTGATCGTCGAGAATTTCGGCGCGGCCTTCACGCCCAAGCGCATCGTGGTGGCCGGCGGTGCGACCCATTCGCCGCTCTGGCTGCAGATCCACGCAGACACGATCGGCGCGCCACTGGCGCTCACCGAGGTGTCGGACGCCCCTGCCCTCGGCTGCGCGATCCTGGCCGCCCATGGTGCCGAGCGCTTCGGCAGCATCGAGGAAGGCGCCGAGGCCATGGTGCGGACAGCGCGCACCATCGAGCCCGACGCTGCCAACGCCCAGCGTTATGAGTCGTTCTATCCCCAATATCGCGAGCTCTACGCCGCGCTGAAGAAGGCCCGAGAGACAACATGACTGTGCGTGCCGCCATCGCTGTAGCACTCTTGATCCTGACACCGATAGCGCAGGCATCGGCAGCTCCGCCCGATGTTGTTGAAGGCAATGTGGGTACCGCTGTTTATGTAGTGATGCACAAATCCTTCACGGCGACAGCGGATGCCGACCAGTGCCTGGGTACGGGGGACCTTGCGACTATTCGACGAGGTTCCTGGGTGTTCCTCTCGGAAGGGTCTCCAGAGTCGTCCGAAACCCCGAAAGTGGCTGTGGGCCAACACTACCGGTCAAGGCTGAGTGAGGGGAAATGCGAGGCGCTGTATATCACGAGCGCACCCGTCCTACCCGTTTTCAACGTGCAGTTCGCCGGTGCGGAGGGCGAGGTGAGTCCCACATTCGGCCCCGTCGCGTCACAACCCGTCACCGACCAGCCGGGAATCCAGCAGGTGATTCGTGTCGATTTGGGCGTAGAACCGCAACCCTGAGCTGGCGCTACGCCGGTATCCAACCTCAACGGCCATCTCGCGGGTTCTGCCAACGCATCGCGTAAACGTCGGTGCGACAACGGTACAGGTCGAAAAAACAGCCGAACCCTTCTGCGCTTGAGCCCATCGTCACCGGTGAGGCCGGCGCCCGATCAGCGTCGTCTGGTCACTGGCGGCTGCGCGTGTGGATCGTCTGTGACCTGTGACTTGACTCGCGACCTATCGGCCTAATTCGAGCGAGACGCGGGGGAAACATGGTGTACACGATGCCGAGATTGGATTTCGCTGACAGTTCAATCTCGTTAATGAGGACAGATGCCAGCAAAACCGTTCCACCTCGGATGGTTCCAGACTTTCCAGGCCAACGAGTGGAAGACTCCGTACACGCTGTCGGAGGGGGTTCCGTTCACAGGGGACTTCTACGTCGAGCTGGCCCAGGCCCTCGAGCGGGCCTGCTTCGACTTCCTGATGCTGGAAGACACCGTCGGGATCCCGCGCGGTCTGGAAGGCACCACGGCTCGCGCCCTGGAGAACGGAGACTCCTGTCCGAAACAGGATCCGGTGCCGCTGGCCGCGAAGGTCGGCGCGCTGACCCGGCAACTGGGCATCGTCGCGACGATGTCCACGACGTTCTACCACCCGTATGCGTTGGCGCGCCTAGCGTCCACTATGGACTCGCTCACGAGTGGGCGCTTCGGCTGGAACGTGGTCACCAGCGCCAAGGACGAAGCGGCCCAGAACTACGGCCTCGATGAGATGCCGGAGCACGACTTGCGTTATGAGATCGCCGACGAGTTCGTGGAGCTCGTGAACGCCCTTTGCGACAGCTGGGAACCGGGAGCGATCGTGCGCGATCGCGAGAAGGGGATCTACATCGATCCCAGTAAGGTCCACGACGTCGACTTCGTCGGCAAGCACTTCAAGTCGCGGGGTCCCCTGACGTGCGTCCGCTCACCGCAGGGGCGCCCCGTCTACCTGCAAGCCGGGGGGTCACTCGCGGGGCGGGCCTTCGCCGCCAAGCACGCTGACGCGATCATCGCCTGGGCGACTGGAGTCGAGGGGATGAAGGAGTACCGAGCGGACATCCGCAAGCAGGCCACCGCCGCTGGGCGCGATCCTGATGAAGTGAAGGTGATGTTCCTGTTCTCCCCGATCCTCGGCGAGACCGAGGCGGAGGCACGAGCCAAGATCAAGCCGATGAGCGAGGAGGAGATCCCGGCGCGCCTCAAGGCGTTGAGCTCGAACTTCTACGCGGACTTCACCACGATGGATCTTGACGAGCCGGTCCCTTACTTCGTCACGCGCGGCGAACAGGGATCACTCGCCGGGTTTGCCCAGTGGGGTACCGGCAAGACGCTGCGCCAGTGCATGGAGGCCCAATCGGGAGGCGGCGCCACCTCCTTCGAGGCCATCGGTACGCCGGACCAGGTCGCCGACATCATGGCGGCGGCGATGGAAGAGGTCGGCGGCGACGGCTTCCTGATCCCAGGGGATGGCGGCTCGCTGACGCGTCACAGGATCATCGAGATCTGCGACGGGCTGGTGCCGGCGCTGCAGGCGAGGGGTCTGACCCGGACGAGCTACTCACACGCCCTGTTGCGGGACAACCTGCGGGCGTTCTGAGCCCTGATTCGCCAAGGGTGATTTGGGATCGGTGATTCCGGCGCATCGGGCGGTGGACGCATCTTCGTCTGGGCGTGTTGGCTCACTGAGGCTTGGGGCGAATCTCCTGCGGCAGAAAGCTGCCGTCGTTCTTGCCTACTTCGTGCTCGATGAGTTCGTTCAGCAATGCGTTCATGCGCAAGATGAGATCCTTGTTCTGGTCTGGCTCCAGAGCCAGGTTGTGCGTCTCGAGCGGATCGCTCTTCAGGTCGAAGAGCTGAACGTCGTTGTCCCGCAGTATTTCTTCCATCGTCGTCGGCGTATTGAAGCTGGCTGGCGCGTAGTAGCGCGCGAACTTGTACTGCCCGTCGAACGCGAAACTCATGAATCCGCGCTTGTTGAGCTTGGACTGAAGCTCGGTCAACGGCGGCGCCGGTTTGTTCTGAAGCAGTTCCTTCATCCCTGCCACGCAATAGTCGGCGTCGATGGTGAGCGGGCCGACGTAGTTGAACAAGGCGCCGGGGCGGACGGCTTGTGGGCTCGCGGTCTCGGCGGTGGCGAGCACCCCGGAAATGTCGTGGCCGGGCAGACCCTGCACGGCAGCACGTCGCTGGTCCTCGGGCACCCCCGCAAGCCCGGGCAGCGACGGCATCAGATCCAGGTGGCTGGTGACGACGTCCGACGATTGGCCCTGGGGATAGTTGGGGTGGACGACGATCAACGGCACATGGGAGTTGCCCTCGTAGGCCATCGGCCCCTTGCCCCGGATGCCGCCGTGATCACCGGCCATCTCGCCGTGATCCGCAGTGAAGATGACGACCGTCTCTTCCCAGAGGCCGAGCTCGTCGAGGCCGTCCTCGAGCTGTTGCAGGCTGAGGTCCGTGTCACGAATCATGTTGAGGTAGTAGTCATTAAAGACTTCCCACATATCGGGGCGGTCTGTGGGGATGGTGCCAAGAACCCCCTCCCACCCCGTCTTGTATTCCCCCAGTGCCGGTGGCATGCCCGGCGCCGACAGCGATTCCGTCAAGGTCGGTGAGGGAGCGGTGTTCCAGCGCTGGTTGTACAGCGAATTCGCCGGCGGAGTGACGATCGCGTCCGGCGAGATAGCCTTCTGGACTTGAGGTGTTCCCTGGACATTGGCGTCGGCGTACATGATGTCGTGCGGGTTGAGGTAGCTCATGATCAAGAAGAAGGGCTGCCCGGATTCGCGCAGCTTCGGCACGTTGCCACGCAGCCAGCGCACGCCTTCGCCAGCGGTGTACACATCGGTGTCGTAGCCCTGGTTGGGCGCGCCGGGTTTGTCGCCGTCTGGTTGGTAGATGTCGAATCCATAGGGCTGCAGCGCTTCGCTGTAGTTGACCGTCGGCTTGGGCGGGATGAGGTCTGCTTCCATTTCCCATTTGCCGAAGAATGCGGTCTGGTAGCCGAGCTTCTTCATCATCGAGCCCATATTGGGCTGGTCTTGCCGCAAGTTCGGCACCCAGCCGGTCTCCATCTGGTCGAAGACGCCGTTGACTTGCGGCGGATGTCCGCTGTAGAACGCCGCCCGCGAGGGCGTGCACATCGCCGAGGCGACGTAGTGGTTGCGAAAGGTAATCCCTTGCTGGGCAAGGCGATCCAGGGCTGGAGTGCGGTAGCCGGGGGCGGCAGGCAAGTCGAACCGCGTCTGATCGCGGATGATCAGGATGATGTTCAGCGGCTGGTTCGGTCGCCGGGGTGTGGCCGGGGCAGCGGGGTGCGGGCCCCTGCCTGCGGTCTGTCGCTCGGTGACACTCTGTATTGCGGTGGCGGCCACGGCGCCCGCAGCGGCACCGAGACCGAGCAGCCCAGCGCCGCCGAGCAAGTGACGTCGACTCACCCGCCCTGCGCCGGGCTCGCCTGTGTCCGGAGGAGGCGTCGTCGGACTGTCGGGTTGTTCGGTCATCTGACGATCACCGTTCCCTGCATCCGGCAAGTGCGGCCAAGTCCATCAAGACGTCCCCCCGACGAAGCAAACCCGATCTGTCGCGCTGAAGCGTAGTTCGAGGTGGTGGTCCCGTGGCGCATTTACCCTCAAGGCACTCGCCGCGGCCCTGGTCAGCCGGCGGTCAGGCGGGTCCGGTCACCTGACACGTCGCCCTACACAACAACACCGTCCCCGGGGGCAGCGGTCGAAGTGCGTTGTACGGCGGTGGGGCGGGCGAGTCCGGTGGTGCGGCAGGATCTGGCGGCGGTGCGACAGGCGCCGGCGCCGGCGGTGGTGCGGCAGGGACAGGAGATTGCCGCGGCGCGGCGGGGGGAGGCGCCGCCGGCGGCGCGGCAGGAGCGGGTATTGCCGCGAGGCGACTGGCGGCATACGCCGCCCCCTCGTCGACCATCCCCGTGTCCACGTACTCCATGTGAGCGTTGAAGTCCCGCCCGTTCGAGCAAACGAAATCATCGGGGACACATAAGTCGATGGCCTTGGCTGCATACATCGGACCGACCGTCACGTCGGGTTGACGGATCGCACGCATGAATCGGTCGTTGGGCTTTCCGAACAGGGCGACCGCGGCGACATGATCCGCGACGTCGGGTGGCATCGGGTTCGGTGCGCCCTCGGGCGCTCCATCCGGTATGACATTCGAGGTGACGAAGCCCATCACGGCGGCGCCTTGGGAAAACCCACCGAGCACCATGTTGGTGTTGGGGCAATTTCTCGCCGTCGCCTCGACATGGGCGCTCGCGTCCTGAATGCCGGTCAAGGCGGTGGGGAAGTCGGTGGTAGCAGGGTAGTCGACCGGATAGACCCCCATAGATTTTGTGCCGATCCGCGTTCGCAACGAGTCCACGAACGCCTGTCCTGTCGGACCAACACCGGGTTCTTCAGTGGTGCCGCGCGCGAATACCACCTCGACGTCGGGGCAGGGCTGTGCGGACGCCGACGGAACGGGTGCGCCCAGCGGCGCCCAACCTGCCGCTGCCACAGCGCCAAACAAGACAGCGATGTTGCGTCCCCTCACTGCGCAATGTTGACATACGGCGGCGACGGCGGCCATTCGAAAAACCAACGGCCAGTGAACGGCCCGTGAATCCAGGCCTACGATGCATGCTCGAAGCGTCTACCGATGGTGGCGATTCGATCAGATGTAATAGCTTTCGTTCCCGGTCGGGTATCCGCCGCCGTCGGTGGCGATATGAACGTGGTCGAAGTGATTGGCCGTTTCGTTGCCGTAATCCGCCGTCCAACTCGGCGCGCCGATGCCCGGGTAGAAGCCCTGCCTCCAGATCACATGGATCACGCCCCACCGTTTCGCATTCGCCAGTGCCAATCCGGCGATTTGATTGCCGAGCTCGATCCCCTCGTCGGAGTGATAGTTCGGGATCATCACGTCGATCGCCAATCCGTTGGGATGCCACTTCAAGGCGTCCTGCCGGTACCCGCCGATGGTGGTGATTTCGGGAAACATCACGCTGATGGCACGCGCCACCCGGATGGTGTGGACCTGCAACCCACCCTCCGGCGCGATGCCGGCGGGTAACGCGAACTGGAAGTTCTGAGCAGCGACAGGCGCGCTTGCCGCCAACAAATCCGCTTGCGCGGGACTGGCGGTGAACGGTGCGGCAGCCGGCGGGGGTACTTGCTCTGTCGGGGATGCTGCCAAGGTCTCAACGCGGCGCGGAGCCTCTGTGCTTTGGGCGTACAGCATGGCGGCGGAGACGACGACCGTGGCCGCTACCGCCAGCCAGCGGCCCCGGCCTTTGGCAAACACGTTTCTGCCCACGAACGGCCACTTTACTGGCGCCGTCGACGCTGCATGGCGTTTGCCGCTGTCGAATATCCCACCAAGAATTTGCGAGTACGGACGGTTGGCGCACGAGCGCGCGTAGTACTACTCATCCACGACGGTGCGCGACCCGGCATTCTGAACGCATGCCGCTCGCAAAACCCATGTCCGATGCGGGCAAGGTCGCCGCCGAAACTCCGCCCGGTCGCGACCGCGCCGTCGACGTCGCCCGGCTCGCCGCGCTGGTCGTCGTCATGTTCGGGCACTGCGCGCTGCTGCTCGCAACGATCGACGCCGACGGTCTGCAGATCGGCAACCTGCTTGGCCAGCTGCCCGCGCTCGCCCCGATCACGTGGGTGGTGCAGGTCATGCCGCTGTTCTTCCTCGCAGGTGGCGCCGCGGGCGCCTACGGCTGGCACTCCGGCAGAGCGTGGGGGGCATGGCTGTTCACCCGCGCGCAGCGCCTGTGCCGTCCCGTGTTCTGGTACCTCGCGGCGTGGTCGGTCGGTCTCCTCGTGGTGCGCATGATCCTCGGAGCGGAGTCGGCGGCGGGGATTGGACGCGAATGTGTCGCACTCCTGTGGTTCCTCGGCGTCTACCTCGTCGTGCTTGCGTTCGTGCCGTCGCTGACCCGGTTATCGACGGGGCGTGCGGTCGCCGTCCTTGTCGTGTCCCTCCTGGCCGCCGCTGCGGCCGTCGACGCGATTCGGTTCGCCGTCGGAATTCCCATGTCGGGCGTCGCCAACTTCCTGATCGTCTGGCTGATCCCCGTGGTGATCGGCGTCGCCTACGCGCGTCGGCTGATCGGTCCCCGCGCGGCACTCGTCGCAGCGGCAACCTCTTTCGCCGCGCAGGTCGCGCTGGCCGTGGCAGGGACGTACGAGGTGGCCCTCGTCGTGACCGGCACGGAGCGGATGTCCAACGTGTCGCCTCCGACGCTGTTGCTTGCACTGCACTGCACGTGGATGTCGTGCGTGTTCGTGGCCGCCGCGGGCGCCATTCGGCGGTGGGCGGCACGGCCGCGCGTCTGGCGCGCCGTCGCGGTGGGCAACGGGGGAGCGATGACTCTCTATCTCTGGCACATCCCGGCGATCGCCGTTGCCACCTTCTCCCTGCACGCCGTCGGTCTCGATGCGTACGACGTTGATGCGCCTGGATTTTGGGGAGTTCTTGCGCTACGTGCGGTCGTGTTCGCCGTCGTCATGGCCATCGCGTTCCGACTGCTTGCACCGCTCGAGCATCGCCCGTTGCCATGGTGGGACACGCCGGCCCGGGCCACCGGAGCCAGGTCGACCGTTGCCGGCGCGCTGGTGTGCGCCGCAGGCGTGGCGCTCCTGCTGATGGCCAAGAACGGGCTGAGCGGTTACGTCGGGTGGACGGCGCTCGGATGCTTCCTGGCTGCTGCGGCGGCCGCGCGGGTGAGCGCTCGCGGCGTGACCGTCGTTGGAACATAACGACGTAACTCCGCCCCCGCCGGCCGCGGAGGTTCTAGGCTGCGGGCCATGTCGATCGATCGTGCGGCACTCGCCGCGGGCAGCATCCGCCTCGCCTCAGGTATCTCGTTCCTCGTCGCCCCACTGCGGGCGAACCGGTTGTGGGGCGATTCGGAGGAGCCGGTGCCGACGACGCACCTGCTGCTGCACTCGATGGGCTACCGCGACGCCCTGATCGGCGGGTTACTCGTGACGGCGGCGCTGCGGGGCCGGGACACTCGCGGCTGGTTCCTCGCGTCGGGTGGGGCCGACGCGGCCGATCTGCTCGGCGGGATGAGCGTCCATCACGAGATGAAGCGTTCGCAACAGATCATCGGCCTCGGCGGCGCGGTCGTCGGCATCGGCGTAGGGCTCTGGGGCGCCACCCGCCGTCGCCGTGAGGCTTCGTCGAATTCATGAGAGCCCGCAAACGGGGTGACACACTGACGCGATGACCACCAACGACATTTATGAACGGCTTGGCGTGCTCGAGCACCTCGTCCAACATCTCTACGAAAAGACGGGGGTGCCGATGCCGGATATTCAGACGCTCGCCCGAAGCCAGGTGTCGGCGAACGTGCAGCAGCTGCTCGCCTCCGGCAACAAGATCGGCGCTATCAAGGCCTACCGGGACGAGGCCAATGTGGATCTGCCTACCGCGACCCGGTTCATCGAGTCGCTCTGAGCGCCCGGCTCTGGGTGTCGGGGCTATAGCTTCAGGCCCGAATACATCAATCCGGCGGGGTCATACTTCTGCCGGATTGTGTTGAGCTGCGACAGATTGTCGCCGAAATAGCGTGAGGCGGCGGTGTTCGGCTCGACATAGTTGACGTAGCCGCCGACCGAATTCGCTTGCACCGCTTCGTGTGCACCCGCCAGCCACCGGTTGGCGGACTCAACGGTCGCCGACGACGGCGTCTCGACATACCACTGAACGCACGCCGCCTGACGCCGCCACGGAAACGCGGTGGCGTCCGAATCGACGTCGCTCACCGCTCCCGTCAGCGACTCGATC
>Ga0075364_10002461_pt1 | contig 10377 bp, 9 predicted proteins | sample EndMetdeltDD1764_FD_71517 | JGI IMG/M metagenome (GOLD analysis project Ga0075364, IMG submission 71517) | Populus endosphere microbial communities from Tennessee, USA - Endosphere MetaG P. deltoides DD176-4 | ecosystem: Host-associated > Plants > Roots > Endosphere | place: USA: Tennessee...
GTCCAACTGGCTGCGTATCGCGCTCGACCCCGTACAGCGCTGGCGCCTGGAAATGAAAGGACCGAAAAATGGCTGATCATCTGCTCGAAGTCCGTAACCTCTCGGTCGACTTCCACACAGCATCGGGTGTCGTGCATGCCGTGCGCAACATCTCCTATTATCTCGACCGTGGCGAAACGCTCGCCATCCTCGGCGAAAGCGGCTCCGGCAAGTCTGTCTCGTCCTCGGCGATCATGAACCTGATCGACATGCCGCCCGGAAAAATCTCGTCCGGGGAAATCCTGCTCGACGGCAAGGATCTCTTTAAGATGAATGCCGAGCAGCGCCGCGAAGTGAACGGTCGCCGCATCGCCATGATCTTTCAGGACCCGCTCAGCCATCTGAACCCGGTCTATACGGTCGGCTGGCAGATGCGCGAGGCGCTGAAAACCCACGGCACCGGCAACGCCAAAGCGCAAGAGGAGGCACTCCGCCTCTTCAAGCGCGTCGCCCTGCCCGATCCGGAACGCGCGCTCGACAAATATCCGCACGAGTTTTCCGGCGGCCAGCGTCAGCGTGTCATGATCGCCATGGCGCTTGCCCTGAAACCAGACCTGCTGATCGCCGACGAACCCACCACCGCGCTCGACGTGACGGTGCAGGCGGAAGTGCTGGCACTGTTGAAGGAATTGCAGCGCGAAACCGGCATGGGCGTGCTGATCATCACCCACGATCTCGGCGTTGTCTCGGAAGTCGCCGACCGCGTTGTCGTCATGGAAAAGGGCCAGCTGGTCGAAAGCGGCACGGTGCGTGAGGTCTATCACAACCCGCAGCACGCCTATACCAAGAAGCTGATCGCCGCCGCCCCCGGCAAGGGCGAGATGCATGAGCCGGAAGCTTCGGGCGAGGCTATCCTCAGCGTCAACAACGCGAAAAAATCCTATGGTGGCTTCGAAGCTTTGAAGGGCGTTTCTTTCGACCTCAAGGCTGGCGAAACCGTAGCCGTCGTTGGCGAAAGCGGTTCGGGCAAATCCACCCTCGCCCGCATCCTTCTGCGCCTCGAAGAAGCCGATGGCGGCACCGCCAAGTGGAAGGGAAAAGACCTTTTCACCATGTCGCCGGGCGAACTCTTCAAGCTGCGCCGCGACCTGCAGATGGTCTTTCAGGACCCCACCCAGTCGCTTAACCCGCGCATGACGGTCTACCAGCTGATTTCCGAGGCCTGGGTCATCCACCCGGAAATTCTGCCCAAAGCGAAATGGCGCGAGCGTGCAGCTGAATTGCTGGGTCAGGTAGGCCTTTCCGCCGAACATATGGGCCGTTATCCGCACCAGTTCTCCGGTGGCCAGCGCCAGCGTATCGCCATTGCCCGTGCCTTAGCACTCGAACCGCAACTGATCGTCTGCGACGAAGCTGTTTCGGCACTCGACGTATCGGTTCAGGCGCAGGTGATCACGCTTCTCGACAAGCTGCGCAAGGAAATGGGCATCGCCTTCATCTTCATCGCGCACGACCTGCCGCTGGTGCGCGATTTCGCCGATTACGTGATGGTCATGCAGAAGGGCGAAGTGGTCGAATTCGGTACCGTCGCCCAGGTCTTCGACAATCCGCAAAAGCCCTACACACAGGCCCTTCTCGCCGCCAGCCTCGATCCCGACCCGGATGTGCAGGCCGCCAACCGCAACGCTCGCTTAGCCAGCGCTTCCTGATCTGATTACCGGAGTAGAATGATGACCAAAAAAGCTTTTGTCGCAATCGTGACCTGCTTCAACGACGACGAAACCATCAATTACGAAGCAACACGTGCGCAGGTGCGCCGTCAGGTGGCGGCCGGCAACAACATCATGTGCGCCGGCACCAATGGTGATTTTTCCGCCCTCACCCATGGCGAAAAAATCAAGCTGCTCGAGGAAGTGGTCGATGAAGTCGGCGGCAAGGTCGATGTCATCGTCAACGCCGGCATGCCCGCCACCTTCGAGACGTTGCAGCTGTCGAAGGAATTCGACCGTATCGGCGTCACCGGCATTGCCGTCATCACGCCCTTCTTCATCGCCTGCACGCAGGACGGCCTGATCCGCCATTTCTCGACCGTTGCCGATGCCGTAAACACGCCGGTCTATCTCTACGATATCCCGGCCCGCACGCAGAACCACATCGAGCCGGAAACCGCGCGCAAGCTCGCCACCCATGGCAACATTGCCGGCATCAAGGATAGTGGCGGCGCGCAGGAAACGCTGGCGGCATACCTTCAGGTCTCCAAGGAAGTCGAAGGCTTTGAAGTCTATTCCGGCCCGGACCATCTCGTCCTGTGGTCCTTGCAGAACGGTGCTGCAGGCTGCATTTCCGGTCTCGGCAATGCCATGCCGGATGTTCTCGCCGGTATCGTTGGCGGCTTCAACTCCGGCAATATCGAGGAAGCCCAGCGCCAGCAGGAAATCTATACCGCCTTCCGTACCGACCTTTATGCTCACGGTTTCCCGCCGGCCATGGTCAAGCGCGCGCTTTACCTGCAGGATTCGTCGGTCGGCGCCAGCCGTCAGCCGGCCCTTCTGCCGAACCCCGAGCAGGATGCCAAAATCGGCGAAACGCTGAAGAAGTTCAACCTGCTCTGATCGAGAGACCAGGCCAGCCTGACAATAGATAATTGTGACAGAAGGCCGGTCGCTACAGCGCGTCCGGCCTTTCTGATGTGGCGCTTTTTCGCGGGAAAACCGTCCGCCAGAGCCGTATTTTTCCTATCGGCCCTGCAGCATCCGTGATTTATGACAGTTTTGTGACAGTCCTTAATCACTAGACAGGCCGACCCTCATGATGAGCCTTTTCCGCAAGATGATGCCGCGCGAAGACAAGTTCTTCGACATGTTCTCCGCCCATTCGAAAACGGTGGTGGAAGCCGCCGAAGCCATGGGCAACCTTCTGAACGGCATCGAAGTCGACAAGAATTGCGAGCGCATCGTCACGCTCGAGGATCAGGCCGACAACATTACCCGCGATGTTCTGCTTGCCGTGCGCCGCAGCTTCATCACCCCGTTCGACCGTGGCGACATCAAGGATCTCATCCAGTCCATGGATGACGCGATCGACATGATGCACAAGACGGTAAAAACCATCCGCCTGTTCGAACAAACCGAATTCGATCCGCTGATGCGCGAAATGGGTGGCGAAATCGTCAAGGCCGCCAACCTGATCGCCGAGGCCATTCCGTTGCTCGACAAGGTCGGTGCCAATGCCCAGCGTCTCTCCTCGATTGCCGAGGAAGTCACCCGCGTCGAAGGCCGCTCCGACGATCTGCACGATCAGGGCCTCAAGGACCTGTTCCTGCGTCACGGCAAGGCCGGCAATGCCATGGCCTACATGATCGGCGCGCAGATCTTTGGCGAACTGGAAAAGGTCGTCGACCGTTTCGAGGATGTCGCCAATGAAATCAGCGGCATCGTGATCGAGAACGTCTGATGGACGCCTCCCTCGCTTTCCCGCTGCTGGCGGGGCTGATCGCCATCGCGCTGTTCTTCGATTTCCTGAACGGCCTGCATGATGCGGCAAACTCCATCGCCACCATCGTTTCCACCCGCGTGCTGCGCCCGCAATACGCGGTCGCATGGGCGGCCTTCTTCAACTTCATCGCGTTCCTGTTTTTCGGCCTGCATGTCGCCGAAACACTCGGCACCGGCATCATCGATCCGGCCATCGTCAGCCCCCAGGTGATCTTTGCCGCTCTGATGGGCGCGATCATCTGGAACATCGTCACCTGGATCTTTGGCATCCCCTCCAGCTCGTCGCACGCTCTGGTCGGTGGTCTCGTCGGCGCCGGTCTCACCAAGGTCGGCTTTTCCTCCATCGTGTTCGGAGGATTGTTCAAGACGGTCGGTGCGATCTTTCTGTCACCGGCAATCGGCTTTTTCCTGGCTCTGCTGCTGGTTCTCGCCGTGTCGTGGATTTTCGTGCGTCAGACGCCATTCGCCGTCGATCGCACATTCCGCATCATGCAGTTCATTTCGGCCTCGCTTTATTCGCTGGGCCATGGCGGCAACGATGCGCAAAAAACCATGGGCATCATCGCCGTGCTGCTGTTCAGCCAAGGTTATCTCGGCTCTGAATTCTACGTGCCTTTCTGGGTGGTCATCACCTGCCAGTCGGCCATGGCGCTCGGCACCCTGTTCGGCGGTTGGCGTATCGTCCACACGATGGGTTCAAAAATCACCCGCCTCAACCCGATGCAGGGTTTTTGCGCGGAAACCGGTGGGGCACTGACACTGTTCGGCGCCACATGGCTTGGCATTCCGGTCTCGACCACCCACACGATCACCGGCGCTATCATCGGTGTTGGAGCCGCCCGCCGCGTATCGGCCGTGCGCTGGGGCCTTGCCGGCAATATCGTCATCGCATGGGTCGTGACCATGCCCGCAGCCGCGCTGATTTCGGCGGCATTCTACAAGCTTGTCGATCTGATCGGCTGATTTCCTCACTTATCGGCAACGGTCACTCTACCTTTCACAAACAAAAAAAGCCCCCGAGCGACACTCGGGGGCTTTTTTATGTGATGGCGAACCTGAAACGATCAGGCCGCGCTCGCAGCCTTCTTGGCAGCAATACGGGCGCGGATGGATTCAACGTCGGCCTTCGGCGTCGCCTTGAACAGGGTCTGCGTATATTCGTGCTTCGGGTTCGAAAACACCTCGTCGCGCGTGCCGTATTCGACCGCCTCGCCAAAATACATCACCATCACCTCATCGGCGATGTAACGCACGACGGAGAGGTCGTGGCTGATGAACACATAGGTGAGGTTGAACTCATCCTGAAGGTCGGCGAGCAGGTTCAGAACCTGTGCCTGTACCGAAAGGTCGAGCGCCGAGACCGGCTCGTCCAGCACCAAGAGCTTCGGGTTCATCATCAGCGCGCGCGCAATGGCGATACGCTGGCGCTGACCGCCCGAGAACATGTGCGGGTAACGGTTATAGTGTTCCGGACCAAGGCCGACCTTGATCAGCATTTCCGTGGCGCGGTTACGACGCTCGGCTGCCGAAAGATCGGTGTTGATCGCCAGAGGTTCGCCCAGAACATCGCCAATCTTCTGACGCGGGTTGAGCGAGCCATAGGGATTCTGGAAGATGATTTGAACCTTCTGACGCATTTCCGAGGTCAGGTGACCCGGACGCGTGTCCATCTTCTTGCCGTCGATGATCAGTTCACCCGCTGTCGGCTCATCGATGAAGGTGATCATGCGCGCCAGCGTGGACTTGCCGCAGCCGCTTTCGCCGACGATTGCAAGAGTCTTGCCGCGCTCCAGCTTGAAGGAAACACCCTTCACCGCATGGAGTGTCTTTTTAGGCTTCATGAAGCCGCCCGGCAGTTCGTAGTCGCGCTTGATGTTGCGGACTTCAAGCATGGTGTCGGTGGTCTTGATGTCGCTCATGCCGATGCTCCTGCCGAAGGGGCGGCTTCCGGATTGCCGTCGAAGAAGGCGGAAACCGTGGTCAGGCGGTCGCCGGTGGCGTTTTCAGGCAGAGCTGCCAGAAGCGCCTTGGTGTAGTTGCTCTGCGGGTTTTCGAAGAGGGAAAGCACATCGGCCTCCTCCATCTTGCGGCCCTTGTACTGCACGACGACGCGGTCGGCAGTCTCGGCCACGACACCCATATCGTGGGTAATCATGATCAGGCCCATGCCGGTGCGTGCCTGCAGGTCCATGATCAGGTCGAGGATCTGCTTCTGGATGGTCACGTCAAGAGCGGTGGTCGGCTCGTCGGCGATCAGCAGTTTCGGGTCGCAGGCAATCGCGATGGCGATCATCACGCGCTGGCACTGGCCACCTGACATCTGATGCGGGAAGGCATGCATGCGCTCTTCGGCATTCGGCAGGCCGACCAGCTTGAACAGCTCGATGGCACGCGCACGGCGCGCCTTTTTATCGAGACCGAGATGGATGCGCAGCACTTCCTCGATCTGGAAACCGACCGTGAAGCACGGGTTGAGGCTGGCGATCGGCTCCTGGAAGATCATGGCGATATCCTTGCCGATCAGCTTGCGCCGCTCGGAGCCACTGAGCTTCTGGATATCCTGGCCTTCGAACAGCATACGGTCGGCAGTGATCTTTGCCGTCGCGGGCAGAAGACCCATGACGGCCAGCATCGAGACGGACTTGCCGGAGCCGGATTCACCGACGATGGCAAGAACTTCGGCCTCGTCGACTTTGATGGAAACGCCATCGACGGCGCGGAACCAGCCGGTCGAGGTTTCGAATTCAACGGTGAGATTGTCGATTTGCAGAAGCGACATGATCAGGACCTCTTCAGCTTCGGATCAAGCGCATCGCGCAGGCCGTCGCCCATCAGGTTGATGGCAAGAACGGTGATGAGGATTGCAAGACCCGGGAAGGTAACGACCCACCAGGCGCGCAGGATGAATTCGCGGGCTTCGGCCAGCATCGTGCCCCATTCGGGAGACGGCGGCTGTACGCCCATGCCGAGGAAGCCGAGAGCGGCCAGATCGAGAATGGCGTTGGAGAACGACATCGTCGCCTGCACGATCAGCGGCGCGGTGCAGTTCGGCAGGATGGTGCGGAACATCAAACGCAGCGGGCTTGCACCGGCGATGCGGGCGGCGGTCACGTAATCGCGCGACTTTTCGGCCATCACGGCGGCACGTGTCAGGCGCACGAAATGCGGCTGCAGCGTCACGGCAATCGCAATCATGGCGCTGTTCAGACCGGCGCCAAGAATGGTCACCAGAACAAGTGCCAGAAGCAGCGACGGGATAGCGAGGATCATGTCCATCAGGCGCATGATGATCGTATCGACCCAGCCGCGATAATAACCAGCAATGACGCCGACAATGATACCGGCAACCAGCGACAGCGTGGTGACGACCAGACCGACGAACAGCGAATATTGCGCGCCGTAGATCAGGCGGGACAGAATATCGCGGCCGATAGGATCGGTGCCGAGCACAAATGTCCAGCTACCACCTTCCACCCATGCCGGCGGCTTCAGCACGGCCTCACGATACTGTTCGAACGGCGAATGCGGCGCGATCAGCGAAGCGAAGATCGCAACGAGAACGAGGGCCACGAAAACGTAGAGGCCGATCACGGCGCCACGGTTTTCGGAGAAATAGAACCAGAACTCCTTGAGCATCTGGCGTCGCATCTGGGCGCTGGAGACGGGCTCCGCAGCCTTCTGTGTAAGAGTGGCGTCGGCCATGGGATTTTGCTCCTTCTTAGTGGCGAATACGCGGATTGACGAGACCGTAGAGCAGGTCGACGATCAGGTTGACGGTCATGATGATCGCAGCGATCAGCAGCAGGCCGCCCTGGATAACCGCATAGTCACGACGGAATACGCTATCGAGGATCCACTTGCCGATACCCGGCCAGGAGAAGATCGTCTCGGTCAGGATGGCGCCGGCCAGCATCACACCAACCTGCAGGCCGACCGTGGTGACGACCGGGATCATCGCATTGCGCAGCGCATGGATACCGATGACGCGGAACGGCGACAGACCTTTTGCACGGGCGGTGCGGACGTAGTCTTCCGACAGCACTTCCAGCATGGCGGAACGTGTCTGGCGGGCGATAACGGCCAGCGGGATGGTGGAAAGCACGATCGACGGCAGCGCCAGATGGCTGAGCGCCGAGGCAAACGCGCCCTTCTGGCCCGAGATCAGGCTGTCGATCAGCATGAAGCCGGTGACCTGCGGGAAATAGAACATCAGCGAGATGCGGCCCGTGACCGGGAACCATTGCAGAATGCCGGAGAACAGGATGATGAGCAGCAGGCCCCACCAGAAGATCGGCATCGAATAACCGACCAGTGCGATGCCCATCAGGCCCTGATCGAAGATCGATCCGCGCTTCACGGCGGCGATGATGCCGGCCGGAATGCCGAGAGAGACGGCGATGATGATGGCGCAGAACGACAGTTCGACCGTCGCCGGGAACAATGTCAGGAACTGGTCGAGAACCGGTTTCTTGGAAACGATCGAGGTGCCGAAGTCACCGGTCAGAACGCCGCCGAGATAATCGAAATACTGGATGACCATCGGTCGGTCCATGCCGAGCTGCGCGGAAATCTGCGCATGGCGTTCCGGCGACATGACGCGTTCGCCTGAAAGAAGGGCGACCGGATCGCCGGGCAGAAGCCGGATGAACGAGAACGCGATGATGGAAACCCCGAGGAAAGTCGGGATCAGGACGGCGAGGCGCCGCAGAAGGAAGCCAAACATTTTAAGCCTTTGCGGAAAGGTGGCGGACCAGATTCATGATTATTGTCAAGCCATGGATCAGGCCATTTCGGCGTCACCGCCATATTTTTAGGCATCTCATAAGAAAATGCCGCGGGAAACGCAATGTCTCCCGCGGCAAAAAGTTGTCAGAGGGCCGGATTACTCGGCGATATCGACAGCTTCGAAGGTGAAGTCACCCAGCGGGCTCTGCGTGAAGCCGGTTACGCCCTTGCGCATCGGAACGACGGACAGGGAGTGGTCGAGGGTTGCCCAGGGAGCGTCCTTCTTGAAGATGACCTGTGCCTGCTCATAGAGCTTGGTGCGTTCGGCCTGGTCGGAGGTCGACTTGGCCTTCTTCACGAGAGCGTCGAATTCCTGGTTGCACCACTGCGCACGGTTGTTACCGCCGACAGCATCGCAGCCGAGCAGGGTGTCGAGGAAGTTGTCCGGGTCGCCGTTGTCGCCGGTCCAGCCGAGGATGGCGGCACCGTCACGGTCCTTTGCCTTCGAACGCGACAGGTATTCTGCCCATTCGTAGGAAACGATCTCGACCTTGACGCCGATCTTGGCAAAGTCGTCCTGCATGATTTCAGCGGCGCGACGTGCGTTCAGCATGTACGGACGCGAAACCGGCATGGCCCAGATCTTCATCGACAGATCCTTGACGCCTGCTTCTTCAAGCATCTTCTTGGCGGCGTCGAGATCGTACGTGTCGTCCTTGGTCTCGTTGTTGTAGGACCACATGGTCGGCGGGATCGGGTTGGTGGCCGGGGTTGCCATGCCCTGGAAGACAGCGTCGACGATAGCGGACTTGTTGATCGCCTTGTTCAGAGCGATACGAACTTCCGGCTTGTCGAACGGAGCCTGGGTGGTGTTGTAGGCGAGGTAGGCGATGTTGAGGCCTTCCTGCTCGAGAACCTGCAGGTTCTCGTCAGCCTTCATGGCCTGTACGTCGGCAGCGTTCGGGTAAGGCATCAGGTGGCATTCGCCGGCCTTGAGCTTCTGGTAACGAACGGCAGCGTCGGTGGTGATAGCGAAGACCAGATCGTCGATCTTCGGAGCAGCGCCCCAGTAATCGGCGTTCTTCTTGTAGCGGATGATGGCATCCTGCTGGTAGGCGACGAAGGAGAACGGACCAGTGCCGACCGGCTGCTGGTTCAGCTGTTCCTTGGTGCCGGCCTTTTCGAGGCTGTCAGCATATTCCTTGGACAGGATCGATGCGAACGGCATGGCGATGTTGGCGAGGAACGGCGCTTCCGAACGGTTCAGGGTAAACTTGACCGTCAGATCATCGACCTTTTCGATCGACTTGATCAGCTTCGGGAAGCCCATGCCCTCGGCATATTCCCAGGTGCCGCCGGTGATGTACTTGTTCCAGGCGTTCTTTTCGTCGATCTGGCGACCGATCGAGAAGATGACGTCGTCAGCGTTGAAGTCGCGGGTCGGGGTGAAGAATTCGGTGGTCTGGAACTTTACGCCCTTGCGGAGCTTGAACGTGTAGACCGTACCGTCCTCGGAAATTTCCCAGCTTTCGGCCAGGCCAGCTTCCGGCTGCGTCGTGCCCGGCTTAAATTCAAGCAGGCGGCTGTAGATCGGATGACCCGAAGCGTCGAAGGTCGTGCCGGCGGTGTAGAGACCCGGATCGAAACCTTCCGGCGAACCTTCGGAGCAATAAACGAAGGTCTTGGCCGCTGCGACGGTCGAAAACATTGGCAGCGCGGCCAGTGCAAGTGCGGCGATAAGCGCGCGTTTCATGGAAAACTCCCCTTTTTGACTTCTGTCCCTGAGGCACCCCAGAGACAAGCACCCGGATTAAATCCGCGATGTGCCCTCTTACCTTCCCCTGGTGCCAGTTCGAGTCGGTGCCGACAGATACAGAACGGCGGGTGGGTATTGTCAACACACAATCTCGGACTCACCTGCCCTGCGGCAAGAATTACGTTAATGTATCATGTCATTTGATAAAGCAGATGGCGGCTTCGACGCTCGGCGCGACGAATTTGCTCAGTGTTACAACTAATTAAGTTCCAACTTAATCAGGAATTCCGCAACAAAATTAGCGACAGACCTGAGCGAAACTACCGCTCGGCGGCGCGCCCCAGATTAACCGTCAGCCGGTTGATCGTCGAAAGCATGTCTTCGCCTTCTTGCCCATCGAAGGCTACGGCCTGCGCAATGCAC
>Ga0075364_10002462_pt1 | contig 10367 bp, 7 predicted proteins | sample EndMetdeltDD1764_FD_71517 | JGI IMG/M metagenome (GOLD analysis project Ga0075364, IMG submission 71517) | Populus endosphere microbial communities from Tennessee, USA - Endosphere MetaG P. deltoides DD176-4 | ecosystem: Host-associated > Plants > Roots > Endosphere | place: USA: Tennessee...
CGCCACAGTCACGCCCGTCCTGAAGAAAAGCGACCAGAACCTGGTCTGGCTCGACTGCGAAATGAGCGGCCTCGACCCGGAGAAGGAGCGCCTGCTCGAGATTGCCGTGGTCGTTACCGGCCCCGACCTCACGCCCCGCATCGACGGCCCCGTGCTGGTCATCCACCAGAGCGACGCGGTGCTCGACGCCATGGACGCCTGGAACAAGGGCACGCACGGCCGCAGCGGCCTGATCGACAAGGTGAAGGCCTCCACCCTGGACGAAGCCGCCGCCGAGCAGCAACTGCTGGAATTCATTGCCAAGTACATTCCGCGCAGCGGCTCGCCGATGTGCGGCAACACCATCGGGCAGGACCGGCGCTTCCTGGTCAAGTTCATGCCCAAGCTCGAGGCGTACTTCCACTACCGCAACCTCGACGTCAGCACCCTGAAGGAGCTGGCCAAGCGCTGGAAGCCCGCGGCCTACAGCTCCTTCAAGAAGCAGCAGGCGCACACGGCGCTGGCCGACGTGCACGAATCCATCGAGGAACTCGCGCACTACCGGGAAACCTTTCTGAAACTGACGGATTAGGTAAAAACCCCGACTCGTGCCATAATCGAAGGCTTCGCTGATCCGGGTTACCGGTATTTTTGGTTTTTCTGGTCAGCGTCTCTTGCATCTCCCTATCTTGCACACCGCGCCCGATCGCATCCGCTGATCAAAAAGGGCCGCAGCCTCCGGCGTAAGCCAGAAGTTGAAATGTCGTTGGATGGTTGATGTTTTTAACCACCAACGGGGCGCCGCCTGCGGCAGCGCTCGCGTTTGAGATTGATATCTACATGACCGACGCTTTTGAAGCGCAGGGCGAGTTCGCGCCTGTGCAATCCACCAACAACAACGAATTCATCGCCGCCGTGGACACCGTGTCCGAGGCGCCGATTCTCGAGGCGCTCGACGCAGCAGCCCCCGAGGCGGCCGTGGCCGAAGAACCCCGCGCGCCCAACGGCTTCATCAAACTGGGCCTCGCGCCCGAACTGATCGCCGCCGTGGCCGACCTGGGCTTTACCCAGCCCACCACCGTGCAAGACAAGGTGATCCCGCTCGCCATGGGCGGTGAAGCCGGCCAGGACGGCAAGGCCCGTTTCGTCGACCTGATGGTCTCCAGCCAGACCGGCTCCGGCAAGACCGCGGCCTTCCTGCTGCCCGTGCTGCACACGCTGCTCAAGCGCCAGGCCGAAGCCGAAGCCGAAGCCAAGGCCGAATTCCAGCGCCTGGCCGCCGAAGCCGCTGCCCGCGGCGAAGCCGCGCCGAAGAAGCCGAAGCGCAAGGATCCGACCAATGCGCGCCATTTCAAGGCTGCCACTCCTGGCGCCCTGATCCTGTGCCCGACGCGCGAACTCGCGCAGCAGGTGGCGCACGACGCCATCGAACTGGTTCGCCATTGCCGCGGCCTGCGTGTTGCCAATGTGGTGGGCGGCATGCCCTACCAGCTGCAGATCGCCAAGCTGCAGAACGCCGACCTCGTGGTGGCCACGCCCGGCCGCCTGCTCGACCTGCAGCGCTCGTCGCAGCTCAAGCTCGACCAGGTCAAGTTCCTGGTGGTCGACGAAGCCGACCGCATGCTCGACCTCGGCTTCTCCGATGACCTGGCCGAAGTGAACCAGCTCACCATCGAGCGCCAGCAAACCATGATGTTCAGCGCCACCTTCGCGCCGCGCATCCAGCAGCTGGCCCAGCGCGTCATGCGCGAGCCGCAGCGCATCACCATCGACAGCCCGCAAGAGAAGCACGCCAACATCAAGCAATCGCTGTACTGGGCTGACAACAGCCAGCACAAGCGCAAGCTGCTCGACCACTGGCTGCGCGACACCAGCATCAACCAGGCGATCGTGTTCGCCAGCACGCAAGTCGAATGCGACGGCCTCGCCGGCGATCTGCAGCAAGAAGGCTTCAGCGCCGTGGCGCTGCACGGCGCCCTGAGCCAGGGCCTGCGCAACCGCCGCCTGATGGCGCTGCGCCAGGGCCAGGTGCAGATCCTGGTGGCCACCGACGTGGCCGCCCGCGGCATCGACGTGCCGACCATCACCCACGTCTTCAACTTCGGCCTGCCGATGAAGGCCGAGGACTATACCCACCGCATCGGCCGCACCGGCCGTGCAGGCCGCGACGGCCTGGCCATCACGTTTGCCGAATTCCGCGATCGCCGCAAGATCATGGACATCGAGCAGTACAGCCGCCAGCAGTTCAAGGCCGAAGTGGTTGCCGGCCTCGAGCCGCAGCAGCGCATGCCGCAATCGCGCCCCCCGATGGGCGAGTACCGCGGTGGCCGTGGTGACAACCAGTCGCGCGACCGCAAGTTCGGCAATGGCGGCGGCGGTGGCTACCGCGGCGGCAACAGCGGCGGCTACGCCGGTGCCAGCGGCTTCAACGACCGCAATGCACGCGGTCCGGCACCGAGCCAAGGTCACCAGGGCCCGCGCGGCTTCCAGGGCGGCAACAACGCCGGCTTCGGCGGTGGCCGCGACGACGGCGGCAACGGCGGCGGCTATGGCCGCAAGCCGGGCTGGGGCGACAGCGCCCCGCGTGGCGGCCATGGCCATGGCGGTGGCCGTGGCGACGGAGGCTTCGCACCGCGTGAAGGCTTTGCACCCCGCGAAGGTTTTGCACCGCGCGGCAATGGCGCAGGCCATGGCGGCCCGGGCAAGGTGTTCGTGCCCCGCGACGCACAAAAGCGTGCGTTCAAGCCCACGCGCTGATCCATTCCGAAGCGGCCGGCCGGCCGTCTCGCCCCAAAAGAAAGCCCGCGCTTCGCAAGAAGCGCGGGCTTTTTCATTGCGGGTTTCCGAGGGGCTCCCTGCAGCGGATTTTGATTGACACATGAATCGATGAAAAGTAATGTAATAGTGCATTGCTCCCCCGGTCCGCACCGCGGCCGCCGGTTCATCGACATCTGCTTTTCAAATTTCGAACATGAAAATCGCGATTCTTGGGGGTGGCCACGGCGCCTATGCGGCCGCCGCGGACCTGTCCGAAGCCGGCCATGAGGTGCGGCTGTGGCGCCGCGATGCAGCCGCGCTCGCGCCGGTCGTGCAAGCAGGCGCCATCACGCTGAAGGATGCCGATGGCGCGCGCGAGGTGCCGCTTGCGCTGGTCAGCGCCGACATTGCCGCGGCGCTGAAGGGTGCAGAACTCATCGTCGTTCCCACGCCCGCCATTGCGCAGCACGACATCGCGCTTGCCATGGCGCCGCACCTGGTCGACGGACAGGTCGTCTTCCTGCCGCCGGGCACCTTCGGCAGCTACGTGATGGCAAGAACGGTGCGGCAGGCCGGCAACCGCGCCGACGTGGCCTGGGCCGAGACCGGCACCTTGCCGTACCTTGCACGCAAGCATGGCGAGCGCGAAGTGAACGTCACGATCCGCGCCATCCGCCTGCCCACAGGCGTGTACCCGGCCCGCAAGGAGGCCGAAGCCATCGAGGTGATCCGCAGGGCCTACCCGGCCGTGCATGCCTGCGGCAATGCGCTCTCGGGCGCGCTCATGAACGCCGGCCCGGTCATCCATCCGCCGCTGATGGTGATGAACGCCGCACCGCTGCAGCACTTCGAGCGCTGGGACATCCACAACGAAGGCACGCAGCGTGCGGTGCGCGACGTGACCGACCGGCTGGATCGCGAGCGCATCGCGGTGCGCGAGGCCTTCGGGCAGGGCGCGCCGCACTATCCGCTGGCCGACCACTACGACAACGACCGGTGGATGTACGGCGATGCGCACAAGCAGCTCGTCAAGTCGGGCGACTGGCGCGAGCACATCGACCTGCACACGCACCGCTACATCACCGAAGACACCGAGCTCGGGCTCGCGTTCCTGGCCTCGGCCGCGCGCCATGCCGGGGTGGATGCGCCCATCGCGCACGGCCTGCTCGCCATCGTCGGCGGCTTTCTTGGCCGCGACCTGCGCTACGGCCCGCGCACCTTCGAAAGCCTGGGCCTTGCCGAGCTGAGCGCGGCGCAGCTCGAGCAAAGGCTGCACGATGGCGAATGAGCCGCTGCCACGCTTCGCCGCCGTCGGTGCCGGCCGCATGGGGCGCGGCATCGCGATCGCGTTCGCCTATGCCGGCCACCGCATTTCCCTGGTCGACCTGCGCCAGCGCAGCGACGAAGCCTGGCAACGCCTGCAGGGCGAAGCCAGGTCCGAGATCGAAGCCAGCCTCGCGAGCCTGGCGCAGCTCGGCGTGATCGATGCGGCGCAGATCCAGCGCATCGCCGAGCGGGTGAGCTTCGTGAATGCCGCGTCGGCACCGCAGGCACTGGCCGCCGCCGAGCTGGTGTTCGAGGGCGTGCCCGAAACCATGGAGGCCAAGCGCGAGGCCTTCGAACAGCTCAACCGCCATTGCCGCGACGACGCCATCCTGACCTCGACCACCAGCAGCATCCTCGTGACCCAGCTCGCGGCGCTGGTGCGATTGCCCGGGCGCTTTCTCAACATGCACTGGCTCAACCCGGCCTACGTGATTCCGGTGGTCGAACTCAGTTGCCATCCAGGCACCGACGCCGCCGTGCTCGCGCGCACCAAGGCGCTGATGGAAGCCATCGGCAAGCTGCCCGTGGTCTGCGACGCATCGCCGGGCTACATCGTGCCGCGGTTGCAGGCGCTCGTGATGAACGAGGCGGCCCGCATGATCGAGGAGGGCGCCGCAACCGCCGAAGAAATCGACAAGGCCACGCGCTACGGCATGGGCTTGCGCTTCGCCGCGCTCGGCGTGGTCGAGTTCATCGACTTCGGCGGCTGCGACATCCTGCACCACGCGAGCCGCGAGATGTCGGCCTCGATCGACAGCGGCCGCTACACCGCGCCGGCCATCGTCGATCGCATGGTCGAGGAAGGGCGGCTCGGCCTCAAGAGTGGCAGCGGCTTTTACGACTACCAAGGCCGCGACATCGCAGCCTACCGGCGCGACGTGCTGTCGCGCACGCTCGGCGAGCTGCGGCATGCCGGGCTGTGGCGCGCGCCCGCCGACGAGACGCGCTCATGACGATCCGCCGCGCCTTTGCCGACCTGTCGGTGGGGCAGGTGCACTACGCGGCGTGCGGCGATGCGGAAGCGCCGGCCGTGCTGCTGCTGCACCAGTCGCCACGCAGCTGGGCCGAGTACCGTGCGGTGCTGCCGCTGCTCGGCGCGCGCTACCGCGCCATTGCCATGGACACCGCGGGCTTCGGCGATTCCTCGGACGGCGGCATGCCGGCGAGCATCGCGCAATGGGCGCGCGTGGCGTGCGAACTGCTCGATGCGCTGAACATCCGGCAGGCCGACGTGGTGGGCCACCACACCGGCGGCGTCGTGGCGATCGAGCTGGCCGCGGCCTTTCCCGATCGCGTGCGCGGCCTCGTGCTGTCGTCCACGCCTTACACCGACAAGCCCTTTCGGGTCGCACGGGCCCAGCGGCCGCCCATCGACGAGGTGGCGCCAAGCGACGATGGAAGCCATCTGGCCGCACTCTGGCAAAAGCGCCAGGGCTTCTACCCGCCGGGCCGCCCCGATCTGCTCGAGGCCTTCGTGCTCGACGCGTTGAAGGTCGGTCACCGCGTGGAAGAGGGTCATCGCGCCGTCGCGTCCTACCGCATGGAAGAGCGCATCGGCCGCGTGACCCAGCCCGCGCTCATCATCCGCGCCACCGCCGATCCGTTTGCCGCACCGCATGCCGAAGAACTGCTGCACCTTCTGCCAGTTGCGCGCATTGCCGACATCGAAGGCGGCATGGTGCCCCTGCCCGACCAGATGCCGGAAGCGTTCGCGCAGACGGTGCTCGACTTTCTTTCGACCTTGCCATGAAGGCCATCCGCATCCACGGCTTCGACGCCGTGCCCATGCTCGAAGAAGTGCCCGACCCGGTGCGCCGGCCCGGCCGCACCATCGTTCGCATGCAGGCCGCCACCGTCGGCCACATCGACCGCACCGTATGGCGCGGCAGCTTCCTGCGCCATCCGCCGCTGCCCTACACGCCGGGCGTGGAGGCCGCCGGCATCGTCGTCGCGAGCGAACGCCACGCCGTCGGCCAACGCGTGTGGCTGCGCGGCAGCGGCCTGGGCACGCTGTTCGACGGCACCTGGTGCGAGCAGATCGATGCACCCGATGAAGCGCTCGGCCTCTTGCCCGACGCATTGCCGATGACGCTCGGTGCCGCGTTCTTCTCGCCCACCACCTCGGCGTGGGTGGCGCTGCATGAAGTCGCGAAGCTGCAGGCCGGCGAGCAGGTGCTGGTGACGGGCGCCAGCGGCGCCGTAGGTTCGCTCGCCGTGCAGCTGGCACGCGAGCTTGGCTGCACCGTGGCGGCGGTCGATCCGGAGGCCGAGGCCCCGGCGATCGCGAGTGCGGACCTGCTGATCGACACGGTCGGTGGCCGCGTTCTCTCAGCGGCCTTGCCCGCCGTGCGGCCCGGCGGGCGCGCCGTACTCATCGGCTACACGGCGGGGCCGACGTTGCAGCTCGACATCGCGCATTTTTTGCAGCGTGACGTGGCGCTGCTGCCGCTCAACATGTTCAGGCGCGAAGCCGCCGGCCGCGCCGCAGCGCCGGAGTTGCTCGCACGCCTGGCCGATGGCCGCCTGCATCTCGACGTGCGGAGCTTCGCGCTCGCCGATGCCGCCATGGCGCTCGAATGGATCGCGCAGCGCGGCCATCGTGGCCGCGCGGTGCTGGTGCCCTAGTCTTCTTCCGGCTCCTCGACCGGCACATGCACGTGCAGGTCGATCATCTGCCGCAGGGTCTGCTTCAGCTCTTCGGCGCGCCTGAGGCCGAAGGGCTCGAGCACGCGCCGCTCGTGGTCGCGCGCGAGTTCCATCAGGTGCTCCACCGCCTTCAGCCCCTTGCGCGTGATGCGCACCAGCGTGATGCGGCGATCACTCTCATGGGGCAGCCGCTCGACCTGTCCGCGTGCTTCCATGCGGTCGAGCAGGCGTGTCACGGTCGGCTGCTTGGTCACGGTCACCTGCGCGAGCTGCCCGATGCTGATCGGCTCGCTGCCCGCGAGCGACGCCATCACGCGCCACTCCGACACGGAAAAACCCTGCTGCCGCGCCACCTCGTGGAACTCCGAGGAGATCAGCTGGCTGGCCTGCGCCAGCAGTGCGGGCAGGTAGTCATCGACGAAGCGATGCGTTTCGGGCGCTTGTTCAGCCATGAAGGCACCTCACAGTCGCCGCGGGCACGCTGTTTGCATGTCTAGGGTAATTCATGATTGTGGATACATTCATTTGTCAACATTATAGAAACCACGGTGCAGCAGCTTGCTCGCATCGTCCCACGAGAGAGAACAAGGACCCCCATGGCTGAGCGTTCGTTCGTCGAAGAAGTCAAGAAGCTGCGGCTTTCCGGTGGCGAGGTATTTCGCGGTGAAGGCATTCTGGCGGTCACCAAGGCCCTGCTTGAATCGGGGGTTTCCTATGTGGCCGGCTACCAGGGCGCACCCATCTCGCACTTGATGGATGTGCTGGCCGATGCGCAGGACATTCTTGCGGAGCAGGGCATCCGCTTCGAGAACAGCGCGAGCGAAGCCACCGCGGCCGCCACGCTGGCCGCATCGGTCAACTACCCGCTGCGCGGCGCCGTCACCTTCAAGGCCACCGTGGGCACCAACGTGGCATCCGACGCGCTGGCCAACCTCGCCTCGGGCGGCGTGACCGGCGGTGCGCTGATCATCGTGGGCGAAGACTACGGCGAAGGCTCGTCGATCATGCAGGAGCGCAGCCATGCGTTCGCGATGAAGTCGCAGATCTGGTTGCTCGATCCGCGCCCCAACCTGCCGAGCATCGTCGACGCGGTGAAGCAGGGCTTCGACCTGTCCGAAGCCAGCAACACGCCCGTGATGCTGCAGTTGCGCATCCGCGCCTGCCACGTGCACGGCCACTTCATCGCCGGTGACAACAAGCGCGCCAAGTTCACGCTGAAAGACGCGCTCGAGAACCCGCAGCGCGACGTCGGCCGCATCGTGCTGCCGCCCGCGAGCTTCGTGCACGAGCAGGAAAAGGTGAAGGACCGCTGGCCCGCCGCGGTGCGCTTCATCGAGGAACGCGAGCTCAACGAGTTCTTCTCGGAAGACGCCGACGACATCGGCATCATCGTGCAGGGCGGCAGCTACAACACGCTGCTGCGCGCGCTGGAGCGGCTCGGCCTGGCCGACGTGTACGGCAACACGCAGGTGCCGCTCTATGTGATGAACGTGGCCTACCCCGTCATCGAGAGCGAGGTGATCCGCTTCTGCGAAGGTAAGCGCGCGGTGCTGATCGTGGAAGAAGGGCAGCCCAACTTCGTCGAGCAGAACCTCGCCACCATCCTGCGCCAGGCCGGTTCGGCCACCGCGCTGCACGGCAAGGACATGCTGCCGGTGGCGGGTGAGTACACCGCGTCTGAACTGCTGAAGGGCGCGCGCACCTTCTGCGAGCGCTATGAGCGCCTGGCGCCGCTGCCAACGCCCGTCGCGCAGCGCAAGGTGATCCCGCTCAAGGAAGTGGCCGCCATCGGCGTCGATGGCGCGCCCGAGCCCGCGCTGCCGTCCACGTCGCTCGGCGAAGTGGTGCATGCGCGTCCCCCGGGCTTCTGCACCGGCTGCCCCGAGCGCCCGATATTCAGCGCGATGAAGCTGGTCGAGCGCGAACTCGGCGCGCACCACGTCAGCGCCGACATCGGCTGCCACCTGTTCTCCATCCTGCCGCCCTTCAACATCGGCAACACCACCATGGGCTACGGCCTCGGCGGAGCCGGCGCGGCGGCACTCAATGCGCCGGCCGGCAAGCGCGCGATCTCGATGATGGGTGACGGCGGCTTCTGGCACAACGGCCTCACCAGCGGGGTGGCCAACGCGGTCTTCAACAAGAGCGACAACCTCACCATCGTCGTCGACAACAACTACACCTCGGCCACGGGCGGGCAGGACATCCTTTCGTCGAATGCCGTCAACAAGACGCGCAGCACCGGCCACGAGATCGAGCGCGCGGTGCGCGGCGTGGGCGTGGAGTGGGTGAAGACGCTGCGCCGCACCTACGACGTGGCCGGCATGCGCGATGCGCTGAAAGACGCGCTCACCACCCAGGCCAAGGGCCCCAAGGTCCTGATCGCGCAGTCGGAATGCATGCTCAACAAGCAGCGCCGCGAAAAGCCGCTGGTGCGCAAGGCCATTGCCGACGGCAAGCGCATGGTGCGCGAAAAGTTCGGCGTCGATTCCGACACCTGCACCGGCGACCACTCGTGCATCCGCCTGTCGGGCTGCCCCTCGCTCTCGATCAAGCCCAACCCCGATCCGCTGCGCACCGACCCGGTCGCGACTGTGCTCGACAGCTGCGTGGGTTGCGGCGTCTGCGGCGAGGTCTCGCATGCTGCGGTGCTGTGCCCTTCGTTCTACAAGGCGCAGATCGTCAGCAACCCGAGCCGCTGGGACGTGTTGCGCGACCGCGTGCGCGCCGCCGTCATCGGTTGGCTGCAGCGCGGCGAAGCGCGCCGCCGCGAAGCCTATGCCTTCTGAAACGATGACGAACAAGCCACAACCGATAAAGATCGCGATCCTCGCCATGGGAGGGGAGGGCGGCGGCGTGCTGGCCGACTGGGTCGTCGACATGGGCGAGGCCAACGGCTATGTTGCGCAGACCACGTCCGTTCCCGGCGTGGCCCAGCGTACCGGCGCCACCATCTACTACGTCGAGCTGTATCCCCTGGCGCAGGCCGAGGCTGACGGCGGGAAGCCCGTGCTGGCGCTGATGCCCTTGCCGGGCGACGTCGACGTGGTGTTGGCGTCCGAACTCATGGAAGCGGGCCGAGCCGTGCAGCGCGGGTTGGTCACGCGCGACCGCACCACGCTCATCGCATCGACGCACCGTGTGTTCTCCATCGCGGAGAAGAGCGCGCTCGGCGACGGCCGCGTCGACAGCGCCCAGTTGCTCGCCCATACCGCCAGGGCGGCCAAGCGCTTCATCCGCTTCGACATGGCGCAGGCGGCCGAGGCCTCGGGCAGCGTGATCAGCGCGGTGCTGTTCGGCGCGCTGGCGGGATCCGGCGTGCTGCCGTTCAGCCGCGCGCAGTTCGAGGCGACCATCGAGCGCGGCGGCGTGGGCGTCAAGCCCAGCCTCAAGGCCTTTGGTGCGGCCTTTGTTCGGGCCCAGGGCGGCGATGACGGCGAAACCCCGCCGGAACCCGTGGTGGCAGCACCGGCGCCGCAGCCGCGCCACCCCGCCGTGCGCGCGCTGGTCGAGCGGGTGCAGCGCGATTTTCCGGCCGGCGCGCACGACCTCCTGCTCGAAGGCGTGCGCCGTCTCATCGACTACCAGGACCCGGCCTACGCCGGCCTGTACCTCGACCGCATGGCGGCCGTGGCGGCGCTGCCGGACGATGGCTCGCA
>Ga0075364_10002463_pt1 | contig 10366 bp, 8 predicted proteins | sample EndMetdeltDD1764_FD_71517 | JGI IMG/M metagenome (GOLD analysis project Ga0075364, IMG submission 71517) | Populus endosphere microbial communities from Tennessee, USA - Endosphere MetaG P. deltoides DD176-4 | ecosystem: Host-associated > Plants > Roots > Endosphere | place: USA: Tennessee...
ATGGGGTTGGCGATCGCCGAAACCCTTGGCGCTGAGGGAGCCTCGGTGGCGATCATGGCGCGCGGACAACAAGCGCTCGATTCAGCGGCTGACCGCATCCGACGCGCGGGCGCGCCCGCGATACTGCCGATCAGCGTCGATATGGCCGACGCTGAATCGATCGCTGCGGGATACGCGGCCGTGAAGGACGCCTGGGGCACGCTCAACGTGCTGGTGCACACCGTCGGCCCCAGCGCGGGTCCATTCGAGGAACTCGACGACAATGACTGGCACGCCGCGTTCGATCTGGGCACGATGTCCGCGGTCCGTTCGGTGCGCGCGGCGCTCCCCATGCTCCGCGCCGCCGAGTGGGCCCGCATCGTCACCCTTTCCGCGCACTCGATCCAGCGTCAGAGTGCACGCCTGGTGGCCTACACCGCAACCAAGGCCGCACTGTCGAGCTTCACCAAGAACTTGTCGAAGAGCCTTGGGCCCGAGGGTATCCTGGTGAACTGCGTATGTCCGGGAACGATCGTCACGGCGAGCTTCACCGAGGTCCTCAAGGACGTCTTGGCTACAGACGGTCTCGATTCTTCGGATCCGTGCGACGTGATGAAGTGGGTGGCGCAGACGTATGGGCATCCGTGTGACATCGGTCGCGCTGGACTGCCCGAGGAGATCGCCTCCGCGACGGCGTATCTCGCGTCCCGCCGCAACGGCTACGTTACGGGTGCCACCGTGAACGTCGACGGCGGATCGGATTTCATCTGAGGTCAGGAGTTCTTCGACATCTCCCCTGCCGCGGTGTCCGCCCACCTCGCTTCGTGGCGGCCCATGGTCATCGCGCCGTTCCAGCCGCCGTCGGTCCACAGAACCTCACCGCCGACATAGCTCAGTCGCGGACTGCCAAGGCAGACGAGCGGCCACGCCTGCTCCTCGGCCGTGGAGTAGCGCCCGACCGGCCCAATGGCCTGATCCACGGTCTCCTTGCCCATCAGATCCTGAAACGCCGGCATCATTGCCGTCTCCGTGGGACCCGGATTGATGCAGTTGATCCGGATACCCTTGGCGCCCAGTTCCGGATACCACCAGCCCACCCATGCATCGATGATGTACTTCGAATAGGCGTACCCGCTCCACGACCACTTCTTCTCGTTCGCCGTGAGCCAATCGACCGCGGCATTGAAGCCGTCGGTCTCGAGAAGTCCTGTGATCACCTTGATGTGGTCCTGCCAGCCGATCGCCGCCGATGAGGAGATCACGCTGATCGACGAGCCGTTGGCCATCTTCGGCACCAATTGCTCAGCCAGATGCCGTGCGCCGACGAAGTTCACCAGAATTGTGTCCCACTCGCTGAACGGCGGACCCGGAAGACCTGCGCAGCTGAACAAGCCGTCGATCGGCCCGTCGATCGACGCGGCGACCGTTTCGATGCTCGCGCGATCGCGCAGGTCGATCGTCAGCGCCCGGGCACCGGCAACCGTGGTGGGATTGATGTCGAGAGCAGTCACGGTGGCGCCGAGGTCGACGAGGATTTCCGCGGCAGCCTGACCCATCCCCGAAGCGGCGCCCGTGACGACGACCGACTTGCCTTTGTATCTCAGCACATCATCCATAGAGAACCTCACTTAGCGAATAGTGAGAACTAACATTATCACCATCGATACAGTGAAACTCGGCGGTGGGGCTGAAGGGAGTTGTCCGTTGACAAGCACGCGACCGATCCGCGTCATCCAGTGGGCCACCGGCGGAGTGGGTACCGAGATGGTGACGGCAATCCTCGATCACCGGCCCGACATCGAACTGGTTGGTGCGCGCGTCTACTCCGATGCAAAGGACGGTGTCGACATAGGGACGATCGTCGGCCGAAAGCCGATCGGTGTCACCGCGACGACCAACACCGCGGACATCCTCGCGCTCGACGCCGATCTCGTTCTCTACGCGCCATCCTTCACCGACCTCGAGGATGTCTGCGCACTTCTCGCGAGCGGAAAGAACGTCGCCACGCCGTCGTTTCTGTTCCACCCACGGCGCATTCCCGAGGTGGATCGGCAGCGCCTGCAGGCGGCATGCGAACAAGGCAACGCCACCATCCACGGCAGCGGACTGAACCCAGGCAACCTGTCCGGCGTTCTGCCGCTGGCATTGTCGGGCATGAGCCGAACCATCGACCAGATCACTCTGCAGGAGCGCGCCGACTGGACCCTGTGGGAAAGCACCGAGATCACGTTCGACGGAATGTGGTTCGGACGGCCACCAGAAGACGTGACGCCTACGGCCAACGAATATCTTGGCTTCCTGACAAAGCTTTTCGTAGAACAGACCTGGTTCGTCTCCGACACATTGAACGCTGACATCGACGACGTTTCGGTTAGCCTTGAAGCCGTACCTGCGACCAAGGACTTCGAGATGTTCGGCCATTTGGTCGAAGTAGGCACGACGGCCGGGCAGCGGTGGAATTTTCGCGGCCACCGCAATGGCGAGACGCTGGTCGAATTCGAGACGTTATGGACGGTCGGCGGTGAGTACCCGGAGCACTGGCCCAAACCGCTTGACGGCTGGACGTTGACCATTGAGGGCGATCCGTCGATGCGCACACATTTCTTCCCGCTGGCCAGTTTCTCGCGTGAGGCCTCGATCGAGGAGCACGTGAAGGCGGGGCTGATCACGGTGGCTATGCAGGTAGTCAACGCAATCCCTGCCGTCTGCGACGCACCCGCTGGTTTCGCGACCATGGCGGACCTGCCATTGATCCGCAGCTACACCGGCTTCGGCAACTGACCCTGGCGCCCCGCGACGTGGTCGCGGTAAATCTGGGTGAGGAATCGGCCAATCGCCGCGACGACGGGCGCTGTGTGCGTGGCGTCGATCAAGTCGAAACCATGACCGAGACCGGGTAGCTCGATGTAACCGACTTTTGCACGCGATACCGCTCGCAGTCGCGCGACGAAGGAACGTGCCTCCGCCACGGGAATAAGCGCGTCCGCGCTGCCGTGGACCACCAGGAACGGTGGCGCCGATGCATGAGTCTGGTCAATCGGAGAGGCCGCGAAAAAAACCTCAGGGTGGCGAGCCTGTGACCGCTTGACCACGATCCGCTCGAGGAACCTCATGAAGTGGTCGCGTTCCTTGGTGGACCTGTCCTGCCAGTCGTAGAGGCCATAGACGCTGACCACGGCGTCGACGGAAGCCTCGGCGTCTGAAGCCAATCCCACCAGGCTTGCCAAATGACCACCGGCCGAAGTCCCTGCCACCGCAAGGAAGTCGGGATCACCGCCGAACTGGTCGGCATTCGCCCTCGCCCATGCGACAGCTGCATTCACATCTTGCATCTGGCGCGGCCAACGGTGGTGCGGACTCGTCCGGTACCCCACGGACAAACACACCCACCCACGCCGCGCCATGTGGGCCATCAACGCATGGCCCTGCAACTCACGACGTCCGAAAACCCAAGCGCCACCGGGAATGAAGATCAAGACGGGGGCGGGCTCTCGCGGCAAATCATCGAGTCGCCATACGTCGAGCAGCTGGCGCGGGTGGTCGCCGTAGCAGACCGACGACCTGTGCACCCACCGACGTTGCCCCCGCGCCTTCCACAAAGGCGCGACATTCGGGTGCGATGGCCATGGCTGATCCAGATCCGCTGGATCAACGATGCCGTATAACGCTTCGCTCAAGACGCTCGGTGTCGACGCACGCTGCGCCCGACGCCGTTTCGCGGCGCGGGGACTCAAACGCGGCTGCGCGATCCCGGTCAAAATACCCGGCAGGTAGTGCCGGCCGCCGACGCCGAGCGCCGCAAATCCACCGATAAGTTCGAGATGCCTTCCGATGACGGGCACAGATGCCGTGGCGGCGCTGAGCGCCACGAAGTAGTCGCCCGGCTTGGCCCTTCTCGGCCGACTCCCGCGAGGCTCCCCGGTCTTGCCGGAGTCACGACCATCGATGTCATCCGTCACTGGTCGCGTACCGCGTCGTAGGCCATCTCGTCGTAGAGCGACCGCGGGACAAGAAGATCTGTGGTGTCGAAGATCTCGGTCAGGTGCGACGCGACGTCCTCAGCGCTGAAGCTGCTACCCGGGCTCGACCACCCGCGTGTGACGCCGATCTGAAGTGCCGCCACCCGGCCACGGAAGGCACTGAGGACGGTTTGCGTCTGCGTACATGCCTCACTTGCCAGATATGCCACGACGGGCGCTACCTGGTCCCGCCTCAACGTGTCCAAGAATGCGCTGCCCTCCGACGTCTGGGCGGCTTCGCCCATCACAGCATCGGCCATCCGTGTTCGGGCCATCGGCATGATCGCGTTTGCGGTGATGCCGAAATCGGCGCCCTCAAGCCCCGCGACGTTCATCAGTCCGAGCATTCCCGTCTTCGCCGCAGAGTAACCAACCATGCCGTGTTGGCCGAAAACACCTGCGGCAGAGGATACGAAGACCAGGCGGCCATAGCCTGCTCGCTTCATCACCTCGAATCCGGGCCTGACCACGTTGAACGCGGCGAATACGTGGTGGCGGAGCAACGCCTCGAACCGCTCCGCCGGCCAGTCCTCCAATGGCGCATTGAAGGCGATCCCGGCGTTGGCCACGATCGCGTCCAGACGACCGTACTCACGAACCGCGAGGTCCACGGCCCCCCGTCCGCCGTCCGGAGAACTCGCGTCGGCGGTATACGGCACCGCACGTCCACCTTCAGAGATGATTGCAGTCGCAACGTCGTTGGCCGGGCCTGGATCGCGGCCGCTGCCCGCGGTGTCGGCACCGTTGTCGTGTACGACCACCGCGGCACCGCGTCGGGCGAGTTCGCGGCAGTACGCCTCACCCAATCCGCGACCGCCACCGGTGACGATCACGACGCGATCCGCAAACGAGATTTCGGTCATGCTCGGTTGGTCCAGTGCGCCACGAAGGGCGCGATCGTCGAGAGGTCGTAAAGCCCTGGCTGCGCATCGACCACCGACGGTATCGCGTTGATCGCGTGCATCGCGGTGGCCAGGCAGCCCTGCTCCGCGTGATCCTCGTCGTGAGAACCGATCACGAGGTGAACCCGCATGTTGGGCTCCCCCTCGATCGTCACCTCGTATCCGATCTCGGTCGGCCAGTCCGGAGCCAGATCGTCGGCCATGCGGGTGAGATGTTCGACGGCGAGGGTCGTCTCACCGCAGTCGACGGAAACGCCGAATCGCATCGCACCGACGGTACCGGCGGGAATCTCACCTGCTGCGACTTTCAACGCCCGTGGCGTCGTCGCAACCTCACGGAACCCTTCGACCGATTCGATCTGCAGTCCCAGCGACTGCGCAAGCACAGTGGCACTGCCGATCCACGCGCTGGCCGCATACTCGGTGTTGGTGAGCAGTGGGGTGGTGTCATCGGGCGCATGGCCGAAACCCATCGCATTGAAGATCAGGTCGCGGCTGGCGTACGTGGAGTAATTGAGCACCTCTCGCACGCCGATATGCCGGATCCGCTGAGTGAGGCGGGATAGCAAGGGGCCGAGCGATTCTCCGAAAAAGCCGGGATACAGCCCGAGTCCCAGGAATGACGAACCTCCTGCACGACAGGCGTTCTCGATCCCGTCGGCGAGCGACTCGTGCAACGAACGCGGATGAATGAAACGACTGCCGGTCGCCACCACGTTCTTGCCCGACGCCAGCAGGTCGCAGACGTCAGCGAAACAGCCTTCGGTGTCGGTTTCCACCTTGCCCATGTAGAGGACGACGTCAGCATCGGACGTGATGATCGCGTCACGGTCGTCAGTGGTGAGCACCCCCACCTCCGCCAGACCGCACAGTGTCCCGGCGTCGACTCCGGTCTTCGACGGGTCGTAGACCCGCACACCCACCAGGTCGAGATCCGGACGGCCGACTACATGCCTCAAGGACATCATTCCGGTGACGCCGGTGGCCCACTGAATTACCCGAGTCACCTCGATCCCTCAGTCCCAAACCACATCGAGGCGCGGAGGCGAACGAAACATCGTGCCCGTGACGTAGGGCGGCGGCGCATCCGGGTCGAGCCGTAGCCCGGGTAGTTCGTCGAACAGCGCATTGAAGATCTTGGTGCTCTCCAGCCGGGCCAGATGCATACCCAGGCAGACGTGGGCCCCGTGCGCGAACCCGATGTGCGGCTTGCGTTCCCGAAAGATGTCGAACTTCTCCGGATCCTCCCACCGCGTCTCATCGTGGTTGGCGCTGCCCAGGCTCAGCATCATGGTCGCACCCTTGGGAACCTGCACTCCACCGATTTCGGTATCGCTCGTGACCTCGCGCATGAAATTCAAGAGGGGGGTCTCCCAGCGGATACCTTCCTCGATGGCCTGGGGCAACAGGCTGCGATCCGCACGCACGGCGTCGAGTTGTTCGGGATGGGTCAGCAGGCCCATGGCGAGACTTGCCGTCGACCGCGATGTGGTCTCCGCGCCGGCCGGCAGGAGATTACGCATGAATCCGTAGATCTGCTCGTCGGACATCTTGACACCGTTGACCTCAGACGCTGCCAGGATCGACACCATGTCGTCAGTCGGTTCCCGGCGTTTCTCCGCCAGGATGCCGACGAAGTACTCCTTCATGTCAGCCGATGCCTTCATGGCCGTGTCCATGTCCCCACGGAAGCCGAGGATGTCGATGGCGAGCCGATGGAACCACAGAACATCGGAATCCGGCAGGCCCAGAAGCGCCGCGATGACGCGCACCGGAATCGGCATGAACACCGCGTCGACGAGGTCGACGCGTTTGGCGTCCTTGAACTTCGCAATTGCCCTGTCCACCATCGGCCCAACGAGCTCTCCGTCCCACCGCTTCATCGATGAACGGGCGAAGGCGAACTCGTGCAACTTGCGGTAGATCGCGTGTTCGGGTTCTTGCATCTCCAGGATCGTCGGGCCCTGGAGCGGCCGCACGATGTCCTCGTAGCAGCGCGTACTGAAAGTGACGTTGTCGGTGAAGATCGCCTTGACGGCGTCGAATGTGTAGGCCGTGAAGGTCTGCGGGCCGGCACCCGAGTTGCCGACCATCCCCATCTCGGGCCAACCGGCATGCACTGGGCCCTGCGCGCGGAGTTCCTTGAGCATCGGATACGGCGACGCGTCGCCGTCGGCACCCATCCCCTCATTGAATTTGTTCTGCGCATCCCGGATGCTTTGTTCGAGTTCTTCTTGGCTTGTCCTGGTCGCCGGCTCGGCCATGCGACGGCTCCTCCCAGATATATCCGCCCGAACAACATACATCCTGATGGTTGAAACCTACATCATGTAGGTTGATCGAACACGCAACCGTGGCAATCGCGAAACTGCAACCAGGAGCGTTCCATTGGCAACTCGAGTGGCACAGTGGGCGACAGGCGCCGTCGGACGCGCCGCGCTGGCCGAACTGATCGAGAATCCTGATTATCAGCTGGTCGGAGTTCTTGTCTATGACCCAGCCAAGGCCGGGCAGGACGCCGGGGCCTTATGCGGCCTGTCTCCAAGTACCGCGGTGCTGGCCACCTCGGACAAGGAGGAGATCTTCGCGCTGCGACCCGACGTGGTCATCCACGCGGCGAGCAAGGCACACGCCATCGAGACCAATGCCGAAGACATCTGCCGATTGCTCGCGTCGGGCATCAATGTCATCACCACAACCTCCTACAACCACCTGCCCACCTACGGCGCCGAGACCGAGACGGCATTCGTCGAGGCTTGCCGGGCAGGAAACTCCCGGTTCCACGCCGCGGGCGAGAATCCTGGCTTCATGTTCGAGCGCCTCGTCGCGACGGTGACAGCGCTGTCGAAGACGATCGACCGGATCGATCTCTATGAGGCAACCGATGTGTCGGCGGTCGACAGCAGACCCATGCTCGTCGACTTGATGGGCATGGGCCGCCCACCCGAGGATGTCAGCGCCGACTCACCGATCATCAAGAAGCTCGACCTCGCCTACCGGCAGGCGCTCAATGCCACTGCGGACGTTCTCGGCATCACGCTGTCGCACGTCGACGTGTCCGTGGACGCTACGACGCTTCCCCACGACATCGAGGTGCGTGCAGGCACGATCGAGGCGGGAACGGTGGTCGGACAACGGTTCTCATGGGTCGGCCACTGGTCGGGTCGGCCACTGCTCGCGATCCACGAGGAATGGGTGCTGACGCGCGACCTTCCGCAGTGGGGGTTGAAACCCTTGGCGCCGGGCGAGAAAGCGCCGCTGATCCGCGCTGTCATCAAAGGTGAGCCGAGCTTCGAACTGCAACTCGACGTCGGATTCGATGGCAAGCCTTCCGACGGCACCCACGCCCAGCCTGGCCACCTCATGATCGCAATGGGTGCGGTGCATGCCATCCATGACGTACTGGCCGCCCCAGCCGGCATCGTCACAGCGCCGGTGTTCGGTGCGATTCAGCTCGCGCGATCCTCCTAGGAGGGACCGACTCCGACCGCGCGGGACATGTTGTCGCTCGGCGCCGCATGGAACACATGGGCCGAGCCGTCCGGGAGTACGCGTCTGGCGATGAGGTAGTCAGACCCCAGCCAGCCCTGACGGATGAAGCGGCCAAAGCGCAGGAATGTGCCGGGCGCACCGCTGGCCGACGGCACGAGCTTGACCTGTTCGATGCCATCCTTGACCCCTGCACCGGTCAACGGCCGCGCCGCCGACAGCCCGCGCACGATCACCGTGCCGACGTCGTACGCAAGGCCCGGCATCGAGTGCCCCGGCCGACGTCCATACCGCGCCTCGAACCTGTCGAGGAACGCCTGGCCGACCTCGTTGCGCTCGTCGTAACTGTCGAGTCCGATCCAGCCACGCAGATGATGCATCCACTCGGCATTGATGTGGGCCATCTCGAACGCGGTGGTGGTGTAGCGCGGCGGATCCCAGTCCGCCGCCTGCAGCGCATCCGAGAACCCCCACAGACCGTGGCCGAACCCGACGTGCACCAGCGCATCGGGCTCGGCGGCACGAAGCTCGCTGACCGCCGCGGCCTTGTCGGCTTCGACCTGCGGGATCGCGACCGTCGTAACGACTTTCAAACCCGCTGCCGAATAGGCTTTTTCGGCGAAGGAAAGGTATTCCTTGCCGATCAGCGATGCTTCGTAGGCGACCGCGATGCGCGTGCGGCGGTCTCCCAGCATCACCGCGGCGAGCATCACCGGCTCTTCGGGCATCGATCCGTTGTTGAGCGCGAAGGTCCATTCGCTCAGCGCGCCCTCAGAGCCCGAAAGGATGATGTTGGGGACCTTGGCGACGCGGTTGGCGTGAGCGGCAAGCGGAACGGCGTTATCGGAGACATACGGCCCGAAGATTGCGAGGCAGCCCTCGGCGACCAGCTCGTCGTAACCGCGCTCCACCGCCTGATAAGTGCCGTTGGGCAGGCCGATCACGTTACGTTCGATCAGATCGATCGGCCGATCGACAAGACCGGAGGCGACGGCCTCGTCGAATACCAGTCGCAGCGTGTCCAGGGTGTCATTGTCGGTCTTGGCTTGCGTCGGATAGTCGTTGAGCAAGCCGACTTTGAGCGGGGCCACCGAACCGTACGCGCGAACCTCTTCGTCTGCCATCACAGCAACATACAACATGCAGGTTGTGCAGCTGAGAACGGAAATTAGCGTTTACGAAATCGCATATCCCGATTATCGCCAGTTGGTAGCGTCGCCGCATGACCGCCGAAGCGATCGTCGACAAGAAGTACCGCGTCATCCAATGGGGCATCGGCAACGTGGGGACGCTCGCCCTCCGCCATATGGCCCACAACCCCGTGTTCGACGTCGTCGGTGTGCTGTGCAATCGACCGGAGAAGGTCGGCCGAGACGCCGGCGAACTCGTCGGGGTTCCGCCGATCGGCGTCCTGGCCACCACCGACAAGGATGCCCTCGAGGCGTTGGACGCCGACTGCGTGTTCTACGCGCCGCTGTGGTCTGACGTCGACGAGATCTGCCGATTACTGCGCGGCGGCAAGAGCGTCGTCGCCTCGGGTGGAGCATGGTGGCACCGCACCGAGACGAATGGCGCGGACATCGACAAGATCGAAGCCGCGTGCGCCGAGGGGCATACGTCGTTCCACGGCGGCGGAATCCATCCCGGCTACGCGGCGGACCTGCTGGTGCTCACCCTTGCAAGGATCGTCGGCAAGACCGATCACATTCACATCTACGAAGCGGTGAACTTCAACAGGGACACCCTGAAGTACCTGGAAGAGATGGGATTCGGGAAGACACCCGAGGAGTTCTCGAAAGGCAATCTCTTCGCCGATGCCTGGACACTTTTCGCGCAGTCGTTGACGATGGTCGTCGAAGGACTGGGCAAGACCGTCGAAAAGTTCACGACAGATGTCGAGCTCGGCCTCGCCACCCGCGACATTCCCTACGAGGGCTCCGCGGACATGGACATGCCCGGCCTCAAGGGCGTGATCAC
>Ga0075364_10002465_pt1 | contig 10364 bp, 9 predicted proteins | sample EndMetdeltDD1764_FD_71517 | JGI IMG/M metagenome (GOLD analysis project Ga0075364, IMG submission 71517) | Populus endosphere microbial communities from Tennessee, USA - Endosphere MetaG P. deltoides DD176-4 | ecosystem: Host-associated > Plants > Roots > Endosphere | place: USA: Tennessee...
ACATCATCTTGAGAAATTTCTGCCGCCAAGAGCCCCGCTTTGCCCGCGTTGCCGCGAAAAATGTCGGCGAACCGAGAGGAGATAACGACCCTGAACCCGAAGTCCATCAGCGCCCACACAGCATGCTCGCGCGATGAACCGGTGCCGAAATCCGGCCCCGCGACCAATACCGATCCCTTGTCGAACGGGGCCAGATTCAGAATGAACGAGGGATCGTTCCGCCACGCTGCGAACAATCCATCCTCGAAACCTGTTCGGGTGACCCGCTTCAGATAGACCGCCGGAATGATCTGGTCCGTGTCGACATTCGACCTGCGTAACGGAACGCCGATGCCTGTGTGGGTGCGGAAAGCTTCCATGGTGGTTTCCTCTTAGTGAGTCGTGGCGGCGGGTAGGTCGGCAGGAGATGACAACGTGCCGCGCACTGCGGTGGCGGCGGCGACTGCAGGTGACACCAGATGTGTGCGGCCACCCTTGCCCTGCCTGCCCTCGAAATTGCGGTTGGATGTCGACGCGCACCGCTGTCCCGGCGACAGCTGGTCCGGATTCATGCCAAGACACATCGAGCAGCCGGCCTGCCGCCACTCCGCCCCCGCACTGGTGAAGATCTCGCCGAGGCCTTCGGACTCAGCCTGCGCGCGCACCCGCATCGAACCCGGCACAACCAGCATCCGCACGTCGTCGGCGATCTTGCGGCCGCGCAGAACGTCCGCTACGACGCGCAGATCCTCGATCCGTCCGTTGGTGCACGACCCGACGAAAACGGTGTCCACCGCGATATCGCGCATCGCCGTGCCGGGCCGAAGATCCATGTACGCCAACGCTTTTTCGGCCGTTTGCCGTTCGGAGTCGTCGAACATCAGCTCGGGGTCGGGGACCGAACCCGACAGCGGAACACCTTGGCCGGGATTGGTGCCCCAGGTGACGAACGGACTGAGTGTCGACGCGTCGAGGTACACCTCGGTGTCGAATTCGGCGCCCTCGTCAGTCCTCAGTTGAGTCCACGCGGCGACCGCCGCATCCCAGTCGGCGCCTTTCGGCGCGTGCGGACGCCCACGCAGAAATTCGAACGTGGTTTCGTCTGGAGCCACCATGCCGGCGCGGGCCCCTGCCTCGATACTCATGTTGCAGATCGTCATCCGGCCCTCCATCGACAGCGATTCGATGGCGCTGCCGCGGTATTCGATGACGTGACCCTGTCCCCCACCGGTGCCGATTTTCGCGATCACGGCCAGGATGATGTCCTTCGCGCTGACACCGGGCGGCAGCTGGCCGTCCACGTTGATCGCCATCGTCTTGAACGGACGTAGCGGCAAGGTCTGCGTGGCGAGCACATGCTCGACCTCGGATGTACCGATGCCCATCGCGAGCGCGCCGAATGCGCCGTGGGTTGAGGTGTGGCTGTCGCCGCATACGACCGTCATGCCGGGCTGCGTCAGTCCCAGTTGCGGCCCGATGATGTGCACGATGCCTTGCTCGGCGTCGCCCATCGGGTGCAGCCGGATGCCGAACTCTTCGCAATTGCGACGCAGCGTCTCGACCTGGGTTCGCGAGATCGGGTCGGCGATCGGCTTGTCGATGTCGATCGTCGGCACGTTGTGGTCCTCGGTGGCGATGGTGAGGTCGGGCCTGCGCACCGTGCGCCCGGCCAGCCGCAACCCGTCGAAGGCCTGCGGGCTGGTGACCTCATGCACGAGGTGCAGGTCGATGTAGATCAGGTCGGGCTGGCGTGCTGTGCCTTCGCCCGAGCCGTGGGCGACGACGTGGTCGGCCCACACTTTCTCTGCCATGGTGCGCGGCGTTTCGCCGCGAACGTCAGGAGCAGGGTGTGCCTGAGTGGTCATACTTGACTTTCTCACAATCTGGGACGCTAGTATCTCCTTGTGAGACAGGATAGCGGCATCGGCGTGCTGGACAAAGCGGTGGGTGTGCTGCACGCGGTGGCTGACTCGCCATGCGGGCTGGCTGAACTATGCGAGCGCACCGGCATGCCACGCGCCACCGCGCATCGGCTGGCCGCTGGTCTTGAAGTGCATCGGCTGCTGAGCCGCAACGGGGACGGCCGGTGGAGGCTTGGTCCGGCGCTGACGGAACTGGCCGGACAGGTCAATGACCCGCTGCTGGCGGCGGGCGCAGTGGTATTGCCGCGGCTACGGGAGATCACCGGTGAGAGCGTGCAGCTTTACCGGCGCGAGGGTACTTCGCGGATCTGCGTGGCCGCGCTGGAACCGCCTGCCGGACTTCGCGATACGGTGCCGGTCGGCGCCCAGCTGCCGATGACGGCCGGGTCGGGCGCCAAGGTGCTGCTGGCTTACGCGGATACGGCGACGCAGCAGGCCGTGCTGCCCGAGGCGATGTTCACCGATCGAGCGCTTGCCGAGGTGCGCAAGCGTGGGTGGGCGCAGAGCGCCGCCGAGCGTGAGCCCGGTGTGGCCAGTGTCTCGGCGCCGGTGCGTGACGGCCGGGGCGCGGTGATCGCAGCGGTGTCGGTGTCTGGGCCGATCGATCGGATGGGACGCCGCCCTGGCGCCCGGTGGGCGGCAGACCTTTTGGCAGCGGCAGACGCACTGACCCGCCGGCTGTAGTCCGCGCGAGCAGGCCTTAGCGTCAGAAAAGGCTGTGAACCAAACGACGGTTCACAGCCATGCGGATGTCCTGAGACACTTGTACCCCCGATGGGATTCGAACCCACGCTACCGCCGTGAGAGGGCGGCGTCCTAGGCCGCTAGACGACGGGGGCCAGAACCGGATTGCCAGCATAACGCACCGGATTTTGCGGGCCTAATCCCCTGGAAGTTGACGCTCTTCGCGCGAGCGATAATCGCAATGGCTGGGGTACCAGGACTCGAACCTAGAATGGCTGAACCAGAATCAGCTGTGTTGCCAATTACACCATACCCCATTGGCTGCCTATAACCGCAGGTCACAGGCTTTCTTGGCTCCGCTACGTTCTGCGTACTTTCCGTCGCCTGTTGTATCGGGCCGACGTGCAGACTACCAAAGATCCGCGGGTGCCTTCTCACGCCTCGGCCGCGGCAGCGGCAGCAGCAGCACGGTCTCGCCCCGCGCGCAGCCGACGCAGGCTGCGGTCACGACCGAGCAGTTCGAGCGACTCGAACAGCGGTGGGCTGATCGACGCGCCGGTGGCGGCCACCCGGATCGGACCGAACGCCTTGCGCGGTTTGAGCGCCAAGTTTTCCAGCAGCGCGACCTTGAGTGCTATTTCGATTTTCGCCGTAGTCCACTCCCCGACATCCTCGAGTGCGGTGATCGCGGCGTCGAGCACCGGAGCCGCATCGCCGCGCAGTTCCTTGTCGGCCGCCTTCTCGTCGAGTCTGAATTCGTTGTCGTTGAGGAACTTCAGCAGGTCCCACCCGTCACCCAGCACGACGATGCGGGTCTGTACCAGGCGGGCCGCCTCCGCGAATTGTCTGTCATCAAGCCCGGCGTCGTGACCGTGGGCGGCAAAGTACGCGCGCAGCCGTTCGGTGAAGTCCTCTTCACTCAGCAGCCGGATGTGTTCGGCGTTGAGCGCATCGGCCTTCTTCTGATCGAAGCGGGCGGGGTTCGAGTTGACGTCGACGACGTCGAACGCGGCGACCATCTCGTCGAGGCTGAACAGGTCGCGATCATCGGCGATGCCCCAGCCGAGCAGGGCCAAGTAGTTCAGCAGTCCCTCGGGGATGAAACCGCGTTCGCGGTGCAGGAACAGATTCGACTGCGGATCACGCTTGGACAGCTTCTTGGTTCCGTCACCGAGAACGCTTGGCAGGTGGGCGAAGTCGGGAACACGTTCGGCCACACCAATGCGGATCAATGCCTGATAAAGCGCGATCTGGCGTGGCGTCGAGGGCAGCAAGTCCTCGCCGCGCAGCACGTGGGTGATCTTCATCAGCGCGTCGTCGACCGGATTGACCAAGGTGTACAACGGATCTCCGCTCGCCCGTGTCAGCGCGAAGTCCGGAACGGTGCCTGCGGCGAAGGTGGTGTCGCCACGCACCAGGTCGCTCCACGAAATGTCCGTGTCGGGCATCCGCAGCCGCACCACCGGCTTTCGGCCCTGGGCGACGAACGCCGCGCGCTGTTCGTCGGTGAGGTCGCGGTCGAAGTTGTCGTAGCCCAGCTTGGGATTACGGCCCGCCGCCACATGCCGGGCCTCGACCTCCTCCGGCGTGGAGAACGCTTCATACGCCTCGCCCGCATCCAGCAAGCGCACCACCACGTCGCGATAGATCTCGGCACGCTCGGACTGCCGGTAGGGCGCATACGGCCCACCGATGTCGGGTCCCTCGTCGTAATTCAGCCCGAGCCAGCTCAGCGCGTCCAGCAGTGCCAGATAGCTTTCCTCACTGTCGCGTTCGGCGTCGGTGTCTTCCAGCCGGAACACGAAGGTCCCACCGGTGTGGCGGGCGTAGGCCCAGTTGAACAATGCGGTGCGGATCAGGCCAACATGCGGCGTGCCGGTTGGCGACGGGCAGAACCTAACTCTTACGGTCTTTTCGCTCCTCGCGTGCGCAGCCGTCATCACTTTCCTTTGCGGACAACAGGATTGGTCAACGTCCCGATGCCATCGATGGTAATGCTGACGGTGTCGCCGTCCTCGATCGGGCCGACCCCCTCAGGTGTGCCGGTGAGGATCAGATCGCCTGGCAGCAGTGTCATGACCGCCGAGATCCACTCCACGATCGCGCCGATGTCGTGAATCATCAGCGAGGTCCGGCTGTGCTGCTTGACCTCCCCATTTACTTCGGTGCGGATTTCGAGGTCGGCCGGGTCCACGTCGGTCACGATCCACGGGCCCGTTGGGCAGAACGTGTCGTAGCCCTTGGCCCTGGTCCACTGGCCGTCCTTCTTCTGTTGATCACGTGCCGACACGTCATTGCAGATCGTGTATCCCAGGATGTTTTCGGCGACGCGGGCAGCGGGCACGTCCTTGCACGGCCTGCCGATGACCGCGGCCAGCTCGCCCTCGAAGTGAACCGGATTGGCTTCGGCCGGCAGCTGGATCGGCACGTTGGGCCCGATGATCGCGGTATTGGGTTTCATGAAGATCACCGGATCGGGAAAGGACCCGCCGCCCATTTCCGCGACGTGCGCGGCGTAGTTCTTGCCGATGCACACCACCTTGCTCGCCAGGATCGGCGCCAGCAGCCGCACGTCAGCCAGCGGCCATTGCCGGCCGGTGAAGCTGGGGGCGCCGAAGGGGTGCTCGGCGATTTCCCTCACGATTGCCTGGTTCGGGTCATCGGTGGGTCCTTCGATGCTGACGAAGGCAACCCCGTCGGGACTGGCGATTCGGCCAAGGCGCATGATCTCAGCCTAGTTGCCGTGATCGCGGCGTCCGCGGCCAGGCCCTGCGCACATCTGTCTCACTATATGGAAATTGGGTTCAGCATTGTGAGACGGCTGTGCGACGATGGCTGCGTGTCCATCGAATCGATCAGCTCCGTGCGTCGCTGGTCGATGTTGGTTATCGCCCTTACCGCGACGATGTGCGCGAACGTCTTCATCAACGGCGCGGCGTTCCTCATCCCGACGCTGCACGTCGAACGCGGCCTGGATCTGGCGAAGGCTGGCTTGCTGTCGTCGATGCCCAGCTTCGGCATGGTGGCGACGCTGATTGCGTGGGGCTACATCGTTGACCGGATCGGTGAGCGGATCGTGCTGGCACTGGGTTCGGCGTTGACGGCGGCCGCGGCGTTCGCAGCGGCGTCTGTGCATTCGCTCGTCGCAGTGGGTGCGTTTCTCCTTCTTGGCGGCATGGCGGCGGCCAGCAGCAACTCGGCCAGCGGCCGGCTGGTGGTCGGATGGTTTCCGCCCGAGCAACGCGGTCTGGTGATGGGAATCCGGCAGACCGCGCAGCCGCTGGGAGTCGGATTGGGTGCCTTGGTGATTCCGCGTCTCGCGCAGAGTCACGGCGTCTCGGCGGCCCTCTTGTTCCCCGCGGTGGTGTGTGTGGTGTCGGCGGTGGTGTGCGCGATCGCCGTGATCGACCCGCCGCGGCCGCCTCGGGACGAAGCCGCCGAAGCCGATCTGGCCAACCCGTACCGCGGATCGTCGGTGTTGTGGCGCATCCATGCCGTATCGGTCTTGCTGGTGGTTCCCCAGGTCGTGGTGTGGACGTTCACGCTGGTGTGGCTGATGGCCGATCGCGGTTGGTCGGCGGCGTCGGCGGGCGCGATGGTGACCGCCGCTCAGATATTGGGCGCCGCTGGACGAATCGCTGCGGGACGCTGGTCCGACATCGTGGGTTCGCGGCTGCGGCCGATCCGCACCATCGCGCTGGCTGCGGCGGCGGCGATGGGCCTGCTCGCGCTGACCGGCTGGCTCGACTCCCCCGTCAGCGTGGCAATGATGGTGGTCGCGTCGGTGATCACCGTTTCCGATAACGGATTGGCGTTCACCGCCATTGCAGAGATCGCTGGGCCATTCTGGAGCGGCCGCGCGCTCGGCACGCAGAACACCAGTCAGCTGCTTACGGCAGGTGTTGCGCCACCACTGTTCGGTGGCTTGATCGGAATCGCCGGCTACCCCGTGGCATTCGCGGTGTGCGCGCTGTTCCCTTTGATCGCGATCCCGTTGGTGCCTGTCGACACCGAACGCTAGACCAGCGGTCAGGTTGAAACGGACCAGCTGCTCAACTCGTCTCGAGGTTCTCGGCGCAGCGGGTCAGTGCCGCAACGAGTTGACGCCTCGCGTTCGGGGAAATGCCGTCGGTCATCTCTGACTCCACCCCCATCACCGCGGCATGGGCTGCCGCCAGCCGCTTTCCGCCCGCGGCCGTCAACTCCAGGGAACGCGCACGCCCCCGCGCTGGTCGATCCGATTCGCAGACGAGGCCGGACAATCGCAGGCCGGACAGCACATCCTGGAGCGACTGCCTCGTCACAAAGCACAACCTCGATAGTTCCGATGCCGACGCGTCGGGATGGTCAGCGAGGGCGCGCAGAACGGCATACTGCGACATCGACACGCCCGTCGAGCGCAATGCAGCGTCGCTTCGGCGTCGTATCGACTGCTGCACACGCTTGACCAGATAGCCGACCGCGCGTTCCGTCCCCGACGTAACCATGACAGGAACCTTACATCAGTGGTAGGGTCATGTAAGGAACCTGACATGGAGGTCACAGATGACGAACATCCAGCAGAACAGCGGATATGCCACATTGATCAACGTCTTCACCGTCGACCCGGACCGGGCCGCGAAACTGGCAGCGCTGTTGCACACCGCGACCGATAAGGTGATGCGCCACCAGCCGGGATTCCGGTCCGCCAACATTCACTTGAGCACTGACGGCACGCGCGTCGTCAACTACGCCCAATGGGACAGCGCCGAGGCTTACCTCGCGATGCTGGCCAACCCGACGACACAGCAGCATATGGCCGACGCCGCGGCGCTGGCGATCAGCTTCGACCCGCACCTGTACACCGTGGAGTCGGTACACGAACGCTAGGAGCCCGCGGACCCGTCGCTGGCCGACCGTTTGCGCGGCAGCACCAGCAGCGCGGCGACCAGGAAGCACAGCGCCCCGATGAAGGTGCCCAGGTTGGCGAGCAGGGCATCCTGGGTGACACCGGATTCGGTGACGAACGCGCCGAGCGCGGAGACGCCGAAGGCGACGCATCCGAACATGTTGATCCACTCTGCCTGCCAGTCACGGGATTTCAGCTCATAGAGCCCGACAACTGCCGTCACCGCAAGGACGCCGAGCACCCCGCTCACCAGAAACGCCAGCGATCCCGTGGCGTCGGGCGCCCACACCAGTCGCCGCTCCGGCTTGACCGCATGCGCCCACAACGAGGCCCCTGTGCTGATGTTGAACAGAATCGTCCCGGCGAATTGCGCGGCCGCCGAGAGCCATCCGATCCGAAGCGCGGGCCCGGACAACACCAACTGCATCCATCCCGCGGTGGTGAAGAACCATGAGCCGATGAAGCACAACAGGTTGGTCAGCCCGGCACCCGCAATTGCGGACAGCCCCGGGATCGTGGCGATCGCGAACAACGTCGAACCGATCGCGAACAACCAGCACTGCCGTCGGAGGGTCGCCATCCCGCGACTCAGAGGCTCGAGGCGATCCTGTCGCCAATCTGTGCGGTGGTGAGCTTCTCGTCACCGCGCGTCGCCAAGTGGTGCTCGACCGCCTTGTCGACCCGGGCAGCCGCGTCGTCCTCACCGATGTGAGACAGCAGCAACGCGACGGACATGATCGCCGCCGTGGGGTCCGCGATGCCCTGCCCCGCAATGTCCGGCGCGCTGCCGTGAACGGGTTCGAACATCGACGGATTCGTCCGCGTCGCATCGATGTTGCCGCTCGCGGCAAGGCCGATGCCGCCGCACACGGCCGCGGCGAGATCGGTGATGATGTCGCCGAACAGGTTGTCGGTGACGATCACGTCGAACCGCCCGGGATCGGTGACGAGGTGGATCGTCGCCGCATCCACATGCTGGTACGCGGTCTCGACGTCGGGATACTCGCCGGCCAATTCCTGCACGGTGCGTGCCCACAGTGCGCCGGCGAAGGTCAGCACGTTGTTCTTGTGCACCAGCGTCAGGTGCTTGCGGCGCTGCTGCGCCCGGCGGAAGGCGTCGTGCACCACCCGCTGCACACCGAATGCGGTGTTGACGCTGACCTCGGTGGCGATCTCGTTCGGCGTGCCCACCCGGATCGCTCCACCTGTTCCGGTGTACGGGCCCTCGGTTCCCTCGCGGACAACGACGAAGTCGATATCGGGATTGCCGGCCAGCGGCCCGGTCACACCCGGATACAGCCGCGCCGGTCGCAGGTTGATGTGATGGTCGAGCGCGAACCGGATGCGAAGCAACAGGCCGCGTTCCAGCACACCGCTGGGCACCGAAGGGTCGCCGATCGCGCCGAGCAGGATCGCGTCGTGTGCCTTCAACTCGTCGAGCACCGAATCGGGCAGCACCTCCCCGGTGGCGTGGTAGCGCCGCGCGCCCAGGTCGTAGCTCGTCTTCTCCACACCGGGCATAACCGCGTCGAGGACCTTGACGGCCTCGCCGACCACCTCGGGGCCGATGCCGTCGCCGGCGATGATCGCCAATTTCACGTGAGATCCACCACTTCCAGCAGTTTGGCGCCGACGGCCTCCGTGATCGCGGCGCGGACATCGGCGGGGACGTCGCCGTCGATGCGCAGCAGGATTGTCGCGCCAGGTCCTTCGGCGTCCTCGCTGAGCTGGGCGGCGTGGATGTTGATGTTCGCGGAGCCGAGCAAGGTGCCGATCTTGCCAAGCGTGCCTGGCTGGTCGAGGTAATTGATGATCAGGTAGACGCCCTCGGCGCGCAGATCGAAGTTGCGGCCGTTGATCTGAACGATCTTCTCGACCTCCTGCGGCCCCGACAGCGTGCCTGCGACGTTGGTCACCGAACCGTCGGAGTACACCGCCCGCACGTCGACCACGCTGCGGTGATTGGGACTCTCGGTGGCCGTGCTGAGGTCAGCCTGCACGCCTCGTTCAGCCGCGAGCGCCGGTGCGTTGACGAATGTCACCGGGTCTTCGATGACAGCGGAGAACAACCCGCGCAGCGCCGAAAGCCGTAGCACCTCAACATCTTCCGCAGCCAGCTCGCCGCGCACCTGAACCGCCAACGACACGGGCAGCTCGCTGGACAGCACACCGACGAGCACGCCGAGCTTGCGGACCAGATCGAGCCACGGCGCCACTTCCTCGCCCACCACACCGCCACCCACATTGACGGCGTCGGGCACGAATTCACCGGCCAGCGCCAGCTTCACGCTTTCGGCGACGTCCGTGCCTGCCCGGTCCTGCGCTTCGCCGGTCGACGCGCCGAGGTGCGGTGTGACCACGACCTGGGGCAGCTCGAACAGCGGGCTGTCGGTGGTCGGTTCCTTGGCGAACACGTCGATGCCCGCGCCCCGGACATGGCCGGACCTGACCGCCTCCGCGAGCGCTTCCTCGTCGACCAGCCCACCCCTGGCAGCATTGACGATGATCACGCCCGGCTTCGTCTTGGCCAGCGCCTCCTTGCCGATCAGCCCGGCGGTCTCCGGGGTCTTCGGCAGGTGCACGGATATGAAGTCGGCGCGCGCGAGCAGCTCGTCGAGGGTCAGCAGCTCGATGCCGAGCTGCGCGGACCGCGCCGGCGAAACGTAGGGGTCGTACGCGACGACGTGTGTGCCGAACGCGGCCAGCCGCTGCGCCACCAGCTGGCCGATGCGGCCGAGCCCCACCACGCCGACGGTCTTGCCGTAGATCTCGGTTCCCGAGAACTTCGACCGCTTCCACGTGTGCTCACGCAGCGACGCATCCGCCGCCGGGATCTCGCGGGCAGCGGCCAGCAGCAGCGCCAGCGCGTGCTCGGCGGCGCTGTGGATGTT
>Ga0075364_10002466_pt1 | contig 10364 bp, 11 predicted proteins | sample EndMetdeltDD1764_FD_71517 | JGI IMG/M metagenome (GOLD analysis project Ga0075364, IMG submission 71517) | Populus endosphere microbial communities from Tennessee, USA - Endosphere MetaG P. deltoides DD176-4 | ecosystem: Host-associated > Plants > Roots > Endosphere | place: USA: Tennessee...
GCCCCGCCACTATTCGAGCGCGCCGACATTGTGTTGATTCGCGCACCCCGGCAAACCCGGAAGGCAGTTCGGTTCGCTATCGTGCATCGTTCCCGTGAGCACTGTTGCGCGAACGCCGCTCGCAGGTGCCGTTAATGTTTTGCAGAGAATCATCTGCATTCGCGATGCGGTGATCATTCGCGTTGGCGTCCGCGCCACAGGTGCCCGCAAAACAGTCCGTGGCGAGCTATTGCAGCGACAAACGACACCGTCGCCACTCGACGTTATTCGCGAATCACAATCTTACGTAGTGCAGTGAACCGCTTTGTCGACGCGTGCACGGCGCAGCGCATGGACGACGCTTTTCGGGAAGCGCTCCTAATAACGGTTGCAGAAGGGACAGAAAAATGCGGAAGCAAATTGCGGCAGCAGTGCTTGCCGGGTTGACCATGCTGGCCGGGGGCAGCGCGCTCGCCGACGGCATGTCGAGAGGATCGATCAAGGACGCGCCGGTCGCGACACCGAGCTGGTCGGGCTTCTATCTCGGCGGCGGCGTCGGCTACGGCCACCTGATCGGCAAGAACAGGTACGACGAGACCGGCACCGTGAACGATCTGTTGAGCAACAACGACTCGGCGGCCGGCGGTCTCGGCACCGTTGTAATTGGCTTCGATCGGCTGGTGCGCGAACGTTATGTGCTCGGCGTCTTCGGCGAATACGACTGGTCGAACATCGAGTTGGAAGACTTGGACACCGGCGTGACCACGCACTTCCGTGTGCGGAACGCGTTTTCGATCGGTGGCCGCGGTGGCTTCCTGATGACGCCGACATCGTTGCTGTACATGACGGCCGGCTACACCTGGGCCGACGGCAAGTCCGACGGTTACTTTGATATTGACAACGGAACCTTATTCCCTGGCAAAAGAAGTCTCGACCTAAACGGCCCGTTCGTCGGCCTCGGCATGGAGACTCTGCTTGGTCGCAACTGGTCTTTGCGCGGTGAAGTCCGCTACACCATGTTCAACGATGTCACGACCAACTCTTCTCCTGGCCTCTTCACCGACAAGCTCGAGGCTAACCTGCTCACCGGCCGTCTGGCAGTCGTCTACAAGTTCAACCGCGACGAGCCGGAAGTCCGCCCGATCAAGTAGCGCTTGATCTGCTCGTTCGTTCTGCTCGAGGGCCAGCCGCGTCGGCTGGCCCTTTTGCGTTGGGAGGCCGACTGGGATCGATCTCTAGCCAGCGGACGTCGAGTCGCCGAACCAAGGCCCGGCGGAATCGGCCGATTCGACGCGATTTCGCCCGTTCGCCTTGGCGCGATAGAGCGCCCGGTCCGCCTCGGCCAGCAGCGACCAGAGACTGCTCGTGTCGCTGGCCATCACGACGCCGACGCTTACCGCCACGGAATACGGTGGCGACGAGAAATCGTGAGACGTGGCCTCGCAGGCGGCGCGGACACGCTCGGCGAGCGCGAGAGCGCCTTCGCCCGGCGATCAATGCCGAGGCGGTCGCGCTCAGGATGAAAGACGCTCCCCAATATGCGAGGGCCGTGATCCTGCGGTGCTGAAGCCAGGAGAGCAGTAGCAGACAACCGGCAACCGCCGATGTGAACACGATGAAGGCGAGCAGAGTCGTCAGTTCGAACGACATGCGGGCTCATGGAAAAAACGCCGAAGGCTCGACCCAAGGCTCCAGGCGCCCAAGTCTAGCCACGGACGTTCCAAGGCCATTTCCAAAAACGATAAAATCCGATGCAAATGCGCGATATCGCAGCACGCCCGATCTGAGCACCGACCTCGCGCAAGGTCGGGCACCCAGGGCAATGAGCTCAGCGCGTCTTCCAGATGCGCGACATGTCGCCGTCGAATTCGGCGCTGCAGAAGGTGCCGCCCTGGAAGAAGTCGCCGACCGGATCGGGTGCCGCCTTGGCCTGCGCGGCCAGCGCTTCCTCGCAGTACTTTTCGGCGACGCCGGTCGGGCGATAACCGTAGTCGTAGGCGCGGCTGTTGTCCCACCACGCCCGCTCGTTGAAGGAGGCGCCGTAGAAAATCTCGAAGCGCAGATCCGGATTCTCGAATCCGATGCGGATCAGCTGCACAAGGTCCTCGGCGCTGATCCAGATGGCGAGCCGGCGTAGATCGATCGGCTTGTCCCCGACGTTGCCGATGCGCAGGCACAGCACGCGCAGATCATGCTTGTCGGAGTAGAATGCGCCCACCGCCTCGCCGAACGCCTTGCTGATGCCGTAGCGGGAATCCGGCCGCACAGTGACGTCGACGCCGATCTTGCTGGTGCGCGGATAGAAGCCGACCGCGTGGTTGGACGAGGCGAAGATCACTCGCTTGACGCCCTTGCGCCGCGCCGCCTCGAAGAGATTGTAGCAGCCGATGATGTTGGCCTGGAGGATCGTCTCCCAGGGGCCTTCCACCGAGAAGCCGCCCAGGTGGATGACGCCCTCGACGCCGTCACAGATCTTCTCGACCTCGTCCATCTTCGCAAGGTCCGCCGCCATAAAGGATTCGTCGGCCCGAAGATCGGCCGGCTTCTTGATATCGCTCAGGCGCAGGTCGGGATAGATCGGCTTCAGGAGCTTGCGCAGGCGTCCTCCGACGTCTCCGGCGGCCCCGGTCAGCAACACGCGTCTCATTTTTCCTCCTCTGCGATCTGCATTTGCCGCTCGGCCAGGCGCCGGTAGCGCTTCAGGCTATTCGTCAGGTGCACGCGCATGGCCTTGCGCGCATCGGCGGGCCGGCGGGACGCAACGGCCTCGCAGATGCGGGCATGCTCCTTCTGGATGCCCATGAGATAGCCTCGCTGCTGCTCGGGTGCATCCACGGACACACGCACGCTCTGGCGGGGAATGACATGGCCGCCCAAATATCTCAACAGCTCGGCAAAGCGGGGGTTCCCCGAGGCCAGCGCAATGGCCCGATGCAGGGCGAAGTCCTCACCTACCGCGCCTTCACCTCGCACGATGGCGGCTTCCATGTCGCGCAGCGCCGCCTCGATGGATGCGAGCGCCTGCGGTGTGGCACGCTCCGCGGCAAGTGCCGCCGCCTCCACCTCGATTGCCAGGCGCAGCTCCATCACGTCCAGCACATGCTCGATCGAGCTCAGACCTTCGGGATCGATGCGGAAGGGTACCCGGCTGGTGTCGGGGGATACGAAGGCGCCTGAGCCCTGGCGCGTCGTCACCAGCCCCTCGGCGCGCAGCGCCGCTACAGCCTCGCGCACGACGGTGCGGCTTACCCCCATGGCCTGCATCAGCTGCTGCTCGGTCGGCAACCGGGCACCCGGCGCCAGCCGGCCGCTGCGAATCTCGCCTGCAATGCGCGCAATGACCTCCTCCATCAGGTTGCGGGGAGGCCGCAGCGGCTGCAATAAAGTCGGCTTGCCAGGGTCGCGGGAGGCGGCTACGCTTGGTATTTGTCGGGTCATCGTACAAATTCTAGTTCCGAACTAGCCGGCATACAACACCTCACGTATGAGTGATCGCGGCTAGCAAGAAGCAGACAGCAACTCGAGGAGGATGCACATGGACAGACGATCAGTACTCAAGCTCGGATTGGGCGGTTTGGCGTTAGGTGTCGCCGGCGCTCCCGCCGCCTTCGGCCAGGCCAAGATGGTTCTCAAGGCCGCCGACGTGCACCCGACGGGTTATCCAACAGTGGAAGCCGTCGACCGTCTTGGCAAGAAGCTTGAAGCTGCCACCAATGGACGCCTCAGCGTCCAGATGTTCCCATCGATGCAGCTTGGCGGCGAAAAGGAAATGCTGGAACAGGCCCAGGTCGGCGCGTTGCAGTTCGCACGCGTCAGCGTTGGTCCGGTTGGTGCGATCGTCGACAATCTGAACGTCTTCAATCTTCCGTTCGTGTTCCGCGACATCGCGCATATGCGCAAGGTGATCGATGGCCCGCTCGGCGATGAGCTCCTGAAGGAGATCACCGACAACCCCAAGACCGGACTGGTCGGCCTCGCCTGGATGGATAGCGGCGCGCGCAACTTCTACAACAAAGTGCGCGACGTGAAGACGATCGAAGACTTGAAGGGTCTGAAGATCCGCATGATGGGCAACCCCATGTTCGTCGACACCATGAATGCGCTCGGCGGCAACGGCGTCGCGATGGGCATGGATCAGGTGATGAATGCGTTGCAGACCGGCGTCGTGGACGGTGCGGAGAACAACCCGCCGAGCTACGACTCGTTCGGCCACGTTCCGGTTGCGAAGCACTATTCGCTGACCGAACACCTCATCATCCCCGAAATCCTCGTGTTCTCGCGCAAGTCGTTCGACGCCCTGTCGAAGGAGGATCAGGCCCTGGTCCTCAAATTCGGCAAGGAATCGCAGCAGGAGCAGCGCAAGCTGTGGGACGAGCGCGTCGAAGTCGCGATGAAGAAGATCAAGGACGCCGGCGTCAACGTCATCACGATCGCCGACAAGAAGCCCTTCCAGGATGCCGTGAAGCCCGTCTGGGAGAAATACGGCGCCAAGTACGCCGCACTCGTCAAGCGTATCCAGGATACGAATTGATCTGAAGACTTGAGACAGCGGCCGGCCAGATCTCAGATGGATTTGGCCGGCCAAATAACGTCAGGGGGGAGCAATGAAGGCGCAATACATTCGCGCTATGGACGTCCTGCATCGCATTTGCCTCATCATCGCAAGTGCATGTCTTATCATCATCACGCTGATCATCCCCTACGGCGTTTTCACGCGCTACGTACTCAACAGCGCCGCGTCCTGGCCCGAGCCGATCGCGACGCTTTTGATGATCATCATGTCGTTCTTCGCAGCGATCGTTTGCTATCGCGAGTATCTGCACATCGGCGTCGGCGTGTTGCCTTCCTTCTTGACAGGTCCATCACGCCAGATCCTCGGCTGGCTGCTCGAGATTTGCATGCTGACCACCAATCTTTTCATGGTGGTTTGGGGTATCCGTCTCGTTGAAACGACTTGGTACCAATGGATTCCCGAGCTCCCGGCCATGTCGGTCGGCTTGTCCTACGCGCCGATTCCGATCTGCGGGGCGGTCACAATCCTTTTCATCATCGAGCGGATGTGGACGCAGCAGTTCTTCGCCGAGCCAGATGCTGAAACGATCAGCACGCTAACGACAGAGTGAGCGGGAGCTGATCATGGAAATCTTCGTTCTCATCGGCAGCTTTACCGTCGTCTGCCTGCTCGGCATGCCGGTCGCGTATGCGCTGGGTATCGCCTCGATTGTCGCCGCGCTCTATATCGGCCTGCCGCTCGAGGCGGTGATGCTGAAAGTCGCGGGTGGCATGAGCGGCTTCTCGCTTCTCGCCATTCCGTTCTTCGTTCTTGCCGGTGCCATCATGGCAATCGGCGGCATGGCCGAACGCCTCGTCAATCTCGCCAAGGTCTTCGTCGGCGCGCTCCGCGGCGGCATGGCCCTGGTGAACATTCTTGCTTCGACCATGTTCGGGTGCATTTCCGGCTCTTCGGTCGCGGACACCGCGGCGGTAGGCTCGGTGATGATCCCGCAAATGATCAAGAACGGCTATCCGCGCCTGTTCGCGGTGAACGTGACGATCTCCGGCTCGCTCCAGCCCCTGCTCGTCCCGCCATCGCACAACATGGTGATCTATTCGATCGCGGCGGGCGGCACGATCTCGATCGCGCACCTGTTCATGGGCGGCATCATCCCCGCCCTGATGCTTGGCTTGTCGCTGATCATCCTCGTTTTGATCATTGCGCACCGCAACAACTTCCCGAAGGGCGAAGTCGTCCCGCTGCGTCAGGTCGCCAAGATCGCCCTCGACGCGGTCTGGGGCATGATCACTGTGGTGATCATCATCGGTGGCATTCTGTCGGGCGTGTTCACGCCGACGGAATCGGGCGCTATCGCCTGCGTTTACGCGTTTTTCGTGACGATGTTCGTTTATCGCGACGTACCGTGGAGCGAGGTTCCGGCACTGATTGGCCGCGTGGTGCGCACGGTCGGCATGGTCATGATCATGATCGGCTTCTCGATAGGCTTCGGCTACATGATGGCGATCATGCGCGTGCCGGCCATCGCCACGCAGTTCTTCATCGACATCTCGAGCGATAAATATACCTTCCTGCTGTACATCAATATTCTGCTGCTGCTGCTCGGCACCTTCATGGATCTCGCGCCGATGCTGCTGATCTGCACACCGATCTTCCTGCCGGTCATCAAGACGTTCGGCATCGATCCGGTGCATTTCGGGATCATCATGATCCTCAATCTCGGCATCGGCCTGCTGACCCCGCCGGTCGGCCCGACCATGGTGGTCGGTTGCGCCATTGGGAAAGTGTCCATGGAAGCCGTCTCACGCAGCATCCTGGTGTTCTACATCCCGATGCTGATTGTGCTGGGCCTCGTCACCTACATTCCCGCACTGACACTCTGGCTGCCATCCGTTCTGTTGGGGAAATAGCACAGGGAGGAATTTGATCAGGATCCTCACTGGTCTGACCACTTGACCTGAGCTAAGGTGGTATGACGCCCCCGTAAGTGGAGCGCAAATAATCAACAAAATCGCCGCCACGCGCGGCGGTCGGAGGAGGAAACTGCAGCCATGAACCGCAGAAAATTTGTTGCCGGGATGGGCGTGTCGACGCTCGCTGTCGGTGCGGGATTTCCGAGCATTTTGAAGGCGCAAGCACCGATCACGCTGAACGGCGCGGTACAGTTCAACGACGACCATGTGTTCAACCGGGCGCTGGTCAAGTTCGAGGAGCTGACCAAGCAATATTACGGCAAGCCGGTCAATTTCATCCTGCACAAGAACTCCTCGCTCGGCCTGGAGAAGCAGTATTTCGAGTACATGGCGCAGGGCAAGGCCGTGGACTACGGCATCGTCTCGCCGGCCCACATGTCGACCTTCTCCAAGGCAGCGCCGTTCATCGACGCGCCCTTCCTGTTCCGCGACGTCGATCACCTAAACAAGGTGCTGGGGGCCGACCTGCTGAGGCCGATCGCCGACGAGATCGCCCAGAAGGCCGAGGTCATGCTGATCGGCTTTGGCGGCGGCGGCACGCGCAACATCTTCATCAACAAGCCGATGAGCACGCTGGCCGACATCAAGGGCCTGAAGGTGCGCGTGCAGGGCGCCCCGATCTGGTCCAAGACGTTTGCAGCCGTCGGCATGTCGCCGACCGTGATCGCCTACAACGAGATCTACAACGCCATCCAGAACAACGTCATCAGCGCCGGCGAAAACGAGGCGGCCGGCGTCGAATCGATGAAGTTCTACGAGGTGGCGCCGAACCTGGCGATGACTCAGCACGCGGTCACGATCCGGCCGATCTGCTTCTCGGGCAAGACGTTCAAGACCCTGCCCCCGGAGCTGCAGGCTGCCGTCATCAAGGCGGGCAAGGAAGCCGGCGACCACGGACGCAACCTCGAGTCGGCCGAGGATTCACAGAAGCTCGATGTTCTCGAGAAGGCCGGCAAGCTGAAGCGCATCCCATTCAAGGATCGCGCCGAGATGAACAAGCTCGTCGCGCCTGTGATGGCCGAGTACGCCAAGGAAATCGGCGCGGAAGCCATCTACGCGAAGATCGCAGCCCTCTAGTAGAGCGACGCACACGCGTCAGCTGAAATCGACGGCGGTCGGGATTTTCTCTCGACCGCCGTCTTCCCGCCCGGACCTCATCCTCATGGCTAACATGTCCGACTCCGGTCGCCGCCCCGGTGTGTGGCGGCAGCTCACGAGCATTTACGCGGCGCTGCTATCGTGGGTCGTCGTTATCTCCGTGGCCATCCTGGTGGTCCCGGTCAGCTTGCAGATCTTCTCGCGCTACACCGCAATCATCCCGTCCTACATCTGGACCGAGGAGATGGCGCGCTTCCTGTTCATCTGGACCATCATGATCGGCGCCATGATCGGCGTGCGCGAATCCACGCACTTCGAGGTCGATGTCTTGCCGCAATTGTCGCGGCGAGGCGAGGCTGTCGCCCGGCTGCTTGGGCGCCTCGGCGTGCTCGCCACGGCCATCATTTTCGTCACGGCCGGCATCCAGTTCACGCGGTTCGCCTGGAACCGCACGTCGGAGCTCGCCGATCTGCCGCTGTGGCTCATCCATGTCGCATGGCCCGTCACGGGTTTCACATGGGTCGTCTTCCTGGGCGAGCAATTCGTCGATGACATCAAGATCATTCTCGGGAGAGCAGCATGACGGGCGCCGTCTTGTCGCCGGGTTACGCGGCGCTCATCCTGTTCGGACTCTTCTTCCTCTTGATGTTCATGCGCGTGCCGGTTGCTTTCGCACTCGGCCTTGCCTGCATACCGATCCTCGTCATCGAGCCGCGGCTCGATACGATGTCGCTGATGCAGGAGACCTTCAACGCCTACAATTCCTTCATCCTGCTGGCGGTGCCGTTCTTCCTGCTGACCGCCAACCTGATGAACGTCGGCGGCACCACGGACCGCCTGATGAAGCTCTCGCGCACCATGGTCGGGCATTTCCCGGGCAGCCTGGCGCAGATCAACGTCGTGCTGTCGATTTTCTTCGCCGGCATCTCCGGCTCGTCGACCGCCGACGCGGCGAGCCAGTCCAAGATCTTCATCGAGGCACAGACCAAGGAAGGCTATGACCTTTCCTTCTCGGTCGCCATTACTGCGGTGTCCGCCGTGCTGGCCGTGATCATTCCGCCATCGATTCTGATGATCGTCTGGGGCGGCATCCTCACCGTCTCGATCGGCGCGCTGTTCCTCGCCGGCATCATCCCCGGCCTGCTGATCGGCCTGGCTCAGATGGCAACCGTGCACGCCTATGCCAAGGCACGCGGCTATCCCACCTATCCGCGCTCGTCCTGGCGCGAGTTCTGGTGCGCCACCTGGATCGCCATCCCCGCCCTGATGACGCCCGGCATCATCATCGGCGGCAAGATTTTCGGCTGGTTCACCGCAACCGAATCCGCCTGCATTGCCGTGTTGTACGCCGCCGTCCTGTCGCTGGTGGTCTATCGCGAAATGAGCGCGAAGGGGCTGTACGACGCACTGCTCGACACCGGCAAGCTCGCCGGCATCGCGCTCTTCTGCGTCGGCACTGCCAGCACGTTCGGTTGGCTGCTGGCCTACTACAACATTCCGGAAGCGATCCTGAAAGGGGTGCAGGCGTGGGGCATGGGCTTTGCCGCCACCGGCTTCTTCATCGCCTTCGTGTTCCTGGTAGTCGGCTGCTTCCTCGACGCGATCCCGGCCATCATCATCTGTGCGCCGATCCTCGAGCCGCTTTCCAAGGCCGTGTCGATGGACCCTGTGCACTTCGCCATGATCGGCATCGTCTCGCTAGCGTTCGGGCTCGTCACGCCGCCCTACGGGCTGTGCCTGATGATTGCCTGCTCGGTGGCCGGTATCCGCATTCGCGATGCCATCAAGGATACTGGCATCATGCTCATTCCCATGCTGCTGGTGCTCGCCCTGGTGATCGTCTGGCCTAAGGTCTCGCTTATCCTGCCGGAACTGATCTCGCCAGAATTCCTCAAGTAGGAAATGCGGTGCCGGGCTAGCGGCCCGCCCGCTTCGGCCGGACGAGGCGCATGCCAAGCCGCATGAGCCCGACACTCAGGATGGCTCCCACCGCCGCCTTGACGACGCTCGTCTGGATCAGGGTGTCGAGCGAGCCGAACGTGGCGTAGATGCCGAGCAATTCGGCGAGCAGCGCCTCGACGCCGAACGCCCCTGCCAACGCTGCGGCCAAGCTGAGCAAGAGTACGCCGGCACCCCGGCGCGTGGTCGCAAGCCAACTGCCCAGCCCGACGACGATAGCAACCACGACATAGGTAGCGGTTACCTGATCGGCGAGCGACATTCCGGCACCTGACGTTCGCTGCGGTGGGCCGAAGGCATCCTGGCAAGGCGGAGCGGCGATATTGGGACAACACCGCTCCGCCGTGTGCGTGCCTTCACGCTCGCTTGATAAGCCCGATCACGAACAGCACGATGATTGCGCCGATGGCAGCATTTATGATCGCAGCGATGATGCCGCCACCAATGTAGATGCCAAGTCGCGGCAGCAGCCAGCCGCCAACCAGAGCGCCGACAATGCCGACGATGATGTTGCCGACCAGGCCGAAGCCGCCACCGGCCATGATCTGGCCTGCTAGCCAGCCGGCAACGGCACCGATGACAAGCCAAATAATGAGAGTCTGTGCATCAATGGCCATGCGTTCGTTCCCCTTCACGGGCCGCAGCCTGGTACATCAATTGCCTGTCGCAGCCTTCTCACGCCCGCGGCCCTGTTGTTCCGGCGACTTCAGGCAGCTTGAGGTTAGCCCTGACGCCCTAGCCTCACCAGCAGTACCGCGGTGTCCGGACGATTTACCCCCGTCTGTTGCGGCGCATCCTCGCCCGCCCGATCGCGCTGCAGTGCGGAAGAATGGCAGCCCTGC
>Ga0075364_10002467_pt1 | contig 10362 bp, 9 predicted proteins | sample EndMetdeltDD1764_FD_71517 | JGI IMG/M metagenome (GOLD analysis project Ga0075364, IMG submission 71517) | Populus endosphere microbial communities from Tennessee, USA - Endosphere MetaG P. deltoides DD176-4 | ecosystem: Host-associated > Plants > Roots > Endosphere | place: USA: Tennessee...
TCGGATGCCCGGCCGGCCTCGGGAGCGATGCGAACCTCCGACGTGCCCTGCCCGCCGCCGTCAGGCGCCGCCGGCGGCGGCGCGCAGCGTGGCGCGGTCGAACGAGCCCGGCGGCTCCTTCACCGCCCGGTACTGGAACCCGCCGGGCTCGTTCGACCGCGCCACGCTGCGCGCCGCCGCCGGCGGCGCCTGACGGCGGCGGGCAGGGCACGTCGGAGGTTCGCATCGCTCCCGAGGCCGGCCGGGCATCCGATGGTGGTGGGGCGGGCTCCGGTACCGTCGGAATCCGGTCGTGGGCCTCATGGAGGTGTGGTGATGGATCTCGTGGTGCGAGATCGCCGGTGGCGTGGGTGCACGCGCCGTCGGGCGATGGCGGTGGTGGCAGCGGTCGCGGTCCTCGTGGCCGTGGCCGGTGCGTGCGGTTCGAGCGGCGGAGACCAGGTCGGCACCGACGGCCCCGGGGGGTGGCAGGCGCTGCCCACCGCACCGCTGTCGGGTCGGTCCGGCGCCGTCGCCATCTGGGACGGCCACGAGGTGCTCGTGTTCGGCGGCTTCGACCAGCAGGCCGCCCGCTCCGGCCTCGGCACGTCGTCGGCGACCGTCGGGGGCACGACCGCCACCGCGGTCGCCACCGCGACGGTCCCGACCGGCGGTGTCCCGCCGTCGACCCCACCCATCGCGCCGACCCCGACGCCACCGGCGACGCGCGCGCCGGGGTTCCCGATCGACGGTGCGGCCTTCGACCCGGCGGCTCGCTCGTGGCGTGCGCTGCCAGCAGCCCCCGCTCCCGCCGATCGCGTCGCGACGCCGGTGACGACCGAGGGCGATCGCCTCACGGTCATGTTCGCCCGCGGCGCGACCTGCGGCAGCGACGACAAGGCGCCCGACCCGGCGGGCGCCTGGTACGACCGCGAGACCAACGCGTGGCGGACGATCGCGGCGCCCTCGGTGCCGTACCTGTGCTCGGTGTCGGCCACCTGGTCGGGTGGGCGGCTGTGGGCGTCGCTGCCCGGCGGCCTCGGCGCGTACGACCCGGCCACCAACCGGTGGCAGACCTTCGGCGACCCGCCCGCCGCGCCCGACGGGTGCGGGGGCAACGAGCTGCACGCCGTCGGGGCGAGGATCATCGCCGTCGGCGGGCGCTCGGTCGGACCCGAGTCGAGCGTGGCCTGCGCGCGGGCCTTCGATCCGGCATCTGGGACCTGGGCCGCGCTGCCCGATCCCCCGGTGCTGGACGCCACCGCGGTGGCCGCCGGGGATCGGCTCTACGTGGTCGACAACGGCACCGGCGAGGCCGCGTTCTGGGACGAGTCGGCCCGGGCCTGGTCGTCGCTGCCCGATTCGCCCACCGGCCCCCGTGCCGGCGCGGTGGTCACCGCTTCGGACACCTCGCTCGTCGTGTGGGGCGGCTTCGACGTCCCCCGCCGGCAGGGCCCGTCCTCGGCCATGCTCGGCTACCAGCCGGCGGCCGAGCGGTCCGACGGGGCGGTCTTCGACCGGGCCCGGGGTTCGTGGCGCACGATCCCCGGGGACGGGGTCAGCGGGCGCATGAGCGCCGCCGCCACCACCTGGGCCGGCACCTTCTTCGTGTGGGGTGGCGAGGTCACCCGGGTGACGCCCACCGGCTCGGAGCGAGAACCGCTGGCCGACGGCGCGACCTTCGCCCTCGGCGACGCCGCCGAGGGGGCGCTCCCACCTCCTGCCCCGACCACGACGCGCCCGGCGACGCCTCCGCAGTCGGCGGTGGGCTCGCCGACGACCCCACCTGCGACGGCGGCCGCCGCGCCGGCGGCACCCGCCACCACCGTCGGCGCGCTGCCGTCGGTGTCGACGCCCGAGGGCGTGGCGCCCGAGTCGAGGTCGGCGAGCACCCTGCCGCCGGTGACCGTGACGGTGACGGCCGGGGGCAACGTGGCCGTGCCGTAGCACCGGCCCGATCCACGGCGAGCAGGGCAGCCGTGAGCCGGTCAGCCGTCCCCGCGCGCCACCGTCAGCGCTCAGCCGTCGGTAGCGGGCGGGTCCTGCATGGCCGGTGACAGCGGGACGCCCGATCGCTTCTCGAGCGTCAGGTGCCCGCCGCCGGCGAAGGCCAGCGCGGCCTCGCCCGACACCAGGTTGCGGATCGGCTCGCCGACGAGCTCGGCCCGCCAACCCGTCGACAACCTCGCGTCGGCGTCGCGGCGCAGCAGCGCCTCGATGTCGGCGCGCGTGGCGAGCAGCGCGGTGTCGATCTCGAGGTCGCGCGCCAGCTGGCTCACCCACGCCGACACGAGGGTGACGGCCGGCCGCAGCTCGCGATCGAGCTCGGGCGGCGGCCCGTCGTCGTTGACCGGCGGCTCTTCCTCCTGCGCGGCCGTGATGGCGTCGAGCAGCCGCTGCGCGATGTCGGGCTTGAGGTGGCGGTCGTCGAGGCCCCGGATCTCCTTGAGCGCCTTGATCGTCTTGGGCGGCCGCTGGGCGATGCTCACGATGGCGAGGTCCGGCATGATGTAGCGCACCGGCAGGTCGAGCTCGGCGGCGCGACGCTCGCGCCAGCCGGCGACGGCCCGGGCCACCGATCGGGCCGTGCCCCGCAGGCTGCGGGCCTCCTTGATGCGGCGCCACGCGTCGTTGGGGTCGCGCTGGTTGCGCTGGCGGGCCCGGGCGTGCTCGCACTCGTCGAGCGCCCACTGCAGGCGTCCCCGCTCGTCGAGCTGGGCGGCGAGCCGGTCGTGGACCTCGAGCAGGTAGGCCACGTCCGAGGCGGCGTACTGGAGCTGGTCGTCGGTCAGCGGTCGGCGCAGCCAGTCCGTGAGGCGGTCGGCCTTGGGCAGCCGGATCCCGATCTCGCGCTCGTAGACCGACGTCAGCGACGGGGTGGCCATGCCCAGGAACCCGGCGGCGATCTGGGTGTCGAAGAGGCGCCGGGGGATGGTGTGGCACGTGAGGTCGAGGACCTCGAGGTCCTGGTCGGAGGCGTGGAGCACGGCCAGGCCGTCACCGTCGAGCGCGGCGGCGAGCGGCGCGATGTCGACGGCGAGCGGGTCGATCAGCACGAGGCGCTCACCGGGCCAGGCGATCTGCACCAGCGCGACACGCGGGTAGTAGGTCTTCTCGCGGTGGAACTCGGTGTCGAGCGCGTAGCTGGGTTGGCCCGTCAGCTCCGCCACGACGTCGCGCAGCGCCTCGTCGGTGGAGATCAGCTCGAAGCTGATGGGTGGCAGCGTGCTCGGCGCACGGTTGCGCGCCGGGCGACGGGCCATCACCCGATCACCCGCGTCGCCCACACCCACGTCGGCCGCTCCCACCGGGGCGTCACGGCTGGTCGCCTGCCGTCACGTCGTTGCCCGCCTCGATCCACGCGGTCGTCCCGCCGGCGACGTTGGCCACCGAGCGACCCGTCGTCGCCAGGTGCTCGCACGCCTTCTGCGATCGACCGCCCATCGCGCAGATCACGTAGAGGGGATCGCCCGCCGGGACCTCGTCGACCCGGGCGGCGAGCTCGGGCAGGGGGATCAGGATCGCCCCCGGGACGTGGCCCGCCACGTACTCGTCGGGGTTGCGCACGTCGAGGACCGTGGCGCCGGCGGCATGGGCCTGGGCCAGGGTGGCGACGTCGATCTGCGGGATGTCCACTCGGTAGCTCGCTCTCGGGTCAGGGTCGTCCGCACGGCGGGGACCGGCGGTCCGAGCGTAGTGGTCGAGGTCCTCGGGGCGGTCCAGGTCCACCAGCCGGCGGGGATCGAGCCCGTCGAGCTCGACGATCCGCAGTCCGTCGAGGGCCCGCCGGACCGAGCGCTCGCCGGTGGCCAACACGGCGTCGAGGTGGTCGGCGACGTCGGTGCGGTAGGCCGCGGTCAGGACCTGACGTCGACCCTCCGAGACCGGCATCGCGCCGTCCGCGCCAGGATGGGCGGCCAGGGCGTCGACCAGCCGCTCGACGGTCGGGGCGTCGATCGCAGGCATGTCGCAGGTCAGCACGACCGCCACCGTCGTGGTCGCGGCCCGCAACCCGGTGGCCAGGCCCACGAGCGGGCCCTGGTCCGGTTCGCGGTCGGCCAGCACGGTGAACCCGAGATCGGCCAGCGCGCCGGCGTCGCCGCCGACCGCGACGACCGGGTCGGCGCCGGCGCCGGCGAGGGCCTGCGCGGCCCGGCGGGCCAACGGCGGTCCCCCGTCGCCCGGCACGAGCAGCGCCTTGTCCACCCCCATCCGCCTCGACCGTCCCCCGGCCAGGACGAGCCCGGTGAACGGCACCCGTCGTCCGGGAACCGACGTCACCGAGTGCTCCGCCGCCCGCCGGGCCTCAGCGGTCGGCCGGGGGCCACGACGGGTCGAGCTGCTGCAGGAACTGCGCGCAGCGCTCCTCCTCGTCCGTCTCGCCGATGGCGGCCGCGGCGCCCCGCAGCCCGTCGAGGGCCCGGAGGAAGCCCCGGTTGCTCTCGTGGTCCCAGCGCACGTAGCCCGAGCCCCGCCACCCGCTCTGGCGCAACCGGTCGAGGCCGCGGTGGTAGCCGACGCGGAAGGCGGCGTAGGCCTCGACGTCGTCACGACCGAGCTCGCCCAGCCGGGCCCACGCGTCCAGGAAGGTCGGGTGCCGGGCCACGACGGCCGACACCGCGTCGTGGCGCTGGTCGTCCGGTTGCGAGAGGGCCTGGGTCAGCTCGTGGCGGACGGTGGCGGGCTCCTCGATGAGCACGGTCTCGGGTGGGCCCGAGGTCGAGAGGTTGACGGGTCGATCGGTCATGGCCGACGACGCTACCGGCGCGCGCCCCGACGACCCCACCCGCCGCGCTCCTCCCCCTGGTTCGCCCGCGCCAGGGCGGGTGGGCCCGCCCGGCGCTCAGCGGGCGCGGCGATCCGCCTTGGCGACGGCGCGGCGCACGAACGCGGCGAAGTCGTCGGGGTGGGTGTAGTGCGCCGTGTGACCGGCGCCCTCGATGATGACGAGCTCGCCGTCGGCCGCCTCGACCGACAGGGCCGGGCCGACTCGACGTGCATCCGCTTCGATCGGGTGCCGTGGGCGGCGACCACCGGCACCGTCACGTCGGTGGTGTGCACGAACACGCCGGCGTCCGCCATCGCCTGCATCTCGCTCAGCAGCGCGTGGCCCTCGGCCAGGCGGGCGCGCTTCATCGACGGCGGGAAGCGGTCCCACAGCTCGTCGGTGAGCATCTTGCGCAGGAACCGCTCGGCGGCCTCCTCGGGGTCCTGGTCGACCGGACCCGCGTGCACGGCGGCCGACTGCGTCGGCTCGGTCCACCACGCCGACCACGGCATGGGGGTCTCGTAGGCGGCGATCGAGCGCACGAGGTCGGGTCGGCGGATCGACGCCGAGAGGGCGAGGATCCCCCCGAGGCTGTGGCCCACGAGCACCGACGGCTGCTCGCCGATGACCGTGAGCAGGTCGTCGACGTGGCCGTCGAGGCTGTCGTGCAGCACCCCGCCCTGGGACTCGCCGTAGCCGCGTCGGTCGTAGCGCACGAGGTTGAGCTCGGGCAGGCGCCGCAGCACCTTGGCGAAGCCACCGGAGCGGTCCATCACGCCGTGCACGAACACCACGCGGGCACCGGGGCCGGGACGGCGGCTCACCGAGAGCCCGTCGACCATGACGGGCGGGAGCGACCGGGCGGCGCGGGGGCCTTCCTGGACCGAGGACATCAGGAGAGTCTGCCCGCCGCCGACCGGCGCGCGCGAACGCTCAGGCCCCGGTCGCCGCGTCGGGCGGCGGCGGGCGGTCGTGATCGGTGCGGACCCACAGCTCGACCGGGCGCTGCGAGGTGCCGCCGAGGGTCATGCGCTTCGTCGGCGCGCCGCTCGTCGCGGCGCCGTCGTTGATGACGCGCAGCAGCGGATCGAGCTCGAAGCCGGGCAGGCGCCAGAGCTGGTCGAGCAGGCCACTCGTCGCCAGCTGGTCGAAGGGCACGATGCACCCCCGGGTCGCGTCGCCGTAGAGCACGACCGCGCCGCCGGACTGCTGGTGCGGTCCCGTCCTGGCCGTGAACACGTCGACGGAGGTGACCTCGGGCCACGTGACCTCTTCGAGGCGACCGTCGGCGAGCGTGCGCCGGACGCCGTCCTCGTCGGCCCGGATCGACTCGGTCGCCGAGCGCACCATCACACGCCGGCGGTGGTTCCGCGAGATGGCCGACACCGCGAAGATCGGCATCGCCAGCACGACGAGCCACAGGAACGTCGACATCGAGGGAGCGGGCCTCGCCCGTCAGTTCAGCCGGGCGCGCAAGCGCCCGGCCGAGCTCCGGTAGGTGGCACCCAGGTCGCCGCCGAGCTGCTCGGCGAGCGCGTCGAGCTCGTGCGCGGCGGCGACGAAGTCCCCGCGGGAGGCCAGCGAGTTGGCCAGCTCGGCGCGATCCTCGAGCGGGGTGCCGGGGATCGACGTGCGCAACCGCAACGTCCACCCGACCGCGACCTTGTCGCCCTGGCGGGCGAACACGGCGCGCAGGTTGGCGAGCATGCGGGCGAGGATCACGTGGGTGTCGACGGGGTCGAGGTAGTCGGGATCGAACTCGGCCTCGGGACCGTGCACGGAGCGGAACGCCTGCTCGCACCCGGCTCGATCGAGGACGCGGCCGCGGGCGAAGGGATCGACGAACACGTCCGGGTCGACCTTGTCGCGCAGCAGGAAGTGCCCGGGCATGCCCACGCCGGCGAGCGGGACGCCGAGGCGCCGGCCGACCTCGATCGTGAGGACGGCGAGCGTGATGGGGATGCCGGTGCGTCGGTCGATCACGTCGTTGAGGTAGGAGTTGCGCGGGTCGTAGTAGTCGCGCACGTTGCCCTCGAACCCGAGGTCGGTGAACAGGTGGGTCGTCAGCGCGTCGAGCGTCGGTGCGACGCAGCGGGCGGCGAGGTCGTCGAGGCGGGCGAGCTGCGCGTCGACGTCGAGCTCGGGGTAGGCGTGGGCCGCGATCAGCAGCGCGGCCTCGTCGAGCGGCACCTCCGCAGCCGGCCGCCGGACGAGCGCAGTGAAGCGTTCGGTGACCTGCATTCCTTCGAAGGGTAGTGGGTCCTCGGTAGGGTGCCTCGGTGCCCGCACCTTCGGCGGCCGGCCGCCCGGCCGCCTTCGCGTTCCTCGACCACCCGCCGCTGGCCTTCGCCCACCGCGGCGGGGCGGGTGAGTGGCCCGAGAACACGATGCCGGCCTTCGCCGGGGCGGTCGCCTTGGGCTACCGGCACGTCGAGACCGACGCCCACGTCACCCGTGACGGCGTGGTGCTCGCGTTCCACGACGACGCCCTCGACCGGGTGACCGACCGGGTCGGCGTGATCGCCGAGCTCGACTACGACGAGGTGCGGGGCGCGCTCGTCGACGGGCGCGAGCCCATCCCGCTGCTCGAGGACCTGCTCGGCGCGTGGCCCGACCTGTACGTGAACATCGACCCCAAGCGCGACGAGGTCGTCGATCCCCTCGCCGACCTCCTCGAGCGCATGGGCGTCGTCGACCGCGTCTGCATCGGCTCGTTCTCCGATCTGCGCCTCGCCCGTCTCCGCGCCCGGCTCGGTCCCGCGCTGTGCACGTCGCTCGGGCCGATCGACACCGCGCGAGTGAAGGCTGCGTGCGTCGAGGACGGCGCGCCCGTCGACGACCTCCCCGCGCCGTGCCTCCAGGTACCGGCGGCCGTGGGCGAGACCGTGCTCGTCGACGAGCGCTTCGTCGAGGTGGCCCACGACCACGGGCTGCAGGTGCACGTCTGGACGATCGACGACGCCGATCAGATGCGGGCGCTGCTCGACCTGGGTGTGGACGGGCTCATGACGGACCGTCCTGCGGTCCTCAAGGACGTGCTGCTCGAACGGGACGCCTGGCGCGGCGCGCCCTGACCCGGCGGCGCGCCCTGACCCGGCGGCTCACCGCATCAGCCGACGAGGACGTTTGGGTTCATGATCCCGTCGGGATCCAGGGCGGCCTTGATGGCCCGGAAGGCGTCGAGCTCGGCCGCCGAGCGGGCGAGGCCCAGCCACGGACGCTTGGCCGTGCCGATGCCGTGCTCGGCGCTGATGCTGCCGCCCCGCTCGGCGACGAGGCGCAGCACGGCGTCGTCGACCCCCTCGTCGCCCGGGTCGACGCCGGTGACGTTCACGTGGACGTTGCCGTCACCCACGTGCCCGAAGAGCCACGTGCGCGCGCCGGGGTCGACCGTGCGCACCACCCCGGGCACGTCCCCGATGAACGCCGCCAGCGCGGGCAACGGCAGCGTGACGTCGAGCTTGTGGGGTGGACCGATCGTGTTGATGACCGGGGTGTGCTCCTCGCGGTAGCGCCACAGATCGGCGCGGCGGCCGGGCTCGATCGCCACCGCCACGGCTTCGTCGTCGACGAGGTCGAGCACCGCGGCGGCCAACGCCGCGCTCGGATCGCGACGACCGGCGGCTTCGAGGACCACGTACGCGGGGTACCTCGCCGGTAGCGGCGGAGGCAGCCCGATCGTCGTGCACACGAGGTCGAGCCCGTCGTCGAGCAGCAGCTCCGCGACCTCGAGCTCGGGCACCGTCCGCACCAGCTGCGCAACCGCGTCGACCGCGCGGGCGACCGAGCCGAACCCGACCAGTGCCGTCACCGTCGACGCCGGTGCAGGGATGAGGCGGAGCCGCACCGCGGTGACGATGCCGAGCGTCCCCTCGCTGCCGCACAGCAGCTGCGCGAGGTCGTAGCCCGTGTTGTCCTTGGTCAGCCCGCCGAGGTGGGACACGAGCGCGCCGGTGCCCAGCACCGCCTGGATGCCGGCGAGCTGGGCGCGCGTCGGGCCGTGGCGCAGCACGTGGACACCGCCGGCGTTGGTCGCCACGGTGCCCCCCACCGTCGCGCGGTCACGGGCGCCGAGGTCGACGGCGTAGCGCAGCCCCGCCGCAGCGGCCTCGTCCTGCACGGTCGCGAGGGTCACGCCGGCGCCGACGGTGACCTGGCCGGTGAGCTCGTCGATCGCCCCCAAGGTGTCGAGCCGGGTCGTGCTCACCACGACCTCGCCCGCCAACGGCACGCTGCCGCCGACGAGGCCCGTGTTGCCCCCCTGGGGCACGAGCGCCCGGCGGTGGCGTCGGGCGAGCGCGACCACGGCCTCGACCTCGGCGGCCGAGCCCGGTCGGACGACCGCGGGGGTGGTCCCGACGAAGCGACCCGTCCAGTCCCGCTCGAAGCTCGCGCAGCGGTCGCGATCGGTCACGACGTGCGACTCCCCCACGATCCGGCGCAGCTCGTCGAGCACGTCGGCCGGCAGGCCTCGGTCCGCTGGCGGCGACGGGGACGCGCTCACGTCCGGGCGCCCTCGGTCGTCGCCGGGTCGCGTCGGTCTGCGGGGTCGGCCGCGGTGCACGCCGCCACGAACCGCTCGGCCGGCGCAGGATCGGCGCCCAGGTGCAGGTGCAGGTAGGTCGCCAGCAGCGACGACGTCGCGAAGCCCTCGACCGCCGTGCCCGTGCGCCCGCGCAGCTCGAGCGCATCACCGCCCGGGTCGGTCCTCGAGTAGTGGAACTCGTGACCGCGCAGCACCGCGCCGGCGGAGGCGATCGGGTTGGCTGCTCGCACCCGGGCGTGCCGGTAGCCGAGCGCCAGGCGATCGCCCATGGCCGCGCTGGTCGGCACGGCACCGGCCATCGCGTGGCCGTCGAGCGAGTCCGCCAGCCACAGCAGCCCACCGCACTCGGCCCACGTCACGAGGCCCCCGCGCACCCGCGCGCGGACGTCGGCCAGCAGCGGCGCGTTGGCGGCCAGCTCGCCGGCGAACACCTCGGGGAAGCCGCCGCCCGCGACGAGGCCCGAGCACCCGGCGGGGAGCGCCCGATCGGTTGCAGGATCGAACGGAACCAGTTCGGCGCCGGCCTGCACGAGCCGCTCGTCGTTGTCCGGGTACGTGAAGCTGAACGCGGGGCCCCGGGCCACGGCGAGCCGCGGTCGCCCCTGCGGGCGGGCCGTGGGCAACGGGTCGACCGTGCGGACGGGCGCCGCACGCGCCACCGCGGCGATGGCATCGAGATCACATCGTGCTGCGAGGTGTCGCGCGAGCCGGTCGATCGACATCCGCACCGCCTCGACGTGCTCGACGACGGGCACGAGCCCGAGGTGGCGATCCCGCCAGACGAGCGCGTCGTCGCGGTGGAGCGCGCCGAGCACGGGGATCTCGAGCGGCTCGAGCGCGCGCCGCAGCATGGCCTCGTGCGAGTCGCTGCCCACGCGGTTGAGCAGGACGCCGGCGACGCGCACCTCGGGTGCCAACGACGCGAAGCCGTGGACGAGCGCCGCCACCGAGCCGCTCATCGCGCCGGCGTCGACGACGAGCAGCACCGGCGCGTCGAGCAGCATCGCCACGTGGGCGGTGGAGGCCAGGTCGACGTGCGTCGGCAGCGCCGCCCGGTCGGCGTCGAGCT
>Ga0075364_10002470_pt1 | contig 10347 bp, 8 predicted proteins | sample EndMetdeltDD1764_FD_71517 | JGI IMG/M metagenome (GOLD analysis project Ga0075364, IMG submission 71517) | Populus endosphere microbial communities from Tennessee, USA - Endosphere MetaG P. deltoides DD176-4 | ecosystem: Host-associated > Plants > Roots > Endosphere | place: USA: Tennessee...
AGCACCGTTTCCAGCGCCCGCTGCACCATCCGCTCACTGGGGATGTCCAGCGACGACGTCGCCTCGTCGAGGATCAGCACCGCCGGGTCGGCGAGAAACGCGCGCGCAAACGCGACCAGTTGCCTCTGCCCCGCCGAGAGCCGGCCCCCACGCTTCGCGACGTCGGTGTCGTAGCCGTCGGGCAGCGCGTCGATGAACCGGTCCGCGCCGACGGCCGCCGCGGCAGCAGCCACTTCCGCATCGGTGGCGTCGGGCCGCCCGAACCGGATGTTGTCGGCGACGGACCCGTCGAACATGAAGTTCTCCTGGGTGACCATCACGACATGGCGGCGTAGCTCGCTCTGCGAAAGATCCCTCAGGTCAACGCCATCCAGCGTCACCGAGCCCGCCGTCGGGTCGTAGAACCGCGCGATCAGCTTGGCGATCGTGGTCTTGCCCGCACCAGTGGTGCCGACGAGCGCGACCGTCTGCCCTGCCGGAACCGAGACGCTCAGGTCGGGCAGCACCGGCCGCTCCGGCACATACGAGAACTGCACATCGTGGAACGCGACGTCGCCGCGCACCCGCTCGAGGCTGACCGGTCGCTCCGGATCCTTGATGTCCGGCTGCTCGGCCAGCACACCGGCCAGCTTCTCCAGCGCCGACGACGCGGACTGGAAGGTGTTGAAGAACTGCGAGATCTCCTGCATCGGTTCGAAGAACATCCGCAGATACAGCAGGAACGCCGCCAGGGTGCCGATGGTCATCTGGCCGTGCAGCACGCGGTAGCCGCCGTAGAGCAGCACCACGCCGGTGGTCACGTTGCCGACCAACTTCACACCGGGCATGAAGATCGCGAGCAGCCGGAACGTCTTCTCGTTGTCCGCCTTGTAGCGATCGGCGACGTCTTCGAAGATCTCCTGGTTGCGAGGCTCGCGGCGGTAGGCCTGCACCGCCTTGATGCCGGTCATCGTCTCGACAAACTGCACGATCACCAGCGCGGCGCTCTCCCGGACCTTGCGGTACGTCTTGGCCGACTCGTCGCGGAACCACCACACCAGCCCCACGAGAACCGGGAAGCCCGCCAGACACATCAGGCCGAGCCGGACGTCGAGCGTGACAAGGAGAATCGACGTGCCGATCAGCGTGAGCACGGCTGTGATCAGGCTGTCGAAGCCGGTTTCCAGCATGTCCTGGATCGCCTCGACGTCGTTGGTGGACCGGCTCACCACCCGCCCCGACGTGTACCGCTCGTGGAACGCGATGTCGAGCCGCTGGAAATGCCGGTACACCCGTCGCCGCAACTCGAGCAGCACCTTCTGGCCGATCCGGCCGGAGCGCTGCAGGAAGAACATCCGGCTGGTGGCCTGGATCAGCACCACGCCGCACAACACCCCGACGACGACCATCAGCGTGTGCGCCGAGCCGCCAGACAGGATCGGCGGGATACCTTTGTCGATGCCGCGCTGCACGAGCAGCGGAACCGAAAGGCGCGCAAGGTTTTCCACCACGACGACGATCGCAAGCAACGCGACCGTCAGACTGTATGGCCTTAGCAGCGAGCCGAGCAGCGCTCGCGCCTCGCGGCGGCGCGGCACGCTCTCGTCGATGGGCAGCTCGTCGTTCTGGCTGTCCTTGACCCGCCCCCGCCAGTCGTCCTCGGGTACGTCGAGTGGTTCCGTTTCCGTTGCGGTCATCGGCCCTCGGCCTCCGACGCCGCGAAGCGGCTTCTCTCGGAGGCAGCTGGCGCCTTGTTCAAGGCTTCCTGCTCCTCGTAGGCCTGCCCGAGTCGGTCGCGGTCCTCGTCGTCCTGCCACGCGCATGCGCGCTCGACACCGTCGTCGAGTTCGTCGTCGGCGGCCAGTAGGTAGCGATACTGCGGAACGCTGGCGAGCAGCTCGGCATGCGTGCCGACGTGCGTGATCGTTGCCCCAGAAGAGTCAACCCTCTGCAGGAGCGCCACTCTGTCGGCGAGTAGCACCGTCGACGCGCGATGCGCCACCACGATGCCCGTGACGTGGTGCAGCACCCGGCGCAGCGCCTCCTCGACGATGGCCTCGGTGTGCACGTCGAGCGCGGACAGCGTGTCGTCGAGCACCAGTATCTTGGGCGCCGCGAGGATGGCCCGCGCCAGCGACAGCCGCTGCCGTTGACCGCCCGACAGGCTCATGCCCTGCTCGCCGATGCGGGTGTCCAGCCCGAACGGCAGGTCGTAGACGAACTGCGCGGCGGCGATCTCGATGGCCTGCGCCAACTCCTCGTCGGTCGCCGGATTCGTCGAGGTTCGGCCCAACGCGAGGTTTTCCGCTACCGACATCGAAAACAGCGTCGGGTCCTCGAACGCGGTGGCCACCGCCTGCCGCAGCGCAGCCAGGCTGAGCTCGCGGATGTCGCGGCCGTCGATGCGGATCTCACCCTCGGTGACGTCGTACAGCCGTGACAACAGCGCGGCGAGCACCGACTTACCCGAACCCGTCGACCCGACCAGCGCCAGCGTCTCCCCCGGCTCGACGGTCACGCTGACATGGCGCAACGCCCAAGTGTCCGAGTCCGGGAAGCGGAAGCCGACGTCGACGAGCTCGAGCCGCCCGCCGCGCGGCGCCTCGTTCGACGGCCCGTCGGTGATTTCCCGTGGTGCGTCGAAGATCTCGGCGATCCGGTTGGCCGCGGTGAACGACTCCTGCGTCATCGACAACAAGAAGCCCAGCGATGCGATGGGCCACACCAGCGACAGCATCATCGTGATGAACGCGACCAGCGTGCCCATCGTGACGTAGCCGTGGCCTGCGGCGTACGCACCGAAGCCCAGCACCACAATCAGCGTCAGGTTGGGGATGATCTCCAGCAGGGTCCAGAACTTCGCGGACACCGACACCCTGCCGACCTGCGTGTCGTAGAGGTTGGTCAGCTGCTCGTCGAACCGGTCATAGACGTAATCCTCGCGGCCGAACGACTTCACCACCCGCACACCGAGCGCGGATTCCTCGACATGTGTTGCGACGTGGCCTGACTGGTCCTGGGCCAGTCGCGAGAGCCGAGTATAGGTCTGCTGGAAGTGCAGGACCGTCAACGTGATCGGCACGATCGACAGCAGCACCACCACACCCAGCGGCCAGTACATCGCGAGCAGGATCGCCGTCACCACGGTGACCTGGATGACGTTGAGCAGCAAGAACACCATGCCGAACGACATGAAGCGGCGAATGGTACTCAAGTCGTTCATGATTCGCGACAGCAGTTGGCCGGACTGCCAGCGGCCGTGGAACGACATCGGCAGTATCTGCAGCTGCGCGTAGAGGTCCTTGCGGATGTCGGCCTCGACGCCCATGGTGGCACGGGAGACGAGCCACCGGCGGATGAACCACAGCACCGCCTCCGAGATGCCCACGCCCATCGCGGCGGCGCCGAGCACCCACAGGCCGTGCTGGTCCTGATGTCGCACCGGCCCGTCGATGACGGCCTTGGTCATCAGCGGAATCGCCACGGTGGCAACCAGGCTCGCGAGCGCGACCACGACCATGGCGATCCACCGCACCCGGTAGGGCATCAGGTAGGGCAGCATCCGCCACAGATCCGAGCCGGTACGCATCCGGGCCGGCGGTCTCGCGATCGCCGGTGCTGAGCGAAACGTGATGCTTGGGGATTCAGACACGAGACCTCAATTGTCCCATGCGCCGCAAACGGTTAACCCACGCATCGGTCATGCCGCGACGGCGTCCTCTTGGGGGCCGAACTGGGTTTCGTACAGCTCGGTGTAGCGGCCGCGGCGAGCCAGCAGCTGCTCATGCGTGCCGCGTTCGACGATGCGGCCGTCCTCGACGACGAGGATCACGTCGGCGGCGCGGACCGTGGACAGCCGGTGGGCGATCACGATCGACGTCCGGCCCGCGAGGGCTTCGGCGAGCGCCTGCTGGACCGCGGCTTCCGACGCGGAGTCCAGCGACGCGGTCGCCTCGTCGAGGACGACGACCCGGGATCGGCCCAGCAGCAGGCGGGCGATGGTCAACCGCTGCCGCTGCCCTCCCGAGAGCCGGTATCCGCGCTCCCCAACCACGGTGTCGAGCCCGTCGGGCATCTCGGCGACGACGTCGGCCAGGCGTGCGCGCTCAAGCGCACGCCACAGCAGGTCGTCAGTGGCGTCGGGGTCGGCCAGCTGCAGGTTGGAGCGGATCGATTCGTGGAACAGGTGCCCGTCCTGGGTGACCATGCCGACGGTTTCCTTCAGCGAGTCGAACGTCACGTCGCGCACGTCGACACCGGACAGCCGTACCGCACCAGAATCGACGTCGTAGAGCCGGGCCAACAGCGACGCGGTCGTCGACTTGCCCGCGCCGGACGAGCCCACCAACGCAACCATCTGGCCGGGCCGCGCGGTGAACGAAATACCATGCAGCACTTCGTCTCCGCCGCGCACGTCGGTTTCGCTGAGTACCGCTACCTCCTCGAGCGAGGCCAGGGACACTTTGTCGGCCGACGGGTAGGCGAACCGCACGTCATCGAACTCGACCGAAACTGGCCCGTCAGGAACGGCCACCGCGTCGGGACGCTCGCGGATCAGCGGCACCAGGTCGAGCACCTCGAAGACCCTCTCGAAGCTGACCAGCGCGCTGGCGATCTCGACGTGGGCGTTGGCCAGCGCGGTCAACGGCGAGTACAGCCGGGTCAGCAACAGCGCCAGCGACACGATCGCGCCTGCCTGCAGGTGCCCGCCGATGGCCAGTACGCCGCCAAGGCCGTACACCAACGCCAGCGCCAGCGCCGACATCAGCGTCAGCGAGTTCATGAAGGTGGACTGCAGCATCGCCGTGCGCACACCGATGTCGCGGACCCGGTCGGCCCGCGCCGCGAATTCCCGCGACTCGCGCGACAGGCTGCCGAACAGCTTGACCAGCGTGGCGCCCGGCGCCGAAAACCGTTCGGTCATCTGGGTGTTCATGGTCGCGTTGTTGATCGCGGACTCCCGCGACAGCCGGGCCATCGTGCGCCCGATGCGGCGCGCAGGCACGATGAACAGCGGCACGAGGAGCAGCGACAACAGTGTGATCTGCCACGAGATGGACAGCATGACCACCAGCGTCAAGGTCAGCGTGACGATGTTGGACACGACGCCGGACAGGGTGTCGGAGAACGCGCGCTGCGCACCGATGACGTCGTTGCCGAGCCGGCTGACCAATGCCCCGGTGCGCGTTCGCGTGAAGAACGCGACCGGCATGCGCTGCACGTGGTCGAACACCGCGGTGCGCAGGTCCAAGATGAGGCCCTCGCCGATGTTGGACGACAGCCACCGCGTCACGAGCGAGACGGCGGCCTCCGCGATTGCGACCGCGGCGATCACCGCCGCCAGCATCGCGACGACGCCGGTAGCGCCGCCGCGCACGATCTCGTCGACGACCTTTCCTGCCAGCATCGGGGTGGCGACACCCAGCAGCGCACTCACCACGCTGACCGCGACGAAGCCGCCCAACCTGCGGTGGTGCCGTTCGGCGAAGCGCCAGATGCGGCTCAACAGGCCGCGGTCGACCAGCGAGCGGAGGTCGCCGCCGCTGGCATGCGCCTGCCGGTACAGGGTTTGCCGGGCAACCGCTTCGATACTCATGAATTCACCGTAAAACCTCAACAATGGATGAGGTCAACGGCTTCCCGCGGCGTGTCAGACCACGCCGAAGTACCCGAGCACTCCAGCGGCACCGACCACGATCAGGGGATTGGTCTTGGTGAACACGAAGATCGCCGTGCATATCGCTGTCAGCAGATATGCCCGCCAGTCGTGATCGGCGGCCCGGCTCATCACCAGCGAGGTGGCCATGATGAGGCCGACGGTCAACGGCGCGAACCCCTTCTCGACGGCGACCCGCCACTTGGCCTTCTGCGCCTTCTGCCAGAACAGCGTCACGACATACATCAACGACGCCGCGGGGACGATCATCGCGACGGTGGCGATCAGGCCGCCGACGATCGCCCCCGGGACTCCCCCGACGTGCAGGCCGGCGCCGTAGCCGACCAGCGTCACGATCAGGATGCTCGGGCCAGGCGCCGTTTGGGAGATCGAGAAGATGTCGGCGAACTGCGAGTCGGTCATCCAGTTGTGGCCCTTCACCACCTGCATGTGCATTTCGGGCAGCACCGCGTTGCCGCCACCGATCGACAGCAGTGACAGCGTCCCGAACAATGCAGCCAGTTGCAGGTAGGTGGTCATCATGCGGGACGTTCCCTCGGCCACGCCCAGATCAGGCTGAGCGGCGCGACCCCGAGGAGCACCAACGGAAGTGGCCACCTCACAAGGCCGTTCAACACGAACGCGGTGAGAAACAGGAGGACGGGCACCACTCCCGTCAGACACTTGCGTCCGGTCTGGATGACCATGGCCAACGTCAGTGCCACGGCGGCCGCCGAGGCGCCGTGAAGGACGCCCTTGACCGCGGGTACCTCTTTGAACCGGAAGTAGAAGAAACCCATCACCATGATCAAGACGACAGGCATGAGGCACAGCCCGAACAGCGCCGCTGCCACCCCAGGGAGACCACGCATCTTCGACCCGGCGAAGACCGCCATGTTGACCTGATTGGCGCCGGGCAGGATCCGGCACATCGTCATGGCGGACAGGAATTCCTCCTCACCCATCCAGTGCTTCTCGATCACCAGGACTTCACGCGACCACGCGGACAGCCCGCCGCCGAACGACGCGAGCGCGATGTGGTTGAACGTCCACGCGAGTTCGAGAAGCGAAACCTTGTCGGGCCCGGCCTCGACCTCACTCATGCATGAGGTCTTTGTCGTGCGGGAAGTCGTCCTCGTGGTGCTGGGCCGGATCGAGCGGATCCGGCGCCTCGTAATGGTGCGACAGCTCCCAGTCGCTGTCGAAGACTTCCTTCAGCCGCCCGACGATCGCCGGGTCGTCGGTCATGATGCCCAGCTCCCGGCGCAGATCGAATGCGCTGCGGTCGATATTCATCGAACCCACGAGCGCGTGTCGGTTGTCGACGATGATCAATTTCGCGTGCACCCTCAGGTTCTTCTGCTTGTGCACCTTGACGCCGAAGCGCTTCAGTGTCCGCAGCGATGCGAAGGTGTCGAGAATGTCCCATTCGCTGATGCCGTGCTTACCTCCGCAGAGAACATGCACCTTTACGCCGCGATCGGCGGCCGCCGCGAGTCGTTCCAGAATGACCGCGTCGACGTATTTGGGATGCTGGATGTCGAGGCGTTCGGTGGCCGTGTCGATGAATTGCGCCATGTGATAGCGAGAATTGGAATTGCTCCACAGCAGGCCTTCATAGGCGCTGCAATCCCAATCGAGATGCTCCCAGTCGGCGTTGAATACTTCGACGATCTGCGCGACGTGGTACGGATTATCGGTGATAACGCCGTAATCACGGGTCAGCGTGAAGTACTTTTCCATGAGGTTGAAGGTCGCGACCAATGCAATTTTTTCGTCGACCACAATGGATTTTTCATGCGTCACGTAGAACTTGGGATTGGACCACTGGACCGCGATCCCGGCATTCAAAAATTGCTCGTAGGTCTCGTCATTGGCGCGGTCACCCCCCGAGCGCGCCGCGTTGAGCATGACGCGCACATCGACGCCCGCTTTCTTCCTATCGATGACGGCCGTGATCAAACTCGGTTCGGTAAACGTGAATTGTTTGATCAACAGCGAAGATTGGGCTGAATTAATGAGTTCGCGGACCGGTTCCAGGCCGTCATCGGGCTCGACAATCAGACGCGGAGATAGCGGGAGCATGATTTCGGGATGCTAGCACCGGCAGAATGGCGTCGCTTTGCTAACACGCGAAACGTTCAGCTTCCCGTAACACGCTAGTGATGAGACCGCCGCAACGGTGATACCGAGGACGCTCCCCCGCCTGTCACATCGACGGCACTACTTCAGGCAAGATTGCGGGCATGGACAGTGCAGCGGCTTCGCCGCGGGTGCTCGTAGTCGACGACGACCCCGACGTGCTCGCGTCGCTCGAGCGTGGCCTGCGGCTGTCCGGATTCGACGTGGCTACGGCCGTCGACGGCGCGGAGGCGCTGCGCAGCGCCACCGAGACCCGGCCCGACGCGATCGTGCTCGACATCAACATGCCGGTGCTGGACGGCGTCAGCGTGGTGACCGCACTGCGGGCGATGGACAACGACGTGCCGGTCTGTGTGCTCTCGGCACGGAGCTCCGTCGACGACAGGGTCGCCGGACTGGAGGCTGGAGCGGACGACTACCTGGTCAAACCGTTCGTGCTCGCCGAGTTGGTGGCGCGGGTCAAGGCGCTGTTGCGACGGCGCGGCGCGACGGCGACGTTCTCGTCGGAGACCATCACGGTCGGCCCACTGGAGGTCGACATCCCGGGCAGGCGTGCGCGCGTCAACGGCGCCGACGTCGATCTGACCAAGCGGGAGTTCGACCTGCTCGCGGTGCTCGCCGAACACAAGACCGCGGTGCTGTCCCGCGCCCAGCTGCTCGAGCTGGTGTGGGGTTACGACTTCGCAGCCGACACCAACGTCGTCGACGTATTCATCGGCTATTTGCGCCGCAAGTTGGAGGCCGGCGGTGCGCCGCGGCTGCTGCACACCGTCCGCGGCGTGGGGTTTGTCCTAAGGACGCAATAGTCCGATGAACCTGCTGTCGCGGATCTTCCGCAGCACACCTTCGCTTCGAACCCGGGTGGTGGTCGCGACAGCAATCGGCGCCGCGATTCCCGTGCTCATCGTCGGCGCGGTGGTGTGGGTCGGCATCACCAACGACCGCAAGGAACGGCTCGACCGCAGGCTCGACGAGGCGGCAGGCTTCGCGATCCCGTTCCTGCCCCGCGGGCTCGACGAGATCCCCAAGTCACCGAACGACCAGGACGCCGTCATCACGGTGCGCAAGAACGGGCAGGTCTCGTCCAACTCCAACGTCGTACTCCCCGAGCTGCCTGCCGGCTACGAGGACACCTACGTCGACGGCGTGCGCTATCGGGTACGCACCGTAGAGATCCGGGCCCCCGAGCCGATGGCGGTCGCCGTCGGAGACACCTACGACGCGACCATCGCGGACACGAACAATCTGCACCGGCGGGTGATCATCATCTGCTTCTTCGCCATCGTTGCGTCGACCGTGTTCGGCTGGATGCTGGCCACCTTCGCGGTGCGTCCCTTCAAACGGCTGGCTCAACAGACCAGTCAGATCGATGCGGGTGACGAGCCGCCCAATATCGAAGTGCGCGGCGCCACCGAGGCCGTCGAGATCGCCGACGCCGTGAAGGGCATGCTCGAGCGCATCTGGGAGGAGCAGGGCCGCACCAAGGCCGCGCTCGCGTCGGCGCGCGACTTCTCCGCAGTGTCGGCGCACGAACTGCGCACCCCGTTGACCGCGATGCGCACCAACCTCGAGGTGCTGTCCACCCTCGACCTGCCCGACGAACAACGCAAAGAGGTGGTCAACGACGTCATCCGCACCCAGTCACGCATCGAGGCCACGCTGGGCGCGCTGGAGCGGTTGGCGCAGGGTGAGCTGTCGACCTTCGACGACCACGTACCGGTCGACATCACCGAACTCCTCGACCGCGCCGCGCATGACGCGATGCGGGTGTACCCCGATCTGGACGTGTCCCTTGTGCCTGCGCCGACGGTGATCATCGTCGGGCTGCCCGCGGGGCTTCGGCTGGCCGTCGACAACGCGATCGCCAACGCGGTCAAACACGGCGGCGCGTCGAGAGTGCAGTTGTCGGCGGTCAGTTCGCGCGCCGGGGTGGAAATCGCGATCGACGACGACGGTGTCGGCATCCCCGAAGAAGAGCGCAAGGTGGTGTTCGACCGGTTCACCCGCGGGTCGACGGCGTCGCACTCCGGCTCGGGGCTTGGCCTTGCCCTGGTCGCCCAGCAAGCTGAAATACACGGCGGCACAGCCTCTTTGGAAGACAGCCCGCTTGGCGGGGTGCGGCTGCTGCTGCGGCTGCCCGGGCCGAGCTAGCGCGTGCCGAGCAGGTCGATGACAAATATCAGAGTCTTGCCGGACAACCGGTGCCCGCCGCCCTCCGGGCCGTAGGCCTGCTCGGGCGGGATGACGAGTTGCCGACGGCCGCCGACCTTCATGCCAGGGATGCCGTCCTGCCAGCCCTGGATGAGCCCGCGCAACGGGAACTCGATGGACTCGCCGCGGTTCCACGAGCTGTCGAATTCCTCGCCGGTGTCGTACTCGACGCCGAGATAGTGCACCTCGACATTGGCGCCGGGAACGGCCTCCGCGCCGTCGCCGACCACCAGGTCCTTGATGACGAGCTCGGTCGGCGCCGGCCCGTCGGGAAACTCGATCTCTGGCTTGATAGTCACCGGACTCACCGTAGTCGGGCAGACTGGAGCCGTGGCTAAGGACCAAGACATTCTCGCTCA
>Ga0075364_10002471_pt1 | contig 10346 bp, 5 predicted proteins | sample EndMetdeltDD1764_FD_71517 | JGI IMG/M metagenome (GOLD analysis project Ga0075364, IMG submission 71517) | Populus endosphere microbial communities from Tennessee, USA - Endosphere MetaG P. deltoides DD176-4 | ecosystem: Host-associated > Plants > Roots > Endosphere | place: USA: Tennessee...
AGTTGAGCCTGAGCGACGCCCAGGTTATGAAAAAGAACGCTGCCATCGGCGACGAAGTTGAAGTACACGAAAAGGTCAACAACTTCGGCCGTGTTGCCGCCCAGACTGCCAAGCAGGTCATCCTGCAGCGTCTGCGTGAAGCGGAGCGCGAAATCGTAATGAACGAATTCGAAGACAAAATCGGTACTGTTATCAATGCCTTAGTAGGCCGCGTTGAAGGTAACATCGTACGAATGGATCTTGGCAAAGCCCAGGGTATTATGCCCCGCAGCGAACAAATCCAGGGTGAACGCTACTACCCCGGCCAGCGCCTTAAGGTATTCCTAAAGGATGTTGAGCGTGGCCCACGTGGTCCGCAACTGGTAGTCTCCCGCGGCAGCACTCAATTTATCGAATGGCTGTTTCGCGCTGAAGTGCCCGAAATGGAAAGCGGCGCCGTTGAGATTAAGGGTATCGCCCGTGAAGCCGGCATCCGCACCAAGCTTGCTGTAAACAGTACGGTTCAAGGCGTTGACCCCGTCGGAACCTTTGTCGGTGGCCACGGTACCCGCGTGAACGCCGTCATGAGTGAAATCGGTGAGCAAGAAAAAATTGACATCATCGTATGGGATGAAAATCCACAAGCATATATAACGAACGCATTGAGCCCCACAAAGGTCGCACGAGTTGACATTGTTGCTGGCGAAAAGAAGGCACGTGTCGTCGTTCCCGAGGACCAGCTCAGTATCGCTATCGGTAAGGGCGGCCAGAACGTCCGTTTGGCCAGCAAGTTGTCTGGCTACGAATTGGACATTGTTGCAGAAGAAGAAGCTCCAGCCCCAGCTGCTGCTGCACCAGCACCAGTAAAAGACCAGCCAGCTGCCCCAGCTGCTGCACCACGCGAAAAGGCACAGGCCCCTAAGCTTAAGAAGAAGAGCGAGCTTGAAAACAGCCTGCTGGAAGCCATCGAGAAGCACGCCGGCGAAGACGAAGACAACGACAAGCAATAGCCGCTTGAGGTAATTGTGCAGGGGGAACATGAGTCAGCCGTCATCGGAAACATACTGCTCAGCTGTTAGTGGCGCTGTCTGCGAAGACTGCCCGCTCAACTTTGTAGGCGAAGCCGATTGGAGTGTGCGTACGTTACCTGACGTAACTCCTTTTCGACTGCATGAAATAATACCTAGCGTTCTGCAGGAGATGATTGTTTCGCCCGCGGATATTGCCGAGCGGGAACAGGCGGTGCGCAATCACAGGCCTTCCCTTAAGGACGAAGCGTATGCTCTAGATAATTCCCTGATAGATACCGAGTATGCATATGAAAAATTTGTTGAAAGTGCACTGACTGGGGTCGCTCCTGCATATCTTGATAATGAGGCTGTACAGAAAGATGGAATCATCGGGCAATTGCACGCTTGCGTAGGCCGAATCAGCACCGGCAATTGCCTAGCTTACAAGTACGAGGAGCCTGCCGTAGATAAGACCCCTGAAATCCCGCTTCCCAGCGGTGCAGTCACTTTCGACTTGGCGGGGGATACGCTTGCAACCATCGCCAAGTTCGGTTCGGATGATGATGTTGAGGATATGGCTGACCGTTTAACGGAATGGGCCAAGCTGTACTCCGACCAAGAGCCCGTCGAACATTCAACAGATGAAAACAGAGCGATGCTGCTGGCTATTGCTGAGGTGCTCAATTCAATGCGGAAAAAAGACAATTAGCACTCTTGACGTGAGAGTGCCAGTAACGGTATCATAGTATTTACGTGGTAACACCACCTCATATACGTAACACGATTGATGCTGCGAAGGCAGCGTAGGGGGTAAAAAGAATGATGCCCGGATCAGCAGACTTCCAAGACTTTTTGAATCATCTGACTAATAACGCACTGCAAAGCTTGAAACACGCCGATGCAATTGCTCGCAGTTTTGGCAATGCTTATGTCGGTACTGAGCACTTGCTCCTTGGCTTATTGGCCCAGGATACAAGCATGGGCGCCAAGATATTGGAAGGTGCTGGTGTCACCTTGGACCGCGCCCGCGTCGCTTTGAACCTGACTCCTAAGACACTGGTTGTAAACGCCGGTGCCAAGGGCTTGAGTGAGACAGCGAAGCTGACATTGCGTATGGCCTACGACACTGCCCAGGATTATAACCAGGAATTCTGCGGTACTGAGCACATACTTTACAGCATCCTAAGCCAGAAGAATGCCCGGGCTACTGTGCTGTTGCGTGATATGAGTGTGGATGTCGACTCTCTTATGAATGAGCTCGAACAATTCCTGAGCCGTCAGCAATACGAAGAGGACGAGGGCTCCAACACGGATACCCGCCGCCGCCCAGCGCGCAAAGGACGTAAAACAGCACTCGATTTCTATGGTACTGACATCACAGCCCAGGCGCGAGCCGGCAAGCTAGACCCCGTAGTTGGCCGCGAAGCGCAAATCCGCCGCGTTATTACGATTCTGAACCGCAGGACCAAAAACAATGCTGTGTTGATCGGCGAGCCTGGTGTCGGTAAAACCGCCATCGCCGAAGGTCTTGCCCAGCGCATCATATCTGAGGATGTCCCCGACAGCCTGCTCGACAAGCGCATCATTATGCTCGATCTGGCAGGGATGCTGGCCGGTACCAAGTATCGCGGTGAATTCGAAGAGCGCCTCAAGAAGGTTATGTCCGAACTGGAAACCGACAAACATGCAATTGTATTTATCGACGAGCTGCACCTGATCGTCGGTGCGGGTGCCGCAGAGGGCGCTATGGACGCGGGCAATATCCTGAAGCCAGCATTAGCACGCGGCAAAATTCAGGTTATTGGTGCCACGACTACTGCCGAATATAGCAAACACATCGAAAAAGATGCCGCCCTGGAGCGCCGTTTCCAGCCCGTGCAGGTGCCAGAAACCACTATGCCCGAGACACTTGCCATATTAAAAGGCCTGCGGAAGCACTATGAAGAATTCCATGGGGTCAAAGTAAGCGACGAAGTGCTGGACGACATCGCACAGCTGGCAAAGCGCTACATCAACGACCGGTTTATGCCCGACAAGGCAATTGACCTGCTTGATGAGACCTCAGCACATCTGCGCGTGAACAAGATCAAGACCAGCCCCGAAGCACGCAAGCTGCAAAAAGAGCTGAAGTTGGTTAACACACGTATTGATGAAGCCGTCGACGCCGAAGATTACGAGCGGGCGGCGCAATACAAGCAGCGCGCCAGCCAGATCAATGAAGAGATGGGCAAGCTGCAAAGCGCTACTAAGAATGAAAAACAAGTGTACGTGACCAGTGAAGATGTTGCCGAAGTCGTAGCCCGTATTACCGGAATTCCGGTAAAGAAGGTGATACGCTCAGAGGCTAAGTATCTGCTCAACCTGGAAAAGACCCTTGGGAAATACGTTATTGGCCAGCACGAGGCTGTGGAGGCTGTCTCGCGCGCTGTACGCCGCAACCGATCGGGCATTGGCAGTGAAAAGCGACCAATCGGTTCATTCATATTCCTTGGACCTACCGGTGTCGGTAAGACTGAGCTGGCTCGTGTTTTGGCCCGAGAATTCTTCGGCTCTGAAAACGCGCTGATTAAAATCGACATGAGCGAATTCAGTGAGCACCACAACGTAGCCCGGCTCGTTGGTGCACCCGCAGGATACGTCGGCTACGACGACGGAGGCCAGCTGACTGACAAGATCCGCCGCCAGCCATACAGCCTGGTATTATTCGATGAAATCGAGAAAGCTCACCCGGATACCTTCAACATGCTGCTTCAAATTCTTGAAGACGGTGTGCTGACCGACGCCAAGGGCCGCAAGATTGATTTCACCAACACCATCGTTATCATGACCAGCAATATTGGCGCTGAAAAACTTCAGAAGGAAGCATCGCTCGGGTTCCAGGCACACAACGACAACGACCTTAAGGATCTGGACGCTCTGCACGCCCGGAACAAGGATAAGGTTTCCGAGGTGCTCAAAAAGTCCATGCGACCGGAATTACTAAACCGTATCGATAAGGTTATCGTGTTCCGCGCACTGACTAAGAAAGATATTTATCGGATTATCGACCTGCAGATCGATGAGCTACGCGCCCGCTTACAGCGTCATGGCCTCGGCTTGCAACTCACTACCGCTGCCAAACAGCATCTGCTGGATAATGGTTACGACGCCAAGAATGGCGTGCGCCCACTCCGCCGTTTGATCCAGGATACGATTGAAGACCATGTCGCCACCGCAATGCTTGATGAGCGCTACCACAAGGGCGATATAATCCACGTCACTACCAAGAACAACGAGCTGAACTTTACCGTCTCCAACGAATAGTCTGATCCCGGCGGCCACGCATATGCAGCACCCATGCTCAAACATCGCTTTGCGGACTGCTCGTGGCCACTGCATATGCGTGGCCGCGGCATACCTGTTGTGGTAAGGAGAGGGTGTTAAGTGATACACTAAAAACATGAAATTGCTTCGTCGCATATGGCCGTTGCTCCTTCTGGTAGTGTTGGTAGCGGTCAATTCGTTGGTGTGGTTGCAGCGCGATCAAATCGCGGACTGGTGGCGATTGCGCAATTATGAGCCGCCGAAAGATATCGCGGCGCTGGTATCTGATGATACGATGACGTCATATGCGGAGCGTATGTTCTATGTGAATCACCCTGTGCTTGAGAGCAAAGATGCATTCAACGAAAACTGTTCTGACCATGACGAAGAAACTTCAGTTCTGGGGTGCTATCACGGCGATCGCCAGGGAATTTACATCTTTGCAGTGACCGATAAGCGTCTCGACGGTGTTCGCCAGGTGACTGCCGCCCACGAAATGCTTCATCAAGCCTACGACCGTTTGAGCGAGGACGACCGCGAACACGTCAGCAAGCTACTGCGCGAATACTATGAGAGTGGCAAGCTCACAGAACAGATCCAAACCAAAGTAGACAGCTACAAAAATCAGAAGGACAGTGACCTAACTAACGAAATGCATTCGATCTTTGGCAGTGAAGTACGACAGCTGCCACAGGAGTTGGAAGATTACTATAAGCGATATTTCGACGACAGGAGCAAGGTGATCGGATTTAGCGAAGCGTACCGTGGGGAATTTACGCGCCGCAAAGATCTGGTGGCGCAGTATGACAAGCAGCTTAGCAGTCTTAAGTCTCAGATCAATGCGAACAAGCAGGACCTCGCTACAAAGTCAGCGTTTCTTAAATCTAAGGAAAAAGAGATCAAACAGGATGTTTCCAGCAGGAATCAGCCCGAATACCAATCCGATGTTGCTGCCTATAACGCTATGGTTGACGCGTATAACGCACAACTGATTGAGACGCGGCGGCTTATTGAAGAGCACAATGCTATCGTTGTAAAGCGCAATGCTATTGCCGTTCAGGAGCAGGAACTACAGGAAGCGCTGGATAGTCGGCTGGAACCCTCGTCCAAGCAATAGGGCTGACAGTGGTACAATAGGTAAACATGGCAAAGAATTCGGTACGATATGTTTGCACTAATTGTGGTGCTATGTCTCTCAGCTGGGCTGGAAAGTGCCAGCAGTGCGGTGCTTGGAATACATTGCAGGAAGAGATGGTTATGGAGCAGACGGGTAGCGCCAGCACTAGTGGGCGCACGCTCACACCCGCCTCTATAAGCGCCTCCATAAGCAGTGACCAGAAACGCCTTGAGACCGGTGTTCCTGACGTCGATATCGTACTCGGCGGCGGCGTGGTCATTGGGAGCGTCGTGCTGATTGCCGGTCAACCCGGAATAGGTAAAAGTACGCTGCTGCTGCAGGTCGCCAATGCCATCGCCACCAAACACACCGTGCTGTACGTCAGCGGTGAAGAGTCTGGCCACCAAGTTGGCATGCGGGCCGAGCGTCTAGGCGTAGGCAAGGCATCGAAGCTGCAATTAGCGACCAGTACCAGCGCTGACGACATAGCAGCTACGATTTCCCAAGGTGAGTTCGAGCTTGTTGTGGTGGACTCCATTCAGACAGTAGCGGTTGGTGCTATTGGATCTGCGGCAGGCAGCGTTGGTCAGATCACCAACAGCACACAGTTAATCCTAAACGCCGCCAAGAAAAGTAATACCGCAGTTGTTTTGGTCGGGCACGTCACTAAAGAAGGTGCCATTGCGGGGCCGAAAGTGCTTGAACACGTCGTAGACGTAGTTTTGCAGCTGGAAGGTGATCGGTATGGCGGTTTCAAGGTGCTGCGCGCTACAAAAAATCGTTTTGGCCCTACCAGCGAAGCCGGAATCTTCGAAATGGAAGAAGAAGGGCTGAAACCTGTTTCAAATCCTTCTGCCGCCTTGCTCGCAGAACGGCAGATAAGTGACGGTTCGGTGGTGCTGGCAACTATGGAGGGTACCCGCCCGTTGCTGGTTGAGGTCCAGGCGCTCGTCAACAAGACCAGCTACGGCTATCCTAAGCGAGCGGCGAGCGGGATAGATCTTAATCGGGTTAACCTGCTGGTAGCTATGCTTGAACGGCGCACTAAACTCGCCTTGAGTGATCAGGACATTTATGTCAATATCGTAGGCGGTATGCGTATCACGGAACCGGCCGCCGATCTGGCTGTATGCATGGCTATCGGCTCCGCTGCAAAAGGCTTGCAGCTTAAATCAAATGCAGTAGTATTTGGTGAGATAGGCTTAAGCGGGGAAGTTCGGCATGTTCCCCATATTGAGCGGCGTGTGGCTGAAGCCAAAAAAATGGGCTTTGATGCCGCAATCGGACCTATTCAGAAGTCCGGTAAAAAGATAGTCTTCCTAAAGGGTGTACCTGATGTAAAGTCAGCACTCAACCAGTTTCTAGAAAGGGACTAATAATTATGATAGAAGTATTCCAGACGTTGTTACTGATCTTTGTTGCCTGGTTCATCGTGTCTCAAAAAAACGAACACATGGCCAAGCTATTCAGTAAGCAGCGCAAAATTATTTTAGATAGTTGCGCACTTATCGACGGGCGCATCGTAGAAATCACTAACAGCCACTTTGTTGCTGATGAGCTGGTCATACCCCAGTTTATCCTGAATGAGTTGCAACTCCTGGCCGACGGCAACGACTCGCACAAGCGCGAGCGTGCCCGTTTTGGTTTGGACATTGCTCACCAGTTGCAGGATGCTGCTCCCAATAAAGTAATCATCGACCGGACTGTTATCCAGGGTGCAGCCGCCACAGACGACAAGCTGGTCTTGCTCGCCAGAAAGCTTAATGCACAGCTGTATACCACCGACTACAACCTCTCCAAGGTTGCTGCCGTTGAGGGTGTTGATGTGCTCAACGTAAACGAACTGGCGCAAAGCCTGAGGCCTGTCACATTGCCAGGCGAAACACTTAAAATTAAGATCATTCAAAAGGGTAGCAACCGTGATCAAGGTGTCGGATATCTTGAAGACGGCACCATGATCGTAGTAGACGGCAGCGCTCGGCACGTGGGCAAGGTAGTTCCTGTTACGGTTACACGCATGCACCAGACGGTTGCCGGTAAGATGGTTTTCGGCCAAGTACAGGGCGCCTTTAAGAACGCAGAAGCCAACACCAACAGGCAACAGCAGCCGCAACAGCAACAATCACAGGCTCCTGCAAAGCAGCAGGTGGTTCAGCAGGCAACAAAGCCTCAGACCCGACTCCACGGCCGCCTACACCAGGCATTCCGTAAGTCCCCGAAGACTATCCGTTAGGTCATACTGCTTGTATAAAAAAACTGCCGATTGCTCGGCAGTTTTTGTTTTAGAAGAAGTTTCTCCATCCACGAGGTGGTGGACCGGTGGTGGTCACATCACCGTCACCTGGATCTTCACCGTCTTCATCCGGGGTGGTGGGCCCAGTCGGATTACTCGTCGCGAACATCGTGACAGTAGCACTTTCTGAGCTCTGGTACAGCACACTGTCGGTCACACGCGCTTCGACAGTTGCTACCTGGTTCTTCTTGGGTGCGTAACTGAATGTGAGGGTGCTTGGAGAGGTCGTGGCGTACTGGCCCTTGATCTTATTGCCGTTGACGAAGACTTCGATCTTACCTGGGAACTGGGAGCTGGAAATAGGGTGTGTGCCTTGTGTGGCGGTCACCGTAAGCGTACAGCTGCCGGTACAGGTATCAGGAACCGTCAGGTTGATCTGCGGCTTGGCATCGTTACACTTGTGGACGTCATCGCTCTGAGAGGCATTAGCTGTGCCCGTGCCTACGAATATGTCGGCGGAGTAAAGGTTGGCATTGGCATTGCCGGACCGCTGTTTAGCAAGCTCAGGTGTACAGGACGTTGCCAGTTTGTTGGAGACTTTATCCAGGGTCTGCGATCCGCCGCCTTGCTTGGGCTGCTTATACCAGGCCGGGAAGAGGTCTGAACTCGGGCTTGGCACAATTTCACCTAGGTTAGAAACCTTGCTGCGGACGATGTATGCAGGCAACGTTTTAACTGATGATGGCTTTTCCCACTCAAAGGGTTCGACATTGTTGTGAGCTGATTCCATCCAGCCGCGGAGAATAGGCTGCGTCATGTTTTCCATTGGTGAATCCATTTCGACGTTCCCAGTGTGGTGGCCAACCCATACGCCGGCAGCGTATTTAGGTGAGAAGCTCATCATCCAACCATCTTTGTTGTCGTTAGTCGTACCGGTCTTAATAGCGAAGTGCCAGCCATTATAGCGGTGGAACTTACGATCAGATCGTAGATAGCTCGCATTGGGGTCGGACATGACGTCGGCTACGATGTAAGCTGAATCAGGCTTAATGACCTGCTTGCCCTTGGGCTGGTGCCACTCGTCGATAACCTTACCGCGTGAGTCAACTATCTTAAGGATGTAGGTTTGGTCTACGTATTTGCCCATCCGGGACAGCGTGGCGTATCCATTAACATGCTCATCAAGGTGGAGATAGGCACCGTCACCGATGGCGGCAGAAGCGTAACACGGTGCTTCTTTCTTCTTGGATTTGTCGGCGTAACAATTGTAGCCGCTGGTAAGGCCCATGGATTCAGCTATGCTGATCGTTTTATTCACACCTACGGTAAGCATGGCCTTTACTGCTGGAATGTTACGGGAGCCGCCCAAGGCATAGCGCAATGTTATAGGCCCAGGGAAACGGAAGTCGTAGTCATGCAGACAGTCACCGCCGTACTTCGGCAATTGTTTCTTTTCACAAGGATATCCAGGCAACGGGGCCTTGGTGTCATAGATTACGGAACCGGCACCGGTATTCTCAGTTTCGTCGATCATCGCAGCGTAGTCGTATGGCTTAAAGCTGGATCCAGGAGGCAACGGCTGTGTCGCGAAGTTAATTTCGTGACCGTCATTCGGATTGTCACTGAAGAAGTCCGGCCCACCTACGAGGGCCACCATCTGGGCTGTCTTAACGTCGATTGCGGCAAATGCTGCAGTGTCTCCGCCTTGGTTGCGCACCTGGGCAATACCGTCGGAAACTTCTTGCTCGGCAAGTTTTTGCAGCTTCATATCCAGGGTGGTGGTTACCTTCCAGCCACCGCGCTGCACAGTCTCGCTACCGTATTTGTTCTCGAGGGATTGTTTGGCGGCTAATACAAAGTAAGGTGCTTTGATACTGCCGTACTTAGGCTGCTCTTTGCGGATGCTTGCCAGCAGGTTAACCTTCTTAGCTTTCTCGGCTTCGTCTTTGGTGATCATTTTCTGATCGACCATTTGGTCCAGGATGTAGTGCTGTCTGCCGATGAGCTTGGCTGAATCGTAGTAAAGGCCGTAGGGGGAGTAGTAGGAAGGTGCCTGCGGAATAGCGGCCATCATGGCAGATTCTGCCAGGGTTAGGTCTTTGGCACTTTTACCGAAGTAGTCGCGCGAAGCACTTTCGACCCCATATTGTACTGTTCCGTATGGTGCAATATTGAGGTACCCGTTGAGGATGTCTTCCTTGGAGTACTCACGCTCCAATTCCACGGCCAGGATCAGCTCTTTGAACTTGCGGGCGATGCTGCGGTCTTCAGTCCAATTTTGGTTCAGCTTGACCAGCTGCTGTGTGATGGTTGAACCACCTTGCACGGTTCCTCCGGCGTTGGTGACGTCGTGGACCACGGCGCGCATAATGCCTTGTACATCAAATGCGCCGTGCTTATAAAAGTTCTTGTCTTCGATGGCAACGGTCGCGTCCTTAATATATTTAGAAATTTCGTCACCCTCGACCGGTACACGCTTAACAGCCTCGTAGTCTTGCCAGAGTACAGTCTTGCCAGTGCGGTCGTAGTAGGTGATGCTCCCGCCCAGTTCATTGCCGGAAATACCTTTAATGTCAGGTAAATCTTTGCGGAAGTATGCGAAGACACCAACCAACAGAAGGAATACGACAACAATGCCGATGCCGGTAATCTTGAGGGCCATAATGGCGCCTTCACGGCTGAACCAGTATTTAGCCACACGCTT
>Ga0075364_10002474_pt1 | contig 10339 bp, 8 predicted proteins | sample EndMetdeltDD1764_FD_71517 | JGI IMG/M metagenome (GOLD analysis project Ga0075364, IMG submission 71517) | Populus endosphere microbial communities from Tennessee, USA - Endosphere MetaG P. deltoides DD176-4 | ecosystem: Host-associated > Plants > Roots > Endosphere | place: USA: Tennessee...
TGCTCGGCAAAATCGGCAAGCGCGCGCTTGCGCATCGTGTCGGCCCGGGCGATGGCCGCCCCCATGGCCACGGAGGCGCCGATGAGCGCGCCCGTCTTCAAGGCGTTCACGGCTTCCGGGTCGGCGCCCTTGGCGCCGGCCGCGCTGCGCAGATCGCGGAACTGGCCCGCGACGAGACCGCGGGTGCCCACCGCCCCGGACAGGATCTTCGTCAATTCGTTGCGGGTTACGGCATCCGTGCCGCGCAAGGTGGAAACTGTGGAAAAGGCACCCGACAGCAGCGCGATCGCGGCCAGTATGGCGGCATCCTCGCCGTAGGCGCGATGCGTCGTCGGTTGGCCGCGCCGCATCTGCGCATCGTCCATGCAGGGGAGATCGTCGAGAATCAGCGATGCCGTGTGCACCATCTCGGCGGCGCATCCCGCGTCGATCGCCGGCGCCAGCGGCCCGCCGAGATCTTCGCAGACCAGCGCTGTCAGCAAGGGGCGCAGGCGCTTGCCGCCCGCCGTCAGCGACGACGATATGGCCTCGCTCAGGCCCGCGTCATGACCGGCAACCTGTACTGCAAGCTCGGAAAGCCGATTGTTCACCCTGTGGCGAAGCTCTTCGAGGTGGTCGGCATGCGAAGGCGTTGGCAAGGCTTCTAAGCTCCCGGACCATGGGGCGGTTGCGCCCGCATCCCAGCAGTCTATCTAGTGCGTAAGGCAGAATTGTAAGCACCTTCCGGCAGGATCGGAAGTGGCGGCGCGAAGGGCAAGGAAACGATGGCGTGATGGATATGCACCGGGGCGACATCGGTGACCGCAAGAACGATCATATAGACCTTGTCCTGTCGGGGGCGGGCACGGTGGCGGAGCGCGCCGGCGGCTTGTCGTCCATTAGGTTCGAGCATGTGGCCCTGCCGGAGATCGACATGGAATCGATCGATCTCACAACGCGTTTCCTGGGCCGAGATCTGGCGGCCCCGCTGCTGATCAGCTCCATGACGGGAGGGCCCGAGCGGGCCGGGCTCATCAATGATCGGTTGGCCGAGGCGGCTCAACATCTGAAAATCGCCCTTGCGGTCGGCTCGCAGCGCATTGCCCTGGAGGGCCGCGCCAGCGACGGCCTGACGGCGGACCTCAGGCGCCGTGCGCCGGATATTCCGCTGCTTGCCAATATCGGCGCGGTGCAGTTGGTGGCGGGCCTTGGCGCGGACGGTGCGCGCCGCGCCGTCGACATGCTGGAAGCCGACGCGCTGATTCTGCATCTCAACCCGTTGCAGGAGGCGATCCAGCCGGGCGGCAACCATGATTTTCGCGGCATCCTCGCGGCCATAGAGGCTTTGACGCCGGTTCTGGGCGTGCCTGTCATCGCCAAGGAAGTGGGCGCCGGACTGTCCGCCCCCGTGGCGCGGCGGCTGGTGGATGCGGGTGTTGCCGCAATCGATGTTGCGGGCACGGGCGGCACGTCCTTTGCCGCCATCGAGGCGCAGCGCCAGGCCGATCCGACGATGCGGGCGGCAGCGGCGGCCTTTGCAGACTGGGGTGTGCCGACGGCCCAGGCCATCGCCGACGTGCGGGCGGCCTGCCCCGGAACGACGCTGATCGGCTCGGGCGGGGTGCGCACGGGTGTCGACGTTGCCCGCGTCCTGCGCCTCGGCGCGGACATGGCCGGGCAGGCGGCTGCCGGCCTCGGCCCGGCCGACCATTCGACCGACGCGGTGATTTCACATTTCTCGGCCATCATCTGGCAGTTGCGGGTGGCCTGCTTCTGCACGGGGTCGGTGGATATCGCCGCTCTTGCGCAGGCGCGGCTGCTGCCGCCACTGTAAAATGCCTTCCATCCGGGGCCTTTCGGCTCTACGAGACTTCCAGTCACGAATCTGAATTGCGCAAGGACGCGACATGGCGAGAACGCTGACCACCTATCTGGAAACCGGCAGCAGGGATGTCGCGGCGCTGGTCCGGCAACTGGCCGACGCGTCTCTCGAGCTTGCAGGGCTGATCGCCAACGGGGCGGTCGGCGGCGAGGCGGTGAGCGACGTGCACAATGGCGGCGGCGACGTGCAGAAGGCACTGGACGTTGCGGCCGACCGCCTGTTCGTGGCGGCGGCCCGGCGCGCCCCGGTGGCCTTCTACGGTTCGGAAGAGCAGGACGACGCCCAGCCCATGGCCGCAGACGGCACGCTGGCGCTGGCCATCGATCCGCTGGACGGATCCTCCAACATCGAGACCAACGTGTCCATCGGCACGATCTTCTCCGTCCTGCCCGTCACCGATGCGCACCGGGCCGACCCGGCCACCGTGTTCCGGCAGAGGGGCCGCGACCAGCTCGCGGCAGGCTTCTTCATCTACGGGCCGCAATTGATGCTCGTCATATCGCTCGGCCAGGGAACGCAGGTCTTCCTGCATGCGCCCGGCGCCGCCGATTTCGTCGAGGTCAATTCCGGGATGGCAATTCCGGAAAAGGCGAAGGAATTCTCCATCAACGCGTCCAACCAGCGTCATTGGGATGCCCCGATCCGGCACTATATCGATGACTGCCTGGCCGGAGCCGACGGCCCCCGGACGCGCAATTTCAACATGCGCTGGGTGGCGTCGGCCGTGGCGGATGCCTATCGCATCTTCCTGCGCGGGGGCATCTACCTTTATCCTGGCGACACGCGCGAGGGTTATGCGGACGGGCGCATCCGGCTCGTCTACGAGGCCAACCCGATCGCCTTCCTGGCGGAGCAGGCGGGTGGCGCCGGCACGGACGGCATCCGGCCCCTGCTGGACATCGTGCCCGAGAAACTGCACCAGCGTGTGCCGATCGTCTTCGGATCGCGCGACGAGGTGATGACCGTGGCGCGCTACCTCAGCGACCCGGAATCCATCGGCCGGGTCTCGCCGGTCTTCGGAGATCGCGGCGCGATCAATCTTTGAGAGTTTGCGGCCTGGTGGTCGCCGGCAATACGGAAAGGAAAGAGTGACATGAGCGCAGAACCGACGCCCGCAGTTGCCTCGAGCGGCACCGATCACCACCCTCGCGACATGGCGAATGCAATCCGCGCGCTGGCGATGGATGCCGTGCAGAAGGCCAATTCAGGCCATCCCGGCATGCCGATGGGCATGGCCGACGTGGCGGCCGTGCTGTTCCAGAACTTCGTGCATGTGGACCCGTCCGATCCGCACTGGCCCGACCGCGACAGGTTCGTGCTGTCGAACGGCCATGGGTCGATGCTGCTTTATGCGCTGCACTACCTGCTCGGCTACGAGGACATGACCCTCGACGAGCTGAAGAACTTCCGCCAGATCGGCGCGCGCACGGCGGGCCACCCGGAATACGGCCATGCGCTGGGCATCGAGACGACCACCGGTCCTCTCGGCCAGGGAATCACCAACGCGGTCGGCTTTGCACTTGCCGAGCGCATGATGAATGCCCGCTTCGGCGACGATCTGGTAGATCACTATACCTATGTCATCTGCGGCGACGGCTGCCTGATGGAAGGGATCAGCCACGAGGCCATCGACCTTGCCGGGCACCTCAAGCTGAACAAGCTTATCGTCCTGTTCGACGATAACGGCATCTCCATCGACGGCAAGACCAACCTGTCCACCTCGACCGACCAGGTTGCGCGGTTCAAGGCGGCCGGCTGGGATTCCTGGCATGTCGACGGCCACGACGTGGACGCCATACGCGCCGCCATCGAGAAGGCCAAGACGTCCGACAAGCCCGTCATGATCGCCTGCAAGACGGTGATCGGCTACGGCTCGCCCAAGCTTGCCGGCTCCGAAAAGAGCCATGGCGCGCCGCTTGGCGACGAAGAGATCGCCGCGACGCGCAAGGCGCTTCTGTGGGAGAGCGAGCCGTTCGTCATCCCCGATGCCGTCATGAAGGGCTGGCGCGCCATCGCCGAAAAGAACAAGGAGCGCCGCGCCGAGTGGGAAAAGCGGCATGCCGCCCACGCCCGCAAGGCCGAGTTCGATGCCACGGTCGCCTGCGAACTGCCGGCCGACTTTGCCGAGGCCATGGCCGCCTACCGCCAGAAGCTGTCGGACGAGTCGCCCAAGCTCGCCACGCGCAAGTCTTCCGAGGCGACGCTGGAGGTCATCAATGCGATGACGCCGCTGACCATCGGCGGCTCCGCGGACCTGACCCATTCGGTGTTTACCCTCACCAAGGGCATGGCTTCGGTTCAGGCCGACGATTACGGCGGCCGCTACATCCACTACGGCATCCGCGAGCATGCCATGGCCGCGGTGATGAACGGGCTGGCGCTGCATGGCGGGTTCATCCCCTATGGCGGCACCTTCCTGGTCTTCTCCGACTACATGCGCGGGGCGATGCGCCTGTCCGCCCTGATGGGGCAGCGCGTCATCTACGTGCTGACGCATGATTCCATCGGCCTTGGCGAAGATGGCCCGACCCACCAGCCGGTCGAGCATCTCGCCATGCTGCGCGCGACGCCGAACATCAATGTCTTCCGCCCGGCGGATGCCATCGAAACGGCTGAGGCCTGGGAAATCGCGTTGACGAGCACCGACCGCCCGACGGTTCTGTCGCTGTCGCGCCAGAACCTGCCTACGGTTCGTGCCGGCGACGTTGCGGAAAACCGCTCGAAGCGCGGGGCCTATGTGCTGCGCGAGGCCGAAGGCGGTGCACGGCAGGTGACGCTGATCGCAACCGGCTCGGAGATCGAGATCGCGCTGGCCGCAGCCGACAAGCTGAAGGGCGAGGGGATCGCGGCGGCCGTCGTGTCGGCTCCGTGCCTGGACCTGTTTGCCGAGCAGGATGCCGGCTACCGGGCGGAAGTTCTGGGCACTGCGCCGCGCGTGGCCGTGGAAGCGGCAATCGGCTTCGGCTGGGAGCGCTGGATCGGCGACAATGGCCGCTTCATCGGCATGCACGGCTTTGGCGCATCGGGCCCCGCACCGAAGCTCTACGAAAAGTTCGGCATCACCGCCGACGCCGTGGCAAAGGCCGCACGCGAGCTTATCTAAGTCCATGCGTCAGGCCGGCCCGGCATCGCTGCCGGGCCGGCCGTTGCTTTGCAGAACCGGCAGATCACAACTTCGCTATATCCGTTTGAACGCCGGTGACGAACAATTCCTGACGGTGTATTTCGGCGCGTCCTGAACGGAGATTCCCTTGGAACAGACGGCGATTGACGGGCTTGCGCCCGATGTGGTGCCAACCTGGGTGTGGCTTGCCACCATTGGCGGCATCGCGGCTCTATTCATATTCGATTTCTTCACGCATGTGCGCAAGCCGCACGAACCCACATTCCGCGAAGCCGCGATCTGGTCGACCTTCTATGTCGCCCTGGCGCTGCTGTTCGGCTGGGGCGTCCTGCATTTCTGGGACCGGCAGCACGGCGTTGAGTATTTTGCCGGTTTCATCACCGAAAAGAGCCTGTCGGTCGACAATCTGTTCGTCTTCGTGATCATCATGAAGAGCTTCCGTGTTCCGGCCGCCTACCAGCAGAAGGCGCTGCTGATCGGCATCGTCATCGCGCTGATCATGCGCGGCATCTTCATCGCGCTGGGCGCAGCGGCCATCGAGCGCTATTCCTGGGTGTTCTACCTGTTCGGTGCATTCCTGCTGTGGACGGCGTACAAGCTGGCGGTGGAAAGCTTCTCGCACGGGGCCAAGAGCACCGACGAGGAATACGAGCCGAACGTCCTGGTGAAGTGGTTCCAGAAGCATCTGCGCACCACCGACGATTATCGCGGCAACGCGCTCACCGTCATCGAGAACGGCAAGCGCTACTTCACCCCGATGTTCATCGTCATCCTGGCGCTGGGCATGACGGACCTTCTGTTCGCCCTGGACTCCATCCCGGCGATCTACGGTCTGACGAACGCGCCCTATATCGTGTTCACCGCCAACGCCTTCGCGCTGCTTGGACTGCTGCAGCTATACTTCCTCTTGGGCGGACTGCTGGACCGGCTGGTCTATCTGGGCTTCGGACTGGCGCTCATCCTCGGCTTCATCGGCGTCAAGCTGATCATCCACGCCATGGAAGCCAACACGCTGCCCTTCCTCAACGACGGTCAGCCGATCCAGGGCCTGCCGCATATCGAGACCAGCTTCTCGCTGTCGGTCATCATCGGCATCCTGATCGTCACCACCGTCGCCAGCCTCCTCAAGAGCCGCTCGACGGCACGAAAGGAGTAGCCCCGCCAAAGCGCGTCGCTGCCTGTCATTTTTGCTTGCACAAGTTTTAGGAAGACGCTTCTCTTGTGCATCGGCAGCGCCGCGTTGATCGGGTGTTCAATCGTCACCCGCCTGTCATCCGGGCCGCATATGAGGCGATGCGTCAACACCGGGTGGCAGGTAGGTGATCCTGCTTCCCACCGCTTGAGGGAAGCAGGGGATACTTATGCTCAAACGTTCAATCTCGCTCATTGCGCTGGTGGCCATGTCCACGAGCGCGGCCTTCGCGCAGGAGGCATCGTTGGATGCCCTGGTGGCCGCCGCGAAGGAAGAGGGCCAGCTCACCACGATCGCGCTGCCGCACGACTGGTGCAACTACGGTGAGGTCATCGCCGGCTTCAAGGCGAAGTACGGCCTGACCGTCAACGAGCTCAACCCGGATGCCGGCTCTGCCGACGAGATCGAGGCCGTCAAGGCCAACAAGGGCAATACCGGCCCGCAGGCGCCCGATGTGCTGGATGTCGGCCTTTCCTTCGGGCCGGCGGCGCAGGCCGAAGGGCTGGTGCAGCCCTACAAGGTCGCAACCTGGGACGAGATCCCGGACGATGCCAAGGATGCCGATGGCCACTGGTACGGCGATTACTACGGCGTGCTTTCCTTCGAGATCAACAAGGACATCGTCGAGACTGCTCCGACCGACTGGGAAGACCTTCTGAAGCCGGACTACGCGAACTCCGTTGCGCTGGCCGGCGATCCCCGCGCTTCCTCCCAGGCGATCCAGGCCGTCTATGCGGCGGGCCTGTCGCGCAAGCCGGACGGCTCGCCCACCGAGATCGCCGAGGCCGGGCTGCAGTTCTTCAAGGAATTGAACGCCGCGGGCAATTTCGTTCCGGTGATCGGCAAGCCGGCCTCGCTGGCGCAGGGCACCACGCCCATCATGATCCGCTGGGATTATAACGCCCTGTCGGGCCGCGACACGCTGGCCGGCAACCCCGAAGTCGAGGTCGTGGTGCCGAAGACGGGCGTGCTCGCCGGCGTCTACGTGCAGGCGATCAGTGCTTACGCGCCGCACCCCAACGCCGCGAAGCTGTGGATGGAGTATCTCTATTCCGACGAGGGCCAGCTTGCGTGGCTGAAGGGCTACTGCCACCCGATCCGCTTCAACGCCATGGCCGAGGCCGGCAAGATCCCGCAGGATCTGCTGGACCGCCTGCCGCCCGTCGAAGCCTATAACGCGGCCAAGTTCCCCAGCGTCGCCGAGCAGGACGAAGCCAAGGCCGTCATCACCGCCAAGTGGGACGAGGTCGTGGGCGCCAACGTCCAGTAAGGCCTTCGGGGCGCGCGGGCTGACGCGCGCCCTTTCCCATCCTTCCGGCAATTTCCGACAAGCGGGGTTTCATGGCCACAGTGGCACAGGCCGGCATGCCGGCAGGGACATCCGCCGGGCCTCCGGCGGCGCGCAAACTGTCCCTTTCCTGGCTTGGGGTCGTCCCTTTCTTCCTGTTCGCCATCCTGTTCCTGGTGGCGCCGACACTGTACCTCGTCATCGGGGCCTTCCAGGACCCGGCCGGCAATTTCACCTTCGCCAACATGATCGGCCTGTTCCAGCCGCAGATCATGGCCGCCTACTGGATATCCATCCGCGTCAGCCTGGCCTCCGCCGCCCTGGGCGCGCTGATCGGCTTTTTCCTGGCCTACGCCATCGTGCACGGCAACCTGCCGCGCTGGGTGCGGCCCACCGTCTCCACCTTTTCGGGCGTCGCCTCCAACTTCGCCGGAATTCCGCTCGCCTTCGCCTTTCTGGCGACGCTCGGCCGGCTGGGGCTGGTGACGGTGTTTCTGAACGAGGCGTTCGGCGTCAACATCTATCGCCTGGGCTTCAACCTGTTGTCGTTCTGGGGCCTGACGATCACCTATCTGTACTTCCAGATCCCGCTGATGGTGCTGATCATCGCGCCGGCGCTCGACGGCCTGAAGAAGGAGTGGCGCGAGGCCGCCTCCATCCTCGGCGCATCGCGCTGGCAGTATTGGCGCATGGTGGCCCTGCCGGTGCTGTTTCCCAGCCTTCTGGGCTGCTTCCTGCTGCTCTTCGCCAATGCTTTTGGAGCGGTCGCGACGGCCTATGCGCTGACGGGCTCGTCGCTGAACATCGTGCCAATCCTGCTCTATGCGCAGATCCGCGGCGACGTGCTCTACAACCCGCATCTCGGCTATGCCCTGGCCGTCGGCATGATCCTGATCACCGGCTGTTCCAACGTGCTCTACATCTGGCTGCGCAGCCGCGCCGAACGGTGGCTCAAATGAACGCCCGCCGTATCGGCCCCTGGATCGCGGTCTTCATCGGGGCGCTCTACTTCCTGCTGCCGCTGGTGGCGACGTTCCAGTTCTCGCTGTCGATGCTGCGCGGGCAATGGAGCTTCGAGGCCTATCGCGTCGTCTTCGCCGATCCCCGTTTCCACCAGACATTCCTGTTCTCGGTGGTGGCGGCGCTGACGACCATCGCCATCGGCGCCCTTCTGGTGGTGCCCACGGCCTACTGGGTCCGCCTGCGGCTGCCGCGATTGCGGCCCTGGGTGGAGTTCGTCACGCTGCTGCCGCTGGTGATCCCGCCCATCGTGATCGTGTTCGGATATCTGCGGCTGTACAACTCGTCGTCCTGGCTGCCGTTCACGGGCACGGTCGCCGGCACCAACGTGCTCATGGTGTTCGGCTACGTCGTCCTTTCGCTGCCCTACATGTACCGCGCGGTGGATACGGGGCTGACGGCCATCGACATCCGGACGCTGACGGAGGCCGCCGAAAGCCTCGGCGCAAAGCGGCGTACCGTGCTGTGGCGCGTCATCCTGCCGAATGTGCGGGCGGCCGTCCTGTCGGGCGCCTTCCTGACCTTCGCCATCGTGATCGGCGAATTCGTCATCGCCAGTCTTCTCAATCGTCCGGCCTTCGGACCGTACCTGCAACTGATCGGCGCCAACCGCGCCTATGAGCCGGCCGCGCTGGCCATGATCGCCTTCGCGGTGACATGGGGCTGCATGGTCATGCTGCAATTCGTGGGCGGCGCATCGCCGGGGCAGGCCAAGGCGCCGCCGCGCCGCTGGTTCCGCCGCCGCCAGGAAGGGTAAGACATGGGGTTTCTGGAACTTTCCGGATTGCGCAAGACCTACCAGCACCACGCCGTGGTCGAGAATTTCAATCTGTCGGTGCAGCGTGGCGAGTTCATCTCGTTTCTGGGGCCTTCCGGATGCGGCAAGACGACGACGCTGCGCATGGTCGCCGGGTTCGAAACGCCCACGGCCGGCACGATCCATATCGATGGCCAGGATGTCGGCCCCCTGTCGCCCAACCAGCGGCGGATCGGCATGGTGTTCCAGTCCTATGCGCTGTTTCCGAACCTCTCCATCGCCGACAATGTGGCCTTCGGCCTCAAGGTGGCCGGCCGCCCGCGCGCCGAGATCGATGCGCGCGTGAAGGAAATGCTGGAGATGATCAAGCTGCCGCATGTCGCGGGGCGCTATCCCTACCAGTTGTCCGGCGGCCAGCAGCAGCGCGTGGCGCTGGCGCGGGCCATCGCGGTGCGGCCGCGCGTGCTGCTGCTGGACGAGCCGCTTTCGGCGCTCGATGCCAAGATCCGGGTATCCCTGCGCGAGGAGATCCGCGCCCTGCAGCAGGAGCTGGGCATCACAACGATCTACGTGACGCATGACCAGGAAGAGGCCCTGTCCATGTCCGACCGGATCGTCGTGATGAGCGAGGGGCGGATCGAGCAGGTCGGGACACCCTTCGAGATCTATAACCGGCCGGCCAGCCGCTTCGTGGCGTCCTTCGTCGGCAATCTCAGCCTTCTGGAAGGGCGGTCCGCGCCCGGCGGGCGGATATTGCTGGGCGAGGAGGCCGTCGCCATCGACGGCGAACAGGGTAGGGATGGCGAAGCCGTCACCCTGGCATTGCGGCCGGAAGCCCTGTCGCTGGACGCCACCGAGCGGCGCAGCAACGGCATATCCGGCACGGTGCAGCAGGTTGCCTTTCTTGGCTCCGTTGTCCGGTTGCGCGTGGCCACCGCCGGCGGCTCGGCCCTCGTCGATACGTTCAACGACCCGACGCGGCCGCCGCCCGGACAAGGCCAGCCGGTGCGCATCTTCTTCGCGCCGGAGGATGGACAGGTAATCCGCTGACACCCTTGATATTTGCGCACCGCAACCGACATGCCCGTCACCGAAAC
>Ga0075364_10002475_pt1 | contig 10339 bp, 10 predicted proteins | sample EndMetdeltDD1764_FD_71517 | JGI IMG/M metagenome (GOLD analysis project Ga0075364, IMG submission 71517) | Populus endosphere microbial communities from Tennessee, USA - Endosphere MetaG P. deltoides DD176-4 | ecosystem: Host-associated > Plants > Roots > Endosphere | place: USA: Tennessee...
CCGTGAATATGCCGAAGAACATGCCGCCGATCACCGTTGCCATCACCAACAGCAACGGGATCAGAGCCGGAAGGCTGGCGAACCGGGATCGCCACGTGATGTCATCGCTGTTGGCCCGGGGTGCCGCTGACGGGTCCAGCACCACCCAGATGATGATGGTCGCAGCGAATCCGACGGCGAGAATGATGCCCGGCACGATGCCGGCCAAAAGCTGAGGACCCACCGGCACGGAGACAACCCCGGCGTAGATAACCAACAAGATGCTGGGCGGGATGATCTGCCCCAAGGTTCCCGCCATCGTGACCGACCCCGTGGCCAGCGACGGTTTGTAACCGACAGACAGCATTTCCGGCAGAGACATACGGGACAGGGCGAACGTGATGCCCATCGTGCTCCCGCTGCTGGTCGCGAGGGCAGCGCCGGAGAAGTTCGTCGCCACGGCAAGCCCGCCAGGAAGCCAGTTCGTCCACTGGCGTGCCGTCGCGTAGGCACGACCGGTCACACCGCCCTTCCACATCGCCACACCCATCAGCACGAACAACGGGACGACGTTCAGCGTCCACGAAGCGACCGAGTCGTACACGATGGCGCTGGTCGATGCGGTCGCTGCGCGTTCGCCAGCGATGGCGAACAGACCGACGATCGACGATCCGATCATCGCGAACCCGATGGGCACGCCCACCACCAGCAGCAGGATCATCAGGACCAAGGTGATGATGCCGATGGACTGGCCGTCGAGGTCGGCCAGCAAGATGACTCCGCACGCCGCCGCGATGACCGTCAGCAACAGCCAGACGATCATGGAAGGCACGCGGCGACCCGGCGGAAGCGATGCCACCTCGGCGTCCCCGCCGGCTGCGTTGGTCGAGAGAAGTTCAGTCAATGTTCTGTCCTGCCGCGTCGAAGGGAGCGAGCTCGTCCTGGGGTTCGGTTCCGCGCACCAGCCGGTAGAGCCGGGCGACGGCGCCCAGGATGACCCCGGCGTAGGCAAGAACCAGGCAGAGGCGGCCCGGCCACTTCGGCAACCAGGTGAGTCCCGTCGCCGTCTCCCCCAGCAGCCGCGAATCGTTGAACTCGAACCAGCAGAGCTGGATGATCCACACCGCGAGCAATAGGGCGACCAACTCCGCGAAGATGTCCAGCACCCGCTCCATGCGAGGGCTCAGGTTCTCGAGCAGGAGGGTCACCCTGATGTGCTCATTGTGGAACTGCGCATATCCCAGGGCCAGACAGGCGATACCGGGCATCCACAAGAAGCTGACCAGCTCCGTCGTTCCATAGATCGACATGTTGAGGACATTTCGTCCCACCACGTCGACGATGATGTTGATCGCCATGAGGATCACCAGGATCCCGACCGCCCAGACCAGACCTGTTGTGAAGCGATCGACCATGCGCACCCACTGGGGGTCGTCGACGCGTTTGGCGGATGCGACTCCGCCACGATTGACCTCGTTGCTCATGGCTCCCCTTTGGTCCTGTCAGGCATGGAACTGGTCACCGGTCCTCCTCAGTCCGTGGACACGCCGACCATGACGGCAACGAGAACCGCCGGTTCGTCCGTGGGGTTGCGCCACGCGTGACGGGTCCCCCGCTGCACGAGGCAGGAGCCGCGGGTCAGCCGCTCGCGTCGTCCTCCATCAAGCTCAACCTCGAGCTCGCCCTCCGCGATGAAGACGTAATCGATCGTCGGCGTCGAGTGGAACGCTGCTTGATCCTCGGGTTCGTCCTTGTGCGTGTCACCGATCCCCAGGAAGTCTCCCGAGGCTTCGCCCTCGCGGGCGTCCACGTCGGTAGACCAGGAGTCCGGCGGCATCGTGAACACCACGAAACGGGTGCCCCCAGGGCCTGCGAGGTACGGCGTGAAGACCGGTTCCGCGTCGTCGAGACCCCGCACGCCATCGGAGGTGCCCCACACCGGCCACGTGGTTGCCGTGCGCTCCTTGCGTCCCTCGACGGGCGTACGGACGAGAACAGGCTCGATCACGCTGCTCGAACGGAAGACGGAGACGCCGTTCTCGTCGATCTCGGTCACGATTGCCTTGATCTGGTCGATCATGTTGATCCTCTGTTGATAGGTTCGGCGCTCCCTCTCAGAGGAGTCCGTGGAGATGACAGGTGCCTTCGCCGTCGCATCGTGCCGTCGACCAAAGGTCGGGAGGACGGACGGCTGACGGGTCACATGCCGGCGGCCATGCCGGCTTTGAACTTCTCAACGTCGAACTTGTCTGGGCCTGACAGATAGCCGGCCTTGATGTCGTCAGGCGACCCAAGCGGCTGGGGCTCCGAGCCCGCGTTCTCGGTGGCGAGGTCCATGGCCCAGTCCAGCGCTGACCGCCATTCCTTCACAAAGCCCTCGGGATCGGTGACCACTGCGGGAGCAGCCTTGATCAGCTCGTCGCTGACGTACGCCTCTTGATAAGCCTCCAAGGGTTCGTTCAACGGCGCCGGATCGACGATGGTTACACCCTCTTCGTCCAACTTGCTGGCGAAGTTCTTGTAACCGTCCAGGCCCGCTCCGAGTACTCGCCCGTTGTAGTTGTCCATGGCGCGTCGCAAGATCTCGTGAACTTCCTTGGGAAGGCTGTCCCAGGTGTCGCGGTTGACCACCATGATGGTGGAGGACGCGCCGCTCGCCGCTACCGGGTGGAAGTACTTGGCGACTTCCCAGAAGCCGAATGAGGCCACTGTCGACGGATCGCTCAGATCACAGTCGACCACACCCCGTTCGAGAGCCTCGTAGATCTCCGGGCTGGTGAGTGACACCGGGGTGAATCCCATGGCCTTCACCTCAGCGGCCCACACCGGGCCGCCCACGCGGACCCGTTTGCCCTTGGCATCATCGGCCGAGGTGATGGGCTCCTTGCACAAGAGATTGACGTTGGTTGATCCGCTGGACCCGCCCAGCGCCACCAGGTTGTGCTCCTCGAACTCCTTCTGGACTGGCTCCGATGTGGAGATGAACGCCTGCAGTGCCGCGCTGGCCTGCACGAAGCCGTGGGGCGTGCCGTCTGCTCGCAATGACTGCATCTGCGTCAACCAGTTGGTGACGGGCAACTCCTGCGGGTGGTAGGTCGCGAACAGCGACCCCATGTCCGCAACACCCTCCTCCAGTCCGGACAAATCCTCGTCGCCGGCGAGTAGGGAGCCGGAGAAGTACGGCTCGATCGTGACCTTTCCGCCCGTCTCCTTGGTCACTTCGTCGGCGAACGCTTGCTGCGCGATGCCGAAAGGGTGCTGCGGACTGGCCTGCGTCTGGAACGAGAGAGTCACCGTGTCCATGTCGTCGAGCGACGTGTCCGTGCCTCCTGCGTCGCCGCCGCCACCGGGACTGGCGCACGCACCGACCGTCAGGACGAACCCGATCACTGCGGTGATTGCGAGCTTTGCCTTAGTTGACTTCATCGTGAGATATGCCCTTCCGGAGGCTGCTGATCGATTCATGGGACCAACGCGGGGCCGTCGGCGACGTGTCTGCGAGGCCTCAACGGCTGGACGCACGCCGACCGGTCATGTGACTCGAATCACGTGACGCCCGTCACGCAGAGCAGGCTAGCCAGCTCGGAATACGATGTCAACGATCTCCTGGAAACGAATCCAGTGGAGGCGCATCTTCGATCCGTAGGTCTTGTGCCCGCCTGGTGCATTCGATAACGTCGCGGCCATCCTGAGGTCGTGCACGAGAGTCCAAGGCTCACGATGGCCGCGGGTATTCATCGTGTGTGCGCCCTCGAGGTTGACGAGCCGAGGCGGCCGCGCATGCTCCCACCACGATCTCAGCGAGACCCGTGTTTCCCGGGTCGGCGCTGTGCAACATCTGACTTCTGCGCAAGCCGCCGGTCGAGCATTTTGATGGGCGACTCGCTGCCATTCGAAGCAGATGCGATTCGTCGAAATTGGAGTCGTACATGATCAATTCATTCAAGGCAGTTGTCACGGAGGTGGACCCCGATGGTGTGTCCACCTTCCGTTCGAGCGAGGTCATAGAGCCCGTACACGTGCGTGTGCCAGTCAGCGGGCACAAGTACCTCACGAACTCGCTGTGGCAGGTCTGGGGGACATCGGATGGCGACCCCGGCCTGCAAGATCCGGCTGCGCCGGTGCTCGTCCCGGCCTTCCCGGGGCCCGGGGGGACCCGCTTTCAAGTCTTCACCATCGCGCCCGTCTCGTCGGCCACCGATCTAGGGGACCTGGAGGGCCGCATGCCCAGCAATGAGCTTGGGATCGGCAATCGGATCGAGATAGATGGCCAGGATCCGGCGTTCCACGCCACTGCCACCATCGACTACTGCTTCATCGTGGACGGTGAGGTCGAGGTGGAACTGGACAACGGAGTGCGAGAGAAGCTCACTCGTGGGTCGTGTCTGGTCCAGCGGGGAACGTGGCATGCGTGGCGCAACACCAGCACGGAGCCAGTCGTGATCGCGGTGGTTCACGTGGGGGCATCTAGTCACCCCCACCCGGCGATCCTCGAGTAGCCAAAGATCTCATCTGCGTGAAGTATTGGAGGAAAGCGCATGCAGCTCGGAGCACCGTTCCCCATGCTCGTCGAGTGGAGCAGCGACGACATACGCCGTTATGCCCAGGAGGTGGAGCACTACGGCATCGACTTCGCCACCGTAGCCGGACACGTCCTTGCACACCCGCCGGGCCGATTCCCCGAGAAGCCTTCGCGTCTATACGTCGGCCCATACCACGATCCGATGGTCCTCTTCGCTCACCTGTCGGGCATCACCGAACGACTCCGTTTTCGATCCTCCATCCTCATCCTCCCGCTGCACACGACGGTGCTGGTCGCCGCGGCGATCACGGAGCTGTGCACGCTGAGCGGAGACCGGTTCGAGCTCGGCGTGGGTGTGAGCTGGAACGAGAGGGAGTACCAGGCGGCCGGTCAAGACATACACCGCCGAGGGCGCCGGATCGACGAGCAGTTGCAGGTCCTGCGACTGTTGTGGGCCAACGAGAGAATCACGTTCGACGGGGAGTTTCACCACCTCGACGATGTTGGCCTCGGACGACTTCCCGCGACGCCGCCCCGGATCTGGATGGGTGCGACCCTCAACGAGCGCAGCGTCCCGCGCATGGTGGCCTATGGTGACGGCTGGATCCCGGGCCCGGGGCTGGACCCAACTCCCCACCTCGCGACGCTCTGGGAGCGACTGAGCGACGCGGGCCGCGACCCCGCTGACTTCTCGATCAACACCCGGATCGACCTGACGACCGGCGACGAGGCCACGTGGGCATCCAGGGCCGAATACCTGGTGTCCGGAGGCGTGACCCACCTTCTGTTGGATCCCGGCACTGGCCGCCCCGCCACGGAGGCGGCTGCCCTCATCGCGAGGGCCGCCGCCGCGATCCGAGGGTGAGGAGGACATCATGGACGGAAGGCGCCATGCGTCCACCGACGCTGCTATACGCGACCTCGTCGACAAGGAGAGCATCCGAGAGGTTCTCTACACATGCTGCCGAGCTCTCGACCGTTGCGATGCAGAACTGCTGAAGTCGCTGTACCACCCGGACGGCTTCAACGCGCACGGACCGTTCGCCGGCAATGCGCACGAGTTCTGCGACTGGGTTATCCCGCGTCTTCGCGCCCACCAGTCGATTCGCCACTCGATCGGGAACGTTCTCGTCGACATCGCCGGCGACAGGGCCTTCTGCGAGAGCCAATACCAGGTCTCCACGCGGACCACTTCGCCCGAAGGTGAGCTGGTCGATACCGGTTCGGAGGGTAGGTACCTCGACGTCCTCGTGCGTTGCGAGGACCTCCAGTGGCGCATCTTCCATCGCTTGGTGGTCAACGACAAACGATGGACCCGTCCTGTCACGACCCACGACGCGTCTGCTCCTGCACCAGCTGATCCGAACACCGGGCCTCGTGCCGATCGGAGTGACCCCGTCTACCGGGGTTTCGGCATCATGGATCTCCGGTCACCGTCGGCTCCGCGCGATCAATAAGCCAAGAGCGGCCTCGCCCCAAAAAGATGTGTGCGCCTTTGCGCCGGTCTCGACGCCGAACCGGTGCAGATGCGCACATTTCGACGTCAGTCAGACGGGCACGATGAACCGGGACCGCCAGCAGCGATCAGCACCACAGCCAGCACGGCTACGGGACCAGTTTGCGTGGAGCCGCCTGTCGGAATCGAACCGACGACCTTTTCATTACGAGTGAAACGCTCTACCGACTGAGCTAAGGCGGCCAAGGTCCGCCGAGGATCACCCGCCGAACCGAGAACAAACACTACCGGGTGATCGCGGACGAGCCACACGGGGCCGTCACCTAGACTCTCTGGCGTGACTGACCCGACGCGAGCAGAGCTCGAGGAGATCCGCGCCAGCATCGACAACATCGACGCCGTGCTCATCCACGCGCTCGCCGAGCGTTTCAAGTACACACAGCGTGTCGGCCGGCTGAAAGCCGAGCACGATCTGCCGCCGTCGGACCCGGCGCGAGAAGAGCGTCAGATCACCCGCCTCAAAGCCCTCGCGCTCGAGGCCGACCTCGACCCGGCGTTTGCGGAGAAGTTCCTCAACTTCATCATCGCCGAGGTCATCCGGCACCACGAGAGCATCCGCGGCTGACCGCCGCCCGTCAGCAGGTCGCGCCGTCGTCGGGCACCGTTCCGTCGGCGAGGTAGCGATCGACCGCCTCGGTGATGCAGTCATTGCCCGACAGGTACGCCGTGTGACCGTCGCCGTCGCGTGTCAGTAACACCGCTGATTCGAGTTGCGAGGCCAGAGCCTTCGCCGACTCATAGGGAGTCGCCGGGTCGCGCGTCGTGCCGATCACGACGATCGGCGGGGCCCCCGCACCGTCGATCTGGGGCAGCGGATTGGCCGACTCGATCGGCCAATCGGAGCACCCCAACGCGCCCCAGGCCAACGCACGACCGAACACGGGCGACGCCGCCACAAACCGAGGGATCTGCGCCTCGACGTCGGCCTCGGTCAGGCCCTCCGGGCTGTCGAGGCACCCGACGGCGCTGATGACCTGACCGAGATTCGAGTCGTAGGTGCCATCAGCCTGACGGCCGAAGTAGATGTCTGACAGCGTGACCAGGATGCTCCCGTCGCCTTCGAACGCCGCCGAGAGCGCCTGCGAGAGCGTTGGCCAGGCCGCCTTGTCGTACAACGTCACAGCGATGCCGAAGAAGGCCAGGCCCTCCGTCAGCGGACGATCGTCGAGGCCGGGCAATGGCTGGGCGTCGAGCTGGGTCATGAGGTCGGCAACCTTCGCGACGCCGGCGTCGGCGTCGGTGCCGATCGGGCACGTGTCGGACGTGACGCAGTCTTCGGCGTACGCCTGTAGGGCGCGCCCGAAGCCGGTCGCCTGGGCGAAGCTCGACTCGACACTGTCGAGGGTCGGGTCGACAGCACCGTCAAGCACCATCCGGCCCACCTTGTCAGGAAACAACTCGGCGTACACCGAACCCAGCTCGGTGCCGTACGAAGCGCCGAACCAGTCGAGGGTCGGCCGGCCGACGAGAGCACGCACAACGTCCATGTCGCGAGCCACCTCGACCGTCGAGACGTGGGCGGCAAGATCGCCAGACCCAGCGAGGCATGCTTCACCCAGCTTCGCAAAACCGTCGCGCTGTGCTTGGACCTCTTGGGGGTCGTCTGGATCGGGGTCTGCGGCGGTATAGGCGTCGAACTCGCTGTCGGACAGGCACGTCAGCGGCGTGCTGAGGCCGACACCACGCGGGTCGACTCCGATGACATCGGCCTGGTCGCGAACATCGGCTCCTAGTGAGCCTTCCATCGTCTCGGCGAAGTCGACCGCTGAGCCGCCCGGGCCTCCGGGATTGACGAAGATGCTGCGCTGCGCATCACCCGTCGCCGGGTAGTACGCCATGCGCAGGCGAGTGGTCTCGCCATCTGGCTTGCTGTAGTCGACCGGGACGGTAACCCACGTGCAGTGGGCCTCATCGCATTCGGTCCAGTTGAGATCCTGCGTGTAGAACTGCTCGAGTCCGTCGGGGGCGGCCGCGTCGAGGGGCGTCGGCTCCTCGAAACCTCCAGAGCGGGTCGCGAAGGCCGCATAGACCACCACCCCGACGAGGAGGGCGGCAACCACGCTCAGAAGCACGGCAGTACGGGCACGAGTCACCGGCGAAGTCCCATCATCATGCGCTCGAGGGCGAGAAGCGGAGCGGCGTTGGCCGTCAGGGCCAGCCGACACTCGACGATTGCATCGATGGCGCCGATCGTCGACTCGGACGTCCACAGGCGTGCGATCTCGTGAATATCGTCGCTCACATCGGCGTTGACGAGGGCGACACCGGTTGCGCACTGCACGGCGAGGACGTCACGACAGAACGACAGCAGGTCGAGCAATACGCCGTCGATCGCGTCGCGCGTCAAACGGGTCCGTCGTCGCTTCTGGTCCTTCTCGAGCGTCGAGGCCGCGCCGGCATAGCCGGCGGGACGTCGTCCCCGGTCTTCGACCCCCCAGGCTTGGCGCATATCGGCCATCTCGCGCTCGTCGGCGGCGTCGCAGAAGGCGGCCGCGCGGGCCGTCGCCTCGTCGCTGACACGCTGCGCCGCCGACATGCAGTCGCCGAGCCCCCGCAGCGATAGCGGGATGGACAGGATCATCCGGCGCCGCTCACGGGCCCCGGCGTCACGGGCGAGCCCGCGCGCCCGGCCGATATGGCCCTGGGACGCCGCCGCGACCGCGTGTGCCATGGCCGGCTCGATGCCGTCGCGCTCGACCAGCAGGCGCGCGATCGCCTCGGTGCCGGGCGTGCGCAGGATGACCGACCTCGAGCGCGATCGCAGCGTGATCATGACGTCGTCGGCCGCGGGTGCGCAGAGCATCCACACGGTGTGCTTGGACGGCTCCTCGATCGCCTTGAGCAATGCGGCAGCGGCCTGGTCGGTGAGCCGGTCGGCATCTTCGACGATCAACACCTGCCACCGCCCCAGCGCCGGTCGCAGCGACGACGCACGGACGTATTCGCGGATGCCGTCGACCCCGATCGTCAGGCCTGCGGTGGTGATGACGGTGATGTCGGGATGGCTGCCCGCCCGGGCGGTCGTGCAGGAGTGGCACTCTCCACACCCGCCCCGCTCGCACTGCAAGGCGGCGGCGAAGGCCAGCGCTGCGTTCGATCGTCCCGATCCGGGCGGCCCCGTGAACAGCCAGGCGTGGGTCATCGACCGGCCGTCGCCACCGGCCGAGGCCACGGCGCTACGCAGCGTCTCGACCACCGGCTCCTGGCCGACAAGCTCGGCCCAGACCGATGCGGGCGCCACCGTCACGACGTGACCTGGGACAGCCATGGCTGCACGGCTACCCGGATGTCGTGATGGATCTCGTCAGGGGTACGGCCCGCGTCGACCACGAGGTAGTGCGGCGGGTCGACGGCCGCGAGGTCGAGGAAGTGCTGGCGCACACGCTGGTGGAACTCCAGTGGCTCGGACTCGATGCGGTCGGCACCCTCGAAGCGTGTGAGGCCCACGGCCGGGTCGATATCGAGAACGATCGTGAGGTGCGGACGCAGCTCCGACGTCGCCCAGCGAGCGACTGCCTCGAGCTCGGCGACTCCGATCTCGCGACCCGCGCCCTGATACGCCAACGTCGAGTCGACATAGCGGTCGGTGAGCACGACGGCGCCTTCCGCGAGGGCCGGGAGCACCACACGGTCGACGTGCTCGGCCTTGTCAGCGGCGTAGATCAGGGCTTCGGTACGGGGCGAGAGCACGCCGGTGTCGTGGTCGAGGACTATCCCGCGCAGGATCTTGCCAACCTCGGTGCCGCCGGGCTCACGGGTGAGCATCACCCGGTGGCCGAGGCCCTCGAGCCACTCGACGATCAACGCCGCCTGCGTCGACTTTCCCGCGCCCTCTCCACCCTCGAGGCACAAGAACAGCCCGGTCTCGGTGAACAGGGGATCCATGCAGGCGAGCCTAGTCGCCGTCGCCGGGGCGGCCGACGCGGGCGACGAGCTTCTGGGGAGCCAGCAGGCAGTAGCTGTCGGTGAGAAGCTCGGCCAGTTCGGACCAGTCGGTGCGCTCGTCGAGGTGCATCTTCATGACATCACGACCCCACCCGGCGTACAGAAAGGGATAACCCTGCTCGCGGAGCGCCACGAGCTCGTCGGCCGGAGCGCGGAAGGTCACCGCCGTCACCTCGCCCACGAGGTCGAAACTCTCGCGCAGCAACGACGTCGAGTCGGCCTCGATGGTGTAGACGTGGGCGAAGGTACGCTTCCGCACCCGCCAGCGCACACCCGTCCATGCCGGTTCTTCCACCGTTTCGGGCAGCCCGGAACAGATCGATCGCACCTGCTGCAGGAAGTCGGCGGGGACATCGGCCATACGAACGAGCCTAGGC
>Ga0075364_10002476_pt1 | contig 10338 bp, 11 predicted proteins | sample EndMetdeltDD1764_FD_71517 | JGI IMG/M metagenome (GOLD analysis project Ga0075364, IMG submission 71517) | Populus endosphere microbial communities from Tennessee, USA - Endosphere MetaG P. deltoides DD176-4 | ecosystem: Host-associated > Plants > Roots > Endosphere | place: USA: Tennessee...
GACTCCTCGTGCTGGCCGTTCGCTTGTCGTGTTCCAGCCCCACTTGTATTCGCGGACAAAGGCTTTCGCGGTCGAGTTCGGTCGCGCGCTGGATGCCGCCGACCAGGTGTTCGTCCTTGACGTCTACGGCGCCCGCGAACAGCCGCTCACCGGCGTCAGCGGGGCCAGCGTCGCCGAGCACGTGAGCGTGCCGGTGCGCTACATCGCGGATTTCTCGGCGGTCGCCGCGGCAGTGGCCGCGGCCGCCGGCCCCGGGGACGTCATCGTGACGATGGGTGCCGGCGACGTGACCCTGCTGGGACCGGAGATCGTGACGGCGCTGCGGGACCGGGCCAACCGCAGCGCGCCCGGCCGTCCCGGGGTATTGCGGTGACCGAGCCCGACGACGGCCCGACCGACCTGGCGCCGGGCGACCCTGCCGACAGTGAGGCGGCCACCGAACCGATCGTCACCCAACCCCAGGATGACGAACCCGCGCCGGAGCAAGAGGATTTCGAGGGGCCACGCCGGCGCGCCCGCCGCGAACGGGCCGAGCGCCGCGCCGCGCAGGCGCGCGCCACCGCGATCGAGCACGCGCGCCGCGAGGCCAAACGACGGGCCCGCGGTGTCGGCGTCGACGATCCCAACTCCCGGAAAACCCCAGGGCGGGGCGTTGTTCGAGGATTGAAGATGCTGCTGGCGTCGGTGCTGCTGATCGTCGTCGGGGTGGGGCTGGGGCTGGTGCTCTACTTCACGCCGGCGATGTCGGCGCGCAATATCGTGGTCACCGGGATCGGGGCGGTGACCCGCGAGGAGGTCCTCGACGCTGCCAGGGTGCGGCCGGGGACGCCGCTACTGCAGATCAACACCAACCAGGTCGCCGACCGGGTGGCGGCGATCCGGCGGGTGGCCAGCGCCCGGGTGCAGCGCCAATACCCGTCGGCGCTGCGGATCACGATCGTCGAGCGGGTCCCGGTCGTGGTGAAGGATTTTCCGGACGGCCCGCACCTCTTTGACCGCGACGGCGTCGACTTCGCGACCGCGCCGCCGCCACCGGCGCTGCCAATTCTCGACGTCGAGAACCCCGGCCCGAGCGACCCGGCGACCAAGGCCGCGCTGCAGGTGCTGACGGCGCTGCGTCCCGAGGTCGCCGGCCAGGTTGGCCGGATCTCGGCGCCGTCCCCGGCGTCGATCACGCTCACGCTGTCCGACGGGCGGGTGGTGATCTGGGGGACGACCGATCGCGCCGAGGAGAAGGCCGAGAAGCTGGCGGCGCTATTGACCCAACCCGGGCGGACCTACGACGTCTCCAGCCCGGATCTGCCGACCGTCAAGTAGCCGCCTGCCACCCTGACACTGAGTGTCTGTACGCGACACACCGCGAACTGCCGGCATTCCGCGCACGCTCGCGAAGAAAAAAGCGCCCCGCGCGTCGGCGCGCCTGCAGGGTTAGCGCGCGACATACCCATACGGTGCTGGTTATGCGGAACTACCTGACATAACTCTAACTCTAAGGTTGAGGTTCAGAGTTTGCCAGAGGACGCACCGCAGGGAACCGAGTCCCATCCAGGGAGGAAGACGGAATGATGACCCCCCCGCATAACTACTTGGCCGTCATCAAGGTCGTGGGCATCGGTGGCGGCGGCGTCAACGCCGTCAACCGGATGATCGAGCAAGGCCTCAAGGGCGTCGAGTTCATCGCGATCAACACTGATGCGCAGGCACTGTTGATGAGCGATGCCGACGTCAAGCTCGACGTAGGCCGCGACTCGACGCGCGGACTGGGCGCCGGCGCCGACCCGGAGGTCGGCAAAAAGGCCGCCGAGGACGCCAAGGAGGAGATCGAGGAGCTGCTGCGCGGCGCCGACATGGTCTTCGTCACCGCCGGCGAGGGCGGCGGTACCGGCACCGGCGGGGCGCCCGTCGTCGCCAATATCGCCCGCAAACTGGGGGCGTTGACCGTCGGCGTCGTGACCCGGCCCTTCTCGTTCGAGGGCAAGCGACGCAGCAATCAAGCCGAAAACGGCATCTCCTCGCTGCGCGAGAGTTGCGACACCCTGATAGTGATCCCCAACGACCGGCTGCTGCAGATGGGCGACGCGGCCGTGTCCCTGATGGACGCCTTCCGCAGCGCCGACGAGGTGCTGCTCAACGGCGTGCAGGGCATCACCGACCTGATCACCACGCCCGGCCTGATCAACGTCGACTTCGCCGACGTCAAGGGCATCATGTCCGGCGCCGGTACGGCGCTGATGGGCATCGGCTCGGCCCGCGGCGAGGGCCGCTCGCTGAAGGCCGCCGAGATCGCGATCAACTCGCCGCTGCTGGAAGCCTCGATGGAGGGCGCGCAGGGCGTGCTGATGTCGATCGCGGGCGGCAGCGACCTGGGCCTGTTCGAGATCAACGAGGCGGCCTCGCTGGTGCAGGACGCCGCGCACCAGGACGCGAACATCATCTTCGGCACGGTGATCGACGACTCACTGGGCGACGAGGTGCGGGTCACCGTCATCGCGGCGGGCTTCGAAGCCAGCGGCCCGGGCCGCAAGCCTGTGGTAGGAGGGGTCGGAGCCGGCGCGAGCGAGAGCGGCGGCGCGCACCGGATCGAGTCGGCGAAGGCCGGCAAGCTCGCCTCGACGCTGTTCGAGCCGGTCGAGGCCGTCAGCGTGCCGGTGCATACCAACGGTTCGACGCTGAACATCGGTGGCGATGACGACGACGTCGACGTGCCACCCTTCATGCGCCGCTGAGGGTCTCGGTTTGCTTGCCAGTGCGCGACAAACTGGCTTCGAAACATAGGGGCTGCACGGCGGTGCCGTCTGGTCGGCAACAGAATCCGGATACTGGGCGTGTGAGCGTACGCATCCGCCGGGTGACCACTACCAGGGCGGGTGGGGTGTCGGCGCCGCCGTTCGACACCTTCAATCTCGGCGACCACGTGGGTGACGACCCCACGGCGGTGGCGGCCAATCGGGCCCGGCTGGCCGCGGCCGTCGGCCTGCCCGGCGAGCGGGTGGTCTGGATGAACCAGGTGCACGGCGACGGCGTCGCGGTGGTCGACGGACCGCGCGACAAGGCCTTCGACGACACCGACGCATTGGTGACCGCGACCCCCCGGCTGGCGCTGGCGGTGTTGACGGCCGACTGCGTGCCGGTCCTGCTGGCCGACGCCCGCGGGGGCGTCGTCGGCGCGGTGCACGCGGGCCGGGTCGGCGCGCAGCGGGGTGTGGTGATCCGCGCGGTGGAGGCCATGCTCAAACTGGGCGCGCACGTCGGCGACATCTCTGCGCTCCTCGGACCGGCGGTCAGCGGCCGCAACTACGAAGTGCCCGCCGAGATGGCCGCCGAGGTGGAGGCGGCGCTGCCGGGCAGCCGCGCCACCACCTCGGCGGGCACCCCCGGTCTCGACCTGCGGGCCGGAATCGCTTGCCAGCTCCGCGATTTGGGTGTCACCTCCGTCGACATCGATCCGCGCTGCACGGTGGCCGACCCGAGGTTGTTCAGCCATCGCCGCGATGCGCCCACCGGCCGGCTGGCGTCTTTGGTGTGGATGGAATGACCACAATGGCGGCGGAACTTGGCAGCCAACCAGACCGCGAATCGCAATTGACGCATGCGTTGGCCGCGGTTAGATCGCGGCTCGCGGCGGCCGCGGAAGCGGTCGGTCGCAATGTCGGTGAAATTGAACTTCTCCCCATTACCAAATTCTTTCCAGCAACCGATGTTGCGATTTTGTCGCGATTGGGTTGCCGGGCCGTTGGCGAATCGCGGGAGCAGGAAGCCGCGGCGAAGGCGGCCGAACTCACTCGGCTGTTAGAACTTTCCGGGCGGGCCGACTCGCGAGATATGAAGTGGCACATGGTGGGCAAGATCCAGCGCAAGAAAGCCAAGTCGTTGGCCCGCTGGGCACATACCGTTCACTCGGCCGACAGCCCTGCGGTGGTCACCGCGCTCGATCGGGGCGTCGCCGCCGCCCTGGCCGACGGCCGTCGCACCACACCGCTGCGGGTCTACGTCCAGGTCAGCCTGGACGGTGACGTATCGCGGGGCGGCGTCGACATGTCGGCGCCGGACGCCGTCGACCGGTTGTGTGCGCAGGTCGAGGAGTCCCAGTGCCTGGAATTGGTCGGTCTGATGGGCATGCCGCCCCTCGACTGGGACCCGGAAGACGCCTTTGACCGGCTCAAATCGGAGCACAGCCGGGTGCTGGCGTCCTTCCCGAACGCGCGGGGGCTGTCGGCGGGCATGTCGAATGATCTTGAAGCCGCCGTCAAACATGGTTCGACGTGTGTGCGTGTCGGTACCGCGCTATTGGGTCCGCGGGGTTTACGGTCACCGTGAATAGTCACTGTAGTCACACCTTCATCACAGACAACAAATATCCCAGGGGCTAGAAGGGTCAAGCGATGAGCACACTGCACAAGGTCAAGGCCTACTTCGGCATGGCTCCGATGGAGGACTACGACGACGAGTACTACGACGACAGGGCTGACCGGGCCCCCTCCCGCGGTTATTCGCGGCCTCGTTTCGACGACGGATACGGCCGGTATGAGCACCCGGATTACGACGACCCCCGCGCCGACATGCGCGAGCCGGCCGACTACCCCCCGTCCAGCAGCTATCGCGGCTATGAGGACGAGCCCCGCTTCCGGCCCCGCGACTTCGATCGCCCCGGCCCCGAGATGAGCCAGCGGCGCTTCGGGTCGTGGCTGCGCAACTCCACCCGCGGCGCGCTGGCGATGGACCCGCGCCGGATGGCGATGATGTTCGAAGAGGGCCACCCGCTGTCGAAGATCACCACGCTGCGGCCCAAGGACTACAGCGAGGCGCGCACCATCGGCGAGCGCTTCCGGGACGGCACCCCGGTCATCATGGACCTGGTGTCGATGGACAACGCCGACGCCAAACGGCTGGTCGACTTCGCCGCCGGCCTCGCGTTCGCGCTGCGCGGTTCGTTCGACAAGGTCGCGACCAAGGTCTTCCTGCTGTCGCCCGCCGACGTCGATGTGTCCCCCGAGGAGCGTCGCCGGATCGCCGAAACCGGTTTCTACGCTTACCAATAGCCACAGTGGTGGCCCCATCGGGGCCTATCGGGTCCAGCCGGCCGGCAGGCCGGGCATGACGAGCCTCACCATCCGATGTGTGTCGGCCAGCTGAGTCGGTACGCTGGCCATTGCCGCCCGTAAGGCGCGGCGGCGGACATCCCTCATCGGTAAGGTCGGGCTCTCGTTGGTGCTGTTTTTTCAGATCCTTGGGTTTGCGCTGTTCATCTTTTGGCTGCTGCTCATCGCTCGGGTCGTCGTTGAGTTCATCCGCTCGTTCAGCCGCGACTGGCGTCCCAGCGGCATCACCGTGGTGATCCTGGAGATCATCATGTCGATCACCGATCCGCCGGTGAAGCTGCTGCGCCGGCTGATCCCGCAACTGACTATCGGCGCGGTCCGCTTCGACCTCTCCATCATGGTGCTGCTGCTGGTCGCTTTCATTGGCATGCAACTGGCTTTCGGCGCAGCCGCATGAGCCGGAGACGGTTTGGCTACGATTCGGCGACAGCTTTGACGCGTGCGTTCTTTCAAATCTAAGGAATGTGATTTATTGGCCTTAGATTTTGAAATTGCTCCTTATCTATTACACCAATCGGCAACCGCCGGGTCTGGTGTGACAGGATGGACGGCAGTTGTACGACGGCTACCGCTCCGTTCTACACTTTCCAGATCGTTTGACCGTCCATGAACTTGAGGGGACAAAGTAATGCCGCTTACACCTGCCGACGTCCACAATGTGGCGTTCAGTAAGCCGCCAATCGGCAAGCGTGGCTACAACGAAGATGAGGTCGACGCCTTCCTCGACTTGGTGGAGAACGAGCTGACGCGGCTCATCGAAGAGAACTCGGATTTGCGCCAGCGGATCAACGAGCTCGACCAGGAGCTGGCCGGCGGTGGCGGTGTCGCGCCGACGGTGGCCCAGCCGATTCCCACCTACGAGCCCGAGCCGGAACCGGTCAAGGCGGCACCGGTGGCGGCCCCCGCTGCTCCTGCTGTTCCCGCGGGAACCAACGAGGAACAGGCCATGAAGGCCGCTCGGGTGCTCACCCTGGCCCAAGACACCGCCGACCGGCTCACCACCACGGCCAAGGCCGAGTCGGACAAGATGCTTGCCGACGCCCGCGCCAACGCCGACCAGATCCTCAGCGAGGCCCGGCACACCGCGGAGACCACGGTCACCGAGGCGCGGCAGCGCGCCGACTCGATGCTGGCCGACGCCCAGACCCGCTCCGAGACGCAGCTACGTCAGGCCCAGGAGAAGGCCGACGCGCTGCAAGCCGACGCGGAACGCAAGCATTCCGAGATCATGGGAACCATCAACCAGCAGCGCACGGTGCTGGAAGGTCGCCTCGAGCAGCTGCGCACGTTCGAACGTGAGTACCGCACCCGGCTCAAGACCTACCTGGAATCCCAGCTCGAGGAACTCGGCCAGCGCGGGTCGGCCGCACCGGTCGATTCCAGTGCGGATGCCGGCGGGTTTGAGCAATTCAATCGGGGCAATAACTAGTCGCGACGAGCCGCGACGCGCGCCCGGCTGCGCCGTCGCCACAGAGACTCCTGATAGGTTTAGCAGTCGCTGCCCGTCGGCCGGAGGATGACCAATGCTGATCATTGCGCTGGTATTAGCCCTGATCGGGCTCGTCGCATTGGTGTTCGCGGTCGTCACCAGCAATGAGCTCGTAGCGTGGGTGTGCATCGGCGCCAGCGTGCTGGGCGTGGTGCTGCTGATCATCGACGCGGTGCGGGAACGCCAGGGGCGTGCCGGCGGCGAAGACAAAGAAGAGACACCGGCGGCCGGGAATGACGAGGACGCCTACGTCGACTACCCGGAGGACGCCGAACCGGATACCGCCGTCGAGGCCACCCCGGAGGCGTCGGCCGACAAGCGCGGCGACGAGACCCCGAAATAGCGCACGTTTAGGGGGCCCAGGACTCAGCGGGACTCAGCGGGCCTCAGCGGGTCGGTGTCGCCAGCAGCTCGCGAACCTCGCCGTCGCTGACCTGATGGAAATCGGTGTAGACCTGCCCGACGGCCTCAAACCCGCTGGGCATGGTCGCGCACACCACGTCATCGGCCTCCCTCCCCAGATCGCGACAAACCGAAGGCGGGCCGACGGGGACGGCGACGATGACCGATTGCGGGCCCGCGGCCCGCACGGCCCGCACCGCCGCCAGCATGCTCGCGCCGGTGGCGATGCCGTCGTCGACCAGGATCACGGTCTTGCCGAGCGGGTCCTTGGGTGGGCGGTCGCCCCGATACGCCTGCTCGCGCCGCTCGAGCTCGGCGGTCTCGCTGTCGATCACCGCACGGACCTGTTCGTCGGTGATGTGCAGGCTGGCAACCACGTTCTCGTTCATCACGACCCCACCGCCGCTGGCCAACGCGCCCATCGCCAGCTCGCTCCAATGCGGCACGCCGAGCTTTCGGACCAGGAAGACATCCAGCTCGGCGTGCAGGGCGGAGGCCACCTCCCAGCCCACGGGTACGCCGCCACGGGCAAGGCCGAGGACCAGCAAATCGCTCTTGCCGCGGTAGGGCCTCAGCTCGTCGGCCAGTACGCGGCCGGCATCGTGGCGGTCGCGGAACCTCCGCGTCAGGGTCCGTCGCAGAAAGCCACTCGGTGGGCTCATTGGTCGACTCCCGGCTGCTGGCTTCCACCCAGCCTACGACCCGGCGGCGAGCCCTGACACGACCGATCGGAGCTCCGCGTCGGGCGGTTGGTGTAGCCACGCGGTGCTGACGGCCGACCAGGGAGCAACGCTCGCATAGGGTCCTGCCTGACTGTGCGCCAAGCCAGAGCCGTCGGTCGTGGTGAATGGGGTCGTCGAGATCGTGGGATGGGCGAGTAGCAATCCTGTGGGCGACACGTGTATCGCGTCCCAGGACGCCGCGATCGCCGGCCACTCCGGGTACCTGCAGCCGCGAGCTGTGACCGGATTGGCTTCGATCAACTCGATCCAATCGCGCGCCGAATCAACCCGCGCGACGCGGACCCGCGTCGTGTCGAAATGCACTTCCCATCGTGGGCTTTCACGCCTGAGGTTTTCCCCGCACAGGGTCCACGAGTCCTCGTCGCCGGTGATCGGCGTCGATGTCCACAGGGCACCAGAAGGCAATGCGCACAACGGATCTCGATTGCCAATCTGCGGTGCGCGCAACGCTGTGAGGGTTCCCTGATGGATCTGCGGCGAGCCGAATGTCGACAGCGCCGACAAGGCCGCCAGCCCCGCGGCGTCGAACTCCTGCAGCTCCGCCATGTCGTTCGCATCCAGCTGCGCCACAGCGAGGCAATCACCGTAGAGATAACTGCCGACCGCATGGGTTGCGACGCGAATCAGGTCTTCGGGGCCCAGAGCGCCGACGAACGCGGCGGGTGAAACGCCAGTGTGTCGATGCAGGAACCGCAATTGGTCGATGAACAGGCGGCCGGGAAATGTATCCAGGAGTGATTCGCTTGTGCTCACCACCGCAGTCTCACCGAGGGGCCGTTCGTCACGGGGTGTCCGAGGGGGGACTTGAACCCCCACGCCCATTAGTAGGGCACTAGCACCTCAAGCTAGCGCGTCTGCCATTCCGCCACTCGGACCAACCAACAACGTGGGTTGGCAGCTAAGGCTATCGGATCGGCCCGGGCCGTCCCAAGCCGGGCGATCCGGGCTCGCCGGCCTCGGGAACGGTAGGACCGCAATGGTAGGAAGTGACTGTGACCTCATCAAAGATCGGGGCGACCGAGGCCGTCAACCCCAACGATGACGTCGTCGAGGTTGTCAGCAGGCTGATCCGGTTCGATACCACCAACACCGGCGAGCCCGAGACCACCAAAGGCGAGGCGGAGTGCGCGCGCTGGATTGCGGATCGTCTCGCGGAGGTGGGCTATGCGGCCGAATATGTCGAATCGGGGGCGCCCGGCCGCGGCAACGTGTTCGCCCGGCTCGCAGGTGCGGACCCTTCCCGCGGCGCCCTGCTGATCCACGGGCATATCGACGTGGTGCCGGCCGAAGCGGCCGAGTGGAGCGTGCACCCGTTTTCCGGTGCGATCAAAGACGACTACGTCTGGGGCCGCGGCGCGGTCGACATGAAGGACATGGTGGGCATGATGATCGTGCTCGCCCGGCAGTTCCGCCGGGACGGCTTCGTGCCGCCGCGCGATTTGGTGTTCGCGTTCCTTGCCGACGAGGAGCACGGCGGCAAGTACGGCTCGCACTGGCTGGTGGACAACCGCGCCGACCTGTTCGACGGCGTCACCGAGGCGATCGGCGAGGTCGGCGGCTTTTCGTTGACCGTGCCGCGACGCGACGGCGGTGAGCGCCGCCTGTACCTGATCGAGACGGCCGAGAAGGGCATCCGGTGGATGCGCCTGACCGCGCGGGGCCGACCCGGACACGGCTCGATGGTGCACGATGACAACGCGGTCACTGCCCTGGCCGAGGCGGTCGCGCGGGTGGGCCGGCATAAGTTTCCGCTGGTGCTCACCGACACCGTCGCGCAGTTCCTGGCCGTGGTCGGCGAGGAGACCGGCCTCACGTTCGACGTCGACTCGCCCGACGTGGAGGGGGCGATCGAAAAGCTCGGACCGATGGCCCGCATGCTCAAGGCCGTGCTGCACGACACGGTGAATCCGACCATGCTCAAGGCCGGTTACAAGGCCAACGTGGTCCCGGCGACGGCCGAAGCGGTGCTGGACTGCCGCGTCCTGCCCGGCCGGAACGCGGCCTTCGAGGCCGAGATCGACAAGTTGCTTGGCCCCGACGTCACCCGGGAATGGATCAGGGACCTGGGGTCGTATGAGACCAGCTTCGATGGCGACCTGGTCGACGCGATGAACGCCGCGGTGCTGGCCGTCGACCCCGACGGCCGCACCGTGCCCTACATGCTGTCCGGCGGGACCGACGCAAAGGCGTTCATGCGCTTGGGAATTCGTTGCTTCGGCTTCAGTCCGCTGCGGTTGCCGCCGGATTTGGATTTCTCGGCGCTGTTCCACGGCATCGATGAGCGGGTACCCATCGACGCGCTGCGGTTCGGCACCCAGGTGCTGACCCATTTCCTGAAGAACTGCTGACCTACTCGAGAGGATTGAGCATGACCACACCCCCCGACCCGTATGACGCGCTGCCCAAGCTGCCGTCCTTCAGCCTGACCTCGGACTCCATGACCAACGGCCAGCCGCTGGCGACCGCACAGGTCAGCGGCATCATGGGCGCGGGCGGGGAGGACGCCAGCCCGCAGCTGAGCTGGTCGGGATTCCCGGACGAGACCCGCAGCTTCGCGGTCACCGTCTACGACCCCGACGCCCCGACCCTGTCGGGGTTCTGGCAC
>Ga0075364_10002477_pt1 | contig 10336 bp, 8 predicted proteins | sample EndMetdeltDD1764_FD_71517 | JGI IMG/M metagenome (GOLD analysis project Ga0075364, IMG submission 71517) | Populus endosphere microbial communities from Tennessee, USA - Endosphere MetaG P. deltoides DD176-4 | ecosystem: Host-associated > Plants > Roots > Endosphere | place: USA: Tennessee...
ACGCTTTTGACGAAGCGCCACGGCCGGGCGAACATTGCCTCGCCAGCGGCAATCTCGTCCGGCGTAAAGGTGGCGAGGGCCATCGTCGTGCGCTTACGCGCCTTCCCTGCCGCGCAAGATTTCGCGCGCCTGATCGATCCTCGAGGGAATGGTGTGGTCCGACCCGTTGAGGCGGGACGCGTCGCCGTCTTTCAAGGCCATCTTGATCTCGAACTCGGTGGCGTCGGCTTCCAGCCCCAGCACCTTCAGTGCCTGTTCCCGGGACATGGGCGGCAGCGGCTGGGAGGGTTCGGTGCGCGGCGGCTCTGGACGAGGGCCCTCGTCGTTGGCGGCCACAGGTTTGGCCACAGGCTTGGGTGGTGCGACGGCCGGCTTGGCGGGGCGCTTCAGCGCCTTGCCGAGCGACTGGCTGACCGACTGGGCGCCGGCGGTCGATGCCGCACCGACCTTGCCCTTCAGGGCATTGATGTCGACGTTGCGCACGGCCTGAACGCGGCCCTTCCATTTGTCGACGCCGAGGTTCTTCCACAGATGCACCTCGGTGTTGTTCTTGCGCATGATCGTGTACTGCTGCAGCAGCGACAGCACGTTGTTCCACGCCCAGTAGATGACCAGGCCGGATGGGAACGACGCCAGCATGAACGTGAAGATCACCGGCATCCAGTTGAAGATCTTCTGCTGCATGGGATCGGGCTGCTGCGGGTTCAGCTGCATCTGCACCCACATCGTCATGCCCATGATCAGCGGCCACACGCCGACGTGCAGGAACTCCGGCACCGCGTACGGCAACAGCCCGAACAGATTGAACAGCGACGTCGGATCGGGCGCGGACAGGTCCCTGATCCAGCCGAAGAACGGCGCATGGCGCATGTCGATGGTGACGAACAGCACCTTGTAGAGCGCGAAGAACACCGGGATCTGCAGGGCGATCGGCAGGCAGCCTGCCATCGGGTTGATCTTCTCGTTCTTGTAGAGGGCCATCAGCTCCTGCTGCTGGCGGACGCGATCATCCTTGAAGCGATCGCGGATCTTCTCCATCTCCGGCTGCAGCTTCTTCATCTTGGCCATCGACTCGTAGCTCTTGTTGGCCAGCGGGAAGAACGCGGCCTTCACGATCACGGTGGTGGCGAGGATGGCGAGGCCGTAGTTGCCGAACACCTGGCTGAGGTAGTGCATCAGCTGGAACAGCGGCTTGGTGATGAACCAGAACCAGCCCCAATCGATCAGCAGGTCGAATTGCTTGGTGGCGAGCTTCTCGCCATAGGCCTGGATGAGCTTCACCTGCTTGGCGCCGGCGAACAGGTTGTTGGTTGCCGAGCGCTTCTCGCCCGGAGGAATGTTGAAGGTGCCGAGCGCGTAGCCGGCCTCGAAGCGATCCTTCTCGGGCCCATTGGCCTTGGCGCCGCGCAGGGCAGCGTCATAGGGCGCCTTCTGATCGGGCACCAGTGCAGCCGCCCAATACTTGTCGGTCATGCCGATCCAGCCGCCGGTCTGCTTGAAGGTCTTGGAGGCGCCGTCCTTGATGGCGTCGGTGAACGTGATCTCCTGCAGGCCGGCATCGCCGACCACGCCGATCAGGCCCTCGTGGAGGATCCAGTAGCCCTGCACCTTGGGCATGCCGTGGCGGGAGACGAGCGCGTACGGATAGAGGGCGATCTCGCCGGCGCTCTTGTTCTCCGCCTCGTCCGTGACCGTGATCAGGTAGTCGGCGTCAACCGCGATCGTGCGGCGGAATACGACACCCTTGCCGTTGTTCCAGGCCAGCGTGACCGGCGTATCGGGCGTCAGCGTGCTGCCTTTTTCGACCGTCCAGACCGTCTCGCGGTCCGGTACCGGCAAGGCGGCGCCGGCGGCCGACACCCAGCCGTATTCCGCATAGTAGGGCTCGGGCGAGCCCGACGGCGAGAACAGCACGACGTTGGGGCTGCTGGGCGCCACGGTGTCGTGATACTTGACGAGCACCAGGTCGTCGATGCGGCCGCCCTTCAGGGCGATCGAACCGCGCAGGCTCGGCGTGCTGATTGCCAGGCGCGGGCTTGCCTGCAGGGCGGCCTCGCGCGAGGCGGCCGGGGTTGCCGTCGAGGACGGCAGCAGGCTGCCGTTCTTGCTCGGAGCCGTGCCCGGCAGGGTCTCGGATCCAGTCTTGGGAGCGACCCCCGTCTGATTGGTCTGCGTCTGCTCCTGCTGCGAGCGCGCGCGACGCTCCTGCTCCTCCTTCAGCTTCGGGCCGGCGAACAGCAGCTGCCAGGCCAGCAGCACGGACACCGAAAGGACGATGGCGAGGAGGAGGTTCTTCTGGTTGTCCTTGTCCATCATGGGAGTTCCGAAGCTGAGGTCGGCCGGATTGGGGGTGGCCGCTTGCCCCTTGTTTCGCTCAATCGGCCCGCGACCGCGGGGCCTTCTTCGCCGGGGTGCTGCCAGGCGCCCGATGCACCCGCTCGAAGGCGGTCGCAAGGTCGGACACCAGTGCACTATACGCTGATGTCAGCGCCGGACGACGCGCAATCAGAACATAGTCGAAGCCGCCTCTGGCGTGGGCCACCTGCAGCTCCTTCACGGCGGCCTTGAGCCTTCGCCGGATGCGGTTGCGCTCGACCGCCTTGCCGATCTGCTTCGTGACGGTGAAGCCGAAGCGCGCTTCCTGCCCGGCGCCGGCCGCCTCGTCGTCGCGCGGCTTGGCTTCAAGCACGAAAGCCGACGTGGCCCAGCGCGCACCCTTGCGGATACGCAGGAACTGTGCGCGCCGCTTCAGCGTGACGAGCCGCCGCGCCGACCGGTCTGCTGTCAGCGCCGTATTGGTCATGGATGACCGCCGTCTGCAGGGGCCGGTTCACGCCGACAGCCGCTTGCGGCCCTTGGCGCGCCGGCGGGCTACGACCCTCCGGCCGCCCGTGGTTTCCATGCGCTTGCGGAAGCCGTGCCGGCGCTTGCGGACGAGCTTGCTCGGCTGGTAGGTCCGTTTCACTTCAGTCTCCGTCTTGCGACCTCGGCCGGCGTCATATGTGGCGCCGTCTGAACAAGCCTACGAGCAAGCCCCGCGCCTCACGCGCAAAGCCCGCCACGAGCTGATCGGAAGTTGCGCGCTTATAGGGTTGCGCGACACCCAAGTCAATCCAAGCGAATCACGGGCGACGGCCCTCGAGACACGACCAACGGCCCGGCAGCGCTCCGGGCACCTGGGGCGCCATCCGGGCGTCCGTCAGCCCGACAATATCCCGATAGCCCATGGGCTTGGTCGGTCAGTCGCAATGGGATGTGCCAAAGCGTGGTTGGACAGATGAACTGGCGCCTGGGCATGCGCATGGTTAAGTTCCGGCGCACCGCGAGATGCGATAGCCTGCCCGACGACAACTGAAAGGTTCGCGCATGAAGATAACCGAATTACCCACGGTGCCGCCGTGCATTCAACTGGAACCGGGTGGGGTGTGCTCTGCCAAGACGTTCGATGTAGCAATGAGCAAAGACGGTCGGTCCGTGAGGCTGAATATCGTCGATGATCGAAACCAACTGTTTCCGATTGGGCTGTCAGAACGCGACTTGTGCAACCTGCTGCAGATCGTCGGTTACATGTCGCAGGACATGGCGATTACGCAGGAGGAATTGGGTGGCGAGCCCGGCGTCAACATTGTGAGCGGTCAAGACGGAGCCTCCCTCCCTCCCCTGCGTTTGCGGTTTGGATGGTCACCGACCGATCAAATGGCGACACTGGTCATCGGCAACGCCGGGCTGAAATTCCCGATGACCGCGGACACAGCCAAGGCGATCGGTCAGGCTATTGTGGACCAGGCATCGCCCCACGCGACTGGCGCGCGGACCACGTAACCCGTTCACCTGCCTGCGCTGCGATTGGGGCCGCCAGAATTCAGGACGACACTGCCCCGGTGCGGTGCGCTAGAGCCTGATCGGGTCAGCGAACATCTTTTTGAGCGCTGCTTCCTTCAACTGCTCGGAGTTGATGGGTGCCCCGTGCGCCAAGCTAAGGATGGTCGCTGCGAGATTGAGACGAGCGGCTTCCACGGATTCAGGTCGCGCCCCCACGCCTGGGGCGATGCGCTTCCAGGCGCCTTCGAAGGCTTCTCCGAGGGCCTTGACCTGTTGGGGATTGTAGGTGGAGTCGGTGATGAATTGCTGGGCTTCAATGGGCGCCCCCGCCCGGTCGTCTGTCGCGGTCATGGCATCTACCCTTTGGTCCTCGCTCTCATCGACCTCGCATCCGAAAATTTATGCTCGCGCCTAGGTCCTAGCAAGATGGCCTGTCCAGCCGGAGTGCCGGATTTCAAAGCTGACGCACTACCCCCCTTTCCGGTGGGCGCCGCATCACTTGTTTTGGCTTCGGCTCACGTTTGCTTTACATGCCGTATACAGGCGATGGCGCAAGCATATCTTGCCCGTAACCCTGAAGTTCTTGGCATTTTCAGGCCAATCCGGCCCCCGTTTTTCGCGAGGTGAGAGTTGGTGGCATGAGCGAGCCGCGAAGCCCCTGCGGGAGGCGTGCCCGGCCTCGCCTGGCCGGCATGCGCCGGGCGTGGGCAGAGCGGCGATGACCCGCTCCTCCTGGTCCCGCATGCCTCTGGTGCGGTTTGCCCCGCTGCTGGTCATCGCGGCAGCCATGCTGCTGGTCTTCGCGATGGGTTGGCATCGAGCCATCACGCTCGAGAACATCATCGCCTCGCGGGACCGCTTCCACCTGCTGCTCGCGACCCATCCCGTCTTGTCGGTGCTCGCCTACGTCCTCATCTATGTCACGGTGGTCGCGTTGTCCCTGCCGGGCGCACTCGTTCTGACGCTCTCCGGCGGACTGTTGTTCGGCACGCTGGTGGGCGGCGTCGCGGCGCTGGTGGGGGCGACCTTGGGTGCCACGCTGGTATTCCTGATTGCGAGGACGGCGATCGCGGACGCTAACCTGAGCGACCTCGCCGGCCGGCTCGGTTGGCTGCCGGGTGTCGGCAGTCACCTCGAGAAGCTGGGCAGGCTGGACGCGTTGCTCGAGCAGATGAAGGCGGGCTTCAAGACCAATGCCATGAGCTACCTGCTGTTCCTGAGGTTCGTGCCGGCCTTTCCGTTCTGGGCCGTCAATCTGATGGCGGCGATCCTGGGTGTGCCGCTAAAGACCTACGTTGTGGGCACGTTTTTCGGTATGATCCCGGCAACGATGGCGTTCGCCTCGCTCGGCGCGGGCCTCGACAGCGTGGTCGCCGCGGCTAAGCTCGAGCATGAGGGGTGCGTCGCCGCGCATGGTGCGCAGGCGTGCAGGTTCTCGCTCAACGCGGGCTCGCTCGTGACGCGGGAGCTGTTGTTGGCTTTCGTGCTGCTCGGCATCGCGGCGCTGATACCGGTCGCCTACAAGAGATGGAGACAAACCCATGGCGCAGCCGATTGAACAGGGTGTCGGCCTGATGCGGGCCGATGCCGGCGGGAGCGCCGTCGGTCGCAGCTCCGGCAAGGGCGACAGCCTGCCGGCCACCTCGGCGGGCTCGGCCACCCAGGAGCTGCGTGCCGACCTGTGCGTGATCGGCGCCGGCTCGGGGGGATTGTCCGTGGCGGCCGCCGCCGCGCAGCTCGGCGTCAACGTGGTGCTGATCGAGAAGCACCGCATGGGCGGTGACTGCCTGAACTATGGCTGCGTGCCGTCCAAGGCCCTGCTGGCGGCAGGCAAGCGAGCCCAGCAGATGCGTTCCTCGACCCCGTTCGGCATCGTGCCGACCAACCCGTCGATCGGCTATCGCAGCGTGCACGACCACGTGCACGGCGTCATCGCCGCCATTGCGCCCAACGATTCGGTCGAGCGGTTCACCGGCCTCGGCGTGAAGGTGATCAAGGCCACCGGCCAGTTCATCAGTCGCGACACCGTGGTGGCCGGCGACACGCGCGTGAAGGCGCGCCGCTTCGTGATCGCCACCGGCTCGTCGCCGGCCATTCCGGCCATCCCCGGCCTCGACAACGTGCCCTACTTCACCAACGAGACGATCTTCGACAACCGCGACAAGCTCGATCATCTGGTGGTCATCGGCGGCGGGCCGATCGGGCTGGAGCTGGCCCAGGCCCACCTGCGGCTCGGCAGCCGCGTCACCGTCATCGAGGCGCTGAAGGCACTGGGCAAGGACGAGCCCGAGATGTCGGAGGTGGTTCTCAAGCGCCTGCGCGCCGAGGGCATGGAGATCCGCGAAGGGGCGCTCGTCGAGCGCGTCGGCGGCGGCATGCACTTGGTCGATGTGCACATCTCCGAGGGCGGCATGTCGAGCATCGTGCAGGGCACGCACCTGCTCATTGCCGCCGGTCGCAAGCCCAATACGGCCGGCCTCAACCTCGATGCGGCCGCCATCAAGTACGACAAGCGCGGCATCCAGGTGAACGCCGGCCTGGTCACCTCCAATTCACGTGTGTTTGCCATCGGCGACGTCGTCGGCGGACCGCAGTTCACGCACGTGGCAAATTATCACGCCGGCATCGTCATCCGCCGCGCGTTGTTCCGGCTGTCGGCCAAGGTGAACAGTGATATCATTCCCTGGGTCACCTTCACCGATCCCGAATTGGCACACGTCGGCCTTACCGAGGACGTCGCCAAGAAGCGGCACGGCAAGGTGCGCGTGTTCCGCTGGCCCTATCACGAGAACGATCGCGCCCAGACGGAACGCTCGACCGAAGGCTTCATCAAAGTTGTGACCAACGCCAAGGGTAAGATCCTGGGGGCCAGCATCGTCGGCGAGCATGCCGGCGAGCTGATCCAAATGTGGTCCCTGGCCGTATCACAAGGCCTGAACATCAAGGCAATGACGCAATGGATTTCGCCGTATCCGACGTTTTCCGAGATCAACAGGCGGGTGGCCTACGGCTACTATTCGACGGCCGCGGCCAGCCCGTTCGTTCGGCGTTTGGTTGGATGGCTGGCCAAATTCGGATAGCTCGAATCGAGTTGCGGGGAACGGGCGGTGCCGCGAGTTCTCAACGGTAGCGCCCAGGCCTGGTTCAGCAAGCTCCGGGAGCGCATAGGCGCGATTGCGTCGCCGCTGGCTGCCACGGCGGAGCGGCGCGGCGTCGGGCTGTCCGCCAAGCTGCTCATGCTGACCGTGCTGTTCGTGATGTTGGCCGAGGTGCTGATCTTCGTGCCCTCGATCGCCAACTTCCGCATCACCTGGCTGACCGATCGCCTGACCGCCGCCCAGCTCGCCGCCCTGGCGGCCGAGGCCGTTCCCGACGGGGCGGTTCCGCCCTCGCTGCGCGGCGAGCTGCTGCGCACGGCCCAGGTGCGCGCCGTTGCCCTCAAGCGCCAGAACGAGCGCCGCCTGGTGCTGCCGTCGGACGGGCCAGCCGAGTTCGACGAGAGTTTCGATTTCCGCGCTGCCGCCCGCGACACGGGGGCCTGGGGCGGCTTGAAATTGCGCCTGCGCCTGATCCGCCAGGCCCTGGCGGTGTTCCTTGCCCGCGAGGACCGGCTCATCCGGGTGATCGGCGAGACCGGCACGGGGCCCGGCGATTTCATCGAGGTGGTGCTGCCGGAAGCGCCGCTCAGGACCGCCATGATCCGCTACGGTCTCAACGTGCTCGGGCTGTCCATCATCATCTCGATGATCAGCGCGGCGCTGGTGTATTTCGCCCTCAACGGCCTGCTGGTACAGCCGATGACGCGTATCACCCGCAACATGCTGCGCTTCAGCCAGAACCCGGAGGATGCGAGCCGCATCATCGTGCCATCGGCGCGCCATGACGAGATCGGCACGGCCGAGCGCGAGCTGGCGCACATGCAGATGGAATTGACGCAAACCCTGCAGCAGAAGAGCCGCCTGGCTGCGCTCGGCCTCGCCGTCAGCAAGATCAGCCATGATCTGCGCAACATGCTGGCTAACGCGCAGCTCATCTCGGACAGGCTCGGCGACCTGCCCGACCCGGCCGTGCAGAAATTTGCGCCGAAGCTGATTGTGTCGCTTGGCCGCGCCATCAATCTGGCCGAGAGCACGCTCAAGTTCGGCCGCGCGGAGGAGGCGCCGCCTCGCCGCGAGCTGGTCAGTCTGCGCGTGCTGGTCGAGGAGGTCGGTGACGGGTTGGGGCTGCCGCGTGATGGAGCCATCGGCTGGACCATCGACATCGACCAGACTTTGCGCATCGATGCCGATCGCGACCAGCTGTTCCGCGTGCTCACCAATCTGTGCCGCAACTCCCTGCAGGCCATCGAGCAGCTGGATCTCGTCAAGGGACACATTCAGGTCGGAGGCCGCCGCAATGGCCGCCGCGTGACCATCCTGGTCCGCGATGATGGGCCGGGCGTGCCGGAGAAGGCGCGCATCCATCTGTTCCAGGCCTTCCAGGGTTCGGCACGCAAAGGTGGAACGGGACTAGGCCTGGCAGTCGCCCAGGAGCTGGTGGCGGCACACGGCGGCACCATCCGGCTGCTCGAGATGGACAATGGTGCCGCATTCGAGATCGATATCCCGGACCGGAGCGGCATCTGATCGAGAGGCCACCGCTGCAAGGGAAGGCTCGTGTGATGATCGAGAAATTCGCCTGTGCCTGCGGCTAGGTGCCGAGCGAATTTCTGGATCTGAATCACACGAGCAAGACTATGATCCGAGTGTCCCTTGTGATCGCGAAGTTCGCTCGGGACGCTGGCGGCGAAGGTAGGCGAACTTTGCAATCGGGACACTCGTGCAGCACGTCTACGACCTGGCGATCATCGGCGGCGGCATCAACGGCTGCGGATTGGCGCGTGACGCGGCCGGCCGCGGCCACTCCGTATTTCTGTGCGAGATGGGCGATCTCGCGTCCGGCACCTCGTCGCGCTCGACCAAGCTGATCCACGGCGGGCTGCGCTACCTCGAGCACTTCGATTTCCGGCTGGTACGGGAGGCGCTGGCCGAGCGTGAGGTGCTGTGGGGGATTGCGCCGCACATCGTCCGGCCGATGCGTTTCGTGCTGCCGCACCAGCAAGGCCTGCGGCCGGCCTGGATGCTGCGTGTCGGACTGTTCATGTACGACCACTTGGGCGGCCGGCAGCGGCTGCCCGGCACGAGCGTGCTGGATCTGGCGACGGATGCCGCGGGTGAACCGCTCAAACCCGATGTGTTCACCACCGCCTTCGAATACTCCGACTGTTGGGTCGACGATGCGCGCCTGGTGGTGCTCAACGCGCTCGATGCCGCGAGGCGTGGGGCTGACATTCGCGTGCGCACGCGTGCGCTGACCGCAACGCGGGCAGACGACACCTGGCAGCTGACGGTCGAGGAGGCGGGTACGCAGCGTCGGGAGACCATCGCCGCGCGCGTGCTGGTCGATGCGGCCGGTCCCTGGGTGGGCAAGGTCGCCGATGCGCTGGCATCGAGCAAGGCCGATAAGGTGCGCCTCGTGCAGGGTTCGCATATCGTCGTGCCGAGCCTGTTCGCGCACGATCGCGCCTACCTGTTCCAGAACCCGGACGGCCGTGTGGTGTTCGCCATCCCCTACGAGCACGACTTCACGCTGATCGGCACCACCGATCGCGACTTTGCCGGCGATCCCGCGCAGGCAGCGATCTCCAGCGAGGAGATCGACTATCTCTGCGCGACGGCCAGTGCCTGCTTCGCGCGGCCGGTCAGGCCGGCGGATGTCGTGTGGTCCTACTGCGGCGTGCGGCCGCTCTACGATGACGGTGCGAGCGAGGCGAAAGCGGCCTCGCGCGAGTACGTGTTCGAGATGGACGAGCCGCCAGGTTTGCCGCCCCTGCTGGCGATCATCGGCGGCAAGATCACCACCTACCGCCGCCTGGCCGAGGCGGCGCTCGAACGACTTGGCCCGTACCTGCCGGAGGGAATCGGAATTCTTCCCCCGGGCTGGACCGGCCAGACGCCGCTGCCGGGCGGAGACTTTGGTCCCGACAGCTTCGAGAGGCTGGCAATCGATCTGGCGCGCGACTATCCGTTCCTGCAGACCAGTCACGCGCGTCGCCTCGCGCACGCCTACGGCAAGGAGGCGTGGCGGGTGCTGGGCAAGGCGACATCCACCGCGGATCTCGGCAAGACGTTCGGCGCCAGCCTGACCGAGGCAGAGCTGCGCTACCTGATCGAGCAGGAATGGGCGCGCACCGCCGAGGATGTGGTCTGGCGCCGCTCGAAGCTCGGCCTGCGCATGACGCCGGCCGAGATCGCCGCGCTGGATGCCTGGATGCGCGAGGCCAGCGGGCAAATCGCGCGATAGGTCACCCCGACGCGATCTTGCCGCCGCCCTTCTTGCGAATGGCCACCACAGATGGTCGCGGGGGCATGTCGGGCTTGAAATCCGGCCAGCGCGTGGCCGGGTCCTCGAAGGTCGACTCGCGCCCGAACGGCTTCCAGTTCCTGACCCCGTCCGTCGCCGGATGCTGCACGGC
>Ga0075364_10002478_pt1 | contig 10335 bp, 7 predicted proteins | sample EndMetdeltDD1764_FD_71517 | JGI IMG/M metagenome (GOLD analysis project Ga0075364, IMG submission 71517) | Populus endosphere microbial communities from Tennessee, USA - Endosphere MetaG P. deltoides DD176-4 | ecosystem: Host-associated > Plants > Roots > Endosphere | place: USA: Tennessee...
GGGTGGGTCTGTCGGCGGCGAATGCGGCGCGGCTCCATAAAGGTAACGCGCTGGCAGCCCCCAGTACGGCTGAATATTTCAAAAAATCACGACGTTGCATGTTCATTCCTTTTTTCCGTGCAGGCGATATTTTGAGCTTAAACCCTCCCCTTGGGAGAAGGTCAAGTAAAGCGGCAATAATAAAGGTCGTCGCGCTGGTATCAAGTATGCTAACGTTTAATTTCCGTGACGCAGTGGTAAAAGCAATGAAGACGTTTTTCAGGACAATTTTGTTCGCCAGCCTGGTGGCGATGAGTGCGAACAGTTATGCGCTGAGTGAAAACGAAGCGGAAGATATGGCCGATCTGACGGCAGTTTTTGTTTTCCTGAAAAACGATTGTGGATACCAGAATTTACCCAACGGGCAGATTCGTCGCGCACTGGTTTTTTTTGCCCAGCAAAACCAATGGGATCTCAGCAACTACGATAGCTTTGACATGAAGGCGCTCGGTGAAGACAGTTACCGCGATTTAAGCGGCATTGGCATTCCTGTCGCGAAAAAATGCAAAGCGCTGGCCCGCGATTCGCTGAGCCTGCTCGCCTACGTGAAGTAACCCTTCCCGACGCCCCTTTGTTGCAACGATGGCCGTGCATGCGCGGTCGTTGTTGGCTATGATGTTGCGCCCATTTTGCGTGGGTGTAATGGATGTTAACAAAGGAGGTATCAGCCTGTGACCGATAACACCTTGTGGCATGAAACGCTGCATGACCAGTTTGGTCAGTACTTTGCCGTTGATAACGTGCTTTATCATGAGAAGACCGATCATCAGGATCTGATCATTTTCGAGAACGCCGCGTTCGGGCGCGTCATGGCGCTGGACGGCGTGGTGCAAACCACTGAGCGCGATGAGTTCATCTATCACGAAATGATGACCCATGTGCCGCTGCTGGCGCACGGGCACGCGAAACACGTGCTGATTATCGGCGGCGGCGACGGCGCAATGCTGCGCGAAGTCTCCCGCCATAAAACCGTCGAGAGCATTACGATGGTCGAGATCGACGCCGGCGTGGTCTCTTTCTGTCGCCAGTACCTGCCAAACCACAATGCAGGCAGCTACGACGATCCGCGTTTTACGCTGGTGATCGACGACGGCGTTAATTTCGTTAATCAGACAAGCCAGACCTTCGATGTGATCATCTCCGACTGCACCGATCCCATCGGGCCGGGCGCGACGCTCTTCACCTCGTCCTTCTACGAAGGCTGCAAACGCTGCCTTAACCCTGGCGGGATTTTCGTGGCGCAGAACGGCGTCTGTTTCCTGCAGCAGGACGAAGCCCTCGACAGCCATCGCAAGCTGAGCACCTATTTTGGTGACGTCAGCTTCTATCAGGCGGCGATCCCCACCTACTACGGCGGCATCATGACCTTTGCCTGGGCGACGGATAACGGGGCGCTACGCCATCTGTCTACCGGGATAATCCAGGCACGCTTCCATCAGGCAGGCCTGAAATGCCGCTACTATAATCCGGCAGTCCACACGGCGGCCTTTGCCCTGCCACAATATCTGCAAGACGCGCTGTCCTCTAAGGGGGTGAACTAAATTGAAAAAGCTGAAACTGCATGGCTTTAACAACCTGACCAAAAGCCTGAGTTTTTGTATTTACGATATCTGCTACGTGAAAACAGCGGAGGAGCGCGATGGTTATATCGCCTATATCGATGAACTCTACAATGCCAACCGCCTGACCGAGATCCTGTCAGAAACCTGCTCCATCATTGGGGCCAATATCCTGAACATTGCGCGTCAGGACTATGAACCGCAGGGTGCCAGCGTCACGATCCTCGTGAGCGAAGAGCCGATCGACCCGCAGCTTATCGATCCCACCGAGCACCCAGGCCCGCTGCCCGAGGCGGTGGTCGCCCATCTCGATAAGAGCCATATCTGCGTGCACACCTATCCTGAAAGCCACCCGGAGGGCGGGCTGTGTACCTTCCGCGCTGATATCGAGGTCTCCACCTGTGGGGTGATTTCACCGCTGAATGCGCTGAACTATCTCATCCACCAGCTGGAATCCGATATTGTCACCGTGGACTATCGCGTGCGCGGTTTCACCCGTGATATCAACGGCATGAAGCATTTTATCGATCATGAGATCAATTCGATTCAGAACTTTATGTCCGAGGACATGAAGGCGCTGTATGACATGATGGATGTGAACGTCTACCAGGAAAACATCTTCCACACCAAGATGTTACTGAAGGAATTCGACCTGAAGCATTACATGTTCCACACCAGGCCAGAAGATTTAAGCGAAGAGGAGCGGAAGGAAATTACCGACCTGCTCTGGAAAGAGATGCGCGAAATCTACTACGGCCGCAATATTCCGGCCGTGTAAAGCGCACGGGGAGCAAGGAAGCTCCGCTGATTTACTTCTGTTTCATGAAATCACGGTACGCCGCTACCACCTGCAAAAAGTCCTCCACGCCGCACAGCGATAGGCTCTCTTCGTCATAGTAGCTCATCCCCTCTTCCATCTCATCGCCTGAAAACTCAAGCTGATTGGCGCGCACCATGACCTCTTCCCCGTCCATCCAGAGGGTGTATTCATGTCCGACGCGCTGCCAGGATCGCTCGCTGCCTTTTACGGTTTGCGCAGCGTCTTCAACTTCGTCGAGCAGGGCGAGATTTTCTTTCACTTCTTCGTTAAACCAATGCCCGACCACCTCGTGGCCCATCGACATACGCACTTTCACCACTCCGGTGATATCGCGCAGAAATTCGTAATCCATGGTGTTTTCCTCTGCAGAGCCATTGGCGTAATTATCGCAGATAGAGAGGAGATAAAAAGCGGGACGGGTGTCAGGAGTGGAAAATAAAAAAACCCGCGGGCAAAACGCGGGGTTTTATTGTCTTGCAGGCCGGGCAGCGCGGTGCCGCCCGGCAACATCTTACACGGCGGTCTGGAAGATCACGCCGTCGGCTTTCTCGGTGTACTGAGAGAGCTTGTCGAAGTTCAGATAGCGATAGGTATCCACCGCCGTCTTATCAACCTGAGCAACGAAGGTCTGGTACTCTTCCGGCGTCGGCAGTTTGCCGATCAGCGCCGCAACAGCCGCCAGCTCCGCAGAGGCCAGATAGACGTTCGCACCGGTCCCTAAACGGTTCGGGAAGTTACGGGTCGAGGTAGAGACTACCGTTGCACCGTCTGCCACACGCGCCTGGTTACCCATACACAGGGAACAGCCAGGGATTTCGATACGCGCACCGCTCTTACCAAAGACGCTGTAGTAGCCCTCTTCCGTCAGCTGTGCCGCATCCATACGCGTTGGCGGAGCGACCCACAGACGCGTTGGCAGCTGGCCTTTGTGGGTATCCAGCAGCTTACCGGCAGCGCGGAAGTGGCCGATGTTGGTCATGCAAGAGCCGATGAACACTTCGTCGATCTTATCGCCCTGCACGTCAGACAGCAGACGCGCATCGTCAGGATCGTTTGGTGCGCACAGGATTGGCTCTTTGATATCCGCCAGATCGATGTCGATAACCGCCGCGTATTCCGCGTCAGCATCGGCTTCGAGTAGCTGCGGATCGGCCAGCCATTTTTCCATACCCTGCACACGGCGCTCGAGAGTGCGACGATCGCCGTAACCTTCTGCGATCATCCACTTCAGCAGCACGATGTTAGAGCTGAGATACTCAACGATCGGCTCTTTGTTCAGCTTGATGGTACAGCCTGCCGCAGAACGCTCGGCAGAAGCATCCGTCAGCTCAAACGCCTGCTCAACTTTCAGATCCGGCAGACCTTCGATCTCCAGAATGCGGCCTGAGAAGATGTTTTTCTTCCCTTTCTTCTCAACGGTCAGCAGGCCCTGTTTGATCGCGTACAGCGGGATCGCATGCACCAGATCGCGCAGGGTAATGCCCGGCTGCATTTTGCCTTTGAAGCGCACCAGAACGGATTCCGGCATGTCCAGCGGCATCACGCCCGTTGCGGCAGCAAACGCCACCAGGCCAGAGCCTGCCGGGAAGGAGATGCCGATCGGGAAGCGGGTGTGGGAGTCACCACCGGTACCTACGGTATCCGGCAGCAGCATGCGGTTCAGCCAGGAGTGGATAACACCATCGCCAGGGCGCAGCGATACGCCGCCACGGTTCATGATGAAGTCTGGCAGCGTGTGGTGTGTGGTCACATCTACCGGCTTCGGATAGGCAGCCGTGTGGCAGAAGGACTGCATCACCAGGTCGGACGAGAAGCCCAGACACGCCAGGTCTTTCAGCTCATCACGGGTCATAGGACCGGTGGTGTCCTGAGAACCGACGGAGGTCATTTTAGGTTCGCAGTACGCGCCCGGACGAACACCCGTCACGCCGCACGCGCGGCCAACCATTTTCTGAGCCAGGGAGTAGCCGCGAGTGCTCTCCGCCACGTCTTTCGCCTGACGGAACACATCGCTGTGCGGCAGGCCCAGCGCTTCACGCGCTTTGGTGGTCAGGCCACGACCGATGATCAGCGGAATACGGCCACCAGCGCGGACTTCGTCAATCAGCACGTCGGTTTTCAGTTCGAAGCTGGCCAGCAGTTCGCCGGTTTCATGGTTGCGGACTTCGCCTTTGAACGGATAAACGTCAATTACGTCACCCATATTCAGATCGCTCACATCTACTTCGATCGGCAATGCGCCCGCATCTTCCATCGTGTTAAAGAAGATAGGTGCAATTTTGCCGCCGAGACACAGACCGCCGCCGCGCTTGTTTGGCACATGAGGGATGTCATCGCCCATGAACCACAGCACAGAGTTGGTTGCGGATTTACGCGAAGAACCGGTACCGACCACGTCACCGACATACGCCAGCGGGAAGCCTTTCTTATTTAATTCTTCGATCTGTTTGATCGGACCGACAACGCCCGGCTGATCGGGGTTAATGCCTTCGCGGGCGTTTTTCAGCATCGCCAGGGCGTGCAGTGGGATATCCGGGCGGGACCAGGCATCCGGGGCCGGAGACAGGTCATCAGTGTTGGTTTCGCCGGTCACTTTGAAGACCGTAACGGTAATTTTTTCAGCAAGCTGAGGACGGTTCAGGAACCATTCGGCATCAGCCCAGGATTGCATCACCTGTTTCGCATAGACGTTGCCTGCTTTCGCCTTCTCTTCCACATCGTAGAAGTTATCAAACATCAGCAGCGTCTGTGCCAGCGCTTTTGCGGCAATCGGTGCCAGCGCGTCGCTGTCCAGTGCATCAATTAACGGATGGATGTTGTAGCCGCCCTGCATGGTGCCGAGCAGTTCAATCGCTTTTTCAGGAGTAACCAGTGGGGAGGTTGCTTCGCCTTTGGCAACGGCAGCAAGGAATCCGGCTTTCACATACGCGGCTTCATCGACGCCTGGCGGAACACGGTTGATCAACAGATCTAACAGGAATTCTTCTTCGCCCGCAGGCGGATTCTTCAGCAGCTCGACGAGGCCGGCCATCTGGGTTGCATCTAAGGGTTTCGGTACAATTCCCTCGGCGGCACGTTCTGCTACGTGCTTACGGTATTCTTCTAGCACGACGGTTCTCCTCGCTCTCATTGTCATATGCGGTCGGCGTTCTCTTCACGCTCCTGTGAGACAGCAGTTTGTAGGGTAAATGCCCGATACCGCGTCGGGCAGCATAGCAGGATTTCTGCACAGTGTTAATCCGTTTACAAAAAAGCAACATTAAATAGTTTGCTGAATCGTTAAGGATGGTATAGCGCGCGGAGAGCGGGATTTTTCGGGCACAAAAAAACCGCCTTTCAGCGGTTTAGTTGATGCCTTGCGGTGGTAGCACACCGGGCTGGCTGGTTTTGCGGCAATCTCAACGCATGAAATTCTGCTCTTTCACTCGGCGCTGTGCAAGCCTTGTTTTTCTTTTTGCGTAGCGTCTTCAGCTTTCAGTTGAAAAGGACACGTAATCCCATTCCGCGGCTACTTTCCCAATAATGAATGCGCTAATGTTCACGTCGGCCTGCTTCGCTGGTGTAGCAACCAGTCACCGGGCCCGGAAGCAGTTCCGTAACCTACGCGGCAATCTCAACTTGCCAGGTTCTGTCTTTTACGGTGAAGAAGGAGCCCGCGTAGCCCTGCAAAGGAACGCACACAATGGAGATGCGACATATCTATGCGCTGATCGTTGTGACCGGTTTACTGCTGGCAGCACTTCATGGTGGCTGGAATATTTCCGACATCACCGTGCTGTTCGTCGTTAATCTCGGCAAATAGCTGCTGGCCGCTCGCAAGAGCGGCCATTTGAATATCCCACGCCTTTTTCCCCATCGGATATAATTTGTGTAATAAATGCTCACACTCTTTATCCGGATACAGCGGGCCGTTTCCCAACATTAATCAAAACCACAAAATACGGGTGAATATACTCGCGGCAACAAGAACGCCCATCGACACTGCTTACGCTGGAGTCACACTATGAAGTTGCCCTTTAAGCCACATCTGCTTGTCCTGCTGTGCAGTGCCGGGCTGTTAGCCGCATCCGGCGTCATGTATGTGAAAAGTCGAGCGCCCGAGACGGTTTCAACGCCTCCGCCCGCTGTGGCGCCCACCGCACCTCAGTCTGTTTCCCCGACACCCGCCCCGGTGGTCACCCCGACCTATACCGCCGCGCAAATCGATCAGTGGACCGCGCCCATCGCGCTCTACCCTGACGCACTGCTCTCACAGATCCTGATGGCCTCAACCTACCCGGCAAACGTGATTCAGGCCGCGCAGTGGTCGAAAGATAATCCTAAAATGCAGGGCGATGCCGCCATTCAGGCGGTGAGCAATCAGCCGTGGGACCCGAGCGTCAAATCCCTGGTGGCCTTCCCTCAGCTGATGTCCCTGATGGGGGAAAACCCGCCATGGATTCAAAGCCTCGGCGATGCGTTTCTGGCTCAGCCGAAAGATGTGATGGACTCCGTCCAGCGTCTGCGGCTCCTGGCCCAGCAGACGGGTGCGCTGCAGTCCACGCCACAGCAAACGGTCACCAGCGTGAAGAAAGCGGCCCCGGCTGCCAGCACAGCGTCCGGCTCAACGTCAACGACCGCTGCCACGACGAGCAGTCCAACGGTGATTAAAATCGAGTCCGCCGATCCGCAGGTGGTTTACGTCCCGACCTACAATCCCAACACGGTTTACGGCACCTGGCCCAGCGCCAGCTATCCGCCGGTCTACCTGCCCCCCTCCCCTGGCGAGCAGTTTACCGATAGCCTGGTGAAAGGCCTTGGGTTTAGCCTTGGGGTCGCCACGACTTACGCGATTTTCAGCAATATCGACTGGGACGATGACGACGATTATCACCATCATGATCACGATGACTACGATCACCACAACGGCGGCTATAACCGCAATGGTGATAATAACATCAATATCAACGTGGATAATTTCAACAAAATCAGCGGACAGCGCCTGACGGATAACAACCGCACCTGGCAGCATAATCCGGCCTATCGCGAAGGCGTTCCGTATCCGAATAATCAGCTGAACAACCGCTTCCACTCGACGAATAGCGCAACCGGTCTGAGTGCCACTCAGCATCAACCGGTCAATCGCGACAGCCAGCGTCAGGCGGCGATGGCGCAGGTGCAGCAATCGACCGGGAAAACCCTTTCACAAACCCAGCGCCCGGCAACCAAAGACGTGCAGCGTCAGGCGGCTAACAATCAGCTGAAACAGATCTCCCAGCGTAATAACTATCGCGGGTACGACACCAGTAAACCGAACACCGCCCAGCGATCGAATAACAAAGCGAAGCGCGAGAATCATCAGAATTTGTCACAGCGACAGGATCGACCGGCCTCACAGCCAACCCGCCAGCGAAATACGCAACCGCGAGCCAATGCGTTAAGCGGCAACGATAGCCGCTCAGCCAACTGGCAGGCGCAGCAACAGCGCGGGGCGCAAAGCCGTCAGTTCACCGCGCAGCACCAGAATCGTCAGCAGCCACGGCAAATGCCGGCAGGCCGCAGCGAACACCGTGAATTCCGTCACCGCTAAGGGAATCGAAATGAAAACGAAATTACTCAGTGGGATGATGTTGTTCATGGTCTCAACCTTCACCCTCGCACAGCAGCATTTTGCCACGCCGGACGAGGCGACCAGCGCACTGGCAAAAGCCATCAGCGGGCAAAACGAAGCCGAGATGAAAAATCTGCTCGGCGATGACTGGCGTGATTTTCTGCCGCCGGAGGGCGTCGATCCGGAGGCGGTCGACCGTTTTCTGCGCGACTGGAAAGTCAGCCACCACACGGTGATCAACGGCGATGTGGCGCACCTCAACGTGGGCGACAGCGACTGGCAATTGCCCATCCCGGCGGTGAAACGCGCCGCTGGCTGGCAGTTTGATATGCAAAAAGCCGCCGAGGAGATCCTGACACGGGAGATTGGCCGCAACGAGCTGGCCGCTATTGAAGCGCTCCACGCCTACGTGGATGCACAGAAGAGCTACTTCGCTCTAAACCATCGCTATGCGAAAAAAGTGATCAGCACTGAAGGGAAAAAAGACGGTTTATACTGGCCAGCCGCGCCGGGTGAAGCGCCCAGCCCGCTAGGGCCAGCATTCAGCCCACAGGTGCCGGGGACCGGTTATCACGGCTATCACTTCCGCATTCTGCCGGATAAAGAGAGCGGCTTTGCGATGATCGCCTGGCCCGTCAGCTATGGGCAGACTGGCGTGATGAGTTTTGTGGTGAACGGTGATGATCAGGTGTATCAGACGAACCTGGGAAATGAAACGCAGAAGAAAGCGAAAGCGATAACGGCTTATCATCCTGATAAAGAGTGGCAGCCCGTTGCGCCGTAAATAAAAAAAGCCGCTCAGTTGAGCGGCTTTTTACGGTTCGAGAGATTACTTCTTCTTGGCTTTCGCGTTTGGCAGGTCGGTGATGCTACCTTCAAACACTTCTGCAGCCAGGCCCACGGACTCGTGCAGAGTCGGGTGCGCGTGGATGGTCAGCGCGATGTCTTCAGCGTCACAGCCCATTTCGATAGCCAGACCGATCTCACCCAGCAGCTCGCCGCCGTTGGTACCGACAATCGCACCACCGATCACACGGTGAGTCTCTTTGTCGAAGATCAGTTTGGTCACGCCATCGGCGCAATCGGAAGCGATCGCACGGCCAGAAGCTGCCCACGGGAAGGTGGCGGTTTCGTAGCTGATGCCTTTCTCTTTCGCTTCTTTCTCGGTCAGACCAACCCAGGCAACTTCCGGCTCGGTGTACGCGATTGATGGAATGACTTTCGGGTCGAAGTAGTGTTTCATGCCCGCGATAACTTCAGCGGCAACGTGACCTTCGTGAACACCTTTGTGCGCCAGCATTGGCTGACCGACGATATCGCCGATAGCAAAGATGTGCGGCACGTTGGTACGCAGCTGTTTGTCCACACGGATAAAGCCACGGTCGTCCACTTCAACGCCAGCAGCGCCTGCATCGAGGTTTTTACCGTTTGGCACACGGCCAATCGCTACCAGCACGGCGTCGTAACGCTGCGCTTCAGCAGGGGCTTTTTTGCCTTCCATGGAAACGTAAATACCGTCTTCTTTTGCTTCAACGGCAGTCACTTTGGTTTCCAGCATCAGGTTGAATTTCTTGCTGATGCGTTTGGTGAAGACTTTAACGATATCTTTATCGGCAGCCGGGATAACCTGGTCGAACATCTCAACCACGTCAATCTCTGAACCCAGCGCATGGTATACGGTACCCATTTCCAGACCGATGATACCGCCACCCATAACCAGCAGGCGTTTTGGTACGGTTTTCAGTTCCAGTGCGTCGGTGGAATCCCACACGCGAGGATCTTCATGCGGAATGAACGGGAGTTCGATCGGACGGGAGCCCGCCGCGATGATCGCGTTGTCGAAGTTGATCACGGTTTTGCCGTTCTCGCCTTCCACTTCCAGGGTGTTAGCCCCGGTGAATTTACCCAGACCGTTGACCACTTTCACTTTACGGCCTTTGGCCATACCCGCCAGACCGCCGGTCAGCTGAGTGATCACTTTCTCTTTCCAGGTACGAATCTTGTCGATATCGGTTTTCGGCTCGCCAAAGACGATACCGTGGTCAGCCAGTGCTTTGGCTTCTTCGATAACTTTTGCAACGTGCAGCAGTGCTTTAGAAGGGATACAGCCGACGTTCAGACAAACACCGCCGAGGGTGTTGTAACGTTCTACGATAACGGTTTCCAGACCTAAATCAGCGCAACGGAAGGCAGCAGAGTAACCTGCCGGGCCTGCCCCAAGTACCACGACCTGAGTTTTGATTTCAGTACTCATCATGACCTCTTATTGATTTCCGGCGGTCCAGGTACTTGTCGCCCTTCATCCACCGGGACGTTCTATCCGCCCG
>Ga0075364_10002480_pt1 | contig 10333 bp, 8 predicted proteins | sample EndMetdeltDD1764_FD_71517 | JGI IMG/M metagenome (GOLD analysis project Ga0075364, IMG submission 71517) | Populus endosphere microbial communities from Tennessee, USA - Endosphere MetaG P. deltoides DD176-4 | ecosystem: Host-associated > Plants > Roots > Endosphere | place: USA: Tennessee...
AGCATCACCACGCCGTCGTCACCGAGCTGTTCGCGGGTGTGCCGCAGCGCGCCGACGGGATCGCCCATGTCGTGCAAGCAGTCGAAGTAGCAGACGAGGTCGTAGCCGCCCCCCGATGACGCGGCCGGGAAAGATGCAGCGGGAGCGACGCCGAACCGCGTGTTCGCACTCACGTCGCTCGACTCTGCCGCAGCTCGAGCGGTGACGATCGACGCGTCGTGGTAGTCGAACCCGCTGAACGTCGAGTTGGGGAAGGCCTTGGCCATCAACACCGTCGAGGCCCCGTGACCGCAGCCGACGTCGGCGACCTGACCGCCGCGCGCGAGGACGTCGACGACGCTGGCGCCCGAAGCCGTGGTGAGCGTCGGCAACCACTGATCGACGAGCGAGGCCGCGTATCCGGGCCGGAAGAAGCGCTCCGTGCCCTCGAACAGATCGTGGTGATGCTCGTGCCAGCCGACGCCGCCGCCGGTGCCGAACGCGGCGGCGACCAACTCGTCCGCCTTGGCTGCCGCTGTCACGACCTGGAAGCCGCCGACGAGGAACGCCGGGCTGCCCTCGTTGGTGAACGCCTCGCGCTGCTCGGGCGACAGCGAGAACCGCGTCTGGCCGTCGCCTGATTCGCCGTCGTACGTGACGAATCCGGTCGCGGCCTGGGCCGACAGCCATTCGCGCACGTTGCGCTCGGTCGTGCCGGTTCGATCGGCGAGCTCTGCCGATGTCACCGAGCCGGCCGCGGCGATCGCGCGGTACAGGCCGAGCCGGTCGCCGACGACGACGAGTGCGGCGTTCAAGACCGACCCGAAGTCGCCGACGGCCTGGCCGACGAGCGCGTTGAGGACCTCGGGATCGAGTGGCCGATCGGTGGTCTGCTGGGTTGCTGTTGTCATGTTCGTGCTCCCTCGTGGATCTGATGACGGGTGAACTGGCCGATTCGGGCCAGAACCACATCGTCCGTGGCGCCGTTTGCACAGCGGTTGCGCGCCGCGTTGCAAACGTCTTGCAAACCACCGCGACGACACTGCAGCCATGAGCACAACCCAGAACACCGACCACGATCCAACCCACGATCCAGCCCAGGATCCAGCCCATGACCCGGCTCAGCGTCTGATCGACTCGATCGCGGCGGGCACCGGAATCCCCGCCGGCCTCTTCGCCGCCGATGCGGTCCTCGACGCCACCGTTCCGCTCTGGCGATACGAGACGACCGGAGGTGACGCCATCGGCCGCGAGCTCGGCAAGTGGTACAAGGATCCGGCGACGATCGACAAGGTCGTGCGCCGGCCGATCCCCGGCGGTGTGGCCCTCGAGCTCGACTTCAGCTGGGAAGATGGTGGCGTGCCTCACGCCTCGCACCAGTTGCACCTGCTCACCATCGACGACCACGTGATCGCCGCCGACACCGTGTTCTGTGGTGGGCGCTGGGGCGCCGAACTGCTCGCCGAGATGGAGGCCGCCCGTGCTCACTGAACCCGCCGCCACCGGCAGCGCGTGGGTCGCCGGCTCGCTTGCCGAGCTGATCGCCGGCGCCACCAACCGCGTGCCCGTCCGCACCGACGACGCCAAGTCCGGTGCGACGTTCGAGCGCCTCACCATCGACGGCCGGCCGCACTTCCTCAAACTGCTGTCAGCCGACTCGGACTGGATCATGCGCACCACGGGCAACACCTCGAACTGGGAGTTCAAGGTGTGGCAGGCCGGCCTGTACCAGCAGGTGCCGGCCGTCATCGACCACGCGATCGTCGGCATGGCGCTGGAGGGCTCCGGGCCCACAGCGCAGCTGGCGATGCTGATGACCGATCACGGCGACGACCTCGTCCCGTCCGGCGACGATCTCCTCCCCGTCGAGCAGCACCTCGGCTTCATCGACCACATGGCGGCGTTCCATGCGACGTTCATGGGTTGGCGCGACACCCTCGGCGTGCAGGAGTTGCACCGCCGCCTGCTCTGGTTCTCGCCCGCCACGATCGAGCCCGAGCTGCTGGTCGACGACGTGCCGGGACCGATCGCCGTCGCCGATCAGGGTTGGCGGCTGCTGCCCGAGCGCGCACCTCGCCTCGATGCAGTGGTCCGCGCGATCCACGACGACCCGCACCACCTCGCCGCGGCGATGCGGGAGACGCCGCAGACGTTCGTCGCCGGCGACTGGAAGCTCGGCAACCTCGGCACCGAGCCGGATGGCACCACGCTGCTGCTCGACTGGGCCTACCCCGGCGAGGCGCCGCCGTGCTGGGAGCTGATGTGGTACCTGGCCCTCAACCGCTCGCGGATGCCCATCTCGAAGGAGGCGACGATCGCCGAGTTCCGCGCCGCGCTGGAGCGGCACGGCGTCGACACGACATCGTGGTGGGAGCGCCAGCTCGGCCTGTGCACGCTCGGGATGATGGCGACGATGGCGTGGGAGAAGGCCGTCGGCGACCCAGACGAGCTGACGTGGTGGGAGACGGCCGCACTCGACGGCGCGCAGCACCTGTGAGCCGTACGTCCGTCGACCCGGCACGAGTCGGGTACGCCGGTGCGGCTGATGCGTGGGCCGACGGCGCCTCGCTGGCCTACATCCCACTGGCCCGCCACCTCGTCGGCGCCTGTCCAGAGCCGCTGCCGGGCGCGATCGCGCTCGACGCGGGCGCGGGCAGCGGCGCCGCCGGCGCGGCACTGCACGAACACGGGGCCCGCGTGGTGGCGGCCGACCTGCAGGAGGACATGCTGCGCGTCAGTCGATGCCGCACGGAAGCGGTCGTCGCCGATGTCGTCGCCCTCCCCTTTCGGGGCGGGCTGTTCGATGTCGTCGTCGGCGCGTTCGTGCTCAACCACCTCGACCAGCCGACGCTCGGTCTGCGCGAGATGGCCAGGGTGTGCCGGCACGGTGGCGTGGTGTTGGCATCGACGTTCTCCGCCAACCGGACAGCCGTCAAGACGATCGTCGACGATGTCGCCACGGCGCACGGGTGGGTCGTACCCGATTGGTACGAGGCGTTTCGCCGGCGCGCCGCGCGGCTGAGCTCGGTCGAGCACATGGCAGGCATCGCGACAGATGTCGGCCTGCGTGAGGTCGCCGTGACCGAGGCGGAGATCGACATCGGCCTCGAAGATCCGGCAGCCATCGCCCGCTACCGGCTCGGCATGCCGCAGCTGGCCGGGTTCGTCGGCGCGATGACCGATGACCGCCGTCACGCGTTCCGTTCCGACGTGATCGCGGCGATCGCCGCCAGCGGCGAAGCGCTTCGTCCGGCGGTGATCGAGCTCGTCGGGCGGGCGAAGTAGACGTTCAGCCGAACCGGACCGAGGCTGCCCGGCGGAGCGAGTCCGAATGCTCGCCGGCGTCGACGAGCAACGCGCCGACGAAGCCCTCGGCCATGGTCCGTGCGCCGGCAAGGCCGGTGTCGTCGGCGACGTCGGCGGCCAACCACCACGACTCCAGCGCGGCGACGCCCGGCAACGACGCCACATCGCTCAACACCGCCGACTGATCGACCACGTGGCCGAGCCGCCCGACCGCTCTCGCGACCAGCAGGCGGCCGATCGTGGCGTAGCGAGCGTCGCCCCGCTCCTCGGCTGCAACAGTGGCAGCCGTTGCTGTCGCCAACGCGTCGGCGCTCGATCCTTCGGCGAGCTGCATACGAGCCGTGATCATGCCGGCCCGCTGCTCGGCCCGCCACCGGTTGTGGAACCACCGCTGCTGCATCCCGCTCGTTGCCTCCGCCAGCGCTTCGCCCGCCGGGCCAAGATGCCCGGCGACCAGCAGCGTGTCGGCCAGATCGAGCAGCGACTGGGCGCGGATCTCGGCGGTCGCCCCGTTCTCGACCCCGGATCGGGCCAAGTCGTCAGCACCCGGCACGGCGAGGTTGCGCCCGATCCAGCACCGATACGTCGCCGACAGACCGGCATATCGAGACGCGCTGCCGCGCCGTTCCAGCTCGACATCGAGCCGGTCGAGCAGGGCGAGCGCGTCGGCGGCGCGGCCGAGGTGGCCGTACGAGTGGGCAAGCATCTGCACGACGTGCTCGACCCAGAACGACAGCAAGCCGCCGGCTTCGGCGCCGAGCATCGGCTCCAGCGCGGCGAGCGCTTCGAGCGGGCGGCCCTGGTGCACGCGCAACACGCCCTCCCACGCCGACAGCCCGAGCATCTGTGGTGGTCGCAGAGCGCCGGCCTCACTCATCACTCGATCGGCCTCGCGCAGATCGCCGATCCCACGGTGGGCCAGGGCGACAGCGATCAGGCAGCTCGCCCGAGTGGCGGCATCGTCGACGTCGGCCGCCATGGATGCCCCAGCGGTGCCGAGCCGGATCGCGGTGTCCATGTCGTGGCGGTTGCGCGCGACCCAGGTGCGCAGCTCGAGGGCCTGCGGACCGGCGCCGAGACCGAGTGCGACTTCGGCATCCTGGTCGGCTCCCGTCATGTCGTCGCGGGCCATGCGCAGGCGGCTGCGCCGCAACCGGATCGGCGCGCTGTCGTGGGTGGCGATCGCCTCGTCGAGCAGTCGCGCCGCGCCGTCGAGATCGAAGCGGGCGCGAGCGACATCGGCCGCGTCGGCGAGCGCATCAGCGGCACGAGTCATGTCTCCCGCGGCCCGCGCATGACGGGCGCGGTCGAGCGGGTTGGCATCGACACGATCCTCCAGCAACTTCGCGGCCTCACGGTGCACCCACGCCTTCCGAGCCGCCGTCGCGTCGGCTTCGAGAGCTGCGCGCACGAGATCGTGCCGGAACATCAGCTGACCGCTGACTTCCATCAGGAACGAGCGGCGCACGCCCTCGTCCAGATGGGCGAGCACGTCGAGCGGCGAGGCCGCAAGCACGCCGGCGAGCAGGTCGAGATCGATCACCGGCCCGAGGACGGCGGCGGTCCGCAGCGTCGAGGCTGCTGCCTCGCCGACCCGGCGCAGGCGGGCGAGAACCGCGTCGCGGATCGTCGCGGGCACCTGCTCGTCGACTCCACCCCCGTCCACACCGGCGTCGGCGCGGGCCAGCTCGACCAGGAACAGCGCGTTGCCGCCGGTGCGCTCCATCAACACGCCGGCGCGATCGCCTCCGAACAGCGCGGCGACCACGTCGTGCCCGAGCGGACCGACGTCGATCGACGCAGAGGCCGGCACATCGACGTCGTCCTCCTCGCTCCGTCGCGCGGCGACGACCAGCAGGCAGTGGTCCGACGGGCGGCGCAGCAGCGAGCCGAGCCATGCCAACGTGACCGGGTCGGCGAGATGAACGTCGTCGACGACGATCGCGAGGCCGGCCGGTGGCGTGACGGCCCGCAGGCGTGCATCGAGCTCGTTGAACACGTCCTGCTGCATGGCCGCCGCGGTCGCCGACGGCCCCGGCACGCCGACCCACCCCGAGCCGGTGACGGCCTCTGCCGCGAGAGCGGTGGCCGGCAACGAACCTTCCAGCGCGTCGAGCACCGGCTGCAGGGCGAGGTCGAGCCCTTCGTGGGCGCGCCCGCTGAGGACGAGCACGCCGCGCCAACGGGCCCGCGCGGCCCACGCCTCGATCAAGGTCGTCTTGCCCGCACCGGCCTCGCCGCTCACGACGACGATCTCGGCCCGCCGGCGCGAGCGCTCGAACGCTTCGTCGAGCAAGGCCAGCTCGCGATCGCGGCCGACGAGCGATGGGGACGCCTCGACCTCGTCCACCGCATCTGCACCGGCGACAACACCTTCCACCGAGTCAGCGGACGAATCAGCGAGCACGATCGAGTCGTGCAACGCCTCCGTCTCGACTGACGGGCTCACGCCCAGCTGTTCGGCGAGTCGCTCGCGCACCTGGGCGTACGCGGCGAGCGCGGACGCCGGCCGACCGGCCACCACGTGGGCGCGCATCAGCACCCGCAGCGCCGTCTCGTCGAACGGATCGTGGTCGAGCGCCGCGCGTGCGTGCGCCGCTGCATCACCCGCCTGTCCCGACGACAGAGCGGCCGCGGCTGCGATCCCGCGCGCCTCGGCGATCACGGTGGCGATCTCGAGCCGAGGTGCTCGGGCCCACTCGGCATCGGGTTCGTCGGTGAGCAGTGGCGCCGCACCCAGCGTGATCGCGGCCTCTGCTGCCACACGCGCTCCGGACAGATCGGCCGCTGTATGACGCCGTGCCGCCTCGCGGGTGAGCGCGACAACCTCGTCGCGGTCGCACCAATCGGCGATCAGCGCGTACCCACCGTCGCCGCGCACCACTCGCTCGTTGCCGAGCACACCACGGGCCCGGCTGGCGAGCACCGACAGGTCGCGCGCTGGATCGGCGGGGAGGTCGTCGGTCCACACGGCATCGATCAGGGCGTCGACGGTGACCGCGCGACCGAGGTGCAGGGCGAGCACCTTCAACAGCGTGCGCGCCTTGCGGCTGCGCAGCCGGGCGAGGTCGGCGCCTTCGAGACGGAAGTCGCCCAACACCCGAACGCGCAGCTGTTCGCCCATCGCCGGCAGTCTTTCACTGCCGGCCAACCGCGCGCCCGGGAACGTGCGGCTTCGAGGTCAGTCGTCGAGCAGGCCGGCGTCGTGGGCGAGGATCGCGATCTGGACCCGGTTGGAGACACCGAGCTTCACGAGCAGCCGGGAGACGTGCGCCTTCACGGTCGCCTCGCTCATGAACAAGGTCGTGCCGATGTCGGCGTTCGACAGGCCGCGACCGACCTCGAGCATCACCTCGTGCTCGCGTTCGGTCAGCTCGGAGAAGCGAGCCAGATCCTTGCCGGCGCGCGCGGGCCCTTGGTCGGCGGCGAAGTGCGCGATGAGGCGGCGGGTCACGGACGGCGACAGCATCGAGTCGCCGTTGGCGACGACCCGCACGGCCTGGATCAACTCTCGCGGCGGCGTGTCCTTCAGCAAGAAGCCGGCGGCGCCGGCCTGCAGAGCGCGGAACACGAAGTCGTCGAGGTCGAACGTGGTGAGGATCACGACCGGTGGCGCGTCGTCGATCGCGCGGATCGCGACGGTTGCGGCCAGGCCGTCGAGGCGCGGCATGCGGATGTCCATCAGGACGACATCGGGTTTGCAGCGGCGCACCGCCTCGACAGCATCGGCACCGTCCTCGGCCTCGCCGACGACATCGATGTCGTCGGCCGACTCGAGGATCATCCGCAGCCCAGCGCGGACGAGCGCCTCGTCGTCGATGATCAGCACGCGCGTCACGCGGCCTCCCACGGCAGCCATGCGGCAAGCCGCCAGCCACCCTCGGCACAGGCACCCGACTGCATCGTCCCCCCGACGAGCGCGATCCGCTCGCGCAGGCCGACCAACCCAGCGCCGCTGCCTGGCAGCAGCGTGGCCGCGGAAACGGGACGCTGGTTGACGACCTCGATGCTGACGCCGTGCTGCGGATTGCCGTTCAGCGACACCGCGGTCGCCGCCCCACGGGCGTGCTTGTGCACGTTGGTCAACCCCTCCTGCACGACCCGGTAGGCCGTGCGCGCGATCGAGTCGGGCAGTTCCCCGACGTTCATGTTCAGATCCACCCTGACACCCGCAGCGCGCGACGCCTCGACGATGCGCTCGATGTCGGCCGTCCGCGGTTGGGGCGTCAACTCGCCGGCGGCGAGATCGGCCGAACGCAACACACCGAGCACGTCGCGCAGATCCTCCATCGCCTCGCGGGCGGTGCTGCGGATCAGCCCCGCTGTGCGCTGGACGGTGTCGGCACTGGCATCGTCTGTGACCTCCAACGCTCCGGCGTGGAGAGCGATCAGAGACACCTTGTGGGCGAGCACGTCGTGCATCTCCTGCGCGATGCGCGCCCGTTCGCCGAGCCTGGCCTGCTCCGCGCGCAGCTCACGCTCCGCCTCGGCGCGGTCGGCGCGGTCGCGCAGCGACGCAACGAGATCGACTCTCGCCCCGATATACGCGCCGGCGGCGGCGCAGAAGCCGGCTTCGATCGCGCCCACGAACGCGAGGCCCGGCCACGACGTGTCGACGCCCTGGGCCGTGCCGACTGCGAATGCAACACCGGTGATGGCCGTCATCAGCACCAGCACGCGGTCGCGTCGCCGCACGGCGAGCGTGAACAAGCCGACCGCGAGGGGCACCGGCATCAGCGTGGCCGCGAACACTGCCAGGCCGACAACGGTGATGGTGAACGGCGCCCGCCGGCGCCACCACAGCGACACCGAGCCGGCGACGGCGACGGCGAACACGAGGAAGCGCAGTCCGCTGCCGCGATCCTGTCCGGACGCGAAGTAGCCCGCCGAGGTGAGCAACGACAGGACGATGAACGCGATGTCTCGGGCCCTGGCGCCCACACGGCGCCAGAGCGAGACCGTTCTCGCCCACAGCCCGAACTCCATGTCCGCAGCCTACGGAACCGGGCCGGAACGGTCCCCCCGACGAAAGTCGATGATCGGACGCCGATCGCCGTGGCACCCTCGACTTTCGTCGCCGAACGCGCCGACCGACGGCCGATGCCGCCGGCCACCGGCGAAGCGCATCGTGGACTCATGATCACTGTTGAACACCTCACCAAGCGCTACGGCCAGTTCACGGCCGTCGACGACGTCTCATTCGTGTGCGAGTCCGGAACGATCACCGGCTTCCTCGGGCCCAACGGCGCCGGCAAGTCGACGACGCTGCGGATGGTCACGGCTCTCACCCCACCGACGGCGGGACGCGTGCTGATCGACGGAACCGCCTACCGCGATCTCCCGAACCCCGGCCGCACCGTCGGTGTGATGCTCGACGCCTCGGCCCAGCACCCCGGCCGAAGCGGCGCCGAGATCCTGCGCCTGACGGCGACCATGCTCGGCCTGCCGGCATCGTGCGTCGCCGACATGCTCGAGCGGGTCGGCCTCGCCGGTAGCGGCAAGCGCCTCGTCGGCAACTACTCGCTCGGGATGCGCCAGCGCCTCGGCATCGGTGCCGCGCTGCTCGGCGACCCGTCGATCCTGATCCTCGACGAGCCCGCCAACGGGATGGACCCGGAGGGCATCCGCTGGATGCGTCACCTTCTGCGCGACTTCGCCGATCGCGGTGGCACCGTGCTGCTCTCCAGTCACCTGCTCGGGGAGGTGCAGGCAACGGTCGATCGGCTCGTCGTGATCGGCAACGGCCGGGTCGTCGCCGACGGCCAGCTCGCCGATCTGCTCGCCTCGCAGGGGACGGTCGTGCGCGGTCTCGATCCGGCGGGTCTCGCCGCCGCGATGTCGACAGCAGGCCTGGAGTTCCACCCGCTCGACAACGGCGCGCTGCGCGTGCAGGGCGATGCCGAGCAGGTCGGCCGCGCCGCGGCCCACGCACAGCAGATCCTGCTCGAACTGCGCGAGCACGACAGCTCCGGCCTCGAAGAGCTGTTCTTCGAGCTGACCACGCCCGACTCGACACCCGACTCGACTCCCGAGGCGGTGGCGGCGTGATCACCACCACAGCACCAACAGCCGTCATCCCCGCGCAACGCTTCACGACCCAGATCCGGGTCGAGACCCGCAAGCTGATCGACACCCGCGGCGGGCTGGCCGTCATCGGCACGATCCTCGCCACATGCCTGTTCGCCTTGATCTGGCTGGCCAGTCAGGCCAAGTACGGGGCGACGTACCACCGCTACTCGACGGGAGCGGCGAACATCGTCGCCTACCTCATTCCCGTCGTCACGCTGCTGGCGATGACCGCCGAGTGGACGCAGCGGACCGCGCTCACCACCTTCACCCTGTCGCCCAGACGAGGACGGGTGCTCGGCGCCAAGTTCATCGCCGCGACCGCGGTGTCGGCCGCGGTCCTCACCGTCGTGCTCGTCCTCGCGGCCGGTGCCACCGCACTCGGCGGGGCGCTGCACGGCCATGCGTCGTGGGGTCACATGGGCGCCGACATCCGGTCGTACTTCATCATCATGTTCCTCGAAGTCGTCATGGCCGCGGCTTTCGCGGCCCTCGCCGGCCAGACCGCCGTGGCGCTCGTCGCCTACTTCATCGCCCCGACGGCGTGGGCCGCATTCGCCGCCAACGTGCTCGGTGGCAGCGCGCGGTGGTTCGACATCTTCGCCACGTACGACCGGCTCGCGTCGGACCGGCCGCTCGATCACATCGGGCAGACCGTGACGAGCATCGCCTGTTGGATCGCGGTTCCCGCAGTGCTCGGCATCCGCCGCAGCCTGCACCGCGAGATCAAGTAGCAGGCGCCTCCGAGAGCGTTCCCGACGCGTCGCGCGCATGTTCGTCATGGGCGCGACGCGTCGCTACGCTGGGGGACAGTCATGAACGACCCGCCGCCGAAGAAGCGCCGCAACACGACGACCTCCAACTTCGGGGTCAGCCTGCGCGAAAGCCATGACTCGACCCCGTTCTACGACCGGTTCCGGGCACCCGAGCTGTCGACGGACGACACCGTCCTCCAGCCCGTCGAGATCGCCGAGCCGTTCGT
>Ga0075364_10002481_pt1 | contig 10328 bp, 10 predicted proteins | sample EndMetdeltDD1764_FD_71517 | JGI IMG/M metagenome (GOLD analysis project Ga0075364, IMG submission 71517) | Populus endosphere microbial communities from Tennessee, USA - Endosphere MetaG P. deltoides DD176-4 | ecosystem: Host-associated > Plants > Roots > Endosphere | place: USA: Tennessee...
GTCACACGCCGGGTTCCTGCTGACCTATCCGATCGCCGGATGGGTGGGCGCGGCCGTCAATCAGGGGCTCGCCGCCGCGATTCTCGCTATCCTCGGTTCATTCGCGGCGCTCGCTGCGGCATGGATCATGGCGCGCGGCAGGGGTGAAGCAGATGGGCGGGACATCTCCGGGGAAACCCCGGCCCGGGTCGTCGCCGAGTCTCGTCCATGATGCGTCCCCGGATCGTGACCGCCTCGACGCCGCCAGCGAAACCTTCCGGATGCTCGCCGATCCGACCCGCCTGCACCTGCTCTGGCTGCTGACCCAGGGCGAGGCCGATGTCAGTGCGCTGGCCGAGGTGACCGGCGGGTCCCGCACGTCTGTCAGTCAGCACCTGGCCAAATTGCGGTTCGCCCGTCTGGTGGACACCCGCAAGGACGGGCGCCGGGTGTTCTACCGGTTGCGTGACGGGCACCTGGGCAGGCTCGTGCAGGAGGGTCTCAACCATGCCGATCACCGGGTGACCGGCGAGCCGCCGCACGCCTGAAACTAGAGTCCGAGCCGTGACTCCGATCGCAGCCGGCGGCCCGTACTTCGACGATCTGAAGGTCGGGCAGGTGTTCGACACCGCGCCGTCGATGACCCTGACCTCCGGTGCGGCCGCCACACACCAGAGCATTCTCGGTGACCGGCTGCGGCTGGCCCTGGATGCCGGTCTGGCAGCGGCGGTCACCGGCGAGACCGGACCGCTGGCGCATCCCGCGCTGGTCTGTGACGTGGCGATCGGCCAGTCGACCCTGGTGACCCAGCGCGTCAAGGCCAACCTGTTCTACCGCGGGCTCGAGTTCCACCGCTTCCCGGTCATCGGTGACACCCTGACCACCCGGACCGAGGTGGTCGCACTGCGGCAGAACTCGGCCAAACCGGGCCGCGCCGCCACCGGACTGGCCGCGCTGCGGATGACCACCGCGGACCAGGCCGGGCGGTCGGTCCTGGACTTCTTCCGCTGCGCGATGCTGCCGTTGTCCGCCGACGACGTGCAGACCGGGCACGCCGATGACCTCGACGCCGTCGGCGCCGATCGGCAGACCCCGCCGGATCCGACGGCCGCCTGGAACACGCAGGCGTTCACCGGCGCCCGATTCGATCACTCCCTGGTCGGGGCCGTCCTGCACAGCACCGCCGATGTCGTCACCAGCGCACCGGAGTTGGCCAGGCTCTCACTGAACATCGCTGCCACCCATCATGATTGGCGGGTCGGCGGGCAGCGGCTGGTGTACGGCGGGCACACCATCGGACTGGCGCTCGCCCAGGCCGGCCGGTTGTTGCCGAACCTGGCGACCGTGCTGGGCTGGCAATCCTGTGATCACACCGGGCCGGTGCACGAGAACGACACGCTGCACAGCGAACTGCACATCGAGGCCGCCGAGCCCACCCCGGCGGGGACGCGGCTGCGGCTGCGCTCGCTCGTCCATGCGGTGGGGGAGGGCCGGGGTCAGGTACTGGACTGGCGCTTCACCGCTTTGCATTTCTGATATGGGGTAAGTCCGACACGAGGCAAGATGGCGGGGTGAGCATCGTCGGCGTCCCGCAAGCGCTGAGTGCGCGCGCGCAGGATGCAGCCGACGCATTCACCACGCACACCGGTGTCCGGGTCGACGCCGCCGCGCTGCTCACCGGGCGGGCGGCACTGCTGGGGCTGACCGCCAGGGGCCAGATCTCGGCAGGCGGGGCCACCCGCCTGCTGCGTGGCAGCGACACCTGGTGTGCGATCACCCTGTCCCGCCCCGATGACATCGCCGCGGTGCCCGCACTCATCGAGGCCGACGAGGTCGGCACCGATCCTTGGCCGCACCTGCGGCGCTGGGTGCGCACCCGCCCCGCGGCAGCCGCCGTGGAGCGGGCCCGGCTGCTGGGCCTCCCGGCGGCGGCGCTCGGCGAGGTGGTACCCGGTCCGCCGGTGACGCGACCGCACGGACCCCGGGGGCAGCGGTCGGGCAGGCTCCTGGTCGTCGACATGTCATCGATGTGGGCAGGTCCGCTGTGTGGGCAGCTGCTCGGCGGGGCGGACGCCACCGTGATCAAGGTGGAAAGTCCTCGCCGGCCCGATGGCACCCGAGCGGGGTCGCCCGCCTTCTACGACTGGATGAATCGCGGGAAACTCTCCTATGCCGTCGAATTCGACGACCATGCGGCCATGAGGCGGCTGCTGGAGGCGGCCGATGTCGTGATCGAGGGATCACGACCCGAGGCGCTGCTGCGCCGAGGCCTCGGTCCGGGCGATATCGCCGCGCGGGCGGGACGGATCTGGTTGCGTATCAGTGGGTACGGCTCCGCGGATGACGCCGGTACCCGTGTCGCCTTCGGCGACGACGCGGCGGTGGCCGGTGGTCTGGTCCGATCCGGGCCCGACGGGCCGGTGTTCGTCGGCGACGCGATCGCGGATCCGCTGACGGGTCTGCACGCCGCGACCGCGGTGGCCGAGTCGCTGACGCGTGGCGGTGGCGAACTGATCGAGGTGTCGATGTCGGCGACCGCTGCCGGCTACGCCGGGTTTGTCGGTGGACCGGCCCGGGAACCCATCGAACCGGTATCGGGCACATCGGCATCCGCCCTGGGCGCCGACCATGCTGCGGTGCACGCACTGCTGGACGAAAGGCATTCCGTGTCATGTTGATCCAACGGGCAGCGCTGCTCGACGGACGGATGGTCGACATCCGGGTCGGTGCGCAGATCACCGAGATGGCCCCCGTTCTCGCCCCGCACCCCGACGAGCAGGTGCTCGACGCGGCCGGGGGCGCGGTCATCCCCGGCCTGCACGATCACCATGTGCACGTGCATTCGGCTGCGGCGGCGGCCGATTCGGTCCGGGTCGGTACCGCGGAGGTGAACGATCGCGATGACCTGGCCCGCATCCTGGCCGATGCCGAACCGGGTGCGGACGGCTGGATCCGTGCGGTCGGGTACCACGAGGCGGTCGCCGGTCCACTGGACCGGGACCGGCTGGACACCCTCGCGCCGCCGGTGCCGGTGCGCATCCAGCACCGCAGCGGGGTCCTGTGGACCCTGAACTCGAAGGGCCTGGCCGCGGTGGGCCTGGACGACCACCCCGATGGCAGGCTGCGCAGCGCGGACCGCACCTGGTCGGATGCCCTGCAGCGCCGCGATACCGCGATCGACGATCTGAGCACCAGGCTGTCCGCCTACGGTGTCACCGGAATCACCGACGCCACACCGGATCTCGACATCGGCGATATGGTCAGGCTGGACGAGGTGCACCGGCACGGCGGCATGCGTCAGCGGCTGCACCATCTGGCACCGGGCAAGCGCATCCTGCATGACGACAATCTGAACCTCGACGAGCTCACCGACTGGGTGGTGCGCAGGCACCGCGACGATGCGCCGGTCGCGGTGCACTGTGTCACCGCTGCCCAACTCGTCGTCACCATCGCCGCCCTGCGGGCCGCGGGCAGCCATCCCGACGATCGCATCGAGCACGCCGCTGTGGTGCCCGAGGACTGTCTCGCCGACCTCGTCGATCTGGGCGTCACGGTGGTCACCCAGCCCAATTTCGTGGCCGAACGCGGTGAGCAGTATCTGACGGACGTACCCGCCGATGAGCACCACCAACTGTGGCGGGTCGGGTCACTGCTGGAGGCCGGTGTGCCGGTGGCGTTGTCGACGGACATGCCGTTCGGTGACGGCGATCCGTGGGCCGCCATGCGTGCCGCGGTCCATCGCCGCACCCCGAGTGGCGCCGTGCTGGGCGAGACGGAACGCATCGGCCCGCGCATCGCGCTCGACCTGTTCCTGGGTACGGCAACCGCGCCGACCACACCGCGCAGCGTGACTCCCGGTCAATCGGGCGACCTGTGCGTGCTGGACGTGCCGCCGGCGATACTTCTCGAAGACCTGGACGGCAGTGCCGTCGTCGCCACGTTGATCGACGGGGAGATCACCTACCGCAGGTGAATCAGTCCGGCGGTTCCGAGCCCGGTTCGGGCTTGTGGACATCCGGTGTCTGTTCGTCGACATCGGACTCGTCCACCTTGGGGCGGGAGTCGTCACCGGAATCGTCGTCGTCGACGTACACACCTTTACCGCGAGGCATCGGCTCCCTTTCTGAAGTTGTGGCAGATACCTCTCGGCTACCCACACCGAGGACGCCGAAAACCGGCACCGGGGCCGATGGACGGGGTGACGGCAGATAACAATCCGGTCACAGTGCAGATCACGATCAATTAAAAGTTTGCCGGTTGACATAAGAGAACGCGGTTGATCCTCGGAATCCGGCGCCGTTTCCGCGGCGATTGCGACCGAACTCACGTCCGGATGGTGTAACGACCGCAGCCGCGGCGCACGTTTGGGGTTCGGCTGCACGGGGCACCAACAAGGCACGCGTACCGTTGTTTTCGGGTCTGGGACCGTAAGCCTGCGATGTCTAGGACGAGGCATACAGAAGTCAGAACACGAAGGACACCGATCAATCATGAAGCTGAAGAACACTTCCATGCGCCGGGCCGCCGCGGGCTGTCTGCTGGGTGCGGCCACCGCCGCACTGGTAGCTGCACCGTCCGCCGCTGCCGCGCCGAACTGCGCCCCGGACGCCGTGGCGGGCACCGTCAGCTCGGTCACCGGCGCAGCCAGCGCCTACCTGAACGCCCACCCGGGCGCCAATCAGGTCGTACAGGCGGCCCGCACGCAGCCGCGTGCCGAGGCGTCGGCGAACATCCGGGCGTACTTCACCGCGAACTCGCAGGAGTACTACGAGCTGCGTGGCATCCTCGCGCCGATCGGGGACACCCAGCGGCAGTGCAATGTGCAGCTGCTGTCACCCGAATTGGCATCCGCCTATTCGGAGTTCATGGCCGGCTGACAGAACCCGGATCCCGTCATCCGCCTACGCGGGTGACGGGACCGGTTCGCCGGTGAACGCCCGTCGCAGCGTGGCGCACTGGCTGTCGAAGAACGAGCGCGCCACCGGGGTTTTCGCGGCGATGCCGTCGAAACCGTGAAACGCCCCCTCGACCACCTCGACATCGCAGGGCACACCCGCCTCGCGCAGGCGCTGCGCGTAGGCGAGGTCCTCGTCATGGAACAGGTCGAGGGTGCCGACGCCGACCCACGCGGCGGGCAGACCGCTCAGATCCTGATGGCGGGCGGGCACCGCGACATCGGGGTCGGCACCACCCAGGTACGCCGACCAGCCGAAGCTGTTGCTCTCGTGCGTCCACAGCCGGTGACCGGGGTGGTCGAGTTCGGCGCCCACCGACCGGTCATCCAGCATCGGGTACACCAGTAGCTGCGCCACCAGCGGAATCTCGCCGCGGTCGCGCGCGAGCAGCGCGAGTGCGGCGGCCAGACCGCCACCGGCACTGGCGCCCCCGATCGCGACCCGACCCGGATCGACGGCGGGCAAGCCGGCCAGCCAGCTCAACGCCGCGTAGCAGTCCTCCAGGCCGGCCGGATACGGATGCTGGGGTGCCAGCCGGTACTCCACCGACGCCACCGTCACACCGAGTGTGGAGGCAAAGCGGCGGCACAGCACGTCGTCCTGGGCGGCGCTGCCGATCACGTAACCCCCGCCGTGGATCCACAGCAACGCCGGGCCGGGCGTCTGCACGCCGGCCGGCCGGTACAGCCTGACCCCGACGCCCGAGCTCAGGGTGAGCACCTCCACCCCGTGCGGGACCCGGCGGTCGGTCAGCACGGTCATCCGCTGCAACAGGGCGAGGTTCTTCGGAGTGACGATCTTGCGAGGCAGGAAGCGCGCGAAACGGGTCAGGTCCCGATGGAAGGCGGCGGTTGTCGACACCCCGACAGTATTGCTTACCGGGGACCGTCTGGATCGGGATCTCAGGTGATGCGAACCCGCCGCGCGACCTCGAGCACCTGCTCGACGGTGGCGCCCGGGGCGTCGGGATCCTTGGCCGCATCGTCATAGTGCCGCAGCCGCAAGGCATCCGGCCACCACCGATGATCGAGGAAGGCGGGATCGACGGCCGCACCGCCCTGATGCAGCAGCGACAGCTCCGAGGTGGCGCTGAGCCGGTAGCCGGGCACGGTGGCCGCCAAGTAGCGTTTCGCGGCCACATGGGCCCCGGCCAGCCAGCCGACCCGCTCCCCGAACCGGGGGGTCAGCCATTCCCGCGCCAGCAGGTCATGGGCCGGTCCGGCGGGCATCAGCGGGCTGTGCGCGATGTCGTGCAGGGCGGCGGCCAGCATGAGTTCGTCATCGGCCCCGTCCTCCATCGCCCGGGCCGCGGACTGCAGCGCATGGTCGAGTTCGTCGACGGCCTCCTCGTCCCACACACCGCGCAGTGACAGCAGGATCTCGGCCAGGTCGGCGGGTTCGGGCATGGCTTCAGGTATAGGCGCCGCGGCGCGCACCGCGCTGCGGTGTATCCCGACTGTTCACCGAATATTCTTCGCCCGGTGGCTATTTGAGCAGCGGATCGCGGGGCAGCCCGAGGATCCGCTCGGCGATGGTGTTCCGGGTGATCTCCGACGTGCCGCCGGCGATCGTCATGGCGCGGTTGCCCAGGTACGCCCGGCTCAGTCCGTCGTTCTGCCCGGTGACCGCCGACACCCCCGACAGCGCCATGCCCAGTTCGGTGAGTCGCTGCGATTGCTCGGCGACCAGCAGCTTGGTCACGTTGCCTTCCGGGCCGGGTTCGGCGCCGGCGATGGCCCGGCTGACCCGGCGCAGGTTGAGCATCGGCAGGGTCAGCGTCTCGGCGATCACCCGGCCCGCCTCGTGCAGATGGCCGGCGGCCAGCGCCGGCGGCGCCTGGTCCAGCAGTGCGACGACATCGGCGGTGCTGAACCCGGTGGGCGCACCCGACCCACCGCCGATCGAGATGCGCTCGTTGCCCAGGGTGGCGCGGGCGACCAGCCAGCCCTTGTTCACGTCGCCGACCACATCTGCGTCGGGGACGAAGACATCATCGAAGAAGACCTCGTTGAAATGGGCGTCCCCGGTGATGCCGCGCAGCGGATTGACCCGCACGCCAGGAGCTTTCATGTCGATCGCCATCATCGTGACACCGGCGTGCTTGGGTGCCTCGGGGTCGGTGCGCACGGTGGCCAGGCCCCACTGGCAGTGCTGGGCCAGGCTGGTCCAGACCTTCTGGCCGGTCACCGTCCAGCCGCCGTCGACACGCTTGGCCGATGTCCGCACCGCGGCGGCATCCGAACCCGCCTCGGGTTCGGAGAACAGCTGGCACCACATCGACTGCCCGCGCAGCACCGGCTCCACCCAGCGCTCGCGCTGATCGTCGGTGCCTGCCTGGGCGATGGTCAGGGTCACCCACCCGGTGATGCCCATGTCCGGGATGGCGATATCGCGGAACTCCTCCTCGACGACCAGTTGTTCCAGCACGTCGGCAGCCCGCCCCCACGGTTCGGGCCAGTGCGCGACCAGATAGCCCGAGTCGACCAGGAAGTCACGCTGCTCGTCCTCGGGCAGCGAGCGGACCGTGGCGGCCGCCTCCGCGGCGGCCGCCCGGTACCGTTCGGCCTCCGCAGGCACGCTGAAGGCCACGCCGTGGGTCTGTCCGGCGCGCTGTGCGTCCACGAGATCGGTGAGCGGATCGTGGCCGTCGGTGAGCAGTGCGGACAGGCTGCGCGCCCGCCTCAGGTACAGGTGGGCGTCATGCTCCCAGGTGAATCCGATGCCACCGTGCAGCTGAATGTTTTTCTGCGCGTTGAAGACCTGAGCGCGGACCGCATGAGCCGCGGCCGTCGCCGCCGGCAGCCACGCCGCATCCAGGTCGTCGGCCCGGGCGGCGGCCCAGGTCGCCGCGGTGGTCTGCTCGGCGTCGACGAGCATGTTCGCGGCGTGGTGTTTGACCGCCTGGAAGGTGCCGATGGTGCGGCCGAACTGCACACGGACCTTGGCGTACTCGACGGCCATCTCCAGGCTGGCCCAGCTGATCCCGACGGACTCCGCCGCGGCCAGGATCCGGAACACGGTGCGGGCGTGCCGGGCCGCACCGCGCAGCACCCGGTCGGCGGAGATCGCGGCGCCACGCATCGACACCGACCCGATCGAGCGCGTCGTGTCCAGTGACGGCAGTGTGGTGACGGTGACGCCGTCGGCGGCCGCATCGACCACGACGAGGTCCTCGCCGGCGGCCAACACCAGTACGTCGGCGTCCGGTGCGCCCAGGACCGCAGGCCACTCGGCGGTCGCGGTCAGATCGGATTCCATGTTCACCAGCACGTTGAGACCGAGGGCGGCGACGGTGCTGCCGTCGGCCAGTCCCGGAAGGAGCTGGGCCCGAACGGAATCGGGGGCGCATCGGTCGATCACCAGCGCGGCGGCCACGGTCGGCAGGAACGGGCCCGGGGTCAGCTCGCGGCCGGTGATCTCGGCGATGATGGCCAACTCGGCCAGTCCGAAGCCCGATCCGCCGAACTCTTCGGCGATCGCCAGCCCATTCCAGCCCAGTTCTGCTCCCGCTGACCAGATTTCACGCGGATAGCTGCCGGGGTCGTCGAGGGTGGCGCGCGCGGCCGCGCGGCTGCCCGAGCGTTGTAGCCGCCCGATGGCCGCGGCGGCGAGATCCTGATGTTCTTCGGTGATGGCCAGCGCAGACTTGCTCATGATGATTCGAAGTTACCGGCCTCACCGAACCGGCAATAAGTGATGCGGGTCACAATTTGACGACTGTGTAGACAGATCCTCGGAAATGTCTGCTTAGGAAAGGCCCTGCGCGGGTACGCTCGCGCCATGACGGCCACACCGGACACCCGGTACCCCGGACCGACGCTGATGAGCCGTGCTCGCTGGTTGCTGAAAGCCAATCACGCCGACCGTATGCTCGCGTTATCTGTCGCCTCGGCTTCGCTGCCGGTGATCGGTAAGCAACTCGAGCCACTCGGTGGCCTGGCGGCCATGGGGGTGTGGGGTTTCCGCCAGTTCCCCGAGATGATGTCCTCGACGGCCAAGGCCTGGTTCGCACCCGGTAACGGTGCGGTGCGCAAGGCCGAGCGAGACCAGACGGTCACGGTCGCCAAGGACGGTTTGCGCGGCGTGGTACCCGCGGCCGACCTGGCCGGGGAGTGGCCGGCTCCCGAGCAACTGCCGCCGCTGTGGAACACCATGGAGTACCGGCGCAATGTGCACCGCACCTCGGTGCGCTACGGCGACCACCCGATGCAACTGCTGGACGTGTGGCGTCCCGCGGAACTGCCCAGTGAGCCCGCGCCGGTGCTGCTGTTCGTCCCCGGCGGCGCCTGGGTGCACGGCAGCCGGATCCTGCAGGGCTACGCGATGCTGTCGCACCTGGCCGAGCAGGGCTGGGTCTGCCTGTCCATCGACTACCGGGTCGCGCCGCACCACCGCTGGCCCCGCCACATGACCGATGTGAAGGCGGCTATCGCGTGGGCGCGGGCCAATGTCGACAAGTTCGGCGGCGACCGCAACTTCGTGGCCATCGCAGGCTGCTCGGCGGGCGGGCACCTGGCCGCACTGGCCGGGCTGACACCGAATGATCCCGAATTGCAGGGTGATCTGCCGGAGGATGCGGACACCTCGGTGGACGCCGTCGTCGGCATCTACGGTCGCTACGACTGGGAGGACCGCTCCACCGTCGAACGGGACCGTTTCGTCGACTTCCTGGAACGCGTCGTCGTCGGCCGCAAGATCGGCCGCCATCCGGAGATCTTCCGGCAGGCGTCCCCGATCGCCAGGGTGCACCGCGACGCGCCGCCGTTCCTGGTCATCCACGGCTCCGGGGACACCGTGATCCCGGTCGCGCAGGCACGCAGTTTCGTCGACCGCCTCGAAGCCACCTCGGCCGGGCCGGTCAGCTATGTCGAGTTCCCGGGCGCGGGTCACGGGTTCGACATGACCGACGGTGCGCGTACCGGTGCGATGGCGAAGGCAATCGGACTGTTCCTCAACCAGATCCACCGAAACTCGACGGCACGCAAGGCCAAGGCGGTTATATAGACTCCTCCAGGCAGGGGAGGATTAGCCGGTGAAAAGGCTCAGCGGTTGGGATGCGTTCCTGCTGTACACGGAAGCGCCCAATGTGCACATGCACACCTTGAAGATCGCGATCATCGACCTGCACGGGCTCGGTGACCGCACCTTCGGTGTCCAGGACTTCCGTAATGTGTTGCACGGCAGGCTCTACAAGCTGGACCCGTTCCGCTACCAGCTCGTCGACATCCCGTTCAAGTTCCACCACCCCATGTGGCGGGAGAACACCGATGTCGACCTCGACTACCACGTTCGGCCCTGGCGGGTGGCCGCTCCCGGTGGCCGCCGCGAACTCGACGAGGCCATCGGAGAGATCGCCAGCACGCCGCTGGATCGCAGCCGACCGCTGTGGGAGAT
>Ga0075364_10002482_pt1 | contig 10328 bp, 8 predicted proteins | sample EndMetdeltDD1764_FD_71517 | JGI IMG/M metagenome (GOLD analysis project Ga0075364, IMG submission 71517) | Populus endosphere microbial communities from Tennessee, USA - Endosphere MetaG P. deltoides DD176-4 | ecosystem: Host-associated > Plants > Roots > Endosphere | place: USA: Tennessee...
CTCTTCGACAGCGATCACATGGAGCCGCTCGGCTATCCCGTGCTCGGCCGAGCCGCGCGCGTCGGCATCCGCGCGCGCTTCTGAACCGGTGATCGCGTGCGACGGTCCCCCGGGTAGAGCGTAATGCTGCAGGTCGCGGACGCCTGGTTCGGGTACGACGAGCGCCAGCCGGTGCTGAAGGGCGTGAGCCTGTCGGTGCCGTCCGGCGCGATCGTCGGGATCCTCGGGCCGAACGGATCGGGCAAGACGACGCTGCTGCGGCTGCTGGCGGGAACGCGGCAGCCGCATCGCGGCACGGTCACGCTGGACGGCGCGCCGCTGGCACGCTCGTCACGCGTCGAGCTCGCACGCCGGCTGGCGGTCGTACCGCAGGAGACGCAGCTCGCCTTCGACTACACCGTCGGCGAGGTGGCGATGATGGGACGCTATCCGCACCTCGGCCCATTCGAGATCGAAGGTCCGCGCGATGCCGCGGCGGTCGAGCAGGCGCTCGCCTCCACGGGCACGGCACATCTCGCGGATCGCCTGTTCGCCACGCTCAGCGGCGGCGAGAAGCAGCGCGTCGTGATCGCCGCGGCGCTCGCGCAGCTCTCGTCGGACTCACGCCTGAAGGCGGAAGCCACGTCCCGCTTCCTCCTTCTCGACGAGCCGACCGCGTCGCTCGATCTCGCATATCAGCTCGAGATCGCGTCGCTGCTCAAGGCGCTTCACGACGAGCGTCGCGCCGCCATCGTCATCTCCACGCACGACATCAGCCTCGCCGGCACGCTCTGCGACACGCTCCTGCTGATGCGCGACGGCGGCATCGTGGCGAGCGGTCCGGTGGACGACGTGCTGACGTCGCAGAACCTGCAGCGCGTCTACGACGTCGAGACGGAGATCTCGCGGCACCCCTCGGGCCAGCGGATCGTCGTCCCGATCCGCCGTGCCGGAGACCGGCCGCGCGCATGACGCTGGAACGGCGATTCTGGCGCACCGTGGCGGCCTTCGGCGCGATGGCGGTCGCGGCGGTGCTGCTGGCGCCGCTCGCCGGACCGACGTCGATCAGCCTCCGGCGCGCGTTCGACTTCTCCGTCCCCTTCGCCGACAACCCGGACGCGCAGATCTTCTTCATCGCCAGGCTGCCGCGGACGATCGCGGGCGCGCTGGTGGGCGGGCTGTTCGCGGCGGCGGGCGTCGTCTTCCAGGGCCTCCTGCGCAATCCGCTGGCGACGCCGTTCACCCTGGGCGTCTCCACCGGCTCGGCGCTCGGCGCGATCCTCGCCATCACCTTCAACTGGTCGATCGCGGTGGCCGGCATTTCGGCGGTGCCGGTTGCCGCTTTCGCGGGATCGCTCGTCGCCGTCGGCATCGTCTACGCGCTGGCGCAGGCGCGCCACCGCGGGCTGTCGACGACGGTGCTCCTCCTGGCGGGCGTGACGATGAACGCGTTCTTCTCGGCGATCATCCTGTTCGTCCAGTACTTCGCGAGCTTCGCCGACACCTACCGGACGCTCCGCTGGCTGATGGGGGATCTCGACGTCAGCAGCTACCAGCCGATCGTGGCGGCGCTGCCGGCGGCGGTGGTGGCGCTCGCGGTCTTCGCGTGGCTCGCGCGCCCCCTCAACCTGCTCGCGCTCGGCCCCGACAGCGCCGAGTCGCGCGGCCTCGACGTCACGCGGGCGCAGCGCGCCGCGTTCCTGAGCGCGTCGCTGGCGACGGGAGCCGCGGTCTCGGTGGGCGGCCCGATCGGCTTCATCGGCATCATCGTCCCGCACCTGGTGCGGCTGATCGTCGGCCCCGATCACCGGCTCGTCCTGCCGGCGGCGACGCTCTTCGGCGCCGCGTTTCTCGTGGCCTGCGATCTCGTCGCACGGACGATTCTCGCGCCGGTCGAACTGCCGGTGGGCATCATCACGGCCATGATTGGAGGGCCGTTCTTCCTATGGCTGCTCATTCGAAAGCGCTGACGGCGCTCGCCGCGTGGCTCGCGGCGATGCTGCTCGCGCCGCAACCGGCGCGCGCGCCGCAGCGCATCATCTCGCTCGTGCCGAACGTGACGGAGATCGTCTACGCGCTGGGGGCCGGCAGCCGCGTGGTGGCGGTCAGCAGCTACGACACGTATCCGCCGGAGGTGACGGCGCTCCCGAAAGTCGGCGCGCTCATCGATCCCAACGTGGAGCGGATCCTCTCGCTCAAGCCGGACTTCGTCGTCGTCTACGGCAGCCAGGACGATCTCAAGCAGCAGCTCACGACGGCCGGCATCCAGGTGTTCTCGTACCGGCACGCGGGGCTGGCGGGCATCACGGCGACGATCCGCGAGCTGGGCGGCCGGCTCGGCGATCAGGCGACGGCCGAGTCACTCGCCGGACGGATCGAACGAGGGATCGACGGCATCCGGACCCGCGTCGCCGGACGGCCGCGTCCCCGCACCCTGGTGGTCTTCGGACGCGAACGGCTGTCGCTGCGCGGCATGTACGTCAGCGGCGGCATCGGGTTCCTGAACGACATGCTCGGCGTGGCCGGCGGCGACAACGTGTTCGCCGACGTGAAGACCGAGTCGGTCCAGGCCAGCACCGAGCAGATCATCGCCCGCCGCCCCGACGTGATCATCGAAGCGCGCGCCGCCAACAGCGCCTACCCGACCGGCGAGCGCGGCGCGGAGCTGCGCGTATGGAACGCGCTGGGCTCGATCCCGGCCGTCAGGAACCAGCGCGTCCTCTTCCTGTTCGACGATCGGATCGTGATTCCGGGCCCTCGCGTCGTCGAAGGCACGCTCGAGATCGCGCGCGCGCTGCACCCGGACGCGTTCAAATGAGCGACCGAGACGCGCCACGGCGACGCAGCTGCCGGCATTCACCGCCGCGCCGCGATCGAGCCGAAGCTCGAGAGCCTGCGCGGCGACGACCGCTTTCAGCGGTTGATGGTGCGCATCGCGCCTTCGGGGTAGCGCTCGCCGGCGATGGCGCCGCCGACCTTGTCCAGCGCCGCGATATCCGCCGGCGCCAGGGTGATGACGGCCGCGGCGGCATTCTCCTCGACCCGTTCGGGCCGTCTCGACCCGGGGATCGGCACGATGTCAGAGCCGCGCGCAAGCAGCCACGCGAGCGCCAGTTGCGCGGGCGTGCAGCCCTTCTCCTTCGCGAGCGACTCGACGCGCGCGACGACATCCAGGTTCTTCTGGAAGTTCTCCCCCTGGAAACGCGGATTGGCGCGGCGCCAGTCGTCCGGCGCGAGATCGTCGATCGACCGGAACCGGCCGGTCAGGAATCCCCGGCCGAGCGGACTGTATGCGACGAAGGCGATGCCCAGCGACCGCGTCATGTCGAGCAGCCCGTCCTCGGGATCCCGCGACCACAGCGAGTATTCCGTCTGCAGGGCGACGATCGGGTGGACGGCATGCGCGCGGCGGATCGTGTCGGGCGCTGCTTCGGACAGCCCGAGATGGCGGACCTTCCCGGCGGCGACGAGCTCGGCCATCGCGCCGACGGTGTCTTCGATCGGTGTCTTGTCGTCGACGCGATGCTGGTAGTAGACATCGATGACGTCGACCCCCAGCCGCGTCAGTGACGCGTCGCACGCCGCCCGCACGTATTCCGGGCGCCCGTTGACGCCGAGGTAGGCGCCCTCCGGGGTTCGTTCGTTCCCGAATTTCGTGGCCAGCACGACACTGTCGCGCCGATCCTTGATCGCCCGGCCCACGAGTCGTTCGTTCGTGAAGGGGCCGTACATGTCGGCCGTGTCGAGGAAGTTGATCCCGAGATCCAGCGCGCGATGGATCGTCGCGATGGATCCGGCCTCATCCGCGGCGCCGTAGAAGTCGGACATCCCCATACAGCCGAGCCCTATGGCTGAGACGGAGGGTCCATGTGTGCCGAGTGTGCGGAACTGCATGTGTAGGTAGACGCCGGTTCGCGGCCCGAAGGTCCGTGCGTTGGATCGGGCGCGCGCTGCACCCGGACGCGCTCAAATGAACGCGACCACGAGCGGACTGGTCAGGCACGAGGAAGATCGGCTCATCGGGAGAAGGCCGCGGCGATCAGGCGCTTGAAGTCGTCGCGCGATTCCTTCGCGGCCGCGACGGCGCGCGCGCGATCGTCGTTCGGCACGCGCAGGCGCGCGACCCGCGGCGGAGCCGTCAAGTCGAACGTCATGAAGCTCGCGCCGTCACTGCCGTGGCACATCCCGCCGCAGCGATTCTTCAGGGTCGTGAGCCTCGGGAGCCCCGCGCCGCCTTGATCGATCTGGGGCGACGCGAACCCGTAGTCGTTGCCCGCGGTCGGCAGGAATGCCGGCGCGTCCGAGCCGAAATGCACGAACCCGCCGTTCGTCCCGGCCCGCAGCAGACGACGCGACAGCTCGAACTGGTGAGCGATGGCGTCGCCGTAGGCCGACGAGCCGCGCCGCCCTTCGGTCGTGATCTGTCTCGTCTGCACGTCCGACACCAGGCGGGTCGGGACGATGCGTCCGCGCGAGTCGACGAGGAGCGTCTGCATGATCAGAACCGCATGGTGCACGCGCGCCGATGGGCCCTCGGCAAGACTGGCGAGGAATGACGGCTCATCGGCCGGACGAACGATCGGCCGCACGAACACGCGCGACGCGCGCCGGAACTGCACCGCTTCGTCGTGCAGGCGGTGCGCCGACGCGACGACCTCCATCCATTCGCTCCCGGGATTGAACACGTCAGGCATGCCCAGGGGAGCCCGCCCGGCAGCGTAGTTGTCGGGCAGCGCCGCGATCTCGCCCGGCGTCAGCGCCACTTTCCTGATCATCGCCGCCAGCGGCGTCAGCAGCGCGGCCGCCCTGTCGCGGAACGGATCGCGCGTTCGGGCCGTCACGTGCGCGAGCGCGTCGAACGCCGACCATAGGTCCGCCTGCATCAACGCGCGGTCGAGCGCCGGTCTCGGCGTGCGCTCGTCCAGCGCCTGCCGCAACGCCGCCAGCAGCGCGTCGCGCCCGGTGCCGGAAAGGAGCGCATCCGTGCCCCGCTTCGTCATGAACGACGGCTCGAGCGCTTCGATGGCGCGGTCGCCCTCTTCGTAGTGATCGAACGGCTCGCCGTCAGGAAACGGCGCGACACGGATCGTTCGCGTGAACAGCAATCCGAAGATCCGGTTCCAGGGATCGTCGGGGCGCGGCGAATAGACGGAGGGCGGCGCGGGGGCGACCCGCACGGCGCCCGCCGTCAGCGTGAACAGCCCGAGAACCGCCGCCAGCAGCGCGCGCATCCGCCGCATTCTACGCCCGGCCGGCCGCCGCCGTAACCCGCTCCAGCGCAATCACTTCCGTGCTTCCTCCGGACGTATGACGCCGGTCATAGGGCCGCCGGGAATCCGGCGGAATACTCGCGTCAACGACAACGAGAAGAAGGACGAAGACGGAGGATCCGATGAAGAAGCTCTTCGTGGTGGCGATCCCGCTCCTGCTGATCGGAGCGGTGACGATCGGCGCATGCGTCAAGTCGATGGGCGCGTCACAGGGCCAGCTGCTCGGGCTGGCGCAGTCGAGAAACCTGAGCCCGGAAGACGCGGCGCACGCGATCAAGACGTTCGTGCCTCCGGGCGGGCGCGACGAGTACCTGCTGTTCGCGTCGGGCGGGCATTCGGGACAGATCCACGTCATCGGCGTCCCGTCGATGCGCCTCCTGAAGACCATCGCCGTCTTCACACCGGAGCCGTGGCAGGGATACGGCTACGGCGCCGACTGGTCGGAGCAGGCGCTCGCCGGCGGCGACGGACCGAAGGAGCAGCTGCGCTGGGGCGACGCGCACCACCCGGCGCTCAGCGAGACCGCCGGCAAGTACGACGGCCGGTGGCTCTACATCAACGACCGCGCGCACGGCCGGATCGGCATGGTCGATCTGTCCGACTTCCGCGCCAAGCAGATCCTCCAGGTCCCCAATCTCCAGACCTCGCACGGCGGCATCTTCGCGACGCCCGACACGCAGTACGTGCACATCTCGTCGAAGGTCCCGGCGCTGAAGGCGTTCAACGCGAGCAAGGGACAGAGCGTCACGCTCGACGACCACCTGAACCGCTACGCCGACATCTACCGCGGCTACTCGACGTTCGTGAAGGTCGACCCGAAGACCGGCCGGATGCTGCTGAAGGAGAGCTTCCAGATCGAGCTGCCGCCCTACACGCAGGATCTCGCCGACGCCGGCAAGGGCGTGAGCGACGGCTGGGCGTTCATCAACTCGTACAACGTCGAGATGGCGACCGGCGGCGTGCAGCAGGGCAAGCCGCCCGTCGAAGTCGGCGCCTCGCAGCTCGACTTCGACTACCTGCACATCATCAACTGGAAGAAGGCGGCGGAGGTCGTCGCGGCCGGGAAGTTCACCGAGCTGAACGGCATCCGCGTGATTTCGCTCGAGACGGCCGTCGCCGAAGGCCTCCTCTACCTCGCGCCCGAGCCGCGCAGCCCGCACGGCGTGGACATCGCGCCGAAGGGCGACTACATCACGGTGTCGGGCAAGCTCGATCCGCACACCACGGTCTACGGCTTCGACCTCATCCTCAAGGCGATCGAGGCGAAGACGTTCGAGGGAAAGGATCGCTACGGCATTCCGATCCTCAAGTTCGACGCCGTCGTCGCCGGCAAGGTGGAGCTCGGCGCGGGCCCGCTGCACACGCAGTACGACAACCAGGGGAACGCCTACACCAGCCTCTATCTCGAGAGCGCGGTCGCCAAGTGGACGCTCGGCGCTCCGTACCATCCCGCGGACCAGGCGTTCAAGCTCGTCGACAAGGTCTCGATTCACTACAACATCGGCCACCTCGCGACGACGCAGGGGGACACGATGGATCCGCAGGGCAAGTACCTGATCGCGATGAACAAGTGGTCCATCGACCGGCACACCAACGTCGGGCCGCTCCATCCGCAGAACTTCCAGCTGATCGACATCTCGGGGCCGAAGATGGAGCTGCTGGCCGACATGCCGATCGGCTTCGGCGAGCCGCACTACGCGCAGCTCGTGAAGGCCGAGACGATCAAGGCGCACGCCGTCTACCAGCCCGGTGAATCGCCGGCGACCAACGCCAAGAGCCCCGACGCGATCGCGTCCGAGAAGGACGCGCGCATCGTGCGGCGTCCCGGCGTCGTGGAAGTGTGGATGAACGTCATCCGCAGCCACTTCACGCCCGACATCGTGACCGCGAAGGTCGGCGACAAGGTGATCTTCCACCTCACCAACGCCGAGCAGACCGAAGACGCGACGCACGGCTTCGCGGTCCCGACCAAGAACGTGATGGTCAGCCTCGATCCCGGCGAGACGACGACGGTGTCGTTCGTGGCGGATCGGGCCGGCAGCTACAGCTTCTACTGCACCGAATTCTGCTCGGCGCTGCACCTCGAGATGCAGGGCTGGCTGATCGTGGAGAAATGACATGACGCCCGCACGGACCGCACTCGGACTGGCGCTGCTGCTGACCCTCGGATGCGCCGCGCACGCGGACGGTCCTCCCGAGATCGTCCTCGACCGCGACGCGTGCAGCCGGTGCGGCATGTTGATCAGCGAAGCGCGGCACGCCGCCGCGTTTCGGACGGCCGACGGCGCGGTGCGGGTGTTCGACGACATCGGATGCCTGCGCGGCGCCGCCGCGGATACCCAGGGCCTCACTGTCTGGGTCCATGACGGATCCGAGGGCTCCTGGATGAACGCGGGCGAGGCGACCTTCGTCGTCTCGTCCGGAATCCGCACGCCGATGGCGGGAGGCGTGCTCGCCTTCCGCCGAGCCGCCGACGCCGAGCGCGCGGCAGCCCGGCATCACGGCCGCATCGTGCGTTCGGTGACGGAGCTGCTCGCGACGAAAGGAGCGGGATCATGAAGTCGGCACGCGCGGTCCGCATCGGCTCCGGCCTCGCGGCCGCCGGGCTCGTCCTGCTCTCGGCGTGGCTGCCGCTCTGGCGCATGACGATGAAGGCGCCGCAGTACCCGAAAGGCCTGCGGCTCTACGCCTTCGGCGGCGGGATGGACGGGGATCTTCGCGAGCTGAACATCCTGAACCACTACATCGGCATGCCGCCGATCACGGCGCCCGCGATGGAGACCGCGATCTTCCCGATCGGCATCGCCGTGCTCGCGGCGCTCTGTCTGCTGACGCCGCTCCATGCCTGGGTGCGCCGCGCGGCGATTGCCGCAACCCTCATCGTGCCCGTCGGCATCCTGGCCGATCTGCAGTGGCGGCTCTACGACTTCGGCCACTCGCTCAACCCGACGGCCCCGATCCGGCTGAAGGCGTTCACGCCGCTCGTCATCGGTCCGACGCGGATGGGCAATTTCGTGTCGATCGCCATCGTCTCATGGGGCTTCCTCTGCCTGCTGGCGGCGGCCGCGGTGCTCTGGCTGTCGGGACGGGGCGCGCGTCCGCCGCGCGTGGCATCCGTGACGGCGGTCCGGCATGCGGCGAGCGTTGCCGCGGCGCTCTCGGTCATCCTCTTTCCGCCCGCGGCGCGGGCGTCGATCGCGCCCGGCCTCCTCCAGGCACGGATCGACGCCGCGCCGCGCGGCGCGACGCTCTTCATCGCGCGCGGCGTCTACCAGGGTCCGATCGTCGTCCGCGGCCCGCTCACGCTCGTGGGCGAGCCGGGCGCCGTCATCGACGGCGGCGGCCGCGGCAGCGTCGTGCGCATCGAGGGCGACGAGGTGGTGTTCCGCGGGTTCGGCGTGCGCAACAGCGGACGGGAGGTGACCGAGGAAGCCGCCGGCATCACCGTCACCGGCCATCGCCACCGCATCGAGCAGAACGACGTGCGCGACGTCTACTTCGGCATCCACATCGGCGCGGGCAGCCAGGCGATCGTCCGCGACAACGTCATCGCGCCGGGGACGGCGCGCGGCGCGCGTCCGGGCCACGGCATCAGCGCCTGGAACCTGACCGACAGCGCGATCAGCGGCAACCGCATCTCGGACGCGCGCGACGGCATCTACCTCTCGTTCACCAGCCACCTCACCGTCTCGGACAACGTCGTGACGCGATCACGCTACGGGCTGCACTCGATGTATTCGCAGCAGGCGGCGTTCGAGGGCAACACGGCGTCGGGAAACCTGCTGGGCGCGGCGCTGATGATGTCGGACCGGCTCGTGCTGCGCGGCAACCGGATCGAACGGCACCGCGAAGGCGCGGCGGCCTACGGCGTGCTGCTGAAGGACATCGGCGAGCTCGTCGCGGACGGCAACCTGATCGCCGGCAACCGGATCGGCATCTACGCCGAAGGCGTGTCGCCGCAGCCTGGCCGCGAGGCGCTCGTCGCGCGCAACGTCATCGCCGGCAACGAGGTCGGCCTCGCGCTGCAGCGGACGGCGGCGCTGACGCTCACCGGCAACCGCATCGCCGACAACCTGACCGACGTCCGCGCGCTCGGGCGCGAGCTGTCGCCGGCGATGCAGTGGTCCCGCGACGGCCGTGGCAACTTCTGGGGCCAGTACCGCGGGTACGACGCGGACGGCGACGGCATCGGCGACGTCCCCTATGCGCTGCACGACGCGATGGACGCAGTGATCCGCCGCGAGCCGTCGGTGCAGGCGTTCCTCTACACACCGGCCCATCTCGCCATCGAGGCGGCGGCGCGCATGTTCCCGCTGTACCGGCAGGCGCCGGTGCTGGTCGACGGCCATCCGCTGATGACGGCCCCCACGAGAGGTGCACGATGATCGAGATTCAGAGCGTCACGAAGCGCTACGGCCGCAGGATCGCGCTGGCCGGCGTCACCACGTCGCTGCGTCCGGGGAGCATCACGTGGCTGCTCGGCCCCAACGGCGCCGGCAAGTCGACGCTGCTCCGCTGCCTGCTCGGCGTCGAGGGCTACGACGGCCGCATCAGCGTCGCCGGGCTCGATCCGATCTCCGACGGACCAGCCGTTCGCGCGCTGGTCGGATACATGCCGCAGAGCGGCGGGCTGCACCCCGACCTGACGGTCGACGAAACGCTGGCCTTCTACGCCGGCCTCAGGGGCGCGCCGGGAGAACGCTGCTCCGTCCTGCGCGACGAGGCGGGTCTTTCGGCATCCGGTGCCACGCCCGTCGGCGAGCTGTCCGGCGGAATGCGGCAGCGGCTCGGCTTCGCCATCGCGCTGCTGACCGATCCGCCGATCCTGGTGCTCGACGAGCCGACGGCCAGTCTCGACGGCGAAAGCCGCACGTGGCTGCTGCAGCGCCTGCGCGCGTCGGCCGCCGGCGGACGCGTCGTGATCGTCTCGACGCACGCCGGGCACGAGCTGCTCGATCCCGCGGATCCGCGTCTCGTCCTCGAGGACGGCCGCCTCGTCTTCGCCACGGCGTCCGGCGCTCGAGCGGGCGACCCGGGCTCGCTCTCTTCGCGGCGGGAACCTGGCGCGCGCGGCCGCGT
>Ga0075364_10002484_pt1 | contig 10325 bp, 10 predicted proteins | sample EndMetdeltDD1764_FD_71517 | JGI IMG/M metagenome (GOLD analysis project Ga0075364, IMG submission 71517) | Populus endosphere microbial communities from Tennessee, USA - Endosphere MetaG P. deltoides DD176-4 | ecosystem: Host-associated > Plants > Roots > Endosphere | place: USA: Tennessee...
ATCCAATCCTATATCGAACTCGGCAAGCAGGAAGGTGCGACTGTTTTGACCGGTGGCGAGGGACGCCCGGACGGGATCAGTAGAGGGTGGTTTGTTCGCCCGACAATCTTTACCGATGTGACAAACGACATGAGGATCGCCCGCGAAGAGATATTCGGGCCTGTTCTGAGCGTCATCACTTACCGCGATGACGACGAAGCAATCGAGATCGCCAATGATTCCGATTATGGCTTGCAGGCCTATGTGCTTTCTGCCGACACAACCCGCGCGCTGGCTGTTGCTGACCGGTTGATCGCCGGCCGGGTCATCATCAACGGTGCACCGCATGATCCTCACGCGCCGTTCGGCGGCTTCAAGCAATCGGGCATTGGTCGCGAAATTGGCGCTTATGGTCTGGATGAGTTTCTGGAACCGCGCGCCATTCTGGTTCCAACCTTGTAATCACCCCAAAAACAGACCTGCCGACGGCTGGACGATCGGCAGGCCTGTCAGTTCCGATCGGTACGCGGCTTATGAGTTGGCGAAGATCTTTTTCCAGAATTGCCCGTTCGTCAGGAACAGGCCGAGCAGGATGAACACAAATGTGACGGCAATCATCAGGCTGGAGACAGCAGCGATTGTCGGGTCCTGCTGGAATTCAAGGTAATGATAGAGCGCAACGGGAAGTGTCTTAACCGCGGGCTGCACCACAAATAGCGTTGTTTCCACCTCGTCAAAGGATGTGATGAAGCAGAAGAACGATGCGGACAGCAACGCCACACGCATTTGCGGCAGGGTCACCAAAAAGAACGCGCGAACCGGGCCGGCGCCCAGATCGCGGGCCGCTTCTTCCAGTTTGGGATCGACATCTTCGAGAGCGGCGAGGAAGATGATCACCACAAATGGGACCACAAGAATGACATGCGCAAGCGCGATGCCCGGTAGAGTGCCGAACAGTTGCGAGCGTGTCGTGACAAACAAGATGAATAGACCAAAACCCAGCACCACGCGTGGTACGACGAGCGGCGCAAGCAGTACGGAGCGAAGGACTTCGCGCCCCCGGAAACGGAACCGCGAAATGGCGTAGGCGGCGGGTATGCCGATCATTACGATGACGAGGGTTGCAAGTATAGCGACCGCCAGAGAACGCCACAGGCCTGTGATAAAGCCCTGATTGGCAAGCGCCTTTTGAAACCACGCCAAAGTCAGGCCGGGTGGCGGCCAGGCATTATAGGCGCTGACATTAAATGCATTGATGATCACAACAATAATAGGCGCGGCCATGAAGACCAGCGTTGCGCCGAGAATGATATTGAGGATGGTGCGTTTCAACGCGTCGCTCCTTCATAACGGAACAACCGTCCGAGGCGACGAAGGCTGAAAAGAACAAGAACGGTGATGCCAAGCAGCGTGAGACTTTGGACCGCGGCCAGTGCCCAGTCGAGACTGCCGATATTGTCATAGATCAGCCGCGGCAGGGTCAGCACACGTCCACCGCCCAAAATGGAAGGTGTGACGAAGGCAGAGGCGGCAAGCGCAAATACGATCTCGATTGCCGAGAGAATGCCGGGCAGCGTCAATGGAAAGATGACACGCAGCAATACCTGCACGGGGTTCGCCCCCAGATCTCTCGCCGCTTCGATGCCACTGGGTGGCAACTGATTGATGGAACTTAACAGCGGCAGAACCGCAAATGGCAACATCACATGCACCATGGCAATCAGCGCGCCAAAATCATTCAGCATCAGTCGAAACGGGCCAAGGCCAGCAATACCAAGCACGGAGTTCACCAGCCCTTGGCTGGAGAGCAGAACGATCCAGCCGTAGGCCCGCACAATCACGCTCATCAACAGAGGTGTGAAAAGAACAGTGAAGGCAATGCCGCGGGCCAGCGGTGATTTCAGTTGGTTGAGTGCAAAGGCAACCGGGTAACCGATGAGGAGGCAGAAAAATGTCACACGGGCTGCCAACCACAGGGTGGTCCAGATGACCTTCCACGAAAACGGGTCGGTGATGAACCGTGCCCAGACTTCCAGCCCGATAGCTTGCCTGCCGGAGAAGCCAAAGCCGATGACCAACGCCAGACTGGCGATAAACGGCAGTGCCACCAGCACAACGACCGGTGAGATCAGCAGCAGCCAGGGTGAGCGCTCTCGGAGGGTCATTTCGATGATGTCTCTGCCGGCGAGCGATTGAGCAAGATTGCGGCGTCATTTTCCCAGCGCAGACCAACCTGTTGACCGGCTTCGGGCAGTGCGCCTGAGGGGGCAAGTGCCGAAACGTTCAGCTCGTCGCCACCGGGCAGGCCGAATGTGTAGAGAACCGTCGTTCCCTGAAACAAAGTGCGCAACAGTGGAAGGCTGAGTTTGGCGTCTTGTTGTGTGGCGAGATGTAACCGTTCAGGGCGAATGGAAAGCAGCACCTTGTCACCGACGGCCAGTGTTTCCTGGCCGATCAGCACGAAAGTCAGCCCTTGCGCCGAAACGTGTGCTTCATTGCCGTTTTTGGCTGTCACTTCGCCGCTCAGAACATTGGTCTGCCCCATGAAGCGGGCGACAAATTCGGAGGCAGGGCGGTGAAAAAGCGCCAGTGGTGTATCAACCTGTTCAAAACGCCCGGCATTCATCACAGCGACGCGGTCAGACATCGCAAGTGCTTCCTGTTGATTGTGGGTGACGTACACAAAAGTGGTGCCGGAGGCGCGTTGAATGCGAACCAGTTCCTGCTGCATGTGCAATTGCAGCTGCAGATCCAGAGCGCCCAAAGGTTCGTCAAGCAACAACACCGCAGGATCATTGACCAGCGCACGGGCGATAGCCACACGCTGTTGCTGGCCGCCTGACAATTGGGAAATGGCGCGCTGTCCGTATCCCTCAAGCTTTACTGTTTCCAGAATGGCAGAGACGCGGTTGCGTATCTCATGTTTTGACGTGCGTTTGAGCTTCAGCCCGAAGGCGATGTTATCAAAAACACTCAAATGAGGAAAAAGGGCAAGCTTCTGGAACACCATATTGGTCGGCCGGCGCTCCACGGGAACACCGATGACCGACTTGCCGCGGATGGTGATTTCACCTTCTGTCGGTGCTTCCAGACCCGCGATCATGCGAAGTGTCGTGGTCTTGCCGCATCCCGATGGCCCCAACAGGGAGAAGAACTCTCCCTGACGGATATCGAGGTTCAAAGGTTCAACGACGGTCTGGTCGCCAAACTTTTTGCCGACATTGCTTAGGCGTATGTCGATGGCTGCTGCCGTCACGACAGGTTCGCTTTCACGCGCCGGTTCCACTGGTCGAGCCAACCCGCATGGTTTGCAGCGATCTTCGCGTAATCCAGTCTCAGGGCCTTGGCGAGTTGCTCGCTGGAGACGGCCGGATCATTGGCTAGTTCTTCTGGCAGACCACTATTATCTTTCAGGACAGGTACAACTGAGGCAGTGACCGCGTAATCGATGATGTTTTCGCGTGTCAGGCTTTCATTGATCAGGTTGCGGCCAACGCGCAGCTGATCATCCGTACTGCCGTTCAACAGCTGGAAACCTTCAGGGAACAGGATTTGCCCTTCTTCCGGTATCGCATAACCGAATGGTGCGCCTTCCTTGATCCAAGGCAGTACAATACCGCGGAAGTGCGGTGCAATCCAGACTTCACCACTTGCCAGAAGCTGCTGGATCTGGGCGTTGGAGTTGAACAGCGAATGGATGTGGCCGGACTTGGCGGCTTCTTCGTAAATCTTCAGCGCAGGTTCAATGTCATCGATGCTGCCGCCATTGGCATAGGCGGTTGCAAGCACGCCATTGCCTGTCCAGAAGCCATCGAAAGTCGCGACACGTCCGTGATACTTAGGGTCGAACAGGTCTTTCCAGGACTTCGGTGGTTCCTTGACCTTTTCGGCATTGTAGATGATGCCGCCGAGGTCAATCCACGGGAATGCGCCGACGTCGTTTGGCAGGCGAAAGTCGTCGTGGATATTGTCGAGGTTCTCTACGTCGGCAGCGTTCAGTGCCACCCATGCATCTTCGGCGAGGCCACGTGCGGTGTTTTCGAGGTTGAAGAAACCGACATTGATCGGTGGAGGGCTGCCTGCCTTGCGGGCGGCTACAATGGTGTTGAGCACCGCATTGGATGAGCCCGGTGCAACGGTGATGCTGACGCCGGGATTGGCAGCCTGAAATGCGCTCGCAACCTTTTGCGGTACAATTTCCTGCGCGCCTGTCCAGACCTGCTGCTGGATCTGAACATTATCGGCTGCGAAAACGCTGGACTTACCAGCCAGTGTCAGTGCGGCGGCTGAGGCGCCTGCGGCACCTAGAAAATGACGACGTGAAAGCGTGTGGGTCATGGATTTTACCCTGCGTTGGGGAGATTATTGGGGGCGGGAGGAAACAGTAATGTCGAGCGCTCTCGTTGCGGTCAGCGCCTGATAGATCGAGCAATTATCGAGGTAGAGCTGGCGTAGACGGTTGGCCTCGGTCTGATCGATACCTTCGACTGCGACGTCGAGATGGAGCGAGCCGAGGTTTGTCTGACCCTCGACCCGCTGGAAACGGGCATCAATATGCACATTTCGAAATGCGGGCAGATCAGGCTCAATTGCGCCTCTGAAAACGTTCAATGCACAGGTGACGAGCGCGCCACCAATCAGGTGCGAGGTGCCTGCTGCCTGTCCGCGACCACCTTTGCCAGCGGTTGCGTCGGTCACGATCTGGAAGCTGTCATTGCCGATCAGAAAGCGGCCCGGAATATGGGTTGTCGCACCTTCAATCTGCACATCGGTGATAATCTTGCTCATTGTATTCAACCTCTGAAACGGTCACGCAGCGTTCCGGCTGCATAGTCTGTACGGAACTGCCCGCGTTTTTGCAGGATCGGCAGAACCTCATTGATGAAGATGTCGAGTGGTTCGTCGTAATAGGGCAGGGACAGGTTGAAGCCGTCGACGGCACCCGTTTCCCACCAGTGTCCCAGACGGTCGGCTAGCTGCTCGGGCGTGCCGACGAAATAGCCGCCGTCATTGCTGCCTTCGAGATGTTTGGCAATGTCGCGCAGCGTGTGGTTCTTGTCCTTGATCAGACGCAGGATTTGTTCGTAGCGGCTTCTTAGGCCCTGAACCTGATCCGGCTCTGGCAAAAGCTCATGCGGGATGGGTTCATCGGGTCCAATCTCAGACAGTTCCAGTCCAAACCAACTGCGCATCGACCCATAGACGTGATCGACTGTTGACAGTTCATGCAGCTCTTGCGCGATGTTTTTGGCTGCCTGCTCAGTGTCTGCCAGTACGGGGCAAAGGGCTGCCAGAACGGAGATTGCGTTACGCGGCCGTCCGGAACGTTCTGTTGCTTCCCTGATCTGTTTGGTGAACGCCAGCGTCTGGTCAAAGTCGTCGCCTGGTGCGTAAATCGCGTCCGCATAGGCACCGGCAAATTTCTGGCCGCTGGCTGATGCGCCAGCCTGAACGAGCAGAGGGTGGCCCTGTGGTGGTCGCGGGCTGGTCAGCGGGCCGCGTACATCAAAATAGGGCCCCTTGTGATCAATGGCGTGAACCTTGTCATAATCGACCAGTGTTCCCTGAGCCTTGTTTCTGACGAGAGCGTCTGCTTCCCAGCTGTCCCACAGCTTTCGCACCACATCGACAAATTCTGCAGCACGATCATACCGTGTCGCATGTTCGGGGATCGGGCGGTCTCCGAAGTTTGCTGCTGATTCCGGATGGAATGTCGTGACAATGTTCCAGGCCGCGCGACCTTTCGAAATGTGGTCGAGGCTTGCGAATGCGCGGGCGACGCTGAAGGGGTCCGAATAGGTTGTCGATGCCGTGGCGATGAGACCAATATGTTTTGTGGAGACAGCCAGCGCCGAGAGAAGTGTCAAAGGCTCAAAGAGCCAACTCAACCCTTTCCAAGGGTGATTGATGACCGAGAGACCGTCGGCAATGAACAGCGAGTCGAATTTGGCCGCCTCAACCTTGCGGGCGATCTCAATGTAATAATCAATGTCGAGAATTTCATTGATGCGGTTTTTAGGGTGCCGCCATCCGGACAAGTGATTGCCCTGTAACCGCATAAAAAGGTTGAGGTGGATTTCCCGCTGGGTCATCTGTTTGCCTGCACTGCTCGTCTGCAACAAAAAATAGAACTGGTACTTCGGGTGTCGGTTCTGTGTTCCAGCTCACGCCCATGCATCGCAGGCGATGAAGTTTTCAACGCGCCTCAGTTTTGTGTAACTGTATGAAAATAACTAATTATTTTCCGATTTCGGAGTGTGTGGAAACGGACGTCTGTCCCGCTCATCTTATGTAATTAAAATCTATCAAATTTATAGGTAATATAATCTAATATCCCGACGACAATGAGAATTTCTTTGCAAACCAACGCGTGGGGAAGCGTGAATCATGAAGGGGAGGTCACAGGTCGTGCGCGGTTGCAACGGACGTTTGATGTCGGTTGTGCACATTGACGGAAATTCCCTTCAGGAACTTCCGGTTCTGCCGACTGCTTTCATCGGGAGACAGCCTTGGCCATGCATGGCTCTATCGCCAGCTATGGGTCGTTAAACAGAGAGCCTGCGCTTCGCTCAGTCTTCCCGCGCGACATTGCTGAGCGGCGAGGTGGTGCCATCTGAAAAGCCGCGATAGCGCAAATGGCTGCGGTTCAGATGGGCGCGCATGGCTTCTCGCGCTTTTTCCGAAATGCCGGAGCTGATTGCCTCGCAGATGGCGCGGTGTTCGACAACGGTGTTTTGAATGTAATCCGGGGTAATCAGTGCAGGATTGAGTTGTCTCGAAAAGGCTGGCTGCGGCAGGATTTGCAGGCTCATCAGACTGAAAAATTCGATAAAGGCGCCGTTATTCGTCGCTTCGGCAATCGAGCGATGGAAAATGAAATCGAGATGGTCGAGTGCGCTTTCATCTTCCAGCGATGCTTCGAACTGGCGCGCGGCATTCCAGATGTTCGATTCCTGCGCCCATGAACGGCGGGTAGCGGCCAGGCCGGCTGCATGAACCTCGAAGGCCATTCTTAATTCCAGGAGATCCATGAATGAAGTTTTCAGGCGCGCAAATGGAGCGAGCGCTACGTCTGCATCGAATGTATCCGGTTCGCTCTCAGCCACTCGGGGCGCTTGCCGGACAAACACGCCAACCCCGTGCCGTGATTCCACCACGCCGTCGGATCGCAACGCCGAGACGGCTTCACGGATGACTGTTCTACTGACGCCGAACTGCTGTGATAAGTCATTGAGTGAACCCAGCTTGAAACCACTTTCAAACTGGCTTTCGCTTATGTGGGTTTTCAACGCCTGTATGGTTCGGCCTGTCAGAGTATCCAAAGTTCGCAGTTCCTGTATCGCTTATGTTTTGCGGTAAAATCTCACTTCTGTCGGCAAGGTATCACTACTTGGCCAAGTGATGCTACCTCTTTGGTCAATTTTCGCTTTTTAAGTGTGCGCACTCTGAGGTTGAGATGGCGGCTGTACGGTATATTTGGACGATAATTTGGCTTTTATTTTAAAAAAAAATTTGTATTGCCGCACAATGTCAGAAAATTCAGAGATGAGATAGCACTAATAAAAAGGATTAAAAACATACTGTTAGAGATATTTAATGGATTTAATTTTCAAGAGATAGTATCTCTTTGTTTGTTGTTGACAAGAGGTACTATTTCAATAATGCTCTACCTCAGAACAAGTGAGCTTACGACCAGTCAGATGTAACAAGACGGTTGGCGATTGGCTCCGGGAACGTGGTCCGCGCACACTGCGCGTTCAAAAATTAAAATGGAAAGCTGCTATGGGTGCCGTCTCCGCACGTCTCACAGAGCTGGGCATCGTATTGCCGTCGATTGCCCCGGCTTCAGGTAATTACATTTCGCACCGAGTGGCGGGAAGTCTGCTGTTCGTTTCGGGTCAGATACCCAGAATAGATGGCGTCGAGCATTTTGTCGGCGTTGTCGGTCAGGATATTTCGCCCGGCGACGGTTATCAGGCCGCCCGGCTTTGCGCACTCAATGTCATAGCGCGTGTTAACGCTGCGCTGGACGGGGATCTAGACCGGGTGGTTGCCTGTGTCCAGCTTCGCGGCTTCGTCAATGCGCCACCTGATTTCAAAGGGCATCCGGCCGTCGTTGATGGTGCTTCCGATCTTCTTGTCGAGATATTTGGAGACAAGGGCCGTCATGTCCGCACCGCACTTGGCGCGGGATCTCTGCCGCGCGGATCATCTGTCGAGATTGATGCCATATTTGAAATCGCACCTAACGCCTGACAACAAAAAGGGGAACTGGCCATGAACGGGACCAGCATGTCGGAAAAAGCCATAGAGATGACCGGCGTCAACAAGTGGTATGGCACGCTCCAGGTGCTGAAGGGCATCGACCTCAATGTCGCACGGGGCGAACATATCGTTTTGTGTGGCCCCTCTGGATCGGGAAAGTCGACTTTGATCCGCTGTATCAACCACCTTGAGGAAATCCAGCAGGGCAAGATTGCCGTTAATGGCACCGAACTCAGCCAGAAAGGTAACAACGCAGACCATATCCGCCGTGATGTCGGCATGGTTTTCCAACAGTTCAATCTGTTTCCGCATCTAACCGTTCTTGAAAACTGCATGCTGGCGCAGCGTCGCGTTCGCAAAACGCCGGTTGCCGAGGCGAGAGACAAGGCAATGCGTCATCTGGAGCGCGTCCATATTGCCGAACAGGCCAAAAAATTCCCGGCCCAGCTTTCCGGCGGACAACAACAGCGCGTCGCCATCGCCCGGGCATTGTGCATGGATCCCAAGATCATGCTGTTTGATGAGCCGACGTCAGCTCTTGACCCGGAAATGGTCAAGGAAGTGCTTGATACGATGGTATCGCTGGCCGATGACGGCATCACAATGATCTGCGTTACTCACGAAATGGGATTTGCGCGCGCTGTTGCCCACCGGGTGATTTTCATGGACCGCGGCGAGATCATCGAAAGCGCCAAACCGGACACGTTCTTCAGCAATCCGGCCCATGAGCGTACCAGAACGTTCCTCAGCCAGATCCTCAACCACTGAGGAGTGACCGATGAATTATACGTTTGATTTTACCCCTGTATTTGCCGCCTGGCCGATGCTCGCGGACGGCATCATCGGCACATTGAAGATGTCGTCGCTGTCGATGGTCTTTGGTTTGAGCCTTGGCATCGTCTTCATGTCCATGCGGATGAGTAAGACGCCCGTGCTGCGCACCATCGCCATTGGCTACATCGAACTGATCCGCAACACGCCAATTCTGGTGCAGGTATTCTTTGTGTTCTTCGGCATGCCAGCACTGGGCATACGGTTAAGCGGAGAGCAGGCGGCGATCCTAGCCATGACACTGAACTGTGCGGCCTATGCGGCGGAGATTGTTCGCGGCGGTGTGCAGTCCATTCGTCCTGGCCAGATCGAGGCGGGCAGAGCGCTTGGTTTGCACACGGTGGACATTTACCGCTTCGTTGTGTTTCGGCCTGCCATCCGTGCTGTTTATCCGGCGCTGTGCAGCCAGTTTATCCTGATGATGCTGAACTCCAGTCTGATGTCATCGGTGTCGGCGGAAGAACTGACCTATTTCGCCCAGACGCTGGACTCCCAGACCTTCCGCAGTTTCGAGATCTATCTCACCCTCGGTGCCATTTATCTTGCGCTGTCGCAGTTCTTTTCCATCGCTCTCGGCGCCATTGGCCGAGTGTATTTCTCCTATCCTGTAAAGTGAGGCAGTGCGATGATCCGTCAATTTGGTTGGGGAGAGTTCCTGTTCTTGCTGGAAGGCGCGCGTTGGACGGTCGTCCTGTCGCTTCTTGCCTTCACAGCCGGAGGCGCGCTCGGACTGGCAGTCGCACTTGGACGTACCAGCAAATGGAAATGGCTGCGTATTTTGATGGCGACCTACATCCAGATATTCCAGGGTACGCCGCTGCTCGTGCAACTGTTCTTCGTGTATTTCGGCCTGCCGCTGGTCGGCATTAAGGTGGATGTCTGGGTGGCGCTGACCATTGGTCTTTCGCTGCACACCAGCGCCTTTCTCGGTGAAATCTGGCGCGGCAGCATTCAGGCGGTTCCTGATGGGCAGAGCGAGGCGGCGCGTGCGCTTGGTATTGGTTACGTACACCGCATGGTCGATATTGTACTGCCGCAGGCATTCCGCATAGGCCTGCCAGCGACCATCAGCTTCCTGGTCAATCTGATCAAGGGTACAGCTCTTGCCGCACTTCTCGGCCTGACAGAGCTTACCCGCTCTGGACAGCTAATGGCCAACATCACGTTTCAGCCGCTGCAGGTCTATGGGGCTGTTGCACTCATCTACTTCTTCATCTGCATACCACTGACCTATTGCAGTGCACGGATCG
>Ga0075364_10002486_pt1 | contig 10320 bp, 8 predicted proteins | sample EndMetdeltDD1764_FD_71517 | JGI IMG/M metagenome (GOLD analysis project Ga0075364, IMG submission 71517) | Populus endosphere microbial communities from Tennessee, USA - Endosphere MetaG P. deltoides DD176-4 | ecosystem: Host-associated > Plants > Roots > Endosphere | place: USA: Tennessee...
CCCCGAGCCCCTGGGTGAACGTGGTCTTGCCGGCGCCGAGATCGCCCGACAGCACCAGGAGGTCGCCGGCCTTCAGCAACGGGGCCAGACGGGTCGCGAGAGCATGCATCTCCTCCGGCGTGGGCACCTCTCGGGCGAGCCACAGGGTCTTGCCGAACTCGATGAACGGCCCGTCACGGCCGACGGGTTCGTACCGGCGGCGGGACCAGAACTGCACGGTGTCGGGCAGCTCCTCGCGCACGTCCAGCCAGATGCCGTCCTTGCCGCGCTCCTCGGCGGTGTCCTCCGCGACACCGACCATGGCCGACGCGACACCGCGGGCCTGGATGTCGGGATCGACGCAGACCCGGCGCAGGCCCAGCTGGCCCTCGCGCGACTCGTCGAACAGCATCGCGCCCATCGGCAGGCCTCGCCGCTCGACCAGGAGGCCCCCTGCCGTCCGCAGGGTCTCGGCGACCGTCTCGACCGTCTCGTCGAGGGCCGTGGTCGGCGGATCGAGCACGGGCCGCGCGCCAAACGACCGGTGGATGATGTCGACGATGACGGCCGCGTGCTCTGGGCCCGCATGAATGACGTTGAGGGCGTTGGAGGTCATGACATGTCTTCCCGCACGGCGTCGAGGACGTCCTCGATGGCCGTCGTGACGATCTCGTGCTCCTCGAACATCATCATGTGGCCGACACCGTCGAGTTCGATCAGCTTGGCGTCGGGGACCGCGTCGGCGAGGCGGCGGCTGTGCTTGATGGGTGTCAGCAGATCGGCCGTTCCGCCGATGACCGTCGTGTGGGCGCGGCCCAAGGCGGCGAGGCCGGCGCTCAGGTCGAGACCCACGAAGTTGGGGTAGAAATCGGTCAGGACGTATGTCGGCGCCTCGAGGATCATCTCGTTGGCCATGTCGACGTGCCGCTCGGCGGCCTTCGGCCCGAGCCCCCACCGCCGGATGATCGAGTAGCTGTTGAAGCGACGGCCCCAGTCGAGCAGCGGGGCGCCGGCCCGAAGGATCGGGATCAGGTACCGCAGACCCGGGCTGCTGCGCATGAGACGGCCGGCACTGGTGCCCAGCAGGACGACCCCTTTGATGCGGCCACCGAAGAGATCGGGGTGAGTGCCGGCGAGCTCCATGATCGTCATGCCGCCCATCGAGTGCCCGACCAGCACGATCGGTCCGCGTGGGACCAACTGCTTGATGATCGTCGCCACGTCATCGGCGAGATCGGCGAAGGTCGACTTCGTGGCCTCGGCGCGGCCCGAGCGTCCGTGCGATCGCGAATCGACAAACACCATCCGCACCGTGCCGCGCAGGGCGAGCCGCTGGTAGTGCCATGCATCGATGGTCTCGACCCAGCCGTGCAAGAACACCACGGTAGGCGTTTTGCGATCCGCCTCGTCAACCTCGACGTGCAGCGGAACGCCATCGGTTGAGACCACCATGACACCGTCGCTGCGGACGGAGCCGAACTCGACTTCCTCGCCGCGCCGCCGTCGACGGTGGGTGCGCACCCGCCCGTTGAGCAGGGTCGCGACGGCCCCGGCGGCGACGAATGCCCCCGCGGTCCCGACCAGCTTCACGGTCTTGCTCATCAGATGTTCCCGCCCTCGTAGGTCCGTACCGTCCGGCCACCCAGGCGGGTGACCACCTCGTAGGCGATCGTGCCGGACGCCACTGCCCAGTCTTGCGCAGTTGGTTCGCCGTCGTGACCGGGGCCGAACAGCGTCACTCCGTCGCCCCTCCTGGCCGGCCGGTCTCCGAGGTCGACAACGAACTGGTCCATGCAGACCCGGCCGACCAGCGAGGCCCGCGCACCACCCACCTGGACCTCGGCCCGATTGGAGGCAGAGATCGCGATGCCGTCGCCGTACCCGGCAGGGACGAGACCCAAGGTGGTGTCGCGGTCGGCCGTCCAGGCGTGGCCGTAGGAGACGGCGGTCCCCGCTGCCACCTGCTTGACCTGGGCCAGTCTGGCGCGCAGCGTCATGACGGGTGTGAGCATCGCCGAGTGCGTCATGGCGGGATCGGGTTGGATGCCGTAGGCCGCGATGCCGACCCGGACGAGGTCGAAGTGTGCCGACGGGCGGGACAGGGTCGCCGCCGAGTTGCTGAGATGCCGTAGAGGCGGCTCGACCCCGGCAGCGGACAATTCGTCCACCGCCGACCGGAACACCGCCTCCTGCACGTCGTTGGCCGGGTGGGCAGGCTCGTCCGCACACGCGAAGTGCGACCAGACGCCGGTGATCTCGACGCGGCCCAGCGCTTGGGCCGCCGAGGCAGCGCCGGCGAGGGCGGTCCACTCCCGTCCCAGCGCGCCGTTGCGTGACAGGCCCGTATCGACCTTGAGCTGCACCCGGGGCCGCGACGGAGCCGCAGCGAGAATCTCGTGCAGCTGGTCCACGGACGATGCCGTGACCTCGACATCAGCAGCGACCGCCGATGCGAAGTCGGCGCCGGGGCTCGACAGCCAGCACAGCAAGGGTCCGGTGTCACCGCCGGCCCTCAGGGCCAGCGCCTCATCAACCGTCGCGACACCCAACCACGGTGACCCGGCCACGCGGGCGGCGCGCGCCATCGGCAGCATCCCGTGACCGTAGGCATTGGCTTTGACGACGGTCAGGAGCTGAGCGGACGGAGCACATGCCGCCAAAGTGGCGATGTTCGCGCCAAAGGCGTCGAGGTCGATGACGGCCTCGAGCTGGAGGGTGGACATGTCAGTCCCTCCAGTCACGGACGTCGTCGAGCGTGCCGTTGCCGAATGCGGCCAACGTGCCGGGCAGGGCCGCCGCGACGACAGATGCCGTGACCGGCCCGCCGCGGTTGGCCCGCACGCTGGCGGCCCCGTGCAAGAACGCCGCGATCGATCCGGCGTCATGCGGGTTGGCGCCGGACGCGAGCAGCGATCCGGCGAAACCTGCCAGGACGTCACCGGAGCCGGCCGTGCCGAGCCACGGCGACCCGGTCAGGTTGACCCGGGTCGTGCGGCCAGGCGTGGCGACCAGCGTGCGAGATCCCTTGAGGAGCACCGTCGCTTCCCACCGCTCGGCCGCCGCTGTGACGTGACCGAGCGGATCGGCCTCGACATCGTCGCGACGGACCCCGAGCATGTCCGCGAGCTCGCCGGCGTGTGGCGTGAGCAGGGTGGGGACCTCGAAGGACTCCGGAAGGTGCCGCAGAGCGCTGGCATCGACAACCACCGCGACACCGTCGGCCAGGGCACCCGCGAGTTGAGCCTCGGCGTCGTCGCCACCGCCAGGGCCCACAACCCAGGCCTGCACGCGCCCCGTGCCGGCGACAACCTCAGGAGCACGGTCGACGATCCGTCGGCTGAGGTCGTCGTCCCCCACGAACCGCACCATGCCCGCCGTCCCGGCCTGGGCCCCTGCGACACACAGGTGCGCCGCACCCGCATACTGCGACGATCCGGCGGCGATGCCGACGACGCCGCGGGAATACTTGTGGCTGGTGGGGGCACGCAGCCAGTCGAAGGCCTCGACCAGCAGGCGTCCGTCGGATGCTTCGATGGCTTCGAGGCTAGGTGTTGACAGGTGCGGTCCGAGCCCGATGTCGACGAGCTGCGCGATAGGCGTGCCGCTGCGGCCTGCGGCACCGGCGGCGGGACCGGCCAGGAGGGCGTTCTTGTAGGTGCCGAAGGTGACGGTTGCATCAGCCGTCAAGTGGGCAGCGGGCAGAGTCGCCCCGTCGACGTCGACTCCCGACGGCACATCGACCGCCACGGTGTGGGGCCGGGCGCTCACGACCCACCGCGCCCACTCGGCCGCTCGACCGGTCAGACCGGCCCGGGCGCCGATGCCGAACACGGCGTCGAGGCAATACCTCTGGCGTGACGGCCCGTCGACGAGCGTCGCCCCCGCAGCCAACGCCGCGGCAAGCCCGTCTCGGTGCGCGGTCGCCTGATCGAGCAGGCACAGGTCGACCCGAACCCCGCGGTCGAGCAGGTGGACGGCAGCGAACAGAGCGTCGCCGCCGTTGTTGCCCGGCCCGACCAGCATCAGCAACGCCTCCCCCGCGGGCACCTGCTCCAGGGCATCGGCGAGGCCCTTCGCGGCACGCCGCATCAACTCGCCGTCGGGCAGCTCCGCGGCCAACGACTCCTCGGCCGTCCGGATGTCGGCGACGCGGTGCGCGGTCAGCACTCGGCCACCACGAAGGCCGTGGCGACCGACACGTCGTGCGAGATCGACAGGTGGATCGTGACGATGCCGAGCGCGGCGACCCGCTGCGGGGCTGCGCCGTGCAGGACGAACTCGGGCGCTCCGCGGTCATCGTTGACAACTTCGAAGTCCTGCCACGACATGCCGGCCGGAGCGCCCATGGCTTTGGCGAGCGCCTCCTTGGCGGCGAACCGGCCCGCGAGCGACTCGATCGGCAGATCGGCCTCCGCCGCGGTGAACAGCCGCTCGCGCATCGTCGGCGTGCGTTCGAGAGTCGTGGCGAACCTCGCCAGATCCACCACGTCCACGCCGATACCGACGATCGTCATCTGGGGATCACTCGACCGTGACGGACTTGGCCAGGTTGCGCGGCTGGTCGACGTCGTGCCCGAGCTGGCTCGCCAGCTCGCAGGCGAAGATCTGCAGGGGCACCGTCGCCACGAGGGGCTGCAGCAGCGTCGGCACCTTCGGGAGCCGGATCAGGTGGTCGGCAAACGGGACGACATCTATGTCGCCGTCCTCGGCGAGCACGATCGTACGGGCGCCACGGGCCCTGATCTCCTGGATGTTGCTGACGATCTTCTCCTGCAGCTGGTCGCGGGCCTTCGGCGGCACGATGATGAACACCGGGACCCCCTCCTCGATCAGGGCGATCGGCCCGTGCTTGAGCTCGCCGGCGGCAAAACCCTCGGCGTGGATGTACGCCAGCTCCTTGAGCTTGAGCGCGCCCTCCAGTGCCACGGGGTAGCCGACGTGACGTCCGAGGAACAGGATCGAGCGCGACTCGGCGAGATCGGCCGCGAGCTTGCGGATCTGGTCGCCCTCGTCCAACATCCGCTGGATGCCCGCGGGTGTCTTCTCCAGCTCGGCGATGATGCCGGCGATCTCGTCGCCGTACTTGGTGCCCTTGACCTGCGCGATGTACAGCGCCAGCAGGTAGCAGGCGACCACCTGCGCCAGGAAGCCCTTGGTCGAGGCGACCGCGACCTCCGGACCGGCGTGCGTGTAGATGACGGCGTCGGACTCGCGCGGAATCGTCGAACCGTTGGTGTTGCAGATCGATAGCACCCTGGCCCGCTGCTGGCGCGCGTACCGGATCGCCATCAGCGTGTCCATGGTCTCGCCCGACTGGCTGATCGTGACGATCAACGTGCTGCGATCCAGGATCGGGTCGCGGTAGCGGAACTCCGAGGCCAGTTCGACCTCACACGGGATGCGCGTCCAGTGCTCGATCGCATACTTGGCCGTCATACCTGCGTAGAACGAGGTACCGGCCGCAACGATGATGACCTTGTCGACGTCACGCAGCTCGCCGTCGGAGAGCCGCATCTCGTCCAGCTGCAACTGGCCGTCGATCGTGTGCCGCCCCAGCAGAGTGTCGGCGACGGCCTGCGGCTGCTCGGCGATCTCCTTGAGCATGAACCACTCGAAACCGCCCTTCTCGGCGGCCGACACGTCCCAGTCGACGTGGTACTCCGTCGTCTCGGCCGGCTGGCCGAAGAAATCGGTGACGACAATCGCCTCGGGGGTGATCGTGACCACCTGGTCCTGGCCCAACTCGACGGCATCGCGGGTGTACTCGATGAAGGCGGCGACGTCGGAGCCCAAGAAGTTCTCGCCATCGCCGCGGCCCACGACGAGCGGGGAGTTGCGGCGCGCACCGACAACGACATCGGGCTGGTCGGCATCGCAGATGACCAGCGTGAACGCCCCTTCGAGACGACGACACACCGAGCGCACCGCGTCGGAGAGGTCGGGGGTGCGGTCGAGCTCGTCGTGCAGCAGGTGCGCGACGACCTCGGTATCGGTCTCCGACACCAGCTCATGACCGGCAGACTCCAGCTCGGCACGCAGCGCCGCGAAGTTCTCGATGATGCCGTTGTGCACCACGGCGACCCGGCCGGACTCGTCGAGGTGAGGGTGTGCGTTGACGTCGTTGGGCGCGCCGTGCGTCGCCCACCGGGTGTGGCCGATGCCGGTGTGGCTGCTCGGCAGCGGATGAGCCGCCAGCTCGGCGTCGAGGTTGAGCAGCTTGCCCGCCTTCTTGGCCGACCAGATCGTGCCGTCGCCGACCAGCGCCACTCCACCGGAGTCGTATCCGCGGTATTCGAGCCGTCGCAGGCCGCCCATCACCACGTCGAGGGCAGAGCGCTGACCTACGTAACCGACGATTCCGCACATGGCCCCAGAGTAGCGGCGCGGTGAACGCCCGCGGCGGACCCGGCGGCGACGCGGGCGCCCCACATGCGACATCTCGACCCCGTGCCGCCAGAATGAGGTCATGAGCCGCGAGCACTCCCCGTACGTCGAGCTCGAGAGGGCGGCGTGGGCCGAGTTGGCGGGCGATGCGCCCCAACCGCTGAAACCCGACGAACTCGACCGGGTCCGCGGCCTCGGCGACGAGCTCGACCTCGAGGAGGTGCGTCAGGTCTACCTGCCGATGACGCAGCTCATCAGCATGCGGGTCCGCCTGGCCGGAGCGCTCTACGAGGCCACCGAGGAGTTCCTGCACGCACCGCAGTCACGTCGCACGCCCTTTGTGATCGGTATCGCCGGATCCGTGGCAGTCGGCAAGTCGACAACCGCCCGCCTGCTCCGCGAACTGCTGGCCCAGTCGACCGACCACCCCGTCGTCGAGCTGGTGACCACGGACGGCTTCCTGTTTCCGAACGCCGAGCTGGAGCGGCGAGGTCTGCTCGATCGCAAGGGCTTCCCCGAGTCGTACGACCGCAAGGCGCTCCTCCGGTTCGTCATGGAGGTCAAGTCCGGCGTCGAGTTGGTCACCGCCCCCGTCTACTCCCACCTGACGTACGACCGCACCGAGGAGGTCGTGACGGTCAAGGAGCCTGACATCGTGATCGTCGAGGGGCTCAACGTTCTCGCGCCGGCCCGACCGCGCGGCGACGGCTCCCCCGGGCTCGCGGTCAGCGACTTCTTCGACTTCTCGATCTACGTCGACGCCTCCGGCAAGGATCTTCGTCGGTGGTACATCGATCGTTTCCTGAGCCTGCGCAAGACGGCCTTCGCCGATCCCGATTCATATTTCCACCGTTACAGCGGATTCACCGACGAGCAGGCCATCGAACGGGCGAGCGAGCTCTGGGACACCATCAACTGGCCGAACCTCAAGGAGAACATCGCCACGACCCGAGGCCGGGCGTCCCTCGTCCTGCGCAAGGGTGCCGACCACGCCGTCGACTGGGTCCGCCTCCGCAAGATCTGACCCCATGGCCAGGGACTCCGCGCGTCAAATACCTCGGATGTACTCGCCCGTCCACGCCGTTTGCCGAAACCCGAGCTTCTCGTTGACCGCGATCATAAAACTGTTGCTCGCGGCATTCTCGGTCGTGATGCGTCGGCGTCCCGCGAGCAGGTCCGCGGATGCCTGCATCGCCCGGACCTTCAAGGCCAGACCGAGGCCATGGCCCCGGTGTGCAGCACGCACGAGGGTGTCCCACTGGTACACCTCGGTGTCATCGGCCGGAAAGGCCAACTGGGTGTGCCCCACCAGCTCCCCGGACGTAGCCCGGGCCACCACGACCTGCATCTGGCGACCGACCCGCACGAGATCGTCCTCGTCCTTACGGACCCGCGTGGCGTCCCAGTGCTCGTCCTCGAGTCCGGCATCGCCGCTCGGCGCCTCGGACGTCAGGATGCGCCGCAGCTCGGCGTACTCGTCAACCCACTCCGCGGGGCACGGGCCCCGCCAGGTCGACAGGGTGTAGTCCGGGTGGACGACCAGCGGCGGCAGGCTGGCCGGCAGCGTCAGCTCACGAACCGCGTCCAGGATGTCGAGCTCGAAGCCCCGGGCCTCGGCGAACCACCGTCCTGCGTCCCCGTCCGCGTCGACCGCCCATGCCGGCATCGAGAACGCCATGGTCCGACCCTGCTCGCGTGCGATGTCGAACAGCACCTCGAGCACAGCGGACCCGTGCCCGCGGCGCCGGTGCTCGGGCAGCACAAAGGCCTCGATGAAGGCGAAGTCGGTGTTGTCCTGCAGGGGCATCACGGCCCAGCCCATCGCGACCGCCACGCCTCGGTCGTCCCAGCCGATGACGCCCACCTTGGTCCCGTAGGCGTCGTCGGCCAGATTGATGCGCTTCTCCACAGCCAGCCAGGGCGCGTCGAACGAGCGGCCGCTGGACCGCACGTAGACGTTGTAGAACTCGTTAAAACTGCTGTCGTCGATGGCTCGGACGGACGTCATGACCCGAGCCTACGACGTCCGCGAGTGGTGCGTTTCAGGCTCCGAGCGCTGCCCTGTGGACACACGCGCCGAACCAGAAACCCCAGAACGCGCCGCTCGAAAATCGGGGTTCAGGTGCTCAGAGTCTGCCGAACGACGTCGGCAAGGTGCTGGGCGACGCCTGCCGCCTCCTCGTGCGTGGCCGCCTCGACCATGACCCGCACCAGGGGCTCGGTGCCCGACTGACGCAACAGCACCCGCCCGTTGTCGCCGAGCTTGGCCGTGGCGATCGCGACCTCGCCGAGCAGGGTCGGATCGGAGTCGGCCCGGCCCTTGTCGACATCGGGGACATTGATGAGCACCTGCGGCAGCCGGGTCATCACGGCAGCCAGCTCTGACAGCGTCGCCCCGGTCTGCTTCAACCGAGCCGCAAGGTGGGCCGCCGTCAGGACGCCGTCGCCGGTCGTGGCGTAGTCGCCCATGATGACGTGGCCCGACTGCTCACCGCCCATGTTGAACCCACCGGCACGCATGGCCTCGAGCACGTACCGGTCGCCGACCGCCGTCTGGATGACGGTGATGCCGGCGGCCTGCAGCGCCTGAACGAAGCCCAGGTTGCTCATGACCGTCGCGACGACGGTGTTGTCAGTCAGGCGTCCAGCATCGCGGGCGGCGAGCGCCAGGATCGCCAGGATGTGGTCGCCGTCGACGACGGCCCCGGTCTGGTCGACGGCGAGGCACCGATCAGCATCACCGTCGAAGGCGAATCCGGCGTCGGCGCCGTGCTCGACGACGGCCTTCTGCAGATCGTCGAGGTGGGTCGAGCCGCAGTTGTCGTTGATGTTGAGTCCGTCGGGCTCTGCGTGGATCGCGATGACCGTCGCGCCGAGCTGCTCGAAGACCCGCGGCCCAACGTGGTGGGCGGCGCCGTTGGCGCAGTCCAAGACAACCGTCATCCCGTCGAGCCGCTCGGGCGTCGATGCCACAAGATGCTTGACGTAGGCCGCGACACCGGCGTGGCTGTCTCCGATACGGCCAACATCAGCGCCCAGCGGGCGCTCCCACGGCTCTTCGAGGCGCTGCTCGATCAGCAGCTCGATGTCGTCATCGAGCTTGAGACCGCCACGGGCCAGGAACTTGATGCCGTTGTCGGGCATCGGGTTGTGGCTGGCCGAGATCATGACACCCATGTCGGCCTCGAGATACGAGGTCAGGAACGCCGCACCGGGCGTCGGCACGACGCCGAGGCGGTGCACGTCGACACCGGCAGAAGCAAGGCCCGCGACCACCGCCGCCTCCAGAAATTCTCCGGAGGCGCGGGGATCGCGGGCCACTACTGCCGTGGGACGCTGGTCGGCGAACGCACCGACCTCGCCGAGAATGTGGGCCGCAGCGACTGCAAGGTCGACAGCGAGTTCGGCAGTCAGATCACGATTCGCGAGACCGCGAACGCCATCGGTGCCAAAAATCCGGCCCACGTACGATCAGCGCTTGCTGTACTGGGGCGCCTTACGTGCCTTCTTGAGACCAGCCTTCTTACGCTCCTTGATACGCGAGTCGCGCGTCAGGAGTCCGGCCTTCTTGAGGACAGGCCGGTTGGCCTCTTCGTCGATCTGGTTGAGCGAACGGGCGACACCGAGACGCAACGCGCCGGCCTGACCCGTCATGCCGCCACCGGTCACGCGGGCGATGACGTCGAAACGGTCCTGCAGACCGGTCTCGGCGAACGCCTCCTTGGCGATCTGCTGGTGCAGCTTGTTCGGGAGGTACTCCTCCAGCGGCTTGCCGTTGACGGTCCAGACGCCGGTGCCGGGGACGATGCGCACGCGGGCGATGGCCTCCTTGCGGCGACCCGTGGCAGCACCCGGGGCGATCGTCGCGGGCTTGCTGGACGTCTCGGACGAGCCGGCCGTCTCGGAGGTGTACGCGACGCCCTCGGAGTTGGTCTGGAACTCGGTGGTCTCTTCGGT
>Ga0075364_10002487_pt1 | contig 10319 bp, 10 predicted proteins | sample EndMetdeltDD1764_FD_71517 | JGI IMG/M metagenome (GOLD analysis project Ga0075364, IMG submission 71517) | Populus endosphere microbial communities from Tennessee, USA - Endosphere MetaG P. deltoides DD176-4 | ecosystem: Host-associated > Plants > Roots > Endosphere | place: USA: Tennessee...
CTATGGCATTGATAAAACTGGCGGCATCAGACGCCAGAAACGCAACGGCTTTGCCGACTTCCGCTGGCTCACCAATTCGGCCCAACGGAACCTGCGCTGCCAGCGCATCAAACAAACCCTGACGCTGTTCCTCGGCAACCAGCCCCTCTAATCCAGGCGTTTTGACCGGACCCGGACTCACGACATTCACCCGAATACCCCGCCCCTGCAAGTCCAGCGCCCATGAGCGAGCAAAGTTTCTCACTGCGGCTTTACTGGCGCTATACACGCTAAAGTTAGCCGTCCCTTTTACCGAAACGGTGGAAGCGGTGAGGATAATGGATGAACCGGCACCAAGCAGTGGCAGTGCTTTCTGGACGGTGAATAATACTCCGCGAACATTGGTCCCGAAAATCCGGTCATAATGTTCTTCCGTTATTTCACCCAGCGCCAGCATATCTCCGCCACCGGCGTTAGCAAACAGAATGTCCAGACGCCCCGACTCTTCTGCAATTTGTGCGTAAACATTATCCAGATCGCTAAGACGGGAGATATCGGCCCGAATCCCCTTAGCCGACGGGCCGATTAACGCTATGGCCGCATCCAGTTCCTGCTGACGACGTCCGGTGATGTAGACTTTTGCCCCCTGCGCCGCCAGTTCCTGAGCACTGGCAAGACCGATTCCTGTGCTACCGCCCGTGACCAGGGCAATTTTGTCTGAAAGTGGTTTACTCATTATTCATATCCTCGGTTGTGGGTTCGAATGGGCCGTCATTCAGCCTGTGAACTCACTCTAGCCGCAGAGAAATTATTGATAAATTAGCAAAAGTAGAAAACACTCTTTCTACAGGTGAATAATCAACTCCCTCACGGAGAACCAGAACGTGGATCAGTTAATGGCTATGCGTGCGTTTACGCGGGTGGTGGAAACTGGCAGTTTTACGCGGGCAGCGGATTCACTGAATCTGCCGAATGCCACATTAAGTAAGCTGGTTAAATCACTGGAGGCCCATCTCGGCGTGCGTCTTTTACATCGTACGACCCGGCGCGTCGTCGCAACACCAGAGGGTCAGGACTATTATGAAAAAGCCTCGCGGGTACTCATTGACATTGAGGAGATAGACACGTCTTTTAGCGCCTTGCAGAGCAGACCTATAGGGTATCTGCGTATTGATGTCGGCGGCTCAACCGCACGTGAAGTACTGATCCCAGCGTTACCAGATTTTTTGCAGCGCTATCCGGAAATCAAAATCGATTTAGGCGTTTCCGACAGGCCGGTGGATCTTATTAGCGGAAATGTGGATTGTGTAATCCGCGGTGGCGCGCTCAATGACTCATCGTTGATCGCCCGCCACATTGGTGATGCCCCAATGGTGACCTGCGCTACGCCGGGATACCTGAAAGCCGCTGGTGTACCTGCGTATCCGGAAGAATTAAGAAATGGACATAAGCTGGTGAGCTATTTGTCTCCGCTCACGGGCAGAGCCTTTCCTTTTCGCTTTATCGTAGAAGGTGAAGAGCGGGAGATGAAGACGCAACATCACATCGGGGTTAACGAAAGTAATGCGCATTTGGCTGCGGCCTTGGCGGGAATGGGAATCATCCAGACCTTTTGCTATGCGGCGAAAGAAGAACTGAACAACGGCACACTGGTTGAGATCCTACAAGAATGGCGCCCCGCGAGTTATCCTTTTTATGTCGTCTATCCCCAGAACAGGCACATGACGCACCGGTTACGCGTGTTTATTGACTGGCTAACCGAGGTATTCCCAGCGGCACTACGCAGTTACCGGTAATCACACCTCTAACGATCCTGAAGGGCGCAAAAGATTCACCGATTCATCTTCTCTTGACCCCTTCTCTAATGCCTGCCCTTGGGGGGATCCGCGCTGAGCGAGGAGCGGAAGCTAAATTTTTGTCGGAATATGCCAGCCGCGAACGTCATCAATCAGGAAACATATCCTTTGAAATCTTCAATTCCCGGTGCTAAAACATGAAGAGCCGTTTTTAAGATTTGTTGTGTTTACTGATTCTCAACTCATAAGAGAATGCCGGAAAATGATTAAGCCAGCTCAGCCAGCGACAACCGTTACCACCACCGAAACCTTCGGCGGCGTGTGCGCATCTGTGACTGGCTCCTGACAAAACAGATTCTGACTCCCCGCCAAACCGGACGGGGAAGAAAATCTCTCCGTTCATGATTTACTGAATGGAGATACACCATGATTTCATCTGAAAATGCACTTTTAGTTATCGATATGCAGCAGGGGCTTTTCCGTGGCCCCTCGTCACCCCATCTCGCAGACTCGGTTTTGTCAAACATTTGCCTGCTTTTACAAAAAGCCAGGCAAGCGCAAGTGCCAGTCTTTTTTGCCCGTCACACCGGTCCTGACGATTCCCCCTTCTCTGAGCAAAGCCCCTTCACACAACTGATACCCGAAATGAGTGTGAATGCTGAGCAAGATGTCGTTTTTATTAAAAAGTACCCCAGCTGTTTCCGGGATACGAGCCTGCAGCTTCAGCTCGGCAAGCGGGGAATAAAACAACTTGTCATCGCTGGGATGAAAACAGAATTCTGTGTGGACACTACCTGCCGTGCAGCGCCGGAGTTGGGATTCAGGACTGTGCTGATTTCAGATGCGCACACGACAATGGATAACAGCTACCTGTCAGCTAATGAAATCATCAACCATCACAACGCCACCCTTGCTGGCCCGTTTGTGACGCTCGCGACAGCAGCGGACTGGAGCTTTTATTCTGAGAAATGAGATAAGACTGAGAGCCGCCCTCCCGGCGGCTTAAGTGCAAAAACTCCACTCCTGGCACAAAGCGGACTCCTATTTGGCTCAGACGAGAGTGCCAACGCAGAGTAGTTCTTGTGTCATTCCCCCTGCCGCGCCCGGTAAATTTACGGCTCACTATAAAATCCGTCATCTACATTGCTAACGGATTTATAACGTTAAAAATCCGGAAGGGGCAAAATTATCTACTATCCTTAGTTCGTGGAATGCATTCCCAGTCTGATTTTTAAGTTTTCGTTTTTTAAGGTTTTACAGCTTTCCCTTTTATCTATGGCATTACCAGGCTCCTCAAGAGCCTTAATGTTGAAGGTGATAATGTTTCCTGTTTTTTCAATCAGTTCCTGGTTCCGAACGCAAAGATTAATCAAAGGACAACAGCTATGACTCACATTCACGAACACGCCTCCGTTAACACGACGTATCCTGATACGCGCCTGCCCGTGCCCGCCGCGAGCAGTAGCGCCGTTTCATGGGGCGCCATCTTTGCCGGTGCCGCAGCCGCAGCATCCCTCTCTTTGATATTGCTGATTCTGGGCGCAGGCCTGGGGCTTACGTCCGTGTCGCCATGGGAAAGCCGTGGGCTTGACGCGGGTACGGTGGGGATCGCTGCCATCGCCTGGCTGACGTTCACGCAAATTGTTGCGTCGGGTATGGGCGGCTATTTAGCCGGACGACTGCGCTCGAAGTGGGTCGATACCCACACCGATGAAGTTTACTTTCGCGACACTGCACACGGGTTTTTAGCCTGGGCTGTGGCAGCGCTGGTCTCCGCAGCACTGTTAACCAGCACGATGAGTGCCATCGTTGGCGGGGGCGCTAAAGTGGTGGGTACCGTTGCCGGAGGTGCTGCGGTGGCCACGGCGACTGGCGCAGCGAGTATGGCGAACGGATCCTCGGCTGTAGAGGGTTCGTCAATGAATTATTTTGTTAACTCTCTGTTCAGGGCGAATAATCCTGCCACACCGGCAAACGGTGCTGCCGATCCCGCCTCTCCTGCCGCAGCGCCTGCTCCTGCAGCGCCTTCTCAGCAACACGTTTCTCCTGCACAGTTAGGTGAAGTGACCGGCATATTTGCCAATAGCATAACTACCGGCGCTTTACCTCAGGAAGATCGTCAGTATGTCGCCCAGCTGATTGCTCAAAACACGGGTATTACTCAGCAAGAGGCTGAGCAGCGGGTACAGAGCACCTATGACAAAGCCCAGGCTAAATTAAAAGAAGCGAAGGAGAAAGCGCAGCAAGCTGCTGATACCGCACGCAAAACCACGAGCTATCTCATGCTGTGGACATTTATTTCTCTGCTGGCCGGTGCCTTTGTCGCCAGCCTATGTGCGACCTTCGGTGGCCGTCAACGTGATTTATAATCTTTAATTAAGCGAGAGGTCTACAATGCGCTCATTATTACTGTTCTTCTTAGGCGTTCCTATTCCCATCATTATTCTGATTGCGCTGTTTTTCCATTAATGCGCTGGAATAACAGACTGGCTGTTTAATCAGTAATATCAGAATAGTTGCCTGTAAAACATAAATGCCCGTAAGGGCATTTATGTTTTCGATGTTCCCTGATACTTAGATTTTAAGTGCCGCAACAATGGCGGCCTCCATTTTCTCCGGGGTGGAGATGGGGGCAAAACGCTTGAGCGGCTTGCCGTCACGCCCGATCAGGAACTTCGTGAAGTTCCACTTGATTCGCCCTCCCAGCACGCCGGGCAAGGCTTCTTTAAGGTAACGAAAAACCGGGTGCGCCGCGTCGCCGTTGACTTCCACTTTCTCGAACATCGGGAAACTCACCCCATAGTTGATACGGCAAGTCTGGGTAATTTCTTCAGCGCCGCCAGGCTCCTGCTTACCAAACTGGTTGCAGGGAAAACCAAGCACCACCAGCCCCTGGTCCGCGTACTTTTTGTAGAGCCTTTCCAGGCCGGCGTACTGCGGCGTGAAGCCACAATGGCTGGCAGTGTTTACCACCAGAACCAGCTTTCCCGCATAGTCGGCCATTGATATGAGCTGGCCTTGCAGACTGGTGGCATTAAGTTGATGAAAAGTCGTCATGCGAAAACCTTATTCACTCAATCCACGGTTCAGGAGCATCGCTTCAATCTTCGGATCGTGCCCGCGCCACTGACGGTAAAGTTCAGCTAAATCAGTGCTGTTCCCGCGCGACAAAATCGCTTCACGGAATTTCTGCCCGTTTTCACGCGTCAATCCGCCCTCCTCAACAAACCACTGATAGCCATCGTCTGCCAGCATTTGTGTCCACAGATAGGCGTAATAGCCTGCCGCGTAACCGCCGCCAAAAATATGGGCAAAGCATACTATTCAACTACCGTTTTTATTGATTATAAACAATAAGTTAACGTGTAATCGAAGCATTAGTTTACACCATTTCCACCCATAATAGAATCTCATGCTATTCAGTAGGTTGCGTATCGTTTTGGGGAAGAATCTCTCTCAAAAATGCCTCTTCACCCACTCTAAATACTCGTATTTCGCGCAATAAGTAAACGATAACCGCTTCAGACTTGAATAGCCTAACACTTTATCTTTGTGTTGCTTCTTCCAGTTTCGCGACATGCCGCTTTACGCCTATATGTACCCCCGACATAATCCCCACCGATCCGATTGTAAGATTTATCCAGCGCATACTACTTCTTCTCCCTACCCTATACTTTCAGTCTGATATCTGGCTGGAGGTTTCTATGTGTGGGCGCTTTGCACAAGCTCAAACTCGCGAAGAATATCTGGCATACCTGGCAGACGAAGCCGATCGCGATATCGCTTACGACCCGGAACCGATCGGCAGGTATAACGTGGCGCCAGGCACTAAAGTTTTGCTGCTGAGCGAACGTGATGAGCTGCTGCATCTCGATCCAGTGTTCTGGGGTTACGCACCCGGGTGGTGGGATAAGCCGCCACTGATTAACGCGCGCGTCGAGACGGCGGCCACCAGCAGAATGTTCAAGCCTCTTTGGCAGCATGGCCGGGCGATTTGTTTCGCAGACGGTTGGTTTGAGTGGAAAAAAGAAGGTGACAAAAAACAACCCTACTTCATTCATCGGGCCGACGGCCAACCGATTTTTATGGCAGCGATCGGCAGCACCCCATTCGAACGCAGAGACGATACAGAAGGTTTCCTGATTGTGACTTCGGCAGCCGATAAGGAGCTGGTCGATATTCACGACCGGCGGCCACTGGTACTGTCACCTGAAGCCGCCAGAGAATGGATGAGGCAGGATATTGGCGGGAAAGAAGCGGAGGATTTATCTGCCGACGGCGCTGTGCCAGCCGACAAGTTTATCTGGCATGCGGTCACTCGAGCCGTAGGAAATCCGAGAAATCAGGGGCCGAAGTTAATCGTGGCTGATATCTGATGCACAAAAAATACGCGATCATGTCTACTTTGAGCGAAAAGCGGACGATGAAGTGAGCCATTTATGTCCATCACATCTGCGGCGACGTAGAATATGACGCGTCGCCACAAAACCAAAGCACCTACCGAGCAGGTGCTTTGGTCTGAATAAAATGAATCAAACTCTACCGAGCAGAATATTCAACATGCGTCTCAAAGGTTCGGCCGCGCCCCACAATAGCTGATCGCCTACCGTTAAAACCGAATAGATAGGGTCATTGTTTAGCGACATTTTCTTATAACGGCCAATTCCTACTTTAAGCGAACCGCTGATATAGGCAGGAGTCAATTTACTGACACTCTCCACCTTATTATTGGGCACATAATTAACCCAGGGATGGGAATGCGCCACTAACTCCGCAAATTCTGTTTCGCTGACTTCACGCTTGAGCTTCAGGGTGATTGCAGCACTGTGGCAACGGATCACACCGACCCGTATGCACAAACCATTTACCGGGATCGTACCGGGAGCAAGGCCCAGGATTTTGTTCGTTTCTGCCTCACCTTTCCATTCTTCACGGCTGTTGCCATCGCCTAAATCACTATCAATCCATGGAATGATGCTACCCATTAAAGGCGCACCGAAGTTCTGAATCGGCATGTCAGGGCTTTTAATCAATTCACTGACTTTATTGACTAACGGAAGTACTGAACCTGAAGATGCCAGTTCATCGGCGGACAAATGGCTGCTGATATACGCACTTTGCGTGATTAATTCCCTTACATACTGAGCACCCGCACCAGATGCGGACTGATAGGTCATCACGCTCATCCATTCGATCAAGTCAGCTTTTATCAGCCCGGCGAGCCCCATCAGACTCAGAGTGATCGAACAGTTGCCGCCAACAAACAGCTTAATTCCTTCATTGACGGCACGATCGATATGGGTGCGATTCACGGGATCGAGAATAATGCAGGCTTTTTCATCCATCCGCAGCGCTGAGGCCGCATCAATCCAGTAGCCTTCCCAGCCATGGGCAATCAATGCAGGATAAACCGCTTTAGTATAGTCCCCACCCTGGCAGGTTATGATGATGTCCATTTCGGCCAGGGCACTAATGGAATTAGCATCTTTGAGTATATAGCTCACGTCACCAATGACCGGACCGGTGGCACCCGCACTGGACGTGCTGTAAAAATGCGCAGAAATATCGTCAAAGTCATTCTCTTCGACCATGCGCTGGAGCAAAACAGACCCTACCATTCCTCGCCAACCTACAATGCCAACTTGCTTCATTTGCCTGACCTTAATAACGTTATAAGAATGTTAATTATTTTCGAAGCACGTTATATATCATCCCTAAATAAAGGTCATTACGAAGTGCATTAGATTTTGTCATTATTAAAATGTTTCATATGGCATCAGCGATTTTTATCCCTTACACAGATAAAAATCCACCATATCCATTTGATATACATTAGAAATAATACCAAGACTGATACTGAAAGGCATAAGCAATCAAGAATGGTATACGCATAGTTAAAGTTTGATGGGTGTCTCTCAGATGTCTGCTCCTGGCACTTAGCGGACCAATTTATGCTTTGATTCTCACCGCACCCTAAGAAGGTCAGCGTATCTCGTCGTGTACCTCGGCGAGAGCATTTCACGCTTCATCTGCCACTGCTGCTGTATGCCCTGCCCAGCAAAGTAGAGCGTGCCTTTCCCGTCTTTCGCGTTGAGATGATCGAGAACCTCCATCAACCTCTCGCTACCTGCCCGCGGCGAGTTCTCGTCGAACAGGTTGAGCTGGGCCACTCCTTGGTTAAAGAAGTCCCCAAGCATAATGCCGGCTTTCTGGTACCGGTGACCATCCTTCCAGATTTTGTCCAGGCACTTAACCGCGCCGTTGATTATGTCGCGGGAATCCTGTGTTGGCGTGAGAAGCTTCATTGACGCACTATTGCCGTAATATGGCTCATTTAAGGCAAAAGGTGATGTCTTCACGAACGCCGAAATAAAACGGCAATACTGGTGCTCACCGCGAAGCTTTTCAGCGCCGCGGGCTGCATAACTGCAGATAGCCTGGCGCATCTGTTCGTACTCGGTGACGCGTTCGCCAAATGACCGACTGCATACGATTTCCTGCTTTGCTGGCGCAAACTCTTCCAGATCGAGGCATGGCTCTCCGCGCAGCTCCCTGACAGTCCGCTCGAGCACGACATTAAAGTGTTTACGAATAATCCAGGTGCTTTGTTCTGAGAGGTCCAGAGCCGTTTTGATGCCCATGGCGTTCAGCTTCTTACTGATGCGCCTTCCGACGCCCCATACGTCCTCAACCGGCACGATAGCGAGCAATCGGCGCTGGCGATCGATATTGGACAAATCAACCACCCCGCCCGTCTGCCTCTGCCATTTCTTGGCGGCGTGATTTGCCAGCTTAGCGAGGGTTTTCGTCTGCGCGATGCCTACCCCGACAGTCAGGTGCGTACGCTTCAGAACCGTAGCTCGGATCTCCTTGCCAAAGTCAGTCAGGTCCCGGCAGTTACGTACCCCTGTTAAATCACAAAAGGCCTCATCAATACTGTAAATTTCGACACGAGGACTCATTTCCTCCAGCGTAGTCATCACTCGGTTCGACATATCGGCATAAAGTTCGTAGTTGCTACTGAAGCAGACAACACCAGTGCGCCGGAAGAGTTCTTTCTGCTTAAAGAATGGCTCACCCATGGTAATTCCAGCCGCCTTGGCCTCTGCTGATCTCGCGATTACACAACCATCGTTATTTGAAAGAACAACCACTGGCCGTCCTCTCAGATCCGGTCTGAATACCGTTTCGCATGATGCATAGAAGGAATTCACATCACAGAGCGCGAACATACTTCAGCTCGCCGATTTAACGATGAAAGTCACGACGCCAAAAACGTCCAGGGTATCTTCACTGCCCACAATGATCGGGCTGTAAGCGCTGTTCATTGGATTAAGCTGAACAGTCGGTCGAAGCTGCAGACGTTTTACAGTGAACTCCCCTTCCACTGCGGCAATCACAATATCTCCATGATCTGCTGTGATGGAGCTGTCCACCACCAGCAGATCACCATCACCAATTCCCGCATCGATCATCGAGTCCCCGGCAGCCTTCAGGAAGTAGGTTGAACTCGGGTGTTGGATCATCAATTCATTGAGATCGATACGTTGCTCGACGTAATCCGCTGCCGGGCTGGGAAATCCACATTGCACTAAGTCGCTGAAAAGCGGAATAGCAATGACTTCACGTAACTCTGCTGGTCTGTACAACTTCATAATGCACGCCTCGATACTGTTTTTATATACAGTAGTTGAATGGAAAATTCTGATCAAGGTGCGCTATGAAGCTGGCTGATTAAGGCTTAAGCGGTTTGCCCGTAACCTTCTCTTGCATCGACAAATATGTTTTTGTAAATTTTTCCGCCCGCCTACAGTTCGGCGCCATCTGGCTTTCCTACTGGGAATTTTTTATACAATGTGCAGACCGCTACGTCGTAAATTAAAGCGACTTGCTTACGGTCGATGCCGTTCGCAACGAGTCGTCCAGCTTGTGCCCATTGCTCGGAAGTCAATTTTGGGCGCCGACCGCCAATCCTTCCCTTTTCTCTCGCAGCGGCAAGCCCAGCACGCGTTCTCTCGACGATCAGTTCCCTTTCCATCTCGGCAAGAGCGGACATGATATGGAAGATGAATCGCCCCATCGGGCTGGAAGTGTCTATGCTGTCCGTGAGGCTACGAAAATGAATACCGCGCTGCCGTAATTCGTCAACCAGAAGGACAAGATTCCGCATACTCCGGCCCAGTCTGTCCAGCTTCCAGACCACTAGCGTATCGCCTTCGTTTAACGTCCGAAGCAGCCTTTTTAGTGCCGGGCGATTAGCCACGGTTCCGCTCATTTTTTCTTCAAAAATCTGCTCACATCCTGCGCGCTCGAGTGCCTGCCGCTGGAGATCAGTATTTTGGTCATTTGTTGACACCCTGACATAGCCAATCTGCATATTTTTTACCCAATATTTTTTGAAAAAAAATCAGGTGAAGTTATCGGCCTAGTGCCTGTTAGGCAATCTATAAAACGTCGGTTTAGGAAGTAGCGCTACAAGGGATGCATACAGCGCTTCAGGAAAAATTCTTTCAGAGGGTGATTTTGGCGTAGGCGGAATCACAG